>JAABUO010002500.1_pt1 | contig 22336 bp, 23 predicted proteins | sample 5559291 | NCBI WGS metagenome assembly JAABUO01 (sample SAMN10711878, study PRJNA513372) | rock metagenome | isolation source: Antarctica rocks | place: Antarctica: Victoria Land, Finger Mt sud
CGGCTATGGGTGCGCCCCGAGATTGTGAGATGATGCCTGCGACCGAAGTCGCAGGCTTACGGCGCTTACCATCACAATCGTGGGGCGCACCCGGCGGCTATTTTCCCAGAGACATAAGCGCCTAAGTGCGCTACACTCGACGTATGACCACCCGCTCTACCATCTTTAGCGGCGATCCTTTCGCGGAGCTCGGCGTGCCGGACACGGCCACGCACGACGAGGTGCGCCGGGCTTTTCGTCGCCGCGCGCGCGAGACACATCCCGATCATCGCCCCGACGATCCGCACGCGGCGCAGCGCTTCGCGCGTCTGCGGCATGCCTACGAAGAGGCGCTGGAGCGTATCAAGAGCGACGACCATCGCGCGCGGTCCCGCGCGGAACGTCCTGACCGCGCGGCCGAGGCGGCCAAGCGCGGCAAGGGCATCACCGAGTATGAACTGTCCTTGCGCGTGGAGGCGTTACGCGATCCCGGCGCGCTGCGCCGCGTGCTGGCGCGCCACGGCCACCGCCCTTTGATCGGAGCCGTGCTGGCGCGCAACCCCGCCTTCCCGGCCGACGCGTTGGCGACGCTGCGCACGCTGACCGAGAACCATTGGACCGTCGAGGCGGCCATCGCGGCTCGTCCCGACGCACCCACTGATATATTGCGCGACATCGCGAGTTCGTCGCGCGAAACGGTCATTGGGCAAGCGGTTGCCGGCAACGTTAAAAGCGGCACGGAAACGCTCGACGCCCTCGTCTCCGGCCCGATACGCCTGGACGCGAGCTTGGAGAACGCGCTGGCGTCCCACCCCGCGCTCTCCACGGAGGCAGCGGCGCGCCTGGCGGGACGCCACGCCACCGCCGTCCCGGCCGTATTACGCCTGGTCGACCGGGGCGACCTACCCGAGGAGTTACTGTACCGTTTGGCCGCGCAGAGCACCCGTCCACTCGTCGCATCGGCCGCGCGGCGCGACCTCATGCGGCGCGGCCTCTCCGCCCCGCCCCCGCGTGGTCCACAACGCCCTCCCAAGACGATGACGGGGTACTTCCGTTAGGCGAGTAGCCGGCAGTCAGTCGTCAGAAGATTGCTGCAATCGCTCCACTGCTCGCGAGTAATGTTCGTACCATCCATTCGTTCAAGAATAATCTTGCCGACTACTGACTACTGACTTATGCAAGAGATTGAGGAGCGCCACCCGCACGGGGGCGACTGGCTGCGCGAGATCGTGTTCGGCCTCAACGACGGCCTGGTCACGACGCTCGTGTTTATCCTGGCGGTAAGCGCCGTGGCCCACGGGCGTGTGGTGCAGGTAGCGCTGGGCGAGTTGCTGGCCGGCGGAGTATCCATGGGACTCGGCGGCTACCTCTCGTCGCGTACGGCCAACGAGATCCTGGAGCAGCGCATCGCCACTGAGCGCCACGAGATCGCATCCGAGCCCGAGGAAGAGCGCGCCGAGCTACGCGCCATCTACCAGAGCAAGGGCCTGCGCGGCGCGCTGCTGGATAACGTGATCCACCACCTCACGGCCGATGATGAGCGCTGGCTGCGTTCGATGGTGCGCGATGAATTGGGCGTGGTGAACGACGAGCGCGAACGCCCCTGGCTGCAGGGTCTGCTGGTCGGCGTATCCTTCATGGGCGGCGCGCTCGTGCCGATCCTGCCGTTCCTCCTGAGCCTCCCGCTGCCCCAGGTCTGGGCCTACGGTCTGACCGCGCTCACAGCCATAGCGCTAGGCATTGTCAAGTCGCGCTACACGCTTAAGGGGCCGCTGCGCAATGGACTCGAACTGCTAGCCGTCGTGACCGTCGGCACACTGGGCGGCGTCGTCATCGGCGCCCTGCTATGAGTGGCGAGCACTTTAGGTGGAGTGTCAAAGCGTGTCCAGTAGTTTAGTGTAGTCCTCCCACGTATCCACGTCGGCGGCGAGGGCGGGCGGGACGGGGACGGTGGCGATGGCACTGGCGTCGGGGTAGGCGCGCAGCAACGCGCGGGCGCCTTGGTCGCCGTGAACGTGCGCGGCCAGCGGCCATAGCGAGCGCTGCAACAATAGCGGCGTGCCCTGGTAGGCGCCGTAATCGGTGGCGATGATCGGCGCGCCGGTCTGTCGGTGTAGCGCGATGAGGGCGTCAATGATGCTGGCATCTAGTAAAGGCTGGTCGCCGACGGTCAGCACGGCCGCCATGACACCCTCACTGAGCGCGGCGAGGCCGGCGTGCAGCGATGTGCTCAACCCTTCGACGTAGCGCGCGTTGTAGACGACGCGCGCGCCGTGCAGGTCAACCTCTGCTTGTATCCGCTCGGCGTCGTGGCCGATCACGACGCCGATCTCGTCGACCGCGCTCTCAGCCATGGCGGCCAGCGCCCATTCCAACAGCGGACGCCCGCGGTAGGGCAGCAACTGTTTGGGCCGGCCCAGCCGCGCCGAGCGGCCCGCCGCCAGCACGACACCCGCGATCATAGACCGTTCCCCTCCACATTCGTCGTGAACGTCCCGCGCTCCCAGGTGGTTTGCCAGCCGCATCACACCCCCGTTGTCGCGGTCTCGGCCACCAAAGTCGTGGGGAGCAGGTCCTTGAGCGGGCGGGCGGTGCGCCCGTACTTGACGGCGGTCATCTCGGCTAGGACGGCGATGGCGATCTCTTCCGACGTGACCGCCCCGATGTCGAGCCCGATCGGCCCGAACAGCCGCGCCAACTCCTCCTCACTCACACCCTTGCGGCGCAGCAGGGCGCGGCGCTGCTCCTGCGTGCGCCGGCTGCCGATCATGCCGATGTAGCGCGCCTCGCTACGCAACAGCACGGGCAGCAGCGGTTCCTCGAACTTGGGGTCGTGCGTGAGCACTGCCACGTAGGTCGCGGCGTCGAGCGGCGGCAGTGTCTCTAGGGCGCGGTGCGGCCACGCCACGATGATCTCGGCGGCGTCGGGGAAGCGTTCGCGTGTCGTGTAGGTGGCGCGCGCGTCGACGACGGTGACGCGGTAGCCGACGCGCGCGGCCAGCGCGCACAGGGCCGGGGCGGCGTGCACCGAGCCCAGGATGAGCAGGCGCGGCAGCGGCGCGTACGACTCCACGAACACCGTCACCGGCTCGCCGACCCCATCGGATGGCGGGTAGATCAGGAGTTGGCTGACGCCGTTGCGCAGCAACCGCGTGGCGTCGGCTCGTACCTGCTGGTCCAGCGCGTCGTCGCCTAGGTCAAGGCTGCCGTCGCTGTCGCCGTCGAGGAACACAAGCAGCTTGGCGCCGGCGCGGTCGAGGGGGCGCACCACGGTAGCTGTCGCCACGGGTACGTCGGCGCGCAGCGCGGCGGAGAGGCGGTCGAACAGGCTCATGCTAGATCCGGCAGGCTGGCGCGCCGGCTTGGTCCACCAGCGTCGTCACCCATGACTCGTCGACGGGGCCGGTCATGGCCGGCTCCAATGGCTCGATGTAGACCTGCACCGAGCCGCCGCACATCAGGCCGACCTCCCAGGTCATGTCGGGTGAGTAGCCGTACTCGACGACTTGGGGGCGCCCACTGCGCAGCACCTCCAGGGCGTGTTCGATGACATCGGTGTCGACGCAGCCGCCGCTAATCGAGCCGGCCATGCCGCCCGATCCGGTGACGGCCATCTTGGCGCCAGCCGGGCGTGGCGTCGAGCCCGCCGTCGTCAGTACCGTCGCCACGGCCACGCGCTCGCCGCGCGCGCGCCACTCCTCGACTTTATCCAATATCTCCCGCATAGAAGCCTCCTGCCTTTGGGTTATATCTCTTCCTATCTATTCTACTCCTTGCGCCGCGGTCGCCGCTTGTACCGCGATGGCCTGACACGTTAGTATAGATGTACATGCCGTTGACCTACCCTGGACGCGCGGATCACGATCGCCGGGCAGTCGCGCGGCTATACGGCAGCATTCTTATGCAGCATTCTTATAAGGAGGCCACATGAGTGACCAACGGTCCACCCACATCAGCCATCACGACGACAAGCCTCGCGCGCGGGCGCAACGCGCCACGACGGCGCCGGTCAGGTCTCCCAGTGACAGCGTGGGGTTGCTCCAGCACATGCAGCGGACGGTCGGAAACGCGGCCGTCAACGAGATGTTGCGCCGCTACGCCGCGCGGCAGGATACGGCCGCGCCGCGCTCACAGGCTCCCCACTCCGACCTGATGAGAAAGCCCGACGCCGTGTTTGGGCCGGCTACGGAGGCGGAGGCTGCTCACACCAGCGCGCAAGCGGAGGCTGATAAAGCTAAAGCGGAGGCTGATGCGGAGGTTGACAAAGCGAACAAGAACATCGGACAATCCCTCGTCGATCATGCCTTGAACTCACTCCAGACGGCGCAGTCCATGCTCGCCGGCGCTATCCCGCTCGCTCCAATGGTTGCCGTGCAGCCGCATTTGGCGGCGACCGTTAGCGGCATCGTCGTCCCGGTGTTAGGGCAGGTACAGTCCGCGCGCGCCATGCTCGATCAGGGCCTGGCGCTGCAAGGACGCATTCAGAATGGCGCATTCCCCGGGACGAGCATCGGCAAGGACGGAATGCCCCAGGATGAAGGCGGGTGGAAAGACGTGCGGTTGCAGCTTATACAGATTGAGACGCATCTCACCATGCTGGTCGCGAACCCGCTCGCGGCGGCCGGGCTGGTCGCGCAATTACACCACCAACTCATGATGGTCGTGGTGTCGAGCCGGCATGAGATCATCCATGAGCAGATAGCGGAGTCAATTAAGAAGGCTATGGCTGTACCGAGTTCTAAGTGATAGGTAGTTATAGCATCGCCAGAGCGGTGACGACGATTTTCTCCGTGCTATATGCTCCAATCGCCGCGCCAGCGCTCAGGGTGCGGCATCCCGCTGGCGGCTGCGTCCAGGCGGACGGTGCGCTCGTCGACGGTGACACGCCGCTGCGTGACGTCGAGCGCGCCATCCCGCCAGGTGACCAGCGTATACTCGGCCAGCGACGCGGGGTTGTAGAGGGCCCCCGTCGCCGGGTCGCGCGCAAGCGGCAACCCGACGCTACCGGGGTTGACAATGGTCACGCCACGATAACGCCGCGCCAGCGGGATATGAGTGTGGCCGCTCGCCATAGCGCGGACACCCGGCGGCAGCGGGAGCAACAGCGCGTCCAGCCGCTCGTCCAGGGTATCAGGCAGGATGCGGTCCGTGTAGGAAGACGGCGACCCGTGGACGCACAGCAGCGTCGCGCCGTCGCCGAGGGGCACATCGACTGTCGGTGGGAGTGAGCGCAGATACGCCAGGTCGGACGATGAGAGTTGCGTGGCCGACCAGTGGTCGATCTCGACAGCCCAGCGCGCGATAGCCGCGTCGTGCGGCCGTCCCGTCGCCCGCATCTCCACGACGAGGTCGTCGCAATTGCCCTTGACGACGGGACAGCCCAACGTGCGTACACGCACGACAACCTCACGCGGCCGTGGCCCTGACATGGCAAGATCGCCCAGGCACACAATGCGGTCGACGCCGTGTCTCGCGATGTCGGCGAGCACGGCGTCCAGCGCGACCAGGTTGCCGTGTATGTCGGAGATGAGCGCGATACGCAGAGCCATTTTAGGGCAGCTGCTTCCCAACAATGTCCGTGCGCTGCCGAAGATTCGCATCGGGATACAACCCGTCGAGCAAAGTTAAGAAATCGGCCGGAGTGATGAAGCGTACATGCATGCTCGTGGCGCCGGCCGGAAAATGCTTGACATCGTTCGATACAACGAACTGCGCGCCCGCGGCGAGGGCTGTTGCAAGGATGGAATCGTCATCAGGATCGGATAGTGCGCCATCAAGGAGAATGCTGCGGTAGTCTGCCAGGAGCAAGACATCAGAGAGTCGATGGACGAGAAGATTGACGCGTCTTCGATAGACAGAGCGGTCTGTGTTGCGCGCGATACCACTTTCTACTCGCATACGGACCATCTCACCCACAATAAACGTGCTCCACACCGCCTCGAAGAACCCTTATCGCCTCTGCGTCCCTAATCGTTTGCTCGGTTATCATGCGCGTCCTCCTTTTCGCCCTGTGCCATTATTGTAGCGTAGCGCGAACGGGGTACGCGCTGCGAAAGTACTATTGTCCGACCGCGGCCCATGTCCTATCTCTATAGGCGTAGATAGAAAATATCGTCGTCGCTTGACGCGGGAGCCGTAGACGGATCATGACGCCGCGATTCTTTCCTCGTACCGTGGCGCGCGGAGCGATCGCCGCCGGGGCTCTGGCCGCCCTTATTGTCGCCGGCTGGTCCGGCAGCGGCGCCAACGCCGCCGTCTGGCGTCTGCTGGGTATCGGTAACGTTCCCCCTGCGTCGATGCCGCGCGCGGTCACCATCGCGCTGTCGGCCCATGCCCCCGCCTTCGGGCCACCTGCCGCGGCCATGATGTCAGGTGGCCAGGTGACGTTCGTCAATGGCCTCGCCGTCCCCATCCTGGTACGCTCCACGACGTCGGCGCCCGCGCCGTTCGCGATCGTTATTAGCGCGCACGCGCGCGCAACCGTCACCTTGCGGCGGCCGGGGCTGTACCACTACTACGACGCGTCGACGGCGCGCCCATCGACCCCGCCGGCCCCCGCGTCGCTCGAATATCCCGTCCCGACAGGCTACGACAAGCCATCCGATGTCATCGTGCCCAAGGCGGGGTCGACCCTGCCGCGGCAGGGTTGGATCGCGGTGCTCGATCGCGCCCCCGGCCTACTGCAACAGCTGACGATCCCGGCGGGCCATGCCGTGTTTACCCCCAAACTGCTCGTCGCTGTCGCGGGCAGCACGATTTTCGTTGTGAACCACGACGAGTACGCGCACAACTTCGTGGTCGACTCCGCGTCGCCGACCGGCGCCGCGTTCATGATAGATGGGACGCATGACACGCCCACCCACGGGGCGCGGCGCGCGCTCGTGCTACAGCAGCCGGGGCTCTACCATGTGTATTGCACATTGCATACACAGATGGCCGGCATGGCGGGGGGGTGGCACGATGTGACGGCGCGGCGGCGTCCGATGGATGGGGCACGGGCGACGACCACGACCCGATGGAAGCTTGGATCATCGTGCTGCCGGCCACGGTCGCCTCGTAGCGGGGCGGGAGGAAATAGAAAACGATGCGTGTCTCCTTGCGCGCCATGGTGCTGTGGACCTTTGCCCTGCTCGCCCTCTCATCGTGTGTCCAGGGTGTCCTGGCTATTGCCACCACGGCGCGTTCCGCACAACAGGTCTCGACGCTGGAGCGGCACAGTCTTGAGCCCGCGGTAAGCCTGGCGCTGGTCAGCCAATATCTCGATCAGGAGCGCGCCTTCATCGCGCTCGACCTCGCGCACATGCCGCGCGCGCGTCGACGCCGTCGGCGCCGAGCTCGCCGGCCTGGACGACAGCATCGCGGCCGAGGCCCCACGCGTATTCACGCCCGCCGCCTTCGCGCAGTGGCGTCCGGCCTGGCCGGCCTATCTGGTAGCGCGCGCGCACTACCTCGCGGCGGTGCGGAGCGGGGGGGCGCGCCCCGCCCGCGTCACGCTCCTGTCGCGGCTCACGGACGGACTCAACACGGTCCTCGACATCGTGCAGACCGACGCGGGAACGCATCTCTACGCGGGGCAAAACCTCTATCGGCGCGCGATCTTGAGCGACGAAGACGCCATCCGCGGAACTGTCGCCGGCTTCGTCGCGGCGCTAGCTATCGGCGCGGCCCTCGCCGCCCTCATCATCCGTCGCCTCAACCGTGGGCTGCACAATCTCCTCTCCACGGCGCGCGCCATCACCGGCGGCGCGCTGCATGTCCGCGCTGACGAAAGCGGCGGGGACGAGATAGCCGGGCTTGCGGCGGCCTTCAACCACACCACCGACGCCCTCCTCTCGGCCGAGCGGCGGGCGGACAGCGACGCTTTGACGGGGCTGCTCAATCACCGCGCCTTCCACAGCGAACTCACGGACGAGATCGCGCGGATACAGACGGACGGCGGGGACGAACTGTGCGTGCTCGTGATCGACATCAACAATTTCAAGCTGTTCAATGACACCTACGGGCACCCCATCGGCGATCGCGTGCTGACGACGTTCGCCGATCTGCTGCGCCGGGAGTGCCGCGACACCGATCGTATCGCCCGCTACGGCGGCGACGAGTTCGTCCTGCTGGCCCCGCACACCGGTCTTGACGAGGGGCGCGCCTTGGCCCACCGGCTGCTCGGCGCCTGCGCTCGCACGGCGATCCGCGTCCGCGAGGACGCCGCCTCGTTGCCGCTCGCCCTGTCTATTGGCGTCGCCGCCGCTCCCGAGGACGCGGAGACCGCGCTGGCGTTGATGGAGCTCGCCGACCGCCGCATGTTCGAGAGCAAGCGGAGTGGCGGAGGGCTCTATACGGCCGACGACGCGTTGCCCGCCGTGCGCCTGTCCCCCAACGCGCCGTTCGGCGTCCTGGATGGCCTGGTGACCGCGATCGACCACAAGGACTCCTACACGCGCGAACACTCCGAGTGGGTCGCCCGCTTCGCCGACCTGCTGGCGCAAGCGCTGGACTTCGACCGGGAAGCGCGGGAACGCCTCTGGATGGCCGCGCTGATCCACGATGTGGGCAAGATCGGCGTGCCCGACCGCATCCTGCGCAAACCGGACCGCCTGACCGACGAAGAGTACGCGGTCATGAAGCAACACGTCGTGCTCTCGGATCTCATTATAGCGCAGGTGATACCGGGGCCCGACATCGTGGACGCGGTGCGGCATCACCACGAGCGCTGGGACGGACGGGGCTATCCGCACGGCATCGCGGGGACCGACGTGCCGCTGCATGGGCGCATCCTGATCATCGCCGATGCGGCGTCCGCCATGTATATGAGCCGGCCGTACCGCAAGGGTCTCTCGCTGGAGACAATGGTCGACGAACTGCGCCGCAACCGCGGCACGCAGTTCGATCCCACGCTGACGGACCTGTTTGTCGACGCCCTTCTCGCTCCCTCGTCCCCACTCAAGGCCGCGCCGCCAGGCGTTATCGCGGCGGCATGATCACGAATGTTGTCCGCTACGTCCATCCGCGCTCTTCAGTTCAGAGCGTGGCGGCCTCTTGTTTCATAGGCGCTGTATCACGACGGGTAGCCCAATCCGGCTTCCCGAACCATATTTTGCGCTCCCCGTCGTATTCAATGGTAGCCTCTACCTGCATCTCTCCGTCATGCAGGACAACCGGCGTACCGGGTCGTAGAACACTCAACATATCTTGATCATCCTGTGCGGACCCCTCTTTACCGATGTAAATCCGCTCCTCCGGGTCCATCATCATGGTGTTAAAGTCTACGTCAACTACCGCCCCACGAGGGGTGCGGCTTGTCCCTACCCTTTCGGCACCGTGACCCAGGGGTGAGACATAGGGCCGGTTGACGGCGGCCTGCTCCTCCGACGCATGCGGCGTAGAGGAGAGAATGTAGTCGTCACGAATGTTGTAGGCGGCATTCAGGTCGGCGTGTGCCCGATAGCCACACGAACCGCACCGGAAGCGCGACTTGTAGCGGTAGGCGCTGCTACGCCGCTTGCACCGCGAACACTTCTGACTCGTGTACCGGGGATCGACGTAGACGACGCGCTTGCCCAAAGCCTCAGCTTTGTAGGTCAGGAAAAACGCAAACTGGGAGAACGGCCAGCTACCGAGCCACTTGTTTATCTTCTTGCCGCGCCGTTGCGCGCGGATGCCCGACAAGTCTTCGAGCACGAACGTCGCGGCGGGCAGATGGGCGATGGCTTTCGTGACGACATGGTTGACGCTCTGGCTGAACCGCTGCTCACAGCCCGACTGGCGGCGGAGCCGTCGTTTGGCCGATTTTGTGCCTTGTGCCTGGAGCGTCTTTCTGTTGTGGAGATAGCGTCGTTGGACGGCGCGTACATGACTGTTCGAGTAGGTTTGCCCCGTCGAGGTGACAGCCAGGTGGTAGAGGCCACGGTCGATGCCGATGGTCGCGGCCTCCGCTGAGGCGCCCTCTTGACGCGGTGGGTCGGGAGCCTCGAACACCAGCCGTACCCAGAATTGTCGGCTCCCGCGTGAGTAGGTCAGCATGGCGCTCTTGCAAGCACATGTATCGTAGATCGTGCGAAAGTACTCCGGCACATGCAGCACGGCGCGCACGCGGGGGCCGATGCACGAGAGGGTGATCTGCGCGCCGCGTAGCGTGAAAGTGCGCCGGTCGTAGCGCAGCCCCGACGTGGGCTTCTTGCGCGGACGCTTCGCGAACGCCGTCGCCTTGATCGCTTCGAGGGCCGTGTCGCGCACCGTCTGGATCAGGGCCGAGGGCACGGTCGGGTGCAGCGACCGCTGCTCCTCGTACAACGCATGGTGCGCTTTCGCCTTGCTGTACGTCCGCGCGGTGAGCGCCCACTCGACATGCCGATTGAACACGTCCGCGCACTCCGCGAGGAGTGGCAAGAAGCGATCCGATGGCAGATCGACGGGAATGGACACGGTGCGTCGCATGTTTATATAATAGGGCGATATGCAAACCACGTCAAGCAGTCATGCGGCGCATAGCCTCGGCTATCGCATCATCTGGGGCGTACGTACAGGAATACCGTTCTCGTCGAGGCTGGGGTCGGGGTTGTGGAGCGAGAGCACCTATGACGGGAGCGTGGGCCACATCTCCGAGGCAACCGTGCGCGCCTACATCGAGTCGCGGAAGCGACGGGCGTAGGCGCTATCCATCCCCACCCACGAGGGGCGGGGTATTCCGCGCGATTTTCATAAATACGAGTCGCCATTAGCCTCTCCTTTTGGCATCATGAATGATTACCCGGCGTGCGTGAGCGGCTTGGGGGCGCGACGGGCGGGGCGCTCGTCGGAGAGGCGGCTGAGCAGGGACGCCAGCGCTTCAAGCGAGCGCAGGTTGTGCGCCGGCAGGAACAGGTCGACGTAGGGCAGCGCCGCGCTCATGCCGCGGGTGAGCGGCTGGTAGCCATCCAGCCCCAACAAGGGGTTGAGCCACACCAGCAGGTGACAGGAGCGCTGTAGGTGCGCCATCTCGGCGGCGAGCAGCGCCGGGTCACCGCGATCCCACCCATCGCTGATGACCACCGCGATGGCGCCGCGGCCGAGCGCGCGGCGCGCCCAGCGACGATTGAACATGCTCATCGACTCGCCGATGCGCGTCCCGCCTGAGAAGTCGAGCACCTCGCGCGCCACCTCGTCGAGGGCGCGGTCGGGATCGCGCGTGCGCAGTTGGTGCGTGATGCGCGTTAGGCGCGTCCCAAACACAAACGTTTCGACCCCCTCCAGCCCCTGCGTCGTGGCGTGCAGGAAGCGCAGCAACAGGCGCGTGTAGCGGTCCATCGAGCCGCTGATATCGCAGATGAGCACGAGCGGGCGCGGCTCACGCTTGCGGCGGCGGCGTGGCAGCGCCAGTACTTCCCCGCCATAGCGCAGGTTGTGGCGCACGGTCCGGCGCGGGTCGAGCAGCCGGCCATGGCGCGCGCGCTGACTGCGGCGCAGGCGGCGCATGGGCGGCGTGAAGGTGAGGCCGGACAGCAGGCGGCGCAACTCGGCGGACTCGGCCGGCGTGAGGTCAGCGAAGTCTTTGCGGCGCAGCGCCTCGGCCGCGCTGTAGGCCACGGCCTGCCCCTCGTCGCCTTCGGCCCCCGCGTCCTCCTCTCCGGACTCCGCGCCCTCGCCGGCCAGCAAGATCGTGCTGCCGCCGCGCGCCGCCGCGCGGTTGGCGTTATGTCCCTGCCCGGCCCCCTCGCGGGGCTGGCCGCTCTCGGTCCTGGTGTACTCGGCCATCGCCGCGCCATACTCTTCGATGATCTGGGGCAGGCCGCTCCAGAAGCGCGCGAAGGCGGCGGCGAACACGGCCTCGTGGGCATGCGTGTCGAGCAGGACGGCGCGGGCCGCGGCATAGACGTCGTCACGCCGCGACAGGTCGACGAGGCCGAGCGCCTGCACGAGGTCGAGCGCCTGCCCCGTGCCAGGCGCCAGGCCCAGCCGGCGCAGTACGCCCACGAAGCGTAGCGCCGCGACGGTCATGCCATCGCCCTCGTTAGCTATCACCCGTAACCTTCGCCACCAGCGCGGCGCCCTCGGGACCGTTGAGGCGGTGCAGATCTTCCTCGTACTTGACGATGGCGCCGAGCGTCGCCTGTACCGTTTCGCGATTGACCTCGCGCTGGCCCAGCGCCACCAGCGCCTCGACCCAGTCGAGCGTTTCCGACACGCCGGGCGACTTGTAGAGATCCATGCCGCGCAGGGCTTGCACCATGGCGCAGACCTGCTCCACCAGCCGCTCCGACGCCTCGGGGACCTTCAGGGCCACGATGCGCCGCTCTTTCTCCAGCGTCGGATAGTCGATCCAGTGGTAGAGGCAGCGCCGCTTGAGCGCGTCGTGAATCTCGCGCGTGCGATTCGACGTCAGCACCACCACGGGCGGTGCGGCCGCCTTGATCGTGCCCAACTCGGGGATGCTGACCTGGAAGTCGGAGAGCAGTTCGAGCAGAAAGGCCTCGAACTCGGCGTCGGCGCGGTCGAGTTCGTCGATCAGCAGCACCGGCGGGACGGGGTCCGTGTGCGAGATAGCCTGCAGCAACGGCCGCGCGATCAGGAAGTCGGGGCCAAAAATGTCTTTCAGGCCCTCGCCCTCGCCCAGCGCGCGCGTCTCGCCGCGCGCCTCCAGCAGGCGGATCTCCAGCATCTGGCGCGCGTAATTCCACTCGTAGACGGCCGAACTAACGTCCAGGCCCTCGTAGCACTGCAGGCGAATCAGGCGCGCGCCCATCACGCCGGCCAGCACCTTGGCCACCTCGGTCTTGCCGGTGCCTGCCTCACCCTCTAGTAGTAAGGGTTTGCCCAGGCGCAACGCCAGGAACAGGCTCATTAGTAGGGCGCGGTCGCCCACATAGAGGTGATCCAGCAGCGCCTCTTGCAGTTGGTCGAGCGTCAGCGTGGCCGCCGGTTTCGGTCGTCCCTCGTTCATTGGCCGTCCTCCTCGGTCGGCAGGGGTACGGCGGGGCCGCCCGCGCCCTCCTCCTGCATGGTCGAGACATCGCGCCAATCGGGCGGCTCGATGGAGGGGACGTCGTGGAGGTGCGCGGCGTCGTTGTAGCGGCGCAGTCGCCAGCGCGACGGGCGGTTGTTGTGCGAGAAGTACTCCCAATGGGTGATAGAGGTGTTACGCGTGTAGAACTCGATGTCCGGACGGGGCAGCGGGTTAACGCCAAAAAAGTATAGAAATGAGTTGTCGATCACGCCGCCGTGGCAGACGATCACGACGCGCTTGCCCGCGTATTGGCGGCTGATGCGATCGAACGCCTCCGCGCAACGGAAATAGAACGTAGCCCAACTCTCGCCGCCGGGCGAGAGGGGCCGGAAAGGGTCCTGCTCGAACTCGGGGGCGCCGTAGCGCTCCCTGAAGTGGTCTAGCGTCATACCGTCGGCCTCGCCGGGGCGCATCTCCTGCACGTCGTCGTCCCACATGATGGGCAGGTTCAAGGCCGGCGCGATGATCTCAGCGGTCTGGCGGGCGCGTGGGAACGTACTGGCGATGAGGACGTCGGCCTCGATCTCGCCCGTCGCGGTCAGGCGGTCGCGCAGGCGCTCGGCCTGAGCCACGCCACGCGGCGTGAGGCCGCGATCGCCATGCATACCGCCAATGATGGGCTCGACGTTGACCACGGCTTCACCGTGGCGGATCAAATATAGATGTGTCACACCTCTATTGTAGCAGCCAGCGGCTAGGCGCCAGGCATAAGCCGCCAGTCGGGGACCATCTGTCCTACGAATGCGCGTTGGGGTCGTCGACGCTCAATCCTTCGGCGACCGCAGCCTGACGCTGAACCGTGTCCGCCGTCACGAACGTGGCGACCGGCAGCCGGTGTCGCAGTCGCAGGTCCGACACGGCCAACGCAGCGGCGAGATGGACCGCGTCATAGCCGCGCAGGCCGTGTTGCTCGGCAAGATCCATGGCGCGCTCCGCGACGATAACCGTCGCGGCCACGACACGGTAACGGCGATGCCACGCCCGGCGGAAGGCGCGCATGGCGCTCGTCGCCTCCGCCTGCGTGAGTTCGCCTGTGCGTACCTTGCGGCCAAGCGCCGCGACCGTTTCCGGCCCAGTCAAGCGGACATTGTATAGCGTATAGCCCGCGGCCGGGTCGACCAAGGCGGTGGCCCACGCCGTGCCCGACTCACGCGCGAAGACCTTGACGAGCGCGCTCGTGTCGAGATAGTAGGCCGCCACTAGCGGCGCTCGCGAATGACCTGCCGCGAGAGCGGCTCGCCCCGCGCCACCACCGGCTCGAAGGGCTCGTCGGCCACGAACTCGTCGGACAGCAGTTCATCAAGCAGGCCGGCGGCGAGCAGGTCGCGCGTGAGCGCACGCTCAGCCTCCGCGATATCCGTGGCGATTGCACCCGACGCGCTCACCGCTTCGACCGCGTCGGCCCCCGCGCGCACCTCGACGCGCGCGCCGTCGACGAGCCGTGCGTCGCCGTCCAACTCGACCCGGTTACCTCTGATTACCCCACTATAAATCGCCATCAATGTAGCCTCCATATCCCCATCGTAGCTGATAGCTAACGGCTTTTTCTACAAGTTAAGGATTTTAAGCCGTTGTCAAGGGCCTTTTTGCAGCTTTTGAGCCGAACCAACGCCTATCGCGTTGCGCAAACGCATGAGGCATATAGCGACGCGACAGCCGTGTGCGGGAGCAAAGGGCTCGTGGAAGCACGGCGTATATGCCGCTACGCTCCCTTTGCCGCCCCGAGTGGCGGACATGCGGGTACTTGACATGTGGCTCAGAACCTTAACTTGTAGGCAATAAGCTAACGGCTACCAGCTATCAGCTATCAGCCTTCGGTTCATCGTTCCCATGATCGAACGGCGGGGCGTTGTCCGGACTCCGTAGCCAGCGAATCTGCTCCTCCAGTGCGGCGCGCTGTCGAGCGTCTTCCCCGCGGGCGCGTTCGGCGGCCATCAGGCGTTCCTGTGTCTCGGCGAAGCGCTCCTGTGTCTCGGCAAGTTGTTGTTCCAGCCATTCCGCGCGCCGCCGCACCTCGCGGGACCATGCGACGTGATGACCTTCACGGTCTCGGACGCTCAGGATAGGCCGTGTCGGCTCAATCGTGATGCCGAGAGAGGCGCTGCGCCACGAGCCGTCCGCCTCCGGCAGCCAGGGGACGTAGCCGTCGCTTCCCAAACGCCACGCCAGCAACGGCGTCGATAGAACATTCCCCACGGCGTCGAAGACGATGTACTCGGGGACACCAATGAACTCGAATAACTCTCTTTTCGTGCCGACGTCGTTGCCGACGGTCGACTTGCTCGCCACCTCGGCGATGAAGAGGGGGACGCCGGCGTCGCCAAAGCGGATAGAGGACATGCCGCCCCAGGGTAAGGGTTGCGCCAGCACCATCACGTCTGGTCGCGGGTTGTAGGCGTGCCCATCCGGGTAGCGTCCTCCGGTGTCGAGCAGCGCGATCTGTTCGCACACTCCCCAACTCGCGCCGTGCCGCCGCGCGATTTCTTCCAGTATGTCCGCGAGGGCGCCGCTTGCCTGCTGATGCCACTGTGTGCCCACGACGCTCTCCTCCGTATCGGCCGGCGCCCATTCCGGCACGATAAATGTCGCCGCTCCCTCCGCCGTTTCCGCTGTTTGCACCATCGGTCCGCCCCTATTCACCCTCGCACGCTTACCTGACTATGTATAGCGTATCATCTACTTTGGTTTTCGCTCAGTCAGGCGGCTAGGTCACTGCGGACTACAACGTTCACGGTCGTGCTCACCACCTACCGCGTGAACGGGAACAACACACGTAGGTACTTTTCTTGTTCATGCGGTGTAGGGTATCATGTTCTCATATACGGATGAATCTCTTATACATGCCATCACCAGGGAGGACCTATGACCAGGACCGCCGAGCCTATGACCACTATTAGCGTCCGCGTCCCTGAGCGTATGCGCGACCAGTTCGACGCCCTCGCCAAATCGACCGATCGGAACCGACAATATCATGCCTTCGAGGCGATGCGCCGGTACATCGAAACTGAGAAGTGGCAAGTTGACCTCATCGCGGAGCGCAAGCGCCAGCTTGACGCCGGTGACATCGGGTACGCCACGTCTGAGGAGGTTGCCGCTTTACGCTCAAAGCGGTATGGCGTCGAGTCCGCCGAGTGATCATCATTTATGCTCGCGCCGCCCTTAACGACATTGAAGCGATCACCGATTACATCGCCCAGGACAACCCAACCGCGGCCGACGGAGTGAAAGACCGCATCTTTAGAGAGATTGACCAACTCGTCGGCCAACTCGGCGCGGGACGACCTGGCCGCGTCGGCGGAACACGCGAACTGGTCATCCCTCCCTACATCGTGGCCTACCAGGTCAAAGGTGCTGCGCTCGAGATTATCGCCGTGATCGACGGACACCGGGGCAACATAACCGGCATTATTGGCAGTCGGCTATAGCATTAGTTTACTGGTGACACGACTGCAACGTATCGGCAGTTAGCGAGAAAAACGGTATCCCTTCTCATGCCCTCCAGGGAACATGGATAGTAGAGAGGTAATAGGGGGAGGGCATGGCGATGGGGATAGACGCGGGAACAGCCGCGCGAGAGCGCGGGGAGGAGACGCTGACGGCGGAGCGGGCGCGGCTCGTGCGCCTCTGCACGCGGCTGACCGGCGACGCGGGCGTAGCCGAGGACCTGGCGCAGGAGACGCTGCTCGCCGCGTTCCAGCACGAGCAGGCCCTACGCGACCCTACGAAGCGTGCGCAGTGGCTGTCCGGCATCGCGCGCAACCTTTGTTTGCACTGGGGGCGACGCAAGGGGCTGGAACGCGCTAGGTCCACGTACCCGCGCCCCTACGACGACGCGTCTCCTTCTGATGAGGCCGATGCGCGCGCCGACGACGTCGACCTGGAGGGCGATCTGGAGCGGGGCGAACTCGCGGACCTGCTCGATCGGGCGCTGGCGCTGCTGCCGCCCGATACCCGCGCGGCGCTGGTCCAGCGCTACGTCCACGCGTCGCCCCACGCGGAGGTCGCGGCCCGCCTCGGCGTGAGCGAGGAGGCGGCAAAGAAGCGGGTGGAGCGCGGCGCGATGGCCCTCAAACGCGTCCTCGCCACGGACCTGCGCCAGGAGGCACTCACGTATGGGCTTATATGTCCGGGCGCCACGGGTACGGATGGTTGGCGGGAGACACGCTTGTGGTGTCCCGGCTGCGGCCGGCGCAAACTCGAGGGGCTGCTGCGGCCCGATGAGGGCGAGCTCTTCATGCGCTGCCCCGCCTGTTCTTCCCCTTACGCGGATGTCTTCCCCTACGCGAACTACATCTCGTCGCACCTGGGGGACGGGCTGCGCGGCCTGCGCACGTACAAGCCGGCCGTCTCGCGCGTCCTGGATGTCATCGACGACCTGTTCCGCAGCCGCTGGCTGGATGGCGGCGTGGTGTGCGGCGGCTGCGGGGAGCGGCTGCCGATCACGCGGGGCATACCGCCCGCGCTGGCCCCCCTCTTCGGCCACTCCCGGCCGGGTCCCGACGCGATCTACATCTGGTGTCCCCGCTGCGACTTCGTCGACGTGGAGACCTGGCACTCGCTTACCTGGAGCCTGCCCGCGGCGCGCCGATTCTGGCGTGAGCATCCCCGGATGCGCTTCCTGCCAGCGCGCGAGATCGACATCGCGGGCAGCCCGGCGGTGCTGACCGGGTTAGAGAGCGTGACGGGCGGGGCGCGGCTGGAGGTCGTCACCCTGCGAGACACCTACCAGGTCGTCGGCATCGACGGCGCGCACGAGGAGAACGCGCATGAATAAGGGGTCCCGCTGGTTGCGTGGTCGTACCCCCTGGGAGCGCCGGCTTCCAGCCGGCAGGCGGTCTGGACCAAAGCGCCTGCTATCGGCGATACGCTTGCGCGCGAACGTGGGCCGGCTGGAAGCCGGCGCTCCCAGTAGACAGCGGCGCGCACGAGCAAGACGCGCATGAATAGGGGGCGCGCTGGCGGGCGGCCGCCGCGCCTGACTCTGCCGAGGCGGTGGGCCGCGTCACCCACGCTGGTCGGGACCTTCGCCGTTCTGCGCCTGCTGCCCCAGGTGAGCCGCGGGCGGACGGCGCTGCTCGCGGCGGGCGTGCTGGCCGCCACGGCGCTGCCCCTGGCGGCCGTGGTTGTCACGGGGATGCTCGTCGGCGCGATTCCACCAGCGGTCAAGGGTGGATTGGACTCGGCGGCGGGGCGCCGCGCCCTGTTCCTGCTGGTCGTAGCCGGCGTCCTGATCATGACCGAGCGCTTGCTTGGTCCCTTCCTGGCGGCGCTGGCCGGCACGTTCGGCCGCGCGGTCGACCGGCGCTTGCAGGAGCGCGTGATGGCGGCGGTCGGCGGCCCCAGCGGGGTGGCGCACCTGGAAGATCCGGCCGTCCTCGACTTGATCGAGACGGCGCAAGGGCTCGGCGCCAACGAGGTGCGACCAGGCGCCGCCGTGACCGCGCTGGCCAGTCTGCTGCCGAGCTGGTTCCAGGCGTTGGGATCGGCGCTCATCCTGGCGGCGTTCCACTGGTGGCTCGCGCTGGTGTGGGTCGTGCTGTGGCCGCTCGTTACCTACTACTTCCAGCGCGAGTACATCCGCGTGGGGGAGGCGGCGAGCGGGCAGGCGGGCGCGCTGCGCCGCGCCGCCTATTACCGCTCCCTGGCGCTCGCTCCGAGCGCCGCCAAGGAACTGCGCATCTGGGGCCTGACGGATTGGCTGATCGCCCGTTTCGACGAGACCTGGCGCCGCGCGATGGAGCCCACATGGCGAGCGCGCGGCCCCGGCCGGCCGGCCATCTGGCTGTCCACGGCCGCCGTCACCGCGCTGAACCTGGGCTCGTTCGGGGCGCTGGCCTGGGCGGCCACACGGGGGGAGATCGGCCTGGCGGCGCTGGCAGTGTACACGCAGGCCCTGTTGGGAGCCAACAACTTCCGCGCCTTCGACGACGTGAACACCCACCTGGCGTACGCCGCCGTCTCCGTGCCCAGCCTGCTGGCCCTGGAGCGCCGCCTCGCGGAGACCCACTCCCCGGCGGCGCTACCCGCCCGGCTCCTGCCGCCGGACAACCCGCGCACGGACATCCGTTTCCACGATGTCGCGTTCCGCTACCCCAGCCGCCGCGACGACGCGCTGGCCGGGCTCGACCTGACCATCCCGGCGGGGCGCTCGCTAGCCATCGTCGGGATCAACGGGGCCGGCAAGACTACCCTGATCAAGCTCCTCTGCCGCCTCTACGACCCCACCAGCGGCCACATCACCGTGGACGGTGTGGACCTGCGCGACGTCGACGCGCGCGCCTGGCAGCGCCGCGTGGCCGCCATCTTCCAGGATTTCGCCCGCTACCACCTACCGGCGCGCGACAACGTGGGCATGGGCGCGCACGAGTTGGGGGGCGACCTGGAGCGGTTGCGGGCGGCGGCGCGTAAGGCGGGCGCCCTGGACCTGATCGAGGCGCTGCCACGGGGCTGGGACACCGTGCTCTCGCGCGAGTACACGGGCGGGACAGATCTGTCGGGCGGCGAGTGGCAGCGGGTGGCGCTGGCGCGCGCGCTCGTCGCGGTCGAGGGCGGCGCGCGGGTCTTGATCCTCGACGAGCCCACGGCGAGCCTGGACGTGCGGGCGGAGGCCGCGCTGTATGACAGATTCCTCGACATCACCGCCGGGCTGACCACCATCCTCATCTCGCACCGCTTCTCCACGGTCCGCCGGGCCGACCTCATCTGCGTGCTGGACGGCGGCGCGGTGGTCGAGCGCGGGACGCACGATGCGTTGATGGCGGCGGGCGGCCGCTACGCCGAGATGTTCGCGCTACAGGCCGCGCGCTTCGTCGCCGAGGGCGCGGCGGTAGGGGCGGCCGGGAGAAGCGGAGATGGGTAAGATGCGGGAGCAGGCGCGCGGCTTCGGGGTACTGCTGTCCTTCGGCTTCCGGACGGCGCCGTGGCAGGCCGGGCTCTTCCTTATATGCGGCGCGCTCATGTCGCTAACCGGCCCAGCGCTCTCCGTCGGCGCCAAGCTGCTGGTGGACGCGGCGCTCGCGGGCAGCCCGCGCCGGGGGCTCATCGCGGCGGCCGTGTTGTCGCTGACCGCCGGGGCCGGCTTGATCGTCGCGCTATACTACATCGACCTGCTGTTCGCGGTGGTCGAGAAGGCGGGAGGCGCGCTGGACAAGCGGCTGATGGCGCTGATGGGCGGCATCGCCGGGCTCGCGCACCACGAGCGCCCCGAGTACCTCGATCGGCTGGAGTTGCTGCGGGAGCAGCGCGCCGAGCTCGCGTGGATGACCAACGCGACGGCCGGCATTCTGCGCGTCGGCGTGCAATTGACGGCCAGCGCCATCCTCCTGGCGCGGCTGCAACCGCTCCTGCTGCTCCTGCCGCTGGTCGGGGTGGTCTCGTTCGTGTTGGGTAAACGCGCGCGGGACCTCCAGCAGGGGGCGCTGGAGGCGACGACGGAGGCGGAACGCCTGCGCAAGCACCTGTTCGGGCAGGCGACCTCCGCGGCCGTGGGCAAGGAACTGCGCGTCTTCGGGCTCGCGGATACCTTGCGGGCGCGCCACCACGCGGCGGCGGGCGCCGTCATGCGGGCGCGCGACCGTGCCGACTGGCGCAGCGCCGCGCTGCAGGCCGTGGACGCGCTGATATATGGGCTGGCCTACGCCGGGGCCATCGGGCTCGTGCTGGCGCGCGCCATTCAGGGAGAAGCCAGCCCCGGGGACGTGGTCCTGGCGGTCGGTCTGGCCGCGGGCCTGAACGGGATCGTGACCACCGCGGTGTTCTACGGGACGCATTTCTTGAACGTGTTGCGGGTCGCGCAGCGCTACCTGTGGCTCGAGGACTACGCGCGATCGACGCGGACACGCCCGGTGGAGATCGCCCCTCCGCCGGAGCGGCTCGCCGGCGGGATCGAGCTGCGCGACGTGTCTTTCCGCTACCCTGGCAGGGAGACGCCGTTGCTCGACGGTGTCTCCGTGCGCCTGCCGGCCGGCGCCGTGGTCGCGTTGGTGGGCGAGAACGGCGCCGGGAAGACGACGCTGGTGAAGCTACTGTGCCGGTTTTACGAGCCCGACGGCGGCGCGATCCTGGTCGACGGCGTGGACTTGCGCCGTATGCCGGTCGAGGAGTGGCGGGCGCGGGTCAGCGCGGCCTTCCAAGATTTCAGCCGGTTCGAGTTCGTCGCGCGGGAAACGGTCGGGGTCGGGCAGTTGGCGGACATCGCGGACGCGGCGGCGGTGCAGGCCGCCCTCACGCGGGGCGGGGCCACCGGCGTCCCGGAGGCCCTACCCAAGGGACTGGAGACGCAATTGGGCCAGGCCTGGGAGGGCGGCGTGGATCTCTCGGGCGGTCAGTGGCAGAAGCTGGCGTTGAGCCGGGCGATGATGCGGACCGATCCGCTGCTGGTCATCTTCGACGAGCCGACCGCCGCCCTGGACGCCCAGACCGAACACGCGCTGTTCGAGCGGTTCGCCGCCGCCGCGCGGCGCGGGGAGAGCGCCGGCGCGGTCACCGTGCTCGTGTCGCATCGCTTCTCCACCGTCCAGATGGCCGACCTCATCGTCGTCCTCGACGGAGGCCGCATCGTGGAGCAGGGCAGCCACGCGGAACTGATGCGGCGGGACGGCCTCTACGCCGAGTTGTATCGCCTCCAGTCTCGGGCGTACCGATAACGGGCGAGATGAGCGTCACTCTTTGTGTGCTCTATCGCTATAGATCTCAGGTGGAAAAGAACTCACTCTGCCTACCCAATTTCTGAGTTGTATCGATCAGCACGGTAGCCAGAACGGCGGGGCTGTCTGTGCGATACTATACGTACACGATGTCCGCGCCATCGATAACGCGCGGGACTGGCAGCGGGCAGAGGAGTTGATCATGCAGACACAGCAAGTCGAACGCGCGGAACTCGCGCGATTTAGGCGCGATGTGGACTACTACGAGGCGCATCATGATACCCTCCTGGAGCAGCATCCTGAGGAGTGGGTCGCCATCTACAATGAGACCGTTGTCGGGGCGGCGCCTCACATCGAGGACCTCTTGACCGCGCTAGCGCGACAAGGTGTGCCGCCCGAACAGGCCCTCGTGAGGTATGTCACGCGTCACGATGATATGCTCATCCTGCCATCATGATCCGTGGCTACTTCTCGACCGCGAAGCACCGTCCGTTTGTGCAAGCGATCGTAAGGTTCCCTGGCTTGGGCAACCGGCGACTGACGGTAGAAATGCTGATCGACACGGGCGCGGATCGAACTGTCTTAGCTCCCGCGGACGCCCTGCGGCTCGGCGTCGATCTTAACCTACTGCCGGCGGGCGCGCTCAGTACCGGCGTTGGCGGTCAGATGGCGACCCGTAGCATCGACGCCGTGTTGACCCTTGAAACGTTTTCTACAACCTTGTCGCTAACGGTTC
>JAABUO010002501.1_pt1 | contig 22320 bp, 24 predicted proteins | sample 5559291 | NCBI WGS metagenome assembly JAABUO01 (sample SAMN10711878, study PRJNA513372) | rock metagenome | isolation source: Antarctica rocks | place: Antarctica: Victoria Land, Finger Mt sud
GCTCCAACGTCACACAACTGAACATCTCATTCTGAAACCGCTCATCTCCACGCATACTCCCTGAGACGAACTCAGCACCGCCTACGCCTGTGGATCAGTACCTATTTCAACAAGCTCCTAGGCTTGTGTCGGCGGCTCAAAACGGAAAGGCAGAGCGACACGAGGGCAGGGAATCACGTGGAGTGATCGCAGAGCCAACGTGGTGCCGGAAAGCATTTTCGTAGAAACCAGCGGAGAAAGATGGCCCCTCTTGTGAGGGACCAAGGATATCAGGCTGCTTGGCCGATCTCTCCGCAATGCGTTTTGGAAGCTCTATCCCTGTTTTACCGCTCTGGCCCGCTTTGCGAAATACCCCTTTCGCATCACACGGTGCCTAGAAGGAGGGACGGAGACTGCTAGGAGCGTGTTGAAATAGCCATCGTGATTGCGGCGGCGATGATTCCTATCTCCTGGTGTTGGGTGGAGAGGCTGGTTGTGCGGCCTGTCTGGGGGTCTTTTAGGCGGCTGGGTGGTTGAGTTGAAGTCTCAACCCGGCTTTCAGGCGGACTGCGGCTGAGGTGCTGGTTTACCCTGGTTTGTCAGCAGCGCTGGCAGCCGGAGCAGGTTGTGGGCGGCGCAGCTGAAGACGAAGATCCAGTCGACCTTGGCCAACCCACGCAGCTTCACCTGGCGGATTGGGCCGGTCTGCTTGAGCCAACCGAAGGCCTTCTCGACCAGCCATCTACGGCTGAGGCTGCAGGCATATCCGGCGTGCCGGGTGGTTCTGCGGTCGAGGTTCGAGCGGCGCCCGTTGTCGTTCTGGGCGACATGCGCGGTGACGTTCAGGGTGCGGGTCGCGGCGATGAAGTCGCGCGTGTCGTAAGCCTTGTCGGCGCCCACGGTGATGCGCCGGGAACGCTCTTTCTGCTTCGCCTGAAGCATCAACAAGGCAGCATCGCGTTCGGCATGGCCATCTGCTGTGGTGGCCATCGCCGCCGCGATCAGGCCATTGCGGTTCTCGACCAGAGCGTGGCCCAGGTAGGCCAGCCTGGACTTCTTGCCGTAGCTCCTCCGGTAGAGCTTGGCCTCCGGATCGGTGGTCGAGCGATGCGTCTCGTGGGAACGCTTCTCGCCGTGGAAGTTGGCGCCATCGCCCGAGCCCGAACCATCCTTCCGACGATAGCTCTTGTGCGAAGCCCAAGCCTGGATCAGCGTGTCGTCGACGGTGAATGCTCGTCGGACATGAAGCGCTTCGCCAGCCGGTTCACCTCGGCGAAGAAGTGCTGCGCTACGTCGGAGTTCAGTAGCCGGTCGCGATCTTGGAGAACACCGCATGGTTCCACACTGCGCCATCCATGCCGAGGCCGACGAACCAGCGGAACAGCAGGTTATAGTCCAGTTGCTCCACCAGCTGTCGCTCCGAACGCACCGAATACAACGCCTGCAGCAAAAGCGCCCGCAGCACGTACTCGGGCGCGATCGAGGGACGTCCCGATGCCGCATACAGACCGTCGAACTCGCCGCTCAGCGAAGCCAGCACCACATCCGTCAGCCGACGAATCTCACGCAACGGATGATCCAAAGGGACACGCTGCGCCAACGTCACACAGCTGAACAACTCATCCTAACTCCGCTCGTCTCCGCGCATACACACAAGACGGACGAAACACCAAAACAGCCGAAGAATAGAACCTATTTCAACAAGCTCCTAGGGGTTACGTTCCCAGCGGTCCAATACCACGAAGGGGGCACGGTTGTACTCGGCGGTGGTCCTGGAGAGCTGCTATCTTCCTGTACTCGACCCGCTTATTACAACTTGGGGGCCATATACGTTCTTGTGGTGCCTCTATAGCATCAGGGCTACAGGGACCATGCGTCCTCCAAACGGTAGACCCATATTTCCATCGCGGAGCAACAATGCCCGTTAGGACAGTTCTCTTAGTGTGGTTTATGATCGGTTCGGCGGTTGCGTCTACCGCCTGGACGGTTCAGTTTCCAAGCCACTCGTGGTTGCAATTTGCCGTATTCTTGACGGCGATACTGCTGAGCTCCGGGCTCAAGGTAGCGTTGCCCCGCGGCGACGGCACGATGTCCCTTAACTTCCCTTTTCTTCTTCTTGCAATCGTGCAGCTTTCACCCTCCCAGGCTATTCTCCTGGCCGCCATATCGACGGCAGCCCAATGCAGAGTGCGTGTCGCGAAGCTGTTTACCGCGCTGCAGATGGCCTTCAACATCGCCAGCGCGATGTGCGCGACGGCGGTCGCCTTCCTAACATATACCGTCTTGCACCGGCACCATACGGCCTTTGCACCTGCGCTGGCTGTTGCGGCGGTCGCGTATTTCTTCTGCAGCACAATCCCAGTCGCATTGGTCATCGCCTCTTCTACGGGCGCCAACGCCATCACGTTATGGAAGTCGAGTTTCCCTTGGTATCTTCCGTTCTATATCGTCGGCGCTGTGCTGGCTGCACTGGCTGACCTGATCAGCGTCCGATTTGGCTGGGCCACCTCAATGTTGCTGGTTCCCGTGGTTTACACCGTATATCGGTCCTACACAGCCCAGATGACCCGGGTGAAGGAGAGGCAGCAGCATCTGGAGGAGGTGGAGGGACTCCACCTGCGCACGATCGAGGGTCTCGCGATGGCCATCGAGGCGAAAGATCAGAACACGCATGACCACCTGTTTCGTGTGCGCGAGTATGTAACCGAGATGGGTCAGGCTCTTCAGCTGAGTAAACCTGAGATGCAGGCGCTACACACCGCGGCGTTCCTCCACGACATCGGCAAGTTGGCGGTTCCGGAGCACATCATCAATAAGCCGGGAAAGCTAACTCAGGAAGAATTTGAAAAGATGAAGATCCATCCCGTTGTGGGGGCTGACATTCTGGAGAGGGTCCGGTTTCCTTATCCCGTGGTGCCTATTGTCAGGTCCCACCATGAGTGGTGGAACGGGAAAGGATACCCGGATGGGCTCAAAGGGGAAGAGATCCCCATCGGAGCGCGCATCCTGACCGTAGTGGACTGCTTCGACGCCTTAGCGTCCGATAGACCCTATCGCAAAGCGATGCCGCTGCCCAAAGCTATGGAACTCATTAAAAGCCTGGCTGGCACGCAGTTCGACCCGCGGGTAGTGACGGTTCTGGAGCAGCACTATGGGAAGGCGGAGCAGTCAGCGCGAGTGGAAGACCTGAGTGGTTTCGTGCCCTTGAACACTGGAATCGAAGTGTGGCGCGGCCAGGCCCCGGGGGCCGGCTTTGAAGAAGGCGGAACGGAAACCCAGGTCGTCAAGCCCGCACGGGAAGCCGGAGCGGAACGCAGAGGCGATTCATCGAAGGGCATCAACTCTCTCAACCTGATCGCGGCAGCCAGTCAGGAAGCCCAGGCGCTGTTCGAGATGAGTCAATCTCGGGGCAACTCGCTCAGCCTGAATGAGACGATCTCTGTGATGGCATCCAGACTCCACAGCCTAATCCCGTTTGACTCCTGTGCCCTGTATCTGAGGAACGGAGAAAGCCTGGCGGCGCAGTATGTGGACGGCGAGGATGCGAAGTGCTTCTCCGCTCAGCCGATCCCGATGGGCGGGGGCATCTCGGGTTGGGTTGCCCAAAATGGAAAGGCTATCCTCAATGGAAATGCAGCTCTTGAGTTGTCCTATCAGAGCAGGCCGGAACAAATGCAAGAGCTCCGCGCTGCGCTCTCCGTACCCCTTTTCGATTTGCAGAAAACCATCGTCGGCGTGTTGACGCTGTATTCGCTTCAGGCAGACTCCTTCTCAAGAGAGCACCTCCGCGTCCTGCAGGTGATGGAGTCGAAACTATCCTTATCCCTGCAGAACGCGCTCCGCTTTCGATGTGCGGAGCGCGATACAGAAACAGACTTCCTTACCAATCTTCCAAATGCCAGACGTCTGTTCCTTCAACTGGAGACGGAGCTAAACAGATGTCGGCGCAACGGAGACATTTTATCGGTCATCGTATGCGATCTTAATTCATTCAAACAGGTCAATGATCGGCGGGGGCACATGGTTGGCGACATGCTCTTGAGCTCCGTCGCGGAAGGATTCCGCCAGAACTGCCGATCCTACGACACTATTGCGCGTATTGGTGGGGACGAGTTTGTCTTCCTGATCCCGGGAATGGACCAAAATAGTGCACCTGAAAGACTGGCATCCTTTGCGGCTGCCGTAGCGACGGCCTGCTGGAGAGGTGGCCTGGAAGGCACTGTCTCAGCGAGCTTGGGAGCGGCATTCTATCCGGCCGACGGCGATACGGCGGAGCAGTTGCTTGCAGTGGCCGACCGGCGCATGTATCTGGACAAACAGGCTCACTATGATCTGGTAGCTAGCACCGAGATGCCTCGGGAAGCCGTAGAGGTATGATGAGGCCCGCCGCTAGGCTACTTACACGTATGGCCCGGTTCTTCTCTCTCTTACTCATGGCGGCGCTCGGAACCATTGCTCTGGTCCGCTTCGCGCCCGGCTACTTCACGGACGGCCGGGAGATGGATGCCCGCTATGCCGACGGAGCGCGAGCCGATCTAAGAGTCCAGCAAGACCATCAAGGGTCGATCGTGATGCTGACTCAATCTCTGCTGAGTGGGTGGTTGCACCGCGATCTAGGTCGCTCCAAACAATATGATGTGCCAGTAGCAGAGCTGATGGGATCTCGTGTCGCGGTCACGACAAGACTGCTGATAGGCGGAGTGGCATGTGGCTGGCTGGTGGCTCTTATCCTCGCTCTGCCGCTAAGCGCTCGCCGAGAAGCTTCGGGAGAGATAGCGATTGCGGGGGCGACCGCCATCTGCCTTGCCATTCCACTCGGCGTCTTGGCCACCACGTGCCTGCTTGCAGATGTCGGAGGCCCCGTCTTCGTGCTGGCGGCACTGATTGGCGTGCGAGAGTTTAAGTTTATCTACAAGCTTCTTCGCCAAACGTGGAGGGCACCTCATCTTCTTCATGCAAGAGCGCAGGGAATCGTTCCCCACCGGATTACATGGGTACACCTGCTCCCCACCCTCCGAACTGAGCTGCTTGCCCTCTCGGCAATGTCCTTTGTGATCGCCCTCAGCGCCGTCGTTCCTGTAGAGGTTGTTTTCAATGTGCCGGGGCTTGGCCAACTGGCTTGGTCCGCTGCGATGAACCGTGACCTCCCGGTCCTGCTGGCTGTAACGTTGCTGATGGCCATGTGCATCGGCCTGGTCAGTATGCTCGCCGAGCCGGCGCGTCGCCTGGGAAAACTCCAATGCGATTAGGTGCTCTGACTCTCCTGTTTGCACTTATGGCCGCGGCCTGCCTAATCCTTGTGCATTCTCCGTGGAACTACGCGACCCAAGATCGGCAAGAGATTGCCGCGGAAGCGTCTCCCAGGCATTGGGCCGGCACGGACGAGCTTGGCCGGGATCGCTCAACGCGTGTTGCGGCTGCTTCGATCATCGGATTAGCGGGTGCGATCGCGGCCTCCGCTCTCGCCACCTGCATCGCGGTCAGTATCGGCGTGACCGCCGCCTTTGCGCCGCGAGGCGTTGCTGCCGGTCTGATGTATTTCTCCGATCTTTTCTTGGCTCTTCCCTGGCTGTTTCTGCTCATGATGGTCCGATCCGCCCTTCCACTTTCTTTGGCTCCAACCCAGTCTGCACTGGTGACGTTCCTTCTGCTGGCATTGCTCGGCTGGCCAGCATATGCTCGCCTAACCTACGCCCGCACCTACGCCGTGTTGAACTCGACGTGGATGATCCAGGGCCGCGCCTCCGGCCTAAGGACCAAGCAGCTCGCTCGACGTCACATTCTCCCCCACCTTCGTCCGCTCGTTTTATCTCAATTCCTCATTTGTATCCCGGCCTGCATTGTCGCGGAAGCGAATCTTGGAACTCTTGGCCTCGGCGTGAGTGAACCGCTTCCGTCCTGGGGGTCGATGCTGCTTGCTCTAGAGCACTCCGCGGTTCTCGCCAGCTCTGGATGGGTGTACTTCCCCATAGTCCTTCTCGTAGTCCTACTTGTCATTCTGGAAATGCTCGTCTTTGAGGTATACCCATGAAACTGCGTTACAAAACTATTCTTATCGTGAGTGCGCTCTCGCTTGTCCCTATAGGGATTCTCAACGCTCAAGCCACCGCTGGTTCCACCCAGATGGCGTGGTCGTTGAAGTACGATCCAAAGACTCTGGATCCGGCCAAGGTGGATGACCAGGCTTCGGAGATGGTTCGATATCTTACTGGCGGTGTTCTCCTACGGATCAATCGCCGAACGCAGCAGCTGGAGCCTGCCCTCGCGGAATCATGGAGCCTCTCGCCTGATGGGCGCCTGGTCGTCCTTCATCTTCGAAGCGGCCTACGGTTCTCGGATGGCTCTCCACTGGGTGCCCTCGATGTCGCCTCGACATTGAAACGCGTGTTGGACCCAGCCACGGCGGCACCGGTTGCCGAGGAATTTCTCTCCCCCCATGATGTCTCTGTCGACACTCCAGACTCGCTAACCGTGAGAGTCCATCTTCCCAAACGGGTGGTGTCAATTGGAAAGATCTTCGATGAGATTGCCGTCGAACCGGGAAACCGCCCCAGCGCTAGCCAGGTATCCGCTGGTCCCTATGTGGTTGTTGAGTATAGGCGCGGAGAGTTTATCCGCCTGCAGCGCAATCCTCATTATTGGAGGCACGATTCCTCCGGCGTACAGCTGCCCTATGTCGCTACGTTGCGCCTAGACATTCTGAGCAACCGGGAACAGGATCAGATCCGCTTCATCCGTGGCCAGTATGACCTGATCGATAGCCTACCGGCCGAGAACTACAGCTTCTTAGCTCGGAAAAACGGTCAGAGCGTACACGATCTGGGCCCCTCTCTCAATACAGAGCAGCTCTGGTTCAATCAGGCGGCCGGATCGGCCCTCCCTGTCTGGGAAAAGGAGTGGTTTCAAAACCGGGTGTTCCGCACGGCGGTCTCCCAGGCGATTCATAGGGCAGACCTGGCTCGCATCGCTTATCACGGACATGCGACGCCAGCCAACGGATTTATCTCGCCCGCCAATACAGTCTGGTACAACAGAAACCTTGAAACGATTCACGAAGACAGCCAGCAAGCGATGCAGATGCTCGAAAAAGAGGGGTTCCGAAAGATCTCTGGGGATCTGGTAGATCGCGATGGCCATCCGGTGAAGTTCTCCATCTTGACCAACACGGGAAACCGCTCGCGTGAAAGGATGGCATCTCTAATTCAGCAGGATCTTGCGGCTCTCGGGATGAAGGTTACAGTCGTGACGCTGGATTTCCCGGCGCTGATCGAGCGACTCATGCACACGCAGTCCTATGAAGCGGCCCTGCTGGGTCTATCCAATGTTGATCCGGACCCCAGTTCAGTGATGAACATCTGGCTCAGTTCGTCACCCAACCACCAGTGGAATCCCTCTGAAAAGAAGCCTGCAACAGCCTGGGAAGCCGAGATCGACCAACAGATGCAGCTTCAGGCAGAGACTCTGAATGAGAAGGATCGGAAGCATGCTTTCGACCGAGTGCAACAGATCGCCTTTGATCAACAGCCGTTCATCTATCTGGTGTATCCAAATATGCTCTACGCGGTGTCACCGCTTCTGGCCGGAGTTGAACTGTCGGTGCTGCAGCCGGGCGTCGTCTCCAACATCGACATGATCCATTGGAAGGAAGGACGTTGAGCGAGTGCTTGATGAGTGTCTGCTTACACGCTGGATACGGCACCCAGACGGTTCTGGAGGGCGTCCATCTGGAGGTCCAGAGAGGGGAGAAGCTGGGTTTGGTGGGAACCAGTGGAGCGGGAAAGAGCACGCTGGTACTCGCACTCATGGGGCTTCTACCCTGGCAACGGGGCTGGACGAGAGGAGAAGTTCTGTTGGAGGGAAAGAACCTCCTCACCATGAAGGAACGGGATGCCCGGCGCCTTCGGGGTAGACGCATCGCACTGGTGCCTCAGAGTCCAATGAGCGCGCTTAACGGAGCATTGTCGCTCCGGGCACATTTCGAAGAGGCCTGGAAAGCTCATGAGGAAGGGCCTTCAAGTCAGCTCCGGCTTCGCCTCAAGGAGTTGATGCACCAGGTTCATCTTCCGCCGGAGGATAGTTTTCTGGCACGGAAACCAAGTGAAGTCAGTGTCGGGCAGGCCCAGCGAGCTGTCATTGCGCTCGCCCTTCTACATCGCCCCGCGCTGCTGATAGCCGATGAACCGACCAGCGCTCTCGATCCGAGCACGCAGGTAGAGATTCTCCAGCTGCTTCGCCAGGTCAATCGTGATGATGGAACCACGGTGCTCTACATCTCCCATGACTTACTGTCCGTCTTGCAGCTGTGCCAACGTTTGGCGGTATTGGATGGTGGTCGAATTGCAGAGTGCCTTCCCGTGAGCGGGATTGGCCGGAAGGCCCGCCAACCCGCCACCCTCGCGTTGCTGCGTACCCTTCCAGTGCCTCCTGAGGTCCTGCTCGAGCACTTAGCTTTGGAACCATGACAGGCACCAAGCCTAGCTCGCGGCCCAAACGCATCATGGGATGCAGCTGCTCGACGTGTCCGTTCTGCATCGGTCGGCCGGGTTGGATGTGGATCAGCGCAACCTTCCAGTCCTCGGCCCAGCTGAGCATCCTGCGCGAGGTGAACTCCGGTCCATTGTCCGAGCGCACATTCTCAGGCCGGCCACGCTCGCCGATCAACCGCTCCAGCACCCGCGTGACACGTCCACTGCCGAGGCTGGTGTCAGCCTCAAGCGCCAGACACTCGCGCGTGTACGCATCCACCACGCTGAGGATCCGCACCATCCGCCCGGTCGCCAGGCCGTCGACGATGAAGTCCATCGCCCACTCCTGGTTGGAGCCCGTCAGCCGCGGCTCTGCCATGCGATCGCGCACCAGGCGCTTGCGCCTCTTGCGCCGCACCATCAGACGCTCTTCGACGTACAGCCGATAGACGCGCTTCACGTTCACCTCATAGCCTCTTCGGCTCAGTAGCGCATGCAGCCTACGATAGCCGTAGCGCGGCTTCTGTCGCGCCAGTGCCACCAGTGCTTCTCGCAGGCCGGCGTTGCGGTCCGGTCTCGGCTCGTACCGATAGCTCGACCGCTCCATCTCCAGCAGCTTGCCGGCCGTGCGTTCGCTCAACCGGAACTCCGACGAGACGAACGCAACGTCTCCTCTTAGACCGGCAAGCTCCAGCCGTTTTTTCGGATCACTGCCTTCAACGCCTCGCCATGCAGACTCAGCTCCGCCACCAGCAGCTTCAACCGACGGTTCTCATCCTCCATCGTCTTCAGCCGCTGCGCCTCGCTCACGTCCATACCGCCGAACTTCTGCTTCCAGCCATAGAACGTCGCTGCGCTGATCCCGTGCTCGCGACACACATCCGCCGTCTTGATCCCAGCCTCATGCTGCTTCAAGATCCCGATGATCTGCTCTTCCGTATACCGGCTCTTCTTCCTCGTCAGCTCCCTCGCTCAGATTACGAGAGAACTCCAGGTCAGACTGGTAGAGTTTTCCGGGGGCAGGTCAGGGTCAAGAACAGAGAAACTCCAGTTATGAATGGTTGAGAAAAAGGGGGCAGGTCACTTGGTTGCTCCACCGCGGTCACGGAAGGGGCACAGGATATGGCGTCAGAGACGGAACGTACGCCAGGGGTGGCATTAGCAGATACAACTCACGAGTCATAGCGCGGCGGCAATCCCGAGCATACTGTTGCACCTCTGGGATCTAATTTACCCAGATTCTCACTGATAACTTGGAGCGTTACCCTTATGAATCGTCTACCAAAGCTAGCACGATATGCGCTAAGTTCCGCTGGACTTCTATGTTTCTCTACATTCGCTCTAGCTGCGGATAAAGCGGCTAAGCTTTCCTCGGACGTGGTCGCCGCCCCCTCGTCCGAGGTTTCCGTCATCATTCAGTACGGGTCTGATCCGACCGATGCAGAAAGCCATTCCATCAATCGGGTAAGCGGCTCTGTGGACCGGAGATTGCATGGGATCAAGGCAGTTGCAGCACGTATCCCGAAGTCGTCGCTCGACGAGTTGTCTCACAACCAGAATGTAACCTACGTCTCCCTAGATCGCCATATCGGGGCGAAACAGCAATCCGGTGCGCAGTCCTCCTCACTGGCTCCCTGGCCGTCCTCAATCAGCACCAGCGCTGAATACACCACCGAACCGATCAACGCCCAGCAGGTGTGGGCCCAGGGCTATGACGGCTCAGGCATCGGCGTCGCCGTCATCGATAGTGGTGTAAATCCGGTCGATGACCTTTGGGGCAAAGGCAGAAAGAAGCAAGGCCCGCGGATTGTCTACAGTCAGAGTTTTGTTCCTTCGGCTCCAAACGATGCAAGCGACCATTTCGGCCATGGCACTCACGTAGCTGGACTGATTGCGGGCAACGGGAAGGACTCTACCGGGAAGAAATACTTCCGCACCTTCTCGGGTGTTGCCCCAAATGCGAATCTGATTAACCTCCGCGTGCTGGATGATAACGGCAATGGTTTGGATTCCTCGGTAATCAATGCTATCGAGACTGCCATCGCGCTCAAGGATACCTACAACATCCGCGTCATCAATCTCTCTTTGGGGAGACCGATCTACGAGAGCTACAAGCTCGACCCGCTTTGCCAGGAAGTAGAAAAGGCATGGAAGGCGGGAATCATAGTCGTGGTTGCGGCCGGCAATGATGGCCGCGACCTCGCTTTGAATGGGGAGGGATATGGAACGATTGAGGCCCCAGGCAATGATCCTTATGTGGTAACCATCGGCGCCGTCCGAACGGTCGGAACACCACAGATCCAGGACGATGCGATGGCCAGCTATAGTTCCAAAGGGCCCTCTTTCATCGATCACGTCGTCAAGCCAGATCTAGTGGCTCCAGGCAATCTCGTCAGCAGCCTGCTGTTCGAGAACGACACGCTGGCCATCAACAATCCAACCTTCGTCACGCTCAACTCCTTCTACATCTCCAAGGGGGACCGCAGCCCCTCCGAGGACTACTTTCCGCTTAGCGGTACAAGCATGGCAACGGGGGTTGCCAGTGGATCGGTAGCCCTGCTGTTGCAGGCCCAACCTGAGCTGACGCCTGATCAGGCCAAAGCCCTGTTGATGCGAAATGCCAATCGGAGCTTCTTCCCCCAGACGAGCACGGTGACCGATGCCGTGACGGGCGAGGTCTATACGGCTCACAACGACCTGCTCACCAGGGGAGCGGGGTACCTTGATGTCATGGCGGCGTTGACGGATGCACAAGCAAATGCGTCCCGTCTGCCTACCGGAACTGCAATGTCCCCGATCGCTGCGTACGATCCGAGCACAGCGAGCCTATTTCTGCTCAAGGATCAGACGGCACTGTGGGGGGCTACCGCAATGTGGGGCGCATCGAACGTATACGGGCAGAACTCCTTCGGCTCCAAGGTTGCTCCATCCACCGCGCTGTGGGGTGCTACTGCACTGTGGGGTGCATCCAACGTATACGGGCAGAACGCCTCTAGCAGCTACGTCGATAGCTCGACTGCATTGTGGGGCGCCACTGCACTTTGGGGAGCTAACACCCCCACCTCGTTCACCGCTCTGTGGGGCGCCACCGCACTTTGGGGCGCTTCAACTCCGGGAGCTGCCACCGCCCTGTGGGGGGCCTCAACCCCGGATGCCTCCACGGCCCTGTGGGGAGCATGGAGCCTTGCGGGGAAAACAGCACTTTGGGGCGCTTCAGCACCCTGGGAGTACTGATCAGGCGCCGCAGCTCACGCGCATGTCATGTCGTCCCCTTCACGGTCCCCTATATCTCGGGGAAACCGTGAAGGCGTATGTGGGGGTGCGTCTAGGCAACGCCAGATCGCAACCCCATCACCAGGGACGCAATATCGTTGTTCTTCCCGCTGCCATCGAACCACTGCCGCAGCTCCGGGCTGCGCTGCAACTGGTCCTGGAAGAGGCGGTTCGCCTGGCTGAGCGCCTCGCCGAGATTCGGGATGCTGAAGTAGAGCGTCGTATCCGCCGGCATGCGTCCCAGCAGATCGCTGCTGTAGCGCGATGCTGGAAACGCAACCGTCTGCGGGCGATGCTCCAGCACCGCGAACTGCGCCAGCAGCGGAAGGTAGCGAGCGCGATCGTGGCTCCAGGCGATCTGCTGCGCCACGGGCGTGTAGACTCCGGTCTGGTAGGTCGCCATCTGGTCGCCCGCCGGCACCAGACGGTTGCTGCCTCTGTGATCGACCTGCACGGTGCCCTGCAGTACCGCTACGCTCGGACCCTTGATGCCGGCATCGACCGCAAAAATCGTGCCCTTGACCGCCACGCGAAAATCGGCCGTCTTGACGTAGAGATGGCCGTGTTCGCGGTGCGCAGCCTGCACGACCACGTCACCGTTCTCGAGCAGGATGTTCGTATCCTGGCCGCGGACACCGACACCCACCACGCTACGTTCGTTCATCTCGATAGCAGACCCATCGGTCAGCCGCAGAACGGCATGCGCGCCGCTTCCCGTTCGCAGGCGGTCTCCTTCCGCGAGCGTATCGCCCGCCGCAATCTGCTGGATCTCCGCACCGGAGATTCGGTACGCTGCACCCTCGACCGACTGCACCTCTGCGTGAACCCCGGGCAGCGCACGGAGGTACATCCTGTACACCGCAAACAGCAGCATCAGCGAGGCCACGGGTGACGGTGGAGCGGCGTGTAAGGCCGCCCTCGTCGCAAGCGGCGTCAAGATCCGTGTGGTCCCGGCTGGCGAGACGCTGCGCCTGGAAAGCTATGTGGTGGACGATGTGAAACTGCGGAGTGGAGCTGCAGACCTGACGGTCGCGGGTGAGCGGAGCGACAACGCGGACCTGGTGTTGGTAGGGTCCGGCGCGGCGGTTGCGGCTTTCGAGAAGCAATTCGATCGGCTTTGGGAGATGTCGGTCGTTGTCAGGCTGAAGACAGAGACCTCCAATCCTCTTTAAGATTCTGGTGGACTTCCCGCCGGCACCTCAAACCGGTTACAGCTCTGGCAAATGCCGCACCAGATCCCGGCTGTCATGGAGGATACGCAAAACTTCGACACGTGAGGAGACGACGCGGTACAGCAGGAAGTGCCGGGGCGCGTTCACGCGATCGTCGGAGACATGATCGCGGCTGCTCGCCAGATGGTAGGTGTGGACACCCTTCGGCAACTCGGGCGGTCGCCTTGTGCCCGGCCGAAAAGGATCTTCGCTCACGTCGATCAACGCCCGGCCAATCAGCGTTTCATAGCGGTCGGCGGCAGCAGCCCCGAATTGCACGGCGCTCCACTCCATGATCTCGATGAAATCGCGGTCAGCCGGTGCGGCAAGAACGATCTCGTAAGCCGGTCGCTTCACTTGCCGGCACGCAGCCCGCGTAAATGATCGGTGATAGCCTCGGGCGAGCTCAGAGAAACATACTCACCCCGCTCTATGGCTTCGATCCCTTCCTTTGCCGCGCCGCGCAGCCATTCGACTTTAGCGAGGTCTTCAGCCTCGCGCTGCTCCAAGAGACGCAAGCCTTCCCGTACAACTTCACTGGCGTTACTGTAGTGTCCCTTCTTAATGCCGGAAGAGATGAAGGTGTCAAAGTGCTCGGTCAGGAATACGTTACGGGTTGGCATCGAAGGCCTCGCCACAAGCATAATCTTTTATGGCATTAGATGCCATACCTGCGTCTCACGTGTTGGAGGTGGCTACTGTCTTGCGACGGACGTTTCAGAGATTACGGGGCTCTTCGAGTGCCTTGATGATGTGTGCACCGGCCTTTATAAATGAAGTCAAGGCTGTATCTGTGGTGTCTGCTGCGACGATGATCCCAGCTGCTTCATTCAGTGGTGCGATGACGTACGGAGATGCTGCATTCAGCTTCTCTGAGGAGCCGAGCACAATGGTCTCGGCTGCGATTGCGCTCAAGGCTCGCTTAATGTGAGCCTCCTCGAAATCGCCGGTTGTTAGACCGGTCTCGACGTGAATTCCCGTCACGCCCATGAAATAGACATCAGCGCGAATCTTGCCAATAGCTTCGATTGCTGGCGCACCGACGGCCACGACGGAATGCTTGAAGAGGCGCCCTCCTATCAAAATTACCTCGATCATGGGATGGCTGACCAACTCAACAGCGATGGTCGGGCTGTGCGTCACGACCATAGCTTTGAGGGTTGATCGGAGGTGGCGTGCGATCTGCACTGCTGTCGTGCCGCCATCGCCATGACCGCGTTTAGGCGCGTGAACTTTGTGTCCGGGCTCTCCGCAAGAGCTACGAGCACAGGAAGCATCTTCTCTCCGCCCAGCTCTGCCGCATAAGCGGGGTAAGCACTGATGCGAGCATTCTTCACAGCCGCGTCGCGCAGTAACGGATACCACCTCTGGTCGCCGGTTTCGGCCAGGTATTGGGCAGCTTTAACGTTTATGGGTTCTTCCGTTACGAGGTGCGCCAGGGCCTCTATGCTCCGCCGTGTATTTAAGCGATATAAAGCGAGGGGTGCATACCTCCGAGTCTCGGGATTTGCCGCAAAGCCAAGCAGGGTGTCTTCCAGAGAGGGCGGTGCAAGGCTGGCCAAAACCCGCGCCGCTTCGATGCGCTTTTGACGATCTTCCGATTTGAGTTGGTCGAGCCAAGGCTGAAACTTGCTGGGAGCGAAGTACTCGGCGTTCACGCGAAAGGTCAGTTCCGCTTGTGCGTTCGTGGACATTTGAGAGTTGGCATGCTTGGCATTTACCCGATATTCGCCAGGGGCACTGAATTTGTGATCGAAGTTCAGCACGAACCGTGCGACATAGGTCTCGCCGGCTAGCAGCGGCCTCGGCACAGGGAGTGGGCCATTCTCATTGCATCCCTGGCCACCGAGGAAAGGACATGAAGAGGTAGGGAGGGGATCGCTTGAGACGCTAATCGAAATGCCAGAGCAGTATGGTTGTTCTTGGTTGACCGGCACGATCATGACTGTGTCAGGTCCCCTGTTGGCAAGCCTGAAGTAAAGGAAGACCGGCTCCCCCCGCGCGAAGTTTGGCTTATCCAGGAAGAAGCGGGCGGTGAGCTGCGCGTTGTCCTGAAAGAAGCCGCCGGTGAGCTGCCCCTCTGCAGAGATGGAACCAAGAAGACATAAGCTCGCGAATAACCTGTGAAGTTTCACGCCTGGAGTTTACCTCGAAGACAGGAGACTTGCAGCCTTCCCTACCGCTTGTTGAGGCCACCGAATGCACCCTCACCGATCCTTAGAAGGTGGGCTCGCCAGGCCCGTAGCCTAACTGGGGCCACCTCAAGAAAGGGAAATTTATGTACGCTAAGCTCACTGACGACCGCTCAGCGGCGGCGGCTTACGTGTAGGAAGAGGGGAAGTATCAGAGGAAGGAGGAGAATAAGCGCGAAAATCACCAAACACACAGGCCGGCCAAAATTCAGGGTATAGCCGAAGCCTTGGCGTTTCGGGACCATAAGCGCGCTGTCTCCAGGATTGAAGTAAAACAAGCCTGCTTTCCAGAAGCGCCCCTCTATACTGTTTTGGCTCGCGACGATAATCCGTTCCATTCGGATCGCGCGGAACGCCATGTACGCCACCACTCCCAAACTGAATACGACAGCACCGATCGATAAAAACGGGACGAGGTTCGTTGGGTTATGGGACAACGGCAAAAGGCTGATACCGCAGAGCAGTATAGTGACAAACCAGGAACACGCGATAAGGATTGTCCGGGTTGTTTTGATCATGACAGGGCGGCCTTCGTGTGCAGGGGACGAGCGGACGATCAACTCTCCAAGCGACCCGAGGCCGCCTATAAGGGCGAAGGTAAACAGAAGTGGCCCAAAGATGCTCCCGAAGCTTCGGTCCGTCCACCCATTCGGCTGGCCGTCAAGCCCCCAATGAACAGGAAAACGCTCAGGTATCGTCTGCGAACGGAGCGCCAGCAGCGTAGCAGTACCCGCAAGCAGCAACAGCGTAGAGAGCAAGCCAAACCACCAGCCTCTTTCATTGATCTTTGAGGCATTGAGACTGGCCGTGCGAACCATTGCCTCCGGTTCGGCACTCTGGGCCAGCCGACGACGCCACTTCCAGACTTATTGAAACGGTCGTTTCAGGCCGGTACGCTGGCGCGCCCTGATCTGCAATGGGTCGAATTTGCCGAACGGCCCTTTGCAGGAACGAACCCCCCAGCCATTCTCGGTGCTGCGGATGGTCTATTCAGGTTCAGCAGGCCAGTCAACCGAGTACGCGGCGAACATGCGGTAGGTCCGGTTCCCCCTCTTGAAATGAATTGTCGTTTACGTGGTAAGAACATGCGACCCGAATACCTTAGATGGTCGCAGTGGTGGCGTGTTGAGGGTGCAGAAGCTCGCATCTATACGGCAGCAGAATGCGGGGGCTTGGTCCCGCTGAATTAGGACAGTGCTGGATGCCGAGTTCGGGTGGACGGCCACAGTGCCGGGCTGGCCCAGGTCATTTGTTCGATGGTTGGACTCCTCATCCACCATGGGCGGATGGGCATGGTCCAGAAGAGTATGAGCATGCGGCCTGCCCTTCGGAACGAATGCGAATGTTGGTTCAGCTCTGAAGGTTCCGGAACCTGGACCCAACTGCCGCACGCGGGCGTATAAGGGTGCGTGACATTCAAGCACTTCGCTGGAGTCGCCAAATGACCGCTTCAGTCAAGACGATATGGACCGCCTCGCTTTTACTGATGGGTGCTGGTGGATCCGCGATTGCAGGGCAGTCTGCAGCGACCGCAGAGACCCCGGCGGTTCGGCTCGAGCCGCATGAGGGTAAGACGCAATTTCTTCTTGGGGATCCGATACGACTGGACCTCGTGTTCACACGACAGGAGCCGGGCTACGCGGTGAACGTCAGCCCCTACACCTATCTGCCGATACCGGATCAGGTAGATGTCCGACCGGCCGAGGGCTGGAGCAGATCGCGCAGGCCTGTTGCTGAGGGGCTGATGGATACACCGGTTCCTGCCGAGAGTGAGCCCGTGCGGGTGCCTGTTCTGCTAAACCGGCTTATCACATTCAAGCAACCGGGACGGTACACAGTGACCGTCAAGACGGAGCGGCTGATACCACCTGGCATGATGAACGCCGCACCCCAGGATGCGCTGATAACCAATCCGACCGAGATCAAAGTGAGATTGCGGAGCGAGGCGGAAGAGAGCGCGATGGTGAGAAAGCTCTATCCGGAGCTGGCCGGGGGACGAAAGGAGGTTCAACGGCCAAAGGTGGCGAATATCGAGTTGCTGCCGCCAGAGCAGCTCGTTCAGCTCATGAATGAGCTGGTCGCAAAGGAGGAAAAAGCAAGGAGCAATCGGCTGGAAATGGCTTGGGAGCTCGCCTTTCTGCCTGGAGATGACGCCATGCGGGCAAGAGTGGCGCTGATTGCAGCTTACAAGGACAATGGCGGCGGAGATCCCATTGAGCCGCTCATGGTCCAAGGGCTGCCAAGCTCGCGGGACCTGAAGCTGCAGGCCCAGTTGCTGGACGCCGCATGGCGAGACCCCAGCCGCGTCCCGACTGAGCTGCTTGGGACGGCTCTGCGACAGGGCCGAGAGCTGCTCATCGGGCCGACGGTGGCCGAGACCCAGATCTCTTTCAGAGTTCTGGGTGATCCGGTGGCGCGCGCCAAGATGGAGGCGGAGCAATCGGCGATTCGGAAGGAGCAGCAGAACGAATTTCAGGAGTTGGTAGGAACCCTCAGCCAGCGGGACGAGGCTAACCGGGACAAGACAATCTGCTTTCTTAGAATGCGGGGTATAGCAGAGGATGGAAGCCCGCAGAAACCAGCCAGATGCGACGCCAAATGAGAGCGGGCCTACGACCGGTCCGCAAATCGCATAGGTGTGACGATGGATGGCTAGGGACCCAATTGATGCGAATCCGGCAGGACGTTGGACTCACCCATCGGTGACAAACGCAAGACGCGCCGTGCAGCGACAGGTAAGATCACGCAAGGAAATTTCCGAAGAGGTACGAGTGGCTCAATGCTTCGTGACCGAGTGACTTCGATGAGACGTCTCCGCCTGACGAGCCTGCTCCTTGTTGCGCTGCTGAGCGCCGGCCCCGGACTGACGCAGGGGATTGATGCGCCCACATCCGCAGTGGTGACCGGCCTAAGCCCGGAACAGATCCAGGCGTTGAACAAACCGTACGATGTCGCGGCGGCCGAGATCGGGAAGAATTGGGCAGCGTATTCCAGTCCCGACATCGCCGGTGCTCTCACCCATCCCCGCTTCCTTGTTTCGATCGTTACCGTGACTGGTGTTCAGCCTCCTACAGACGACGGCCCCCCCTACACTCGAGTCAGGCTGCATGTAGAGCAGACTCTGCGAGGGACCTCTGAAGAGAGTGAGCTTCGAGCAGATTCTAGTTGGAGGCCGATGACCCCCGAACAGTGGAGCAATCGAATGCGAGGCGGACCGCATGAGACCGTGCTCGACGTCGCGGAGCCTCGGATCGGCGACCGGCTCCTTCTTGCTTACACCCTCTTCAAAGAAAGTGAAGGGATCCGCGCCTGGGTCGTCGGGGGCTTCAATTTCGGAGAGCAGAAGGAAGCGCGGATCTTTTCCGAGCTTCAGCGGGTGCTCGGAATGGAAGCCGCAGCCGGAACCACGAGCGTATCACCGTATATAGGCGCTCTCGAGGATGCCGTCCCTTGGGTTCGAGATCTTGCAGCGCGTAAGCTGATTGACTCCCCGTTGTGTTCCGCGTCGCCTCCGTGTGTCGAAAGCTTTGTTAGGAGCGCACGGCAATTGCTGGGAAGCAAAATACCTCAGGAGCGATACGAAGGTGTTGGCTGGCTGGAACCTCTGGCAACGCCGATCGGCATTCGGAGGAGTGGGCCCAACGGCCTACCCAGCATGTCCAATGGCGTTGTACGCGAACTGATCGCCTCCGCGGTCAACGACGCAAATGTCGTGGTGGGCGATCAGGCTTTCTCTGCACTGCAGATGTTTGATTTCTTTCACAATGCGGGACCGGGCCAGTGTATTGCAATCTTTCCTCGCGCTCGAAGATCGATTCGGGGGACGCACGCGGAAACAGAAAATGTCCAGATCGGGGGTCCGTTCGGAAGTAGTACCGCTTGCACTCCCGATCAGTGACAGCCGCCATGCTCGCTCATCCGCTTTCGCAGGAAGACTGCAATCTCCTGTTCAGTAGCATTCCGAGGCACATCGTTGCCGAAGCTGTCCCTGACCCACCGGACCACCTCAGCTCTGTACGGCGGATCGCCTTGCACGGCTTCGAGCAAGAACTTCAAACCGGACGGACGGTTGTGCAGGGCTAACTGCTCAGCCGATTGAGTGCGAACCCTAACGTAAGGCGAGGTTGCAACGGCACGCTCCAAATACGGAAGAGCGGCACCCCAAAACCGTGGATTAGAGAGTACGGCAGACTACTGCGATCTGTACCTCTAGGTGTATGGTCCCAGAGATAGATGGGTTGGATTCAGTTTGATCGTTGCGGTTTTTTTGTCCAGATCGAGCAGATGTATTCGTAGGGTGTGAGACCTTTGAGGGTCCTGAGTCGTCGGGTGAAGGTTGTAGGCATTAACGAAGTCGGTGAGATGTTGCCGGAAGCTTTCATGTGTGTCGTAGTAGAAGCGCTTGACGGTGGCTTCTTTGAGGGTTCGATTGATGCACTCGACCTGGCCGTTGGTCCAGGGATGTTTGGGCTTGCTCAGGCGGTGGTCGATATCGGCCTTGGCGCAGGCGAACTCGAAGGCATCAGCGCGGAAGAGATCGCAGTAGTTGTTCAGGAAATCTACTCCCTCACTTCGCGCTGGATAACGCTCCTTATCATGCGTGATAAGCAACGGCTAAGATGAGCTGAAAGGAGGCTCTATGTCCGAAGGTCTGGTGATCGTCACGGAGTATCGAACAGAGCATGTGCCTGAGCTGCGCTTCCAGAAGACAGCAACGCGCAACACGCAGATGTTTCTGAAAGGCCGAGAACGGCGGGAGTCGGATGGGCCCATTGTGGTGATCGTCCAGCCTGATCTCCGCCGTGAACTTTGGCTGGAGACCAAGACGCACACCTTCACGGTACGCCCGATCTTTGAGATGGCAACTGCTGAAGAGGTCCGGAAATGGCAGAAGCTCTGTGAGCGGTCTACCCAGCGACATCTCCCGTCGAGGGACAAGCCGAGTACCCATGAGATCACCGTTCACGTTGAGAAGACAGGTGAGACGGCAGAAATCTTCGGTACTCCAGCAGCGCGGTACATTACGCGCAGAACGCATACGTATCATCCAGGTATCCAGCAGGAGAGCGAGAGCGTTTCCGACGGGTGGTATATCGACGTCCAGCACCCCGCGCTACCAGAAGCTTCTCGGAGCCTAACGGTGAACGTATCGTGTCTCTACGACGGCAATGAGGGGCCGCCAGTCATCCATTACACAGGAGAGCTTGCCTACTCTGGCCTGCCCGCCAAAGTGGTGACAACTACTCGGCAGACCTGCCCAGGGCCAGATGGCATGCGCGAGCACACCTCAACGCAAGCGATCGAGATCGTCGACCTTCTCGAAAGCCCGCTTGACCCGGCTTTGTTTGAAGTTCCAGAGAACTTTCGAGAACGCTCAGTATTCCCGGGTTTCTGGGACAACGTTAGGAGTCGCGTCGAGCGTGCGCTCCGCCGGGTGCACCGCTCATGAATGGCAGGTCTTAGCGTGAACGTGCAACGATCTAGTGTGCAGGGCAGTTCCCTGCCCTCACTGTTTACGGCACGCCCCGAAGCCCGGTCGCGGATGCGCGACTTCTTCAGCTCGCATATCCGCAACAAGAACACCCGCCGCGCCTACATGGAAGCGGTTCGGCAGTTCTCTGCGTTCTGTGCTGTGCATGGCATCGAGGATCTCGCCCGGGTCGAGCCCGGTTCACGTTGCCGCCTTCGTCGAAGACCAGCTCCGGGAGCATTCCAAGCCCACGGTCAAGCAACGGCTGGCCGCGTTGCTACGAGTATGCTCCATGACCAAGCCAACATTTGCGGCAAGGCGCGCATTAAGCTCACTTAGAGCAGACGGAGCAGGAACGTTTCACAGTGAACAGAATAAAGCCGCCGCCCGTGATGAGTAGCCAGAGGAGAATCCAGCCTCCCCACATTTTCCATATGCCGAGCAAGTCAAAGCCAAGAGGGTATGACTTAGCCAGCCATGCCAGCCGCACAAAGACAAGGACCAAGATTACGCCACTAACCGTTAGGACTACCTTGCCAAGATCCCTCAAGAACATAATGCCTCCACGAGCCCCGGGCGGCTAAAGGGGTGATAAATGTGCTCGGGTCGTGGACTCATGAACTTTAGACGCCTTTACGCGAGATTAGAATCCGATCGCATCATTCACCGCCACGGCGATCTCCTGCTCCGATCCCAGATAGCGCTCGGTGGTCTGAATGGATGAGTGTCCGAGCAGGAACTTGATCTGCTCGAGGTCACCGCCGGCCTTGCGGCAGAGCTTAGCGCAAGTCCGGCGCAGATCGTGGGCGCCAAAGCGGGTGATTCCGATCTCAGCAGCCGATCGCTGCACCACATCCCATACCGCCCAGTCGCTCAGCCCGTTGCCGATCTTCCTGCCGCCCTTCCGGATAGACCGAAGCAGCCGGCCTTCCTCGATCCCAGCTGCAGTCTGCCAGACATTGATCGCTTGCTTGACCCAGAGCGGAACCGCGACCGTCCGGACCCGTCTTCCCTTCCCGACCAGGTCGGCCAGGACCCAGCGGCCCTCCCGCATCTGGATGGTTTGGACGTCGAGGGTGGCGAGCTCCTGCCGACGCAGCGCGCAACCGACCAGGAGGGCAAGGATCGCGTAGTCACGTTTGCCTTTGAGGGTCGAGCGATCGGGGACGGCGAGGAGCTCTTTGGCCTGTTCCCGGGTCAGCCAGTTTCCCAGACGGGTTCCCTGCTGCCGGACGTTGGGGATGTCCGAGAGGTTTGCCGCCTCCTCGACCCCGAGCATGCCGTTTCGCTGGGCTTCGGCGACCAGCTTCCGCACCGCCGCGAGCCGGACATTAATAGACGAGGGCGCCAGACCCTCCATCCCGCTCTTCCACTCCTGGAGCAGAGCCCGGGTCAGGGGCCGGCCGGCAGCGAAGCCGAAGAGCTGATCGAGGGCATGGCCGTAGGCGAGCTTCGAGGTCGGGGCCGCGACCGAGTCGAGAACCAGGCGACGAAGCAAGTGCTGGGCCGGGGTAAGCTCGGAGAAGGGTGCGCCCGGGGGCAACAGGGCCAGATCTGGGCCACTTCCCTGCCCTGCTGCGCCCTCCGGTCGTGTTTCCGCTGCTGTCGTTTCTCTAATTATTAGGCGCAAGTTCTCTCGCACTATGTGGCGTATGCTCTAGGCGTGAGTGAGCTCATGACACTGCCTGCGGAAGCACGGGAACTGGCGCTTGGGCGCTTCCGTTTACTCG
>JAABUO010002503.1_pt1 | contig 22308 bp, 37 predicted proteins | sample 5559291 | NCBI WGS metagenome assembly JAABUO01 (sample SAMN10711878, study PRJNA513372) | rock metagenome | isolation source: Antarctica rocks | place: Antarctica: Victoria Land, Finger Mt sud
CTTGCTGGTACTTGTTCATCAGTGGTATGTTGATGATGTTACATGTCGGCCTTTGTCTGCCACCAATGTCAGCTTATGTGATGTATGAGCAGATTGATGAGTTCTTATGCCTCCACACTCTAATTGTGCAAAACTGGAGAGGTAACGCATTGGGTTAGTCCTTCAGTGAGACTTGCATGACAAAGCAAGTCATGTTGGTTCAAAGCGCAAGTGGCCTGGCGTCTTTGATGTTGTCTTGCATGACTGAAGCCTTGACACGCTGTGAAGGCCCCACTGATGCAAGCCTGATGTTGTGGGTGCAGGGTGATGCAGCATGGTCTGCACTGCATTCAACAACTGACAGCTGCAGATTGGCTGAAGCAACCAGAACACCGAGTCCTACTGCACGCCTTCCTCAGGGCTTTTGGCAAGCATGCCAGCTCCAGCCAGGACTCCCACCAGTCACCACCAGCCACTGCATGCGCCATGAAATCACACGAGGCAGGTCTTTCTGCTCAGCACACAACATGGTGGCCATGCAAGTCTGATGAAATGAAACCAAAAGCATAGCATGGTCAATGAGTTGCTTCGCAAGTCTGAGCACGTGCAGACAAAAGCCTTCGCCATTGCTGTGAAGTGACAATGCTGTTGTGCCATGCTGAGTTGCCTGCTGCAATGTCATGTCAGATTTGAGTGTTCACACACAGGCTGGCAAACATCTGTTTCCGCACTGACTGAAGCCATGGTGAGCGCTGATTCTGCATTGATTCTACTAGATAAACAGCTACATGCAACCTTTCATCAGCCTTCAAGCGTTGTTCCCAAGAAAGCCAATAATAGTGTGTGGCAGCGTACATGTAGCAGCAGTGATTGGGTATGTCAGGCACATGTCTGATCAACCACAACTGAGGAGGCACAGGCAATTGTTGTGAATGGTGGTGTGGCTTTGGCAGGTTATACAGGGATGCTTGCAAGCCTGTCACTACTTCAGGGCCCTGTCCAAAGGGGCCCTGGGCCCACTGGAGCAGGAAGTAGCCCTGCTACATGTTCAAGCCAATCTGATCAGCATTGCTGAGACCATTCCTGGCACCTCAAGCACTCGGGATGATCTTTCTCAAGCCAAAGGTTAGCTATGCATGCGGCAGTTGTCTCAGTGTACTCACCTTCTTGTGCCTCAAGTGTGATGCCATCCAGCATGCTGTTTACTATACCCTGCCCAATGTCATGCTGCCAGGGATATGGGCTGTATTTGTCATGCGCACTCAGCTTTGGTGGAGGCCCGCATGGGTACATGGCTGCCACCTTCATGCCAGTGCATCACACTGCGCGCCACATGTGTTCAGAGGGCATAAGTAGAGCAGCAGAGGAGGCCCTGCAACAAGGTAGTGAGTCACAGCTCCAGGATTCCTCCTCTTCCTCCCCACAAGCTCAAGGGGGTGACCCTCCCACCGGGAGTGGGGGAGGGTGGAAGGGTCAGCAGGGGGTGATAGGGGATTTGGTGCATCTGTGGGTGGCCTGGAGCCCTCAGCCTTGCCAGACCATGCTTCGGCTATTGCAGGGAGCCCTGGCGCAAGTGCCCTCTCAGCCCTTGACTGGCAAGAAGGCTCAAGAGCCTGTTGCCCCCTATCCAGGTGGTCAATGTTATTTTTGACCGCGCATTCGAATCTGCTGACAGCTGGCTGAAGATGAGGCTGCAGTCCAACAAGCAGGCGCTGGCCCTGCAGCAGCTCAGCTGGAAGTGCTGCACTTGCTGCCAGGCTCAATCATTCCTTGGAAGCTGGCTTGCAGTGCAATCTGTGTCTCATCTGTTGGCTCACATCTTGGGAGATCGGCCAGAGCTTTGCACAGGCATCAATGCCAGTCAGAGGCCCTTTTGGCAATCCTGTCCCTTTGTGCTTACACCAGTGCGCACACTCAATGTGCAGACACGATTCTTGAGGTCATGCTATAGCAAATGCGGCTCATTTACTACAGCCAATGTCAGGGTCCATTGAAGAGCTCCAGGCACTTTCTTGGCACTGCTTGTTGTGCATGTGACAACACATGCTTCTTCAGGCTTGAGCGGCAGCAGTCTGCACGTCTGGTACAAGGCTTTGTCCCAGGAGCTGCTCCTGCAATGGGCCACACATGCTGCTGGTGTAGTGGCACTGCACAAAGGCCGCCAGGGACCCTTGCAACAGGAAGCAGTGGACTCTGCTTTGGAGCAGCTGAGGCAGTGCGGCAAGGCCTTCTCCAGCTTGTTGCTGCTCAACAAAACACACCTGAAGCGAATTCAGGTGCGTCAGTACTGTTTGTGCTGCTAGCTCTGAGTTAGGGCATGCACATTGAGCTACTGCAGTCCTAGCAACAGTGTCAACAGACGCACTGGTCAGCCATAAGCAGTGCACCTGGAAAAAGTGCAAATGCATTTGTCAAATTGGCCTACAAGGGTTTCAACGGCCAGCAAATTGGGCGAGGGCTACCCTAGGGCAAAGCATACCCCTGGCAAGCAAATCAGGCTGGACTCAGCTGTACCCAGGAGGCCTCTGCATGCATCTTGTTTTCTCTATCACTGCCACTTGCAATATGCTTGTATACACTGGCTTTTCAATGGCATATGGAGCGTGTGCTACCACACCCAAATTGTATCTGCAGTGGGGCACTAAGCTGCAAATCGAAGGGACTCGACGAGTAACAATCTCTGCCGCTTTCATATGTGGTTCCCTTGTCTTGTGACGGCGGTGCTGCCATTGTGCAGATGCATGCGCAAGCATTGAGGTTTGGCAGCAAGCTCATACAGCACTGTCTGCGCACTCTGCCTTTCTGGGAGGCCTGGTACACCACGCATCCCAATCAAGTGGAGCCCTTCAGCAAGGTAAAGCAGCCAATTTTATGAAACATTTTGTGCGCCTTCTGCAGCACAAACAGCTCTGTCAGCTCTGAGGTCTCCTCGTGAGTCCCAAAAAGGCAGCGGTCCGTAGCTCAGCTGGTGTGTTGCATGCAACAACAACTTTGGTACTGGACATGTATGCAGAATCAACCTGCTGCGATGTCTACTGTGTCTTGCTGCATTGGACTGCTGTGTCATGGCTTCCTTGTAGTCTGCATCTCTGACATGGGGAATACGACTTGCCTCACACTAAGACAAGTGAGACTGTCTGGTATTCAATGCAGCAAACATGTTGCTCGTTGGCATGCTTGGTATCAGTGAGTGTCTCAGTGCCCCATGATGAAGCTGGCAGCAACAGCATGCATTGCGCAAGGCACAGCTTGCAGCCAAGATCCCACATGACCCACATGCTGCTGATCCATCAGTACAGACCCTGATGACATGTCTTGCATTTGTCATTGTCATGCTAGCAGCCAAAAGTGCCTCAGATGGGCGCTAGACTTGCTGGTGTGCATGCAAATGGCTGTGTCCATGCAGGCAATCAAGGATGTACAGTCAGGAACACGCATCTTGTACGTGATCTGTGCTGAGGGCAAGGCAAACAAGAACATCACCATTGCCAACTTGGTGAGCTTGCAATCCTGCAAATTGCTGGTGGCCATCGGTTCATGCGGCATGACAATCACACCTAGCGCTGCTGCACTGAGTGCTCTGCACCGACATGTTTCACCTCTGCATGTCACACACTCATCCTCAGAGCTCAAGAGGCGTGCATGCATACCTTAGTCAGCAGCATGGCACAATGCACAGAAGCTGCCATTGCATGGAATTGGGTGATTCCTGAACACATGTGCTCAACCCCAAGATGTTGTCAGTCACAAGCTGCAACAATGTCTGCACACGTATGCATGCAGTCTGGCCTGTTGCACAGCAGCAGCAGCGCTGAGAAGTGATGAGAAGTGCAGGTGGTGGGAACAAAGCACGTTCTGGAGGAGTTCCGGGTGGGGGTCACAGCCGTCATGCTGGCTGCAAAGCAGCACATCCTGCAGGGCAATCTCAAGCACAAGGATCTGACTGGCCAGGAAGTCAGCAGCCAGGTCTGCATTCCTGGTTGACCTTTCCTTTTGAATAACAAGCATCGTTGCTCTGGCTTCTTGACAAACTAATACATGTCTGCATGCAGAGTTACGGCCCTTTGCAGCTTTGAGATGGCATCCTTTGTTGCAGGTGCCTTTCACCCAGATCCTGAGCGATGATGATGAAGATGACAATGAGCAGCAGGGTAGACGACAGGTGAGTCACTCATACAGCTGACATGATTGTTCCGGCGCAAAGGGTCTGTCGCTCACTGCTGACGCTGATGCACTTTGGCGCCAAATCCTTCTGTGAGTACAACATGCAACCGCATGTAGCCATTGGGGACAGATGCTGTGATGCATAGATTAGCACATGTATAAAAAGACCAAGAACACATCACAAGCAGCCCTGCCATTCAATGATATTGAGTGGATGTATATCAACGCAGATGTATGGTGTGTACATGTTCAATTCTCGGGTGCAGTGCACACAGCAACCTTCGTGTCAAAACATATCAGGGCAATGTACATTTGCACATGATGCTGTCACAACAGTGTCAACACTGTTTCCCACTGCAGGAGGGTGGTAGCCAGGCTGGCAGCGACACTGAATGATCAGTAGTTCTGACACTGCTGACCAATTGCACAGCTCCTGGCAGAGCTGCGCGCTGCTTGCTTGATCAACCAAGATCAAGGGCATTGCAGAGCGCTGGTATACACACACTGAGAGGATGATGACATCAGGATACATTTGATAAAGTTGCATGGCTTGACATATGTGTGTCGGCCATTAAAGCACGCCCTCTGGTTGTAAGTAGCAAGCAGTAATGAGATGGACTGGCAGCTTCATATCTCATGTTGCTTGAAGGATGGCCTCCTTGATCCCTTTCACAACTAAACAACCTTTAGGTTCTGTCACAGACCAGGCAGCTTTGACCTGTCAGGCCCGGAAACAGCAAGCCCATGATTGCACAAACATGTGTACAGAATCAGGTGTGCAAATAATGATGTCGCTGCAGACGGCAATTTTCTGTTCATTGTCAAGAGAAGTACTGCGGCCAGCACTCACCCCTGTTAATCAGCTGATGTCCCGCCTATTGCAAACGAAGTTGGTGCACCTACTGGTGGCAGAGCACTGTTACGGATTTAACACGACCACAGTGGTTGTGCGAGGCTCATGGCTGGAAAAGACAGACAGCGCGTTGCAGAGTACAGACAGGAACTCTGTTGCAACCATAATAATCTGCTGTGACCATCACCAGATCACAGTACATTGGCACTGCATCATGCAGAGTCTGTTGCACTTTACTATTGTCTAGGCCACAATCCACATGAGCCTTCCTACTTCGGATGACCAAGATTGGTCTGCTTGTGTTCTGTTACTTGAGACACAGGCATTTATTGTGGTCGACATGCAACTTCACGTTTGGGGCACAGGCCACACTGTATTTCAAGTCATAACACAGCAGACATCCCACAGAAGACATCACAAAGCAACAGTCATTACAACACAACAGTCCGCATTAGCACACATGATGACATGTGAGACATCGATGCGATATCACACTACACAGCACAGCAGCCACATTACTGAACATGCAATAAAATTACATCCAATTTGAGCTAGTCAGGCTTGCCGTTTATGACATGGTACATGTAGACGTTTGAGATTTGGTGTCTGGTGACATGAGTGTTGACTTGGCAAGCTTTCACTGCTTGGCCCTGTCTTCATTTGTGGTGACCAGGTAATGTGTGTTCTGACTGATGTCTGTGGTGACATTTCTGCGCAGTGGTTGCGCCGCATGCTGTGCTACTTACATCTGTTTGCATATTCTTTTGCTCTGGTCTCTTGTAATAGGCTGTGCGCTTCCAGGTTTGCAGGGTCTTGCTGGACCAAGGTTGACAAGTCTGTTGCTGCATTCTGCGCAAATCAGACACATCAGGCTCAGGTGACAACATTTAGTTTCATAAAGCACCAGCCATGCGCCTTGCCGCAGCAGTTGCCTGAGCACTTGCAGCAGGCCTGCAGATAGGCAGCTCTGGTGAGAAGATGTTCAAGGGCATACCTGATAGTTGTGTCTGCCAATATGTGCTTTGGCGCGCCTCACAAGCGCTTTTGCATTCTGTGGATCTTTTGCCAATGCCTTCGTGCACCAAGCTATGGCTTTGCCAAAAAGCTGCTGAGCTAGGTGGACTGCAGCAATGTTCAGGTACACCTTCACGACATTCACGTCAATCTCTTGTTGTTCTTCAGCTGCATTGCTGGCCAATGGCTCCAAGATTGATCTGGCGTTATCATAGTGAGTCAGGGCCATGTCAAAGTGTTTCTGCCTGTAGTGCTGGTTGCCTTGTCTCCTTTCAGTCAACTGCATCACCATACGCTTGTAATGAGCAGAGAGACGCTCAGTCTCAAGCTGAGGCATGAGTATTGCTTTGCAAGCTGAGTTGTGGATCTCCAAAGACATGCATTCGCATGCTGCTGTCTAGGCCCAGGGCTAGCTTTGTGCATGCTCTGATTTGCTGAGGGCATAGTGGCCAATTCATTTAGAGTCAAAGGCAGACAGCATGACAGCTGCATGTATGATTCAGCATCAGCAAAGAAAGTGGCAGGAGTCGCAATAACTCACATGCTGATTCAAGACCAGAACCAATTGGTTGCTTCCAATGTTTTGTCCAGTCGTATCATTGCTGGCAAAACTTCCATTTTGATTTGACTGCCTCTGCACACATCCTGCACTCTCGATCTAGTACTTTGTCCCAGACACAAGACACAGGTTTAGATGGGCAGGAGCGCATCTCCATGGGCTGCATCTCCATGGGCCAGCAAGCAGGTCTGCTCAGCAATGCTGTGATACTCAGACCTGCTTACCTGTAGGTGTGCCAACAGGGAGTGCTCCATGTCTTGTTCTGAAATGTAGCCATTGTCTAGCAGGCGCTGGGCTTCCTTCAGGGTGTCAATGACCTGTTGATTTTTGGCCCAAGTCTCAAAGTCATCAGTGCGGCTGTTTGTGAAGGATTTGACAATCGCCCTGAGCACTCTGTGCTTCAGGAAGGGCGCAAGGTTCTGCTGTGCCTCAACGTCAGATTGCAACACCTGTTTGTTCACCAAAGTGTATCACTGGCAGATTTTATGCGGGTTTCTGTGCAACAGGCCAGCAAGTCAAACCGTCAGGGATCCTTTCTTTCTGCAACAGTCAAATCCGTGAGCAATACCTTCTGTTGGAACTGCCAAGCATCACGTTGCTGCTTGACTTGCAGCACTCTCATAGCTTGCTTCTTCTGCTCTCTTTCAATGATACTCTTGTTTCCTGGCCTCTCACAAAATTCCCTCAGACTTGCTTCCTGCAGCATTGTGCAAAATGAAATAACTTGGCAACTTGTGTCGCGGACAGGCAAGGCACACGAGCACCTCAAAGCCAGCGGACTTGTCGAAAGAGAGGCAGGTGTAACGCCCAAGATCTTGACATACCATATCGCCTATGTGACTGCTCGCCATCGCGCGCTGACTTTGCCTTCGATGAAGGCACAAAATTCTTCCTTACGCGCTTTGCGACCGTGGCAAACCGGAGTTGCCACAACGCTTTGCTCTTTGGTCAACAACGTCAGTAACGCCAGCAACCAGCAAACAGACTAACAGGCGTTACTGCTGACGTTACTATTCGTAGGTTAGCATTACATGACGCTCGCTTGCTCTTGTGATGCAAACAAACGCCCAATTGTAATCTGCTCATCACCACATGTGTACAACTACATGACACTTACGTACTGCAATAACTACATGTAGTTGTCATGCAATTGTCATGCCAAAACGCACTTTAAAATGCATTCACCTCTGTAAGCATTGGTCTCAGGGTCTACAATGAACAACAGTGGAGTGTGCTTTAAAAGGCTCTTTTCAGCAGGGCCTTGAAAGTCAAATCTTTGTGCAGGGTCAATTGCAATGCAAGTCAGCACGAGCATTTAGGTTTCCCAGTTTCTCAGCTCTCTTGAATTGCTGCAATGCTTTGGGCAGGTGTCTGGACTGTGCATGGCATATAAACTGCAGGATGCATGTTTCATCGTGTGACGCCAGAGAGTGGAACCGGCTGCCGCGAGGCAACCAGGGTTGACCGTGCTGTGGTCGCTGAAGCTGTAGGCCCGGCATGTATACGCTCTCAAGTAACACCCGCAGTTCCGACGACATGGCTGAATTGGTGCCCGGCGTCCAGGTATGACCAGTTGTATCACACCACTCATCGTTGTCACTACTATAAAGATGCCCGCACCAGGCCGCACGCGCACGAACATCCGAGCTGACATCCTCAGTGGCTGAGTGTAGCTGCTTGGCTGACTGCAGGCGAAGATGCAGAAGAAGCTTACCCAGTTGACTAAGGTAAGCCCAGACATTGCGCTTAACACAGTAGCACTGCCTTTGTACACGTGCCCTGGTTACAACACCGCGGTTCTCTGCAGGTCATCAGGCACTTGAACACAAAAGGTGCAGAGGACAGCTGCAATTTGCAAGAAGCTGCTGGCGAGTATGAGGTTGAGATCGAACAGATCCTGCAGAGCACTGCAGAGAAGGTTGGAGCCTTCAACAAGCAGCTGGCGCTCAAGCAGGAGGAGTCACGAATAGCCCTTGTGATACAGGTGAACTGTGCATGACTCTGACATTGCAGCTTGTGAGCCTTACAGCACACAGAGGTAACTTTCCTTGGACAATGGTGGCGCTGTGCCCTTGCTGACAGCTGGGCATGCTGCATGTGCCTTGCTTATGCCAGAGTATACTTTGCCAACTGTGCTTCCTTGAAACCCTCTTGGCCTCCATTTCAAGCTGCCAGTGCATGGTACAATGGCGCACTTACATTGTCCATGCTGCACAACCCAGACTGATAACCATACATCCTCAGAATCATCTTGGAGCCCTGAAGACACAACTGAACAGACTCTACTTTGTGGGATTCTCGTTTACTGTGTACATACTGTGTAAGCACTGCATATTTTGGTGTGTATGTGCATGTTATGATGTATCACATTCACTTTTGGGGCACAAGCAATTGAAATGATATCCTGCAAGGCTCCCAGCAACCATCTAGTGTAGGGTGATTTTGAGGACGTACGCTAGGCTGTGACAGTCAAGTCTTGCAACATTGATGGTATGCAGGAGATGACTGCTAGATATGAGGCTGGGAAAGCAGAGGCAAATGCAAAGCTGCAAGCGCAGCAGATAGCTGCTGCTGATGCTCAGGCAGCCATCACACAGGCTGCCGAAGCCAAGCTGAACAGACTCCAGCTGCAGGTGTGCTCAGCCCTGCTATCTTTTGTACACAGCTGTCATGCTGAGGGTAGCCCTCTGCTAGGTTGCCGTCTTATGCTTAGAGATTGGATGTCGAAGTCCGTTTGCGAGATGCATCAACACACCAATGATACACTCAAGTGGCTGACAGCTGTAGAGGACAAACACAATCTGTGCAAAGGCAATCAAAAGCTACAATGAGCAGAGCAGCATACTTGCATCCTGCCAACAGCTTACGTGCTGGCTCAGCATCGGTGCAGCCAAATCAGAGCAACGCTGCAGAGGAGCATGTTTACATGAGACTTGTAGCCATGAACGTGTAACATCAACTTCCTTGTCATGCCCAATCTTGCCTGCCCAAGATCCAGCTGTTGCAGGGTCTCACCTCTTTCATGTCATGCTGACAGGCAGAAGGATTGAGGGAGGACTTACGACGCCAGCTGGCAGAGGCAGGACACTTGCAGCAATCAGCCCAGGCCAAAGGACAGCGTCAGGAAGCTGCCCTGGGGCAGGCCAGGCAAGAAACATTGGAGGCTGTGCAGCAGGGCAACCAGAAGTATGCCACCATGCTGGCAGAGCGCTTGGGCCTTGAAGATGAGCTCAAGCACCAGCTGGCCAGCAAGCAACAAGCAGCTCTCACCAGGTATGGTCATGCTTCCACTGCAGCAAGCAGTACGCTGCTTGGCTGTAACAGTGCGGGAATTTAGGTTCCTGACACACTACCAATGCGCCTTGTATCTCAGCTCTGCTACATTGGCCAGATGTAACTTCATTAAACGGGACAGATGCACTGTGTAACATTTAGACAGACAAGCAGTGAGCCTGCCAGGCAGACAAACAGACAGTATAAGCATAAAGCATAGCAGCAAGCAGGGGCTGATAATGCTTAGCTGTGGTGTGTGGCATTTCACAGACACAGCAAAAGGCATAGTGTATGATGTCAGGATGCAAGAGCATGAGAGTGAAAGGACACACTGGGAGCGAGAAAGGGAGGCTCTGGAGGAGCAGGTTGGTGCAATCAGGGCAGAATGGCAAGGCAAGCTGGAGAAGGCCCTGGGTGAGGTTCACCACCACCGCCAAGCCACGGCTCAGAAAGCCAGTCTGGCTAGTGCAGTACAGCAGCAGGCGGACCAATTGCAGCAAAGCCTTGAGTAAGTCTCTGGTCCTACATAGTGTACACCTCTAACTTGTGCGCCTTACTTGTCTGCGCCTCAGATGCATGGCAAACAAAATTAGCCGCCGAACAAAAAATTGTTGTTGCGTGATCCGGGAATCGAACCCGGGTCTGTACCGTGGCAGGGTACTATTCTACCACTAAACCAACCACGCTCGCATGACATTTAGCCATTATTTGGCGTTTCTATTGCATTCAGAGTAATGGCTGCCCCCTTCTGACCAGCTGCTGATATTTGATTCTATATTGCATAGGCAAGGGGCTGCTGCCAGGGAAGAAGCAGAGGCAACCCTCGCAGCAGCAAAGCTGCAGACAGAGGGCTTGAGGCAAGACCTGGCGGCCAGCCAAGCGCACCTGACGCAGACAAGGAAAGAGCTGCATGCCTCCCAGGGCAAGGTGGACCAGCTGGAACAGCAGTGTCAGGACTTGCAGGACCAGACACACCAACAAATGGCTGAGATCAAGGTATGCATGAACTGCCCCTGTTCTTGACATGGTGCGGAACTGGTCTTTGAGAGGTGCAACCGTTATTTCAAGGCACGGCAGGAGAATCATGCAAGCAGAACTTGCTGCTCAGCAGAGCTATGTAACACGTGACTTTCTTCTGGCAGCTGCTGTTCAAGGTAATCTCCTGACTTGACTTGACAGCAACACTCACAATGCAACCACATGCAGCATGCAGTCAAAGAACCCAAGTGCACATTAGGTGGCCGCCATATTCAAGGTAAAAGCTTCCTGTCATGGCCTGTCAGTGCTCACTAGAAGGTTGCAAAGCCTGATGCAAACTCAGTATACTAGCATGTAGCAGATGGAGCATATAGTAGGCAACCGTGACCACAAGATTAACAGCCTTGTGCTTACCCAGTTGAGCTACTCCAGTCCTGTGCTGGGACACATCACAGTTCTGCATATCCTAGGACATTTCAGGTTCCAGTGATTGTGGTGGTTCACCAATGTTGTTGATTCCTGGTCGATTCAGATGGCAGGTACCGGCTTGTGTCTGCAGAGTCACAGGCGCAGAGCTGCCTATTGGCATGCAGGCTCTTGCTATATGCGCTACCAACAATGGACTGCCTTGAAATGCAAAAACAATGAATGAGTGCCGTCTGGAGCATCTGTCATTGCACATATCAATGCATACCCGCATGCATGCAGCACACAAGGCATGCATGCATGCGGGTATGCATTGATGCAATGGCTGCTGCTGAACCTCGTACCGGGCAAATCATGTTGGCTGTTCTTGCTTCATGTTGTGATACAAGACAAGACTTTGCTCAATGCAAACAGCCAGGCAAAACACAAGTAGCATCACTGCTTTGTGCAACGTAAACTACGCCTGAAACACCACTGGTGAATTTTGATCAAGCCAATTACGGGAGTGCTGAGTAGTGCGCATGATGCTCAAGCAATACTTTGGTCTGCTGAAGCCCACGATCACTACAGCCAGTCGGTTACGCAGCAAGCCAGTAGCAATTACTGGCCAAGGATGAGCACGACCCGGACTATATCCGAGTGCCCAAGCAAATGACAAAAGTTGCCGCCGAATCGGGGAATTGAACCCCGGCCTCCCGCGTGACAGGCGGGAATACTAACCACTATACGAATTCGACCCAGCCTGAACTGGGCTGTCACATGGAGGAGATGATTCGTGATGCCAAATCGCCTAATTACGCCGCCTATGACCCTGAGAAACAGATGACTGAGGTGGGGCATGAAATGCTTGGATCGTGCAGGCCAAGGACATGCATGTGGAACAGTTGGAGAGCAAAGAAGCTCAACAGGAAGTTTTCTATAAAACTAGATTGGCACAACAGGCAGCTGCAGCTGAAAGTGCCACAGCTGATCTGGAGCTGCAGCTTGCCACATGTAGGGAGCAGACCAACAGCACCCAGCAGCAGGTTGACAGTTTACAGAGCCAGCTTGACCACACACGGACCCAGCTGCAGTCTGCACAGCAGCAGACTGCTGACTGATGTAGTGGCAGCACAGCGTGAGGCAGGTGAATTGAGCAAGCAGAAGAAGCTGGCACAGACTGAGCTGGAGCAGCTGCAGCAGCAGGTGGCTGAGGCGAGCGGGGTGAGTCATGAGGTGCAGCATCAGCTGCAGGCGACACAGGCTGAGCATGCACGCCTTGTTGCAGACTTGAGGTATGCATTTTGCCTTTTCTTGAGCAAATTTCCCCCTACTGTCTGCGCAGCTACATTGCTTTGCTGCATGCTTGCGGCAGCTTTTAAACAGACTGCTACTGTTTCTACTTTCATTTCTGCCCCAAATCCATTTGTGCCAGCATCCATACAAGCAATGGCACATTGCTGGCAGGCATGAGATGAGTGACAGTCAAGCACAGGCTGAGAGCTTGCAAGCTGAGGTCAGGATGCTTCAGCAGCATCATGCTGATGCACTGACAGCGCTGGAGCAGCAGCATCAGAAGGCTCTGGTGCAAGTTGAGGAGCGGCAACAGCAGAGCCTGAGGAATCAGCAGCAGCAGCATCAAGCTGCCGTCCAAGCACTGCAGGTTCAATTCTGCCTGACTGCTGACCAAGCAACTTCACAGCAGTATAATGTTGTCAAGCCGTAATGCAGCTGCAGCAGATGCCGATGCCTGTATATGCAAGAAGAGCCATGACAGTGACTATGCTTGATGTCTGCTTTCAAAGTGCATGTGTGTGTGCGTGACTGGACCATATGTTGCGCACTACCTGCCGTCAAGCTGTCACAACATCTACAGGATGAGCATCAGCTTCAAGCAACAGCTTGGGAAGCAAGTGTGGGGAGTGAGAAGCAGCAGGCAGAAGCCCTGCAGGGGAAGCTGGCAGCAGCTTTACAAGAGAGCAGCACCTCTCAAGCTGCCCTGCAGGCACTGCAGCAAGAGGCCAGACGACAGGTACACTCACTTCAGCCAGTGAGTTACAATTGTTCTGCCCACTGAAAGTCACACTCAAACAATGGTTGACTGCAGCGTCAGCATCAGATATCACATGTGGCTTGGCAGTGCTGTCTCAAAGCTGTGGCCAACACACCTGTGTTTAATGAGCCTGCTGTTGACATGATGTTTGTGATGGTCGAGAGTCTGACTGGTGCCCCAATGTGGGGCTTCTCAGGCGGAGGCAGGCAGGGATATGACAGCTAGCTTGCAGGCTGAGCTGGCAAGTGCCACTAGCAATGCTGACAGCCTGCAGCAAGCTGCTGAAGGGCTGACAGACCAGCTCACCACGGCTAGAGCAGAAGTGACACAGCTGAGTGATGAGGTAGCCATGTTGCAGCAGCAGGCCAAGCAAGACAGGCAAGCCTCAGAGATGACCCTGAAAGCAGAGCTCAGTCAGAAGGAGCGCAGTTGGAAGGCTGCTATGCAGCAGGCAGTGGCGGCAGCAGTTGCAGATGGCTCTGCTCGTGACGATGCACTCAGGAGCTGCTTGCGTGCTGAGCTTGAAGGTGCAGCACAGCAGGAGCGGGAAAGTTTGAAACGGGCAAGCACTGCAGCCATGAGTCAGCAGGAAGCCAATTGGCAGTCACAAATGGCTAGCTTGCGTGATGCACATGCTGTGATTCTGGCAAGGCAGGCAGCAGAGTTTGAAGCAAAGCAAACCCAGCAGGCGCAGCAAGCAGCAGCTGAAACACAAGAAAGTCTGGCGGCAAATGTAAGCAAGCTGCATGAGATTCATGCAGCAGCGGTAGCACAGCAGGCTCAGCATGAGGCTCAGCAGCTGGCTGACTGCAGACAGAGGTGTGCTTTGTGTTGTACCGTATAGGCGAGAAAGCTCATTGTTGGCAGACTTACCAGGATGCAAGCAACAACATGTGTGGCATGGGCAGCATGATGCGGATCTGTTGAGCAACTCTACCTTGTCACAAATCATGTGTGTGTTCAGACCATTTGTATCTGCAGTTGATGGCTCACAACAGATCTGCAGCGCTGCTTCTTGGCATCAGCAACTTTAAGCATGCCATCCTGGGGCCAGATGACACGTGCATAATATCTCCACAAATGGTGGTATTGCAGGTATACAGCAGAGCTTGCAGCTGCAGATGCCGCTGCCAAAGCACAGGCGTCACAAGCACAGCGAGACTTGGAGGCGTTGCGCCAGCAGCTCACTGCCAAGCTGCAGTCAGAGACAGCACTCTTGCAACAACGGGTCAGCGCCAGTCTGAGCTCTGCCACAGAGCAGCATGACCAGGTTCTGGCAGCGCAGCGTGCACAGCATGCTCAGCAGATTCAAATGCTCAAGGCTGAAGCAGGTAGCCTGTCACAGAGCAAGCAGGGCTTGCAGGCAAACCTGAGAAGCTCTGAGGAACAGGCACAGCGGCTGCAAAGCCAGGTCCAGGCTCTGCAGCACAGCGTGCTTGAGCAGGCTCAGCATGCGCAGCAGGTGGAGGCTCAGCTGAGGAGCCAGCAGGAGTCTGAGGTCCTGAGCCTGCAAGGAAGATTTAGTTCAGAGGTGGTGGCGCTAAGAGATCAGCAGGCTGCAGCCGCAGAAGAGATGCAAGAGGCCCTGCAGGCCCAGCAGCAGCAGGCTCACCAGCTGCACTCTGAGCTGCTGGGCAAATATGGTATACTGGAAAGACGATTCAATGCTAGGTGAGAAAGTGCAGTTCTCCTGGCTCTGTCTGACAGATGTTCTTCAGCAGGCTTCCAGCTGCATGCATGCAGGCTGTACCACATCTGTAATATGCATGCAGGCTGTACCACGTCTGTAATCTGCATGCAGGTGGCAGGGACCACTCTCACCACATTCTTTATTTCAATCGGCAAAGACGGCTGGTGTTGTATGCAGACTTTGTGAGACAAACGCTTTTGGCCAAGCTATGTGCAGGCCTGCAAGGCATGGCTGTTCACAACATTGCTGAGCTGAACACATGTTACAAGCAGCCTGCTTGTCCCATGTAGGGAATCTCGAGCGGAGGATGTAGCTCAGATCCAGCAGCTGTCCAGCCTGGTCGCATCTCAGGCCACTGATCTGCAAGCCAGTGAGGACAAGCTGCAAAAGATGCGTGCCGAGCTGCTGCTGAGAGAGGACAACTACAACAAGACCTTCAGCAATGGAGGGGCTGGCAGGCGCACTTTGGCTGTGGACAAGGCCCTCACCACACAGAGCCAGGTCGTAGACTGGATGCTCAAGACTGGCCCTAGGAAGAAGATCATGGAGGAGAAGCCAAGATCATACCGGATGACTAAGTAACATCAATCAACTAGAGGAGCACATATAGGCTGATGCATGGGTTGTGAAAGGTTAAGACATTCTGGTGACACAATTCAGCATGCTGGCAACATCCCTGCTATTGCCAAAGTATGGTTTTTCAGCAGGCATGAGCTCATATCAGGGCGACTCTCATTTGCATTTGCCGTCATACAGTCCACACACCTTGCTGCTGCGAATGATTCTCGAGTAATCAACTCAGTGTTCTTTGTACGAGCCGAAGTAAGAGCAATAGATTAATTGTCATCCTTCTCCGACTCGGCAAGCTTCATATGAATTTCAATGCATTGAAATATTGAACATGTACCATGATGACTGCAACAGGGCTGGTGAAACGTCACAGCTAGCTTTGTAAGCAGGCTCATTGCATCCGCATATGAGCCACACTGTACCATTGCCTCCCCCTCTGATTCAAGCCAATGTCGTTTTCACATGGTAAATGCTGCAAGTTTTGCGCATGTTTCCACCATCTGAGGTTTATTAAAGTCATTGAAAGTATTTCTGCAGTTGTCCAAAGATCTATGCGGTTAAGCTTCATTGAACCAAGGCCGAGGAGCACCAATGTCTGTACGGTTTGTCATAATGCGCTACAAGGTCAGTCGAACAAATATGTACATATATTATATCTTTGACGGGTTTGGCACTTCAGTAAAAATATGCTGCAGAGCTCCTTGGGAACTGGGCACGAGAATATACATATTTGCCTATCTGACTGGTGTATGCTACGCAACAGTGAACAGTCTGAAGTCCTACTCACCTCATCACTGTCAACGACATAGGCATGCAGCCGTGCGCACCAATAGTCCATGCGTTTTTGCATGAAGGGCAAGTCCATTGATGCTTCGGCCCCCGCTAGGGCGCTGGAACGATTCCTATGTCACGTCATTGTTCACATGCCAAGCTATCTTGCCGCAGTTAAGCACACAGGGGTGAACAGCCACCTTTGCGGCGTAATTAGAAGCCCGACAACCAATCCCAAGACCTTGCGCTGCAGAGCCGCAGCCCTAAGCTTGCTATCCACGCACAATACTAGCCCGAGGTCAGTTTGTTGATCTCTGCAACAAAGGTAGCTACTTTGATATGAAACTGCGCTGCCAGGGAACATCGAACAAATCAGTATCGAGCAGCCGTACTGCACTTGGGGCACAAACAACAGGCGCTACTCGGCTGCGCATATCCGCTAGGTATGCCTTACAGCGGGTTGACCGTTTATGCTCTCGCCTTAAGTGAGACCTCCGAATGCAGCGTAAGAAGGCTGGCGCGAGCACATGTTCTTGTTGTCTGCAGGCTCAGAGCCGGAACTTCGCTAAATCTAAGAACCTTTCATCTGCACAGCGGCAGCAAATTCTCGGGGCAGAAACTGAAACTGACCTGTAACTAAGTCAACACTAACAACGGCAACGGCAACGGCACTTCTAGCAACGGGTCGTCCGCATTTGAGACCACCAGTGACATCATGGAAACCGCTGACATGGGTGGTAGTGACCCAAACGTCATCAAGGAGCTTCAGCAAGCGGACCAGAACCCGTTTCCGGAAAGGCACTTCGACGGCAAGAGTGACGATCCTCTAGAAAACCTCAAGAACAAGGTCAGACAGCTTCGGGTTTCACTCAGTCCACCGCGTAGCAAACCACAGCTCAGCTTTGTGTGATGCGGTCTCTGCAATTGCCGGAGACAGGTTTTCGTCTGCTGCGCAGGTGCAGCTAAGTTGTTATGGTGATGCTGTTGGTGGCAATCTAAAGGCGCTAAAGTCATTTCTAGACAACAAAGTTTCAGGCAAGCAATTCAGTCGCACTTTGGCGTTGTAGTTTCTGCAAATGCATTCATGAACAGCACCTCGTTCTGCCAGTAGCAAAAAAATGAGTAACAGGCAAAGCATGCTACTGGCAAGTATCTGCAGCTTCGCACCACAGCGCCGCTTGAGCACTAGAGTGTCACACCCTGCAGGTGCCATTTCTGGATTGCATTTGCTTCCGATTTACCCTTCCTCTGGTGATGGAGGCTTTGCACCCTTGACCTACCAGGACGTGGATCCCAAGTTTGGTACCTGGGACGACGTCAAAGCCCTGGGCGCAGAGTATGACCTGCAGATGGAGTGCATGGTCAATCATATTTCGCCTGCCTCCAAGGAATTCCAAGATTACCTGGCAAAGGGTGACAAGTCAGAGTTCAAGGAGATGTTCATTGATTGGAACAAGTTGTGGGGAGGTGGGCTTCCGCTTCTCCCTGCCTTGTTGCAGCTATGCCAAGCTTTCAGAGTCTTCTGAGCACAACTAGCTTTTGTAACCGGGTCACAATGGCCAACAGTCACATCTGCATGCAGACTCAAATTGTACTATGCATCAGGAGACAACTCGTTTCTTGGAACACCCAGAATCTTGGTCGGCATGCACAAGACAGGGACACATTGTTGAGCGAATCGTCCATGTCATAGACAGCACCTAGTGCTGTCAACGGCATGTGCGCTGCCTGTCATGCATGCCCTCTTTCACATGGCAGATCGCGCGCTGCTCTACAGCACACAAGCCACACACATGCACTCAGAGTGTACAGAAATGTATGGAAGTCAGATCAAACTCTAGTACCAGCACCAGCAGCATCATCACCAGGTTTGACTATGGGGCATGACCTGGTCCTGAACAGGCAACACCAAGTCCAGTCAGCAGCTTTGGCTACATCTGTCAATGACGCTAGAGCTTAAAGCTTGTGTGTGTGTGTGTGTAGGTGAGCCCACTGATGATCAGCTACAGAAGATCAGAACACGTAAGCCTGAGGCTCCAGTGATTGAGGTGGTCATGAAGGACGGCAGTAAGAAGAAGCTGTGGTGCACCTTTGGGGCCCAGCAGATTGACATCGACCCCTTCTCCAAGCCAGGTACCCCTGCACTGCATCACTCACTCTGCCTCTCTCTGCCCTGTTGTGTTGCTGTCATGTCTGTGCAGAGTCAGGTCAGCAGCTGTGACCTGTGTCAGTTCTGATGTTGACATTGCTTTTGCAATCATGATGTTGATGTGGTGTTTGCCCCAATGTCTCAGGAAAAGATCAAGACCAAAAGCTGCATTTGGGAGGCTGGTGCTGAGGAAAGGATGATCAGCATGTATTGCTGGCAGCATGTGACTCATGTAAGGACAAAGCACAGGCAGGCCCAGGCATAGCACTGCATGACTCATGGCAGATACAAAGCAGACAGGACCTGTTGGGTTGATCAATCACATGCCAAACGCAGTTTTGGTGTCTTCAACTGTCTTATCACCAGTGGCCTGCAGGGATGAAGTTTATGCTAGACTCCCTGAGATCTCTGGGCACAAGGGGCTCAAAGCTAATCCGGTTGGATGCTTTTGGGTATGCCACCAAGACCCCAGGCACCCGATGCTTCTTCCAGGTGCCTTTGCTCTCATGTGCAATGCATTGCTGCCTTCTGCCAGTCACCTTTTCTCTGTGACTTAGCAGACACTAGACTTGTGCAATTCATGCTTTTCCCCACTGAAACAGATGTGTTGTTTGTTGTGGTGTAGTGACACCTCAGCTGGAGTACTGATTTTGTTAGGGTTTAGGGTTTGATACAGCATTGACAACAGATGTGATGTTGTGCGCATACTGTAGGCTAGGCAAGGTTAGTCCGTACAGTGTTGCGGAAATAGTCCATCATGCTGAAACAGCATGGCTGCATGGACCGGCAGATCTAGGTGTGCTGCCTGTTACATTGCAGCTGCCATCCTGATTGTTGAGAGTATGACTAGACAGCTACGCCCAACAGAAATGGACCAGGCAGCACCAATGACTTCCGTATCTGCAGAATTGCAGTTGTAAAACCACCATGTTGTCGATTGCAGGAGCCAGAGGTGTGGGAGCTGCTGAAAGATCTAGAGGAGGCCGCTAAGGAGCACGACACTGGGTGAGCAATTATTAAAATCATATTTTGTTTCATGCTTTTTGAAAGGGTGGGTTTCATCCAAGGTTTTTAAATACAGGAAACAGAGACTCTTTGGCCTGCTCTCTTCCGCGCTTTCATCATGCGCAATTTATAGCGTTCACTATTCATTGGCAGGAGTACAACGCACTAAAAAGGTCGCTAAAGATGAAGCATAATGTAATGAACCCTGCCCATGCGACCAACACGCACTGAAATGAACTCTGTATTGCGGCATGTGAGATGCTTGGCAGCAGTCGCCAAGTTTAGGCACGTTCATGGTGAATGTGTCATGCTCTTTGCAGTTCTGTCATGCAGCCTACCATACTAGCAGATGGCGGTTGGTATGGCTCATAGGAATGTGGGGTGTGAACACCACCGTACCATGTTTACAGCCTCTACTCCGGTCTCGGGCGACTTTTTGGTCGTTGCCCTATTCCAATTTCAAACATGTGCCGTGACACTGGCTCTGATGCAAGCCGCCGGTCACTTGCTGTCTGCATTGCGCACCCTCGTGCACAAGGGCACAACAGCAACCTCTTGTCATAACTCTTCAGGTTTCCAAAAGTGGCCTGACTTGCATGCTGTGTGCAGGCTGCTGTGTGAGGTTCACGAAGAGTATGAGACCAACATTAAGCTAGCCAAGGAGGGCTATTTTGTGTATGACTTTGCCCTGCCCCTGCTGCTGCTGCACGCCTTCACCTTCCACACAGCAGAGAACATTGCAAACTGGCTGCGTATCTGCCCCAGACGCCAGATCACCGTGCTGGACACGCATGACGGCATGGGCATTGATGACATCTCCGGCCTTGCATCTGTAAGTACTAGTACCTGCACATCTGTGCTAGGATGACGTTGAAAGGCATTCTAATGTCCACACTGCCCACCCTCCTGCCTTTGCCCCCTTGGGTCTCCGTCTACACTCAAGATCTATTGTTGCACAGATCCTACACTCAAGATCTTTTGTCGTACATATCATGTCTGTTGCAATCTGATGTGCGTGAGTGCAGACAGTTGTTTTTGTGCTTGTGCTGGATCTGAGCAAGTCTGCCTGACACAAAGCCTGCCAATACTGACATCCTGGGTCTGCCATGCTGGACAATATGGATTCCAACTCTTACTCAAGCATGTAATGCTCTTGGCTCTTGGGCAAGTCTCATGACATACGTCCGAGGTGTTCATCGTCCTGTGTGACAGACCCTCTTCATCTGAAGAAGCTCTTTTGGTGGCAGGTGGTCAGTGTAGAGGAGTTGTCAGACGTGGTGGAGCACAGGTTGGGCTGCAGTCCCAACTTCAAGTACTTTTACGACCCTGAGACCAAGGCCTACCAGGGGCGGCCCCATCAGTACAATTGCACCTACTACTCAGCTCTGGGGGGCAATGCACGCCACTACCTGCTCGCCAGGGCCATTCAGTTCTTCACCCCAGGCATCCCCATGGTCTACTATGTCGGCCTCTTTGCTGGCCTCAACGACTATGATGTGAGTGTGACTGACTTCACCTATTACATTGTCAAGAACCTATGAAGAAATGTTTATGCCTAGGTCTGTGAGGTGCATGTCGTCAGTGTGAGTGTGTGTGAGGGCTATAATTGATGGACTGTTTGTGCAAGTCTTGGTGGCTTACAGCAACAGCCCTAAATCTGGACCAGCCTACCAGCATGGCAAATGCATTGCAAAGGTGCCACCATTTCATCTGGGCTTCAGTGTGTTCATTGGTGCAGAGATGGCTCTGCATACAAAGACATGTCCAGGCTACTTGGCAATACCCTCAGCTGTGATTCTAAAGGTTGTACACATGCTGACAATGGCTGACAAATGCTGACAATGGCTGACAATGTCTATGGCATCCTACTTACTGTGTCTCATTCCACACAGGTCGGTGCTCACTAACTGTAGCTTCTGCAGATTGCATTGCCTCCGGGACGAGAGTGTGACATGCACACGTGCCCATGGGGTCGTGAGGCCACACAGTCTGATTGCTTTAGCGAGTGGTGATGAAATGTTTTGTGGGTGCTCAGGCGGTGCTGGCAACAGGGTCAGGGCGAGACATCAACAGGCACAAGTACACAAATGAGGAGGCAGATGCAGCTCTGCAGCAGCCAGTGGTGAAGGCCCTGCTGGATCTGTGCAAGTTCCGTAACACCCATGAAGCCTTCATGGGCCAGGTTGGCCCTTCCTCCCTTCATCCCTTTCTTGCTGTTTGTTACTGTCAGTAGCTTTTTTTGGGAATGTGAATGCCCCTGAGGCGCAAATGTGTGCAAAGCTAGTCTTCATCGGCTGCAACATTATCCTGAAGCATGCAAGGTTTCTGTTGGCCGTTCTGAGCCATTAGACAAGCAAGTCACAAAGCATGACACCCTGATTCAACCCCTTTATGGGCATGAAAGGCTCAGCCATGTCACAAAGGTCATTTGAAACCATCTTTGCTGGATGCCAGGTGGATGTAGTGGATGGTGCTGAGCCACATCTGTTGGAAGTGACATGGCAGAAGGATCATCATAAGGCAATTCTGAAGGCAGACTTGCAAGGCATGTCCTTTGAAATCATTGCAACAAGGGGCAAGAAGCAGGATGACATCAAGACCATTCAGTATGTATTGGGGTCGGTGGACTGCTCTGAGGCTCAGCAGAATGGAGCAGCTGACATTGCTGAAGCTGTAAAGTGGGAGCAACAGGAAGTATGTCACCTTGTCCATTGATTTTATCTACCTTCGGTTTTTCAGCTATCATCTCGGTTTTGGCATTTGTGGCTGGAGTTGTGCTTTCGGTCAATGCCTTTCATTCTTTCTATCTTACCATTTGCAATGAGATTGCCCTACCTGATTACAG
>JAABUO010002504.1_pt1 | contig 22307 bp, 15 predicted proteins | sample 5559291 | NCBI WGS metagenome assembly JAABUO01 (sample SAMN10711878, study PRJNA513372) | rock metagenome | isolation source: Antarctica rocks | place: Antarctica: Victoria Land, Finger Mt sud
ATTACAAAAGCGACCGGATCAAGTCCGGTCATGCCCTCCGAGGTCTCGACAAAGAAAGGGTTGTCCGCGATTTGTTTTAAGGTTTCTCGATCCGGCCAATACAAGCGAAAACCCACCAATCCCCGATCCATAGAGCCAAACCAAGCTGCCACGTGGGAGGAGGAAGGAAAGCTGGTGGAAGGAGCCATGTCTTGGAGGGGAGGCTTAGTTTGGGAAGGTGGGTGTCACAGAAAGTAAGCTTCCATGTATACAGAAAGTAATCCCTGTCGTACTTTCGAGCATGAAGTACATATCTACACGAGGAGGCTCTCTGCAGACGTCCTTTGAGGGAGCGACCCTAGAGGGCCTTGCGAACGATGGAGGCTTGTATATTCCAGAGCACATACCTGCATTACCTCCGCATTGGCGGGATTGGGAGAAGTTCAGCTTCCAACAGCTTGCTTGTGAAATCTTTCGTCTCTACATCGATCCCTGCGAAATTGTAAAGAATGACCTTGAAGAGCTGGTAACGCGCAGCTACAGCACATTCCGGGTACCAGAAATAACTCCTCTCAAGTTACTAAAGGACAAGGATAATTTATATCTTTTGGAACTCTTTCATGGACCTACCTTTGCATTCAAAGATGTAGCGCTTCAATTTGTCGGTAATCTCTTCGAGTACTTCATCCAACGGAAGAACAGGGCATTAGAACATGGGCAGCCAAGGCATCATATGACGGTTGTAGGCGCGACGAGTGGAGATACAGGAAGTGCCGCGATCTATGGCCTTCGCAACAAGCAGGACATCTCCGTTTTCATACTGCATCCTAAAGGGAGAGTGTCACCAATACAAGAGGCTCAGATGACAACCGTATTAGACAAGAACATCCATAATATTGCCGTTGGCGGGACGTTTGATGATTGCCAGGATCTTGTAAAATCTCTATTTGCAGATACGGCGTTTAATGCGAAATATCGGCTAGGAGCTGTCAATTCCATAAATTGGGCTAGGATTCTGGCGCAAATTACATACTACTTTCATGCGTATTTCTCTCTATCAAGAGGGAAAGGAAGGGATATTCGCGTGAAGTTCGTAGTTCCCACTGGTAACTTTGGAGATATTTTGGCTGGTTATTTTGCAAAGCGAATGGGTTTGCCAATTGAACAGCTAGTCATTGCGACCAACGAGAATGATATTCTGGACAGATTTTGGAGAAGTGGAAGTTATCAACGGAAGCCTGTCTCTCCGAGCGAGGCAGCTGGTGGAATCGTGGAAGATGGAGTCAAAGCTCATGAAGAAGGAGCGAAAGAAACCCTCAGTCCAGCTATGGATATATTAGTTTCGAGCAATTTCGAGCGCCTATTATGGTATTTGGTTTATGAATGTGAAGCAAATGATTCGCATGAGCAAGCTGGTAAGATTATGAAAGAATGGATGACAACTGTGAAGACGAGAGGATCTCTTACAGTGCCGCCGGCGGTGCTGCAGGCTGCCCGGAGAGATTTCTGCAGCGAGTGCATATCCGACAAAGATACACTGGCAACGATTCGAGATAACTTTATGCCCAAGACCAATGGGGAACAATACATTTTGGATCCGCATACGGCTGTTGGCGTTTCCGCAGCCACCAGGCTGATATCAAAAGCAAATACAGGAAACGAAGCAGCCCCTACGTTCTACATTTCCTTAGCCACTGCTCATCCAGCCAAATTCAGCAATGCAGTCGACTTAGCACTGACAGGTAAGCCAGGATACTCTTTCGAGCAGGTGGTACCTGTGGAATTTGAAGGCTTGTTAGATAAGGAGAAGAGGATTATTGATCTCCGAGAGCCAAATTTAGTAATGATTAAGGACGCAATCATCGAAACTTTGTCTGGCGGGAGGGTTTAGTCAGCATGTAACATTGTAATTAATAGCTCTAAGCAATGCAAGCAATACGCTCATGTCAAGGCGAATTTGTATCGAGTGGAGACTTATGTTGTCCGACAACGCATTTCATTTCGGGCGTTGCCAAGTGCGACATCCTACTCAGTTCGGAAAGATCGCCCATCATTTTTCGGCCCCAAAAAAGACCTCTCCAAAGACTCACTTTTGTGACATATCACGAAACGTATCATGGCATTTCCTGGAACTCCCGAGGCTGCTTGGGCAACCGTCTCTGTTGATTACCATACTCGCTACTTTACCTTCTCTTCCCGGCCAGGCGCTTCACTTGAATCACTCACTTTACCTACTAATCTTCTTTGTCCTCAAGTCGGCCGGCCCGATCTATAGCGCATGAGGTTGCCTTCTTCTCCCCATACTCTTCTATGGACATTTCTCAGTTACTCCCTCCTTACATCTGCCGCCTTCGATTTAACAAAAGATGACAACCTTGTCCTCTATTGGGGCCAGAATTCGCAAGGCCTAGCAGGCTCACAGAAGAATTTAGGTGCTTACTGTTCGGCAGGCGATGCGGATTTGTTTATGCTGGCATTCGTTGATATCTTCTTTGACCCAAACACAGGACTGCCAGGCATAAACTTTGCCTCCTCTTGTTCAGATGGCGCTGTGTTTCCCGGTACGAATCTACTGCAGTGTCCGACAATAGGGAAGGACATCAATGCTTGTCAAGCACTGGGAAAGACTGTTATGTTGTCTTTGGGTGGAGCTGTCGGTGGATACGGATTTGCCAATGACACGCAAGCCAGCGACTTTGCTGATGAGATCTGGAGCATGTTTGGAAACGGTAACAGCAAGTTTCGACCATTTGGTTCGGCCGTCGTGGACGGCTTCGATCTCGATATTGAAGGCGGCACTACTACCGGCTATGCGACCTTTGTGACAAGAATGAGACAGAACTTCAAGACAGATGGCAGCAAGACGTACTATATGTCTGCCGCACCACAGTGTCCCTACCCTGACTACTATATTGGACCGGCCATTATGAGCTCCGACTTTGACTTTGTCAATGTGCAGTTCTACAATAACTACTGTCAACTGTCTGGCAGCTCTTTCAACTTTGATACTTGGAATACAGGAGCTCAGACACAGTCTTTCAACAAGAACCTCAAAGTTTTCATGGGACTACCTGCTGCTGTCGGGGCTTCTGGTACCGGATATGTTGCCCCTGCTATAATGGGGAATGAGATTGCTAAACTACAAGCGACATTTCCTGCCACTTTTGGTGGAGTCATGCTATGGGATGCATCGCGTGGCTATGCAAATCCGGTTGGATCCTCCAATTATGTGGCTGTGGCAAAGCAGTATCTTCTTGGCGGTTCCAGCACTGTCACCTCCACGGCTACTCGCTCTATTCTTGCAACTTCAGCATCATCTCCAGCTTCCATACCATCTCCACCTTTTCTCAACACTACTACCGCACCTTTTCTCAATACTACTACCTCTATGAGCTCACAGATGTCAACTTCCATGTCTTCGTCTTCTTCAACAGTATGGCGGACGCCAAGCAGTAGCATGAGTACAAGTATTTCCGTCACGTCAAGTGGCTCACTGACCTCGTCGTCTATTGTATGGTGGACTGAACCAACAACTCCTTGGTGGACTCCTGAACCTACAAGCACGATACCCAGAACGGTTTCAAGTCCAATTGCCTCGAGCTCATCCCCTGCGATACCTGTTCAGCCGGGGTCTAGCACATCTTCACAATCCGGCGCCCCTCTTCTTCCAATTTCCAGCTCCTCAGCTATCGTCCCTGTGCAACCAGGACTAAGCTCATCTTCCGCTGTCATCCCTGTGCAACCAACCCCCAGCTCAACTTCAGCGCCCGCAAGTGCTCCTTCATCTTCACCAGGATCAGGAAATTGCCCAGTTGCTGGTGCAGCCTGTATAGTTGGATCTATGGGTTGCAATGGAAATCAGTTTGGTCTTTGCGATCACAACAAATGGGTCCTTCAACCCTGTGGCCCCGGTACCACCTGTAATATCGGCTCGCAAGGACCATACTGCGACTGGCCTCTAAACATAGCCGCAAATTTCTGTCAAATCAACACTTTTAATTTCAAAAGAGATGCAGAATACGACGGCTCGATACGAATGCCAATAATGCTGGCCCATTCGTTTCCTATGCCTCACGTCCCATTCCTGTATGGGCGGTCTTTGAATGAAAGCACACACTTGTCACTTGCTGAGCTACGGTCGCTTCGTTCCGCGGCTCGCGTGGATACTGTAAAGGTGATAAACTCGACGTCTAGAACCAATTCTGCATCTGTTCCAATTGCGACTAAGTCTTCTACGTCTTCTGATTCAGACACTGTCAATAACCCAACCTTTATAGTGACAAATAGTAAAGCACAAAGCTTCTCACTCCAGAGCAGCGGTACCGGGGTGAATGGAGCAACTCAGTTTGGTAACTTATGGACTGCAGCTTCGCTTACACCGAACTCGGAATTGTCTGCTCAAAATGTTGGTGGGCCGTTGAATACAAGCATGACGTTTATGACTGCGGTGGCTACTCAAGGTGTCAATTCCACCAATTTTAGAGGCGTCCTTAAAGCAGCAACAACAACGAGGACACCGATTGGGCGCAGCTGGCAATTTACTTTTACTTCGAATAACCCAATAACCTACACTGAACGAGGAAATCTCAGCTTTGATGGTACAAAGTACACGATTGTAAGCATAGAAGCTCTGGAACCGCCGTCGAGCATGGCTATATATGTCGGTGTGTGGGGCAACTATTTGAATTCGACAAACTCCACAGGACCGACAAAGAACTCGGACGTCGCCAACGGCATAAGTCTGATAAAGCGAGCAAGTAAGTTGTGGCAGAGGTAGAGAAGGAGTTGGGTTAGTTCAATTTTTATGTTGACATGTATCTCTGCATATAGTCCGCGCCAGTTCATGTGTTCTAATTAATCTCAATATTTCTCAACTCCTGTTGCTTGGTTTTCATAGCAAATGCATTATCTGCTTAGTATTCGTCTCCGTAGTCATTTCGTTGTCGTCTCATTGGCTCGTCCGCATCCCGAAATAAAGTGGTGTCGTCAGTGCGTTCTCCAGGCTCCCCTCCCCGCTGCTCACGCTCATAATCAGCAGCAAACTCAATCTGAGCTTTAGACGGACGTGATTCTTGGGACAATCTACTATCTTCCGAACGGCGTGCAGAATCGGAAGCCGAACGCTGTAGAGTCTGCCTACGGATATCTCCCCAAGCATCGTCTTGGGCCGGAGGTTGCATTGCTCTATAATTACCTGTCTGCTGAAAATTTTGCGGCTCGCGATTTCTTCGAGTATCTCGCACTACTTGCTCGTCGGATATGATTCCCGAGTCGTCGTCGTTCCATGGCTGGTCTCTAAGGTAGGCTGAGGTCATTTCATCTCTGTCTCCAGCGGAAGTGGGGAAATTTTCCTCTGCATTACCTACCTGTGAACCCCGACGTCTCTTGGCAAGGTCAGAATTTCGTGCCGACATCATCTCCATTTGGGCTTCTCTGAAAGCTTTAGACAAGTGTTCCGGGTTCGGAAGCTGCCGAATGTAACTCATTGATCTGACTGTCCCGGTCGTGACACCCACTTGGAACCCCAATACACCAGAACCGATTGAAAAAAAGAGATATCGCATTAGTGATGGATTTGGTCTTCTGAATCTCGACAACGCAGTTCCCAAGACTGCTCCAATCACAGCCCCGGTCCTCGAATGAAACCGCACAGTCTCAAAGCCATGTCTTATTACTTCCTTCTCTTCACCACTTAAGTCCCGATGCAACTTGTCGATGGTCTTCTGAATGATTTCTGTCCTTTTGGCGTTGGCTGGCATAATTTGGGGGTTGAAGCGGGTTGGCAACCGCGTTGTTGTCGTTTTTGTTGACAACCACCAAACGACGAGCAGCCTCGATGACTTCCCGTTCTCCGCCACAAGCTGCTGCTGTGGCAAACAAGGAGAACGAGGAGCAGCTCTTTGGAAATTTGAGCGAGGATTGGATCAGTCAGCCCACTGCCAGCCGAAATGTGAGCGAAACCTGGTCAGTACACGCGTCTGCAGTCCTGGACCCTCGGCAAAAGTCCTCCAATTTCGGTACTTTTCGAGTCCTATCAAATACAGCCACCCCGCAGGGTTTGAGAGACGTGACGCCGCAATGGAAGAACGGAAAGCCAAGGGATCTATTCAGTAAAATGTCTTTGGAGAAACTTTTTGGCAATGATGACAAGGCCCATATGTTGCCAACACCTCCAGTCAAGCCCACAGCTCCGCTAAATATGGGGAATGGCAGTGGAGTGTTGCAAGATGTCACCAATACGGAACCTACTCAGAAAGAAGCTAAGGAGCTTCCACATTCTGCGGATATGAACTTGGTCGATGATTTGGATGTAGTCTCCCAAGGCAATGACAATGCTCGAGAAAGTAATGACCAAAGTTCGAGTAGAGGAGGAAGTGCTTTTGAGTCAGAATCGGCTAGCTCTTCAAGGGTGATTCCCACTGGAGATACTCACAACTTCACATTCAGACCTCCAACCCCTGAAACACCAAAGTCTGAAGTCCGGCAGGGGAACGTGAACAAGTCTCCGTTGAAATTGTTTCAGAATTATGATACGTATACAACCAATCATCTCAGCAATATGCTCTCTGGGCTTGTTGAGAGTAGGGCAAAAGACTCGCCGGAGGCACAAGAACCTGCATCAAAGAAAATAAGGAAAACGATTAGCTCACCCCAATTAACCTACAATGCTACCTTTAAGAGAGATGAAAGTCGCAAAGGCAGCATCACCACCTCTGACTTTGTGCTGCAAGCCCAGCAGATAATGCAAGGTCTGCGTCAAAATAACCTGAACAAGTCCAAAAACAACAACTCCCCGATGTCCAAGATATCTGAAGCAGCTGAAGGTGAGTCGTCTCGCCAAACTCCAGCCAAGGATACGAACCAAGGGTTGCGATCACACTTCAGTGACTGGTCCACTAATAGTGCTCGATCTCGACACTTGCAAGGTGAGGAAAAGGGTGAGAGTATGAACAGCCGCGGCGCAAATATAGAGGTTCCTTCCGAGGGGTCGACGCTTAACTTCAATTCGATGCGCAACAGATGGGAGCAGTCATTTCCCATGAAAGTTCAGAATGACGACTCTAATTCGAGGAGTGATAGGATCTCATCCGTTGGCAAGACCGGTGATAGTCATGAACGGCTCGGCTCAAAAGATACGGCCAGGCTCATCGAACCAAAGGAGAACATTTATCCTGATACTATGGGCTCGATGACTTTTGATCGCGAAGGCTATCGTTGGATCCGTCGGGGCACGAGTGATCAACCTCCAAGCGAGGATGGTGACGATATTTTCGATGGAATAGAAGATCTGAAGAGCTCCAGCCAAATTGAAGATAGCCATAGAAGCTTTAGAGAGAAACCAGACACGGGCATTGAGACGCGGGAAGAAGGTAACGCAGATTTGCATTCCATGTCCGCTGCTCAGATTGAGGAGAGCAAAGAAGAGCAAGACCTAAGGGCAACATTGGAAAATGCTTACAACGCCAAAAACGTCAATGATATCCTCACTGCTTACGCAACGTCTCAAAAGGATTCTTTGTCGGCCTTGGGGATATCAACACAGAAGAAACCCAAGATTCCGTCGTTTCAATCCGTTGAATCAAGCTATTCTGTGGACTCAGTCGAACCTTTACAAAACTGGCCTTCATCATCTATCTCGGGTGACCCAAAGAAAGTAGAAGGTTATCAAGATCGAACCAGACGTGATAACCTGACCCTTGGTCAAGAGCAAGGCGTCCAAAATCGGAATTTATATTCGAAATTGAACGGCACTCAGCCAAAAAAGCAGGACGTGACTTTCTCAACCCCATTAACTGGCCACCGACATGGTTGGATTGATGAAAATGCAAAGAAACCATCCACAGATCGTCAACAGACTAGTAGGGTCACCAAAGTCTTCTCTCTACCAAGTCCAATACATAGAGAGATTAACATCAGTAACCTGCACACTGCACCATTGCCCCAGTCTCAACCGAGCGCAAAGAAGCAGCTTCAAATCTCCATCGACAGACATGAATTCACAATGCCGCAAACGCCATACGCAAAAGATATCCTTCATGTTGGACAGAAACACAAAGATTTCCGAAGACAGGAAAAAGTGTTTTCAGACGCAATGGACATGCTCGTGAGTACTTTGACAGACTGGAATCCTTTTGAACCCGCGTGGGTGAATACCAAAACAATAGATCTGCATTCAAGGGGTATAGAGACTGTTGTTAAATTGGACTCTTGGCTTCCAGCTCTAGACGATATCAATGTCGCTGATAATCGGCTTGGTTATTTGACAGGCATACCCGAGTTGGTACGCAGCCTAAATGTCGCAAGCAATTGGTAATATTTTGCCATCCTTTATTAATAGCAGCCTCTCAGATCTTTCAGATTTTAAACACCTACAAAACTTGCAATACCTTGACGTCTCAGGTAATAACTTGGAAACACTAGATGGTACTAAATTTCGTCCGGTGCTTACTAATATTCAGCATTGTCGACTCTGCACCATCTTCGTGAGCTCGATGCAACTAACAACCAGATTGTCAATATTTCTGGGGTCTTACATTCGGGGTGTCTAATTCGAATTAAGGCAGGGCGCAATGAAATTAGAACCCTGCACTTTGAAGATACAAATTTGCAAAGACTGGAAGAGCTTGACCTCTCTGACAATATCATTGAAGAGATCACGGGCTTAGAAACTCATCCCAGATTGTGTGTCCTCAACCTGAGTAATTTCATGCAAATCCTTGCTGACCGAATAGATACAAATCGATTGCGACGATTCATTTTAAAGAAAATGGTATCTCGCATGCGAGTTCTGAAGTTGGCAAACAATCAGCTTAAAACATTCGATGGAAGGTATGTTCCTCATCTTCGATCTCTTGTTCTGGACAACAATAAGATTTCAAAGTTCTCAAATTTGCATGAACTCAAATCTTTAGAATCCTTCAGCTCCTGTGCACAAAGGGTGGATAACCTGTAAGTTACGAAGTGAATTGTGGGCTAATACATAGGCAAATTCCTTTTGAGGATCTTACAGACGTCCGGAAAATTAAGTTGGCGGATAATTGTCTCGTGCAGCTCAGAATGCAACACGTGTTCTTTGGTCTACAGCATTTAAATCTGTCTGGAGTGCAGCTTGTTTCGCTTCCCCCCGAGTTTTCGACAATGGCAGTCAACATTCGGACTATCGACCTAAGTGGCAACCAGCTGCGGGATATCTCAACACTAGAGAAAGCACCAAACCTCAAGAGATTGAGCCTAGTAGGCAATCAACTCACAAGTCTCAGTCACATCACTTCAGTGTTGCTAAGCCTTTCTTCACTTGAGGTATTAGATGTCAGAATGAATCCAATGACTATGACATTCTATCCTCCACCAATACCTGAAAACTCGAAGTCTTGGCCCGTAAAGGCCGCCGATAAGCTGTCACTTGGGAAAAGTGAATTAGCCGAGCTCTTCTGGACTAAACGCGATTCGGCATATATGAAAAAGCTTCCAAGTAGCTGGGTGATGAAACGACGAACGTACCAAGGAGTTGTATTTATGGCCTGTAAGACCCTGAAATGGTTTGATGGCTCCGCAGTTGACGAGCATTGGGTCCGTTCGGTCACTCGTATTGTGAAGACTATAAGGTTGCGCTCTAAGGAAATCGCAGCTGATAAGAAAATGCATTAACGAACCCTGTACATAAAACGTTCATTTTGATCAAGTTTCGACAGCCCCTGATGACGAGTATAGATTACTGATCAGCATATTATCCTTCCTGAATCATGTTTCCCCCCAAAATGACCCAAACCGAAACCAAAGCTTCCCCTGCGTCATGAACCAATCCTCGTTTTCAGTACCATCCTATAACAATGTCACCAAAGCAGACTACACCTCCGCGATCGTGACTGTAGGTAGATCAGTGTGAAGATGAAGATGCTAAATAAAGTTCTGACATTCCTATCTGCGACTTGTGCAGCTCTTTTATGCTCTTTGTACTGGTCCGTCCGCCAGAAGTCCCACTACATTGCTCTGATCGCTGGATGCGTTGCCACTCAAAAGTTGCTGATAGGTGCAGCCATGGCGTATACACTTCAAAATCATGGAATAATACAAACGCAAAACCTCCGGACAGCTGCACAGGCTTTTGAAACAGAGAAGCAGATGCGTTATTCTCTGTCCATTGCCTGTCATAGTCCAAATGTAGTCATCCATACTCTAGCGACATTCAACGAAGTGCTCAACGAAGCACAGGCACTGCTCTTTCTTGGCTGGGCTGTCTTTCTACTTGCTTCGGTGTGGACGTTCAATAGTACTTGGTATAAAGACAGCAAAATCGCCAATCGGACGAAAGCTAGTTGCTTTATTATCAGTATTATCAACACGGTTGTCATTCAAATCCCACACATATACACTAATGATACCGCATTGCTACTCATGTCAAAGCTCATTCGTAAAGTTGCTGCGTTTCACGATTGATAGAATAGCAATATGTTGCATGGCAGCAACGTGCGTGTTGTTGATTGTCATTGGAACGCGACTAGTAGTGAAGTTTCGCCGCACTCGGAAATTATCAGCAGATGCAAGAACTTCAGATGGCGCTTTAGAGGCAAACCGAACCTCATACAGACATTTCTCAAGCGCAAGCCGGAGTGGGTACTCGTCAGTAAGGTCATCACCTTTTCTCTTGCTCTTTCTTCGAATGTTTCTTGCTTTTGCGGTTTTAGTGCAAGTAATGTAAGGGTCATGAGATCTTATTGGTAGTGTTATTCAAGCTGCAAATATCATCGAGCAAAAAGAGCAAATAGATGTTGTGAAAAGCTGGTGGGAACATTGGAAAGAGGGCTTTCTTGTACAGGACGAGTGGCCTCAGTCCAACCCTGTCCGAAGAATCGTCCAGCAGTTGCTGGCCGCGACGGAGGGCTTTGCCCTTTTGGGTACCATGAACTCATCACTCAGCTAACACCAAGTTCTATTTGGAACCACCAGTGAGAACAGAAATGCGATTCAGAGCAATATTTTGCAAGAATGGACGAAACTCCTCCCTTCACAGCGACAGCAGTGGAGCTGTTGGCGTGGAGCGCAAACCAACGGTCATCTCGACGGAAGCAAGCTCCCACGCTCCAAACCTGCCTGACAAAGCAATAGTGCACAGTGACGAAATGCCTTTGAGCCATTCATTCCATGTAAAGTAACTGGTCTGTACTTTTATTTAGTCATTCGTCCCGGCTTTCGCGACATGTGATGCCACCAACGCCTTCAACGCAATATGTGGATTTCGATGTCTTCACAGACAAAGACTTCGACGCCGTCAAATATGCCAACTCACTTGTACAGGCAATCAATAATCCTACCGATACGGACGTGGATCTCTCTTCTGCTTTAGCACGGGTTAATTTTGACGTCGAAGAAGTCGATAAACTGATCGACAACGAGACTCAGAGCAAGAATGAGGCACTATGGGCCGGAGTAAGGCAAGTGGACGTAGCTACGAAAGTCTTGCAAACCACAGATGCGTCTCTGGAGGGCTTAAAGAGCTCCATTCGACGTTTGTCTGCAAATGTGGTGACGCCTTATGAGACCGCCATGCCAATCGCAAAAGCACTCTCCAAGATGCATGAGACTATTGGAATTTTGAGGAACGTTACTAGATTTCTACAATTAAAGCAAAGCATCTCTGCTTTGTCTCTAGAGACTGATTCAAGAAGTGGTGTAAGAGTCATTGTCGCTCTACAAGAGGCAAGATCTATACGGATGCCTCCATTGAGATGTTTAGAAGGGCACTACTCCGATCTACAGGTTCAAGAAAGCGCCTGGCTAGCTAAAGCACAGAGCTCGCTCTCGACATTCTCGGCCAGCTCAGATGTGTCGATCACTTCTTCCGCGGCAGTAATCTTGTATCTGCTACAGCCAAATTTCCTTTTCACTTCCATAAACAACTACGTGGCCTCGCAAGTCATTGCTACGGTCGGAGCTATTGCACGAAGTACGCTATCCACGACTGCCTTTGACCGTGCTCTGTCTGACGCTGCAAATCGTGCTGCATTACTGGTCTCTTTCTCGTCCGTTCTCAGCTCGACGTTTGCGCCTGATGCATCAGATTCTATCCTAGAGCTCGTACTGCAGCATTTTGGTGCCCCATTGGTTTCTTGGTATTGGCGTGACGTTGCTTCTGGTCTTGAGAGCCGATTACGAAGTGGTCTGCGAGTGAAGGGCTTAAGCTTTAACGAAGTAAGGTCCAAGATCCATTCCTCGCTTTCACAAGGAGGCGGGAAAACTGGGGAACGTGAATTCGCAGTCATGACCAGCATCATTGCAAGATAGGCTCCGTAATAACTTACTCTTAATGTACACTATAAATACTCTCGGATTAATTCAATGCAATCAGCCTCCACCTCATCGCCTGTACGCCAAGTCGTGATCGGGATCTTCAGTCCTTCTAAAGATGATTTCGCCTTCTCCATTCGTAGTCGCCACATTTCCGTTCTTTTATTTACTTCTGTAAAGTTGCGAGCTGTAAGGAGAGGAAGAGATCTTCGAGACGTTAACTTCGTTTCCAAGGAATACGACTGTAGGTTTTCTGGCTTTGAGGGTATTATTGGTGGAGCTGGAGAGTATGATAGGGTGTCCGTGTAAGATTTGCGCATGTTGGAATGTCCATCGATGGACTCGTCTTCGGAGGAGAGTGCGATTAGGTCTTCGGTCGAGTGAGATTTATGTCGCGGTCTTGGGGGAAGAGGAGGAGGCGTGTTTAAAGAAATTGTAGAGGAGTTTGCAGAGTTGGGGTATGATGAATTTGTAGACGGAGGCAACTGTTGCTCATGGCCATCAAAAAATCGACGCTCCTGCTCAGTCGTGACGTCTCGGATGTATATGCCAATAACTTGGTGTGGGTGCAGTAACGCAATGTCGGTATACACCTCGAGATCCATTTCTCCAGAGTCTCCTACCAGGACAAACTTGCGTTCGGGAAAATCTTCTACAACCTTGATGATACTCAGACGTTTGCGTCCAGCCGTAGGTTCAAAAATCCCTTGTAGCACTCCAGAGTAGTGTTTTAAGTGTATACTTCCAGCAGGCAGGCCAGCAATGAAAAGGAACTCCTTTAACAATGGATACAACTGCCACGGAGCATTGCTCACGTAGTGGATGGACACGTTAAGGTCTTTCAGCGCCGAGTACCATTCACTTACACCCTTCACCCTTAACTCACTGAGGTTGCGCAGGAAGGTATTGCGAAAGACCTCTTTGGCACCAAGATAGATGGCAGAGTGTTTGATTGTATCGTCAATGTCAGAAATCACGCTGACTCCTTTCGTCTCTTCAACTACAACAGGTTCGCTCAAAGACAAATCCTTATCGACCTCCACTGATATCGCTGAGGGCATTGTCCATGTGCCTATTCGGGAGGAAAAGTGACCACTGCTCGTGGTAACCACCTCTTGAGACGAAATAGTTCCTTTGGAGGAATACAAAGTCACACGTAAAGTGCGGTTTGAAACGGGTTGAAGCATAAAGGGTGTCAGCCTCAGCGAAAGTGTGGCATCGTCACTGCGTCGTCTTACCGGAGGTTTCAGAGTGTCGTCTGCGGAATCGTCCGAGTCTAAACTGCGAGCACGGGCCTCCTGAGCTGGCTGCTCCCTCTGGATTCCCATAATCTTCCTTGCACTCATCATGATCATCTTGTTTCTCCATCCTGGTAGCCCAGGGCTTGATAACAGGCCCTTTACGTCGACTTCGATCTCGCCATATCTTGTACGCCGTGAGTAGGTTGGAAAGAGCATAAGCTCTTCCGTGCCCGAGGAAGCAACCTTGACATTGTGCTTACGAAGGCGAGCCAAGATCCTTTGCGTCCTGGTCGAGCTCACTTGTAGAGCTTTTTCAACAGTACTGCTGCCTACTTGTGCATTGTCGAGGACCGTCTGCATAAGAGCAAAAGCTCGGGTGGACTTCTTTTGCCAGCGCCGAAATACTCGTCTGAGGCGTTTGAAGGGCCCAGCAGCCAGGTTGGATCACGTCTCGAGGAAGGCAGTGTTGGAGGCTATTCGATATCACATCAAGTACAATGGACCGATACAGAATTTTAAAACATCCAATATTCTTACACAGCCCCAGGAGCATCACTCACTTTGCATCGAAGTAGTCTGTCATTTCCTGGTCCAACTCTTCCGCAGTTTTCTTTGGTCGCGCAACCCGAGCGGGGCGAGTAGCAGCCCCGCTGCGGGCTGCCCCTCGTCCAGCTCCTGAGACCGTTCGTGCTTTCGGTCGTCTATTCATTGCTGATAAAGTCGGCTTGGCTAATCTGCTTGTTATTATCGATCACATAGTAAAGCATACTTCCTGTTGCTGGCAATTCGGTCGTCTAAAGGATTGGCCCCGGGGGCTACTATTTCAACCTATGATGTTTAGCACATCCACGATTCGCCCATACCATCATTGTTTTCCGGTTGTCAACAGGACGACCATTGTACTCTTTCAAAGCCTTTTCCGCTCCATCTTTGGATCGAAAGACCACAGTCGCGACCCCGCTGGATCGTCCACTTTTGTCATATGATATGTTGACACTCTTCAGTGGCGCAATTGTGCGTGAGAAGTATTCCTGAAGAAGTCAGCCATAGTAATGTCAAATCCACATACCCTAATCTGTTGCTCATTTACATCCAGAGGCTGCCATATTAGATGTATTCGTAGGATAGCGCATACTAAATTAGAGACGATAACCTTGCTTGTCCCATCATAATTTGCTCCAGACGGAAGAGTTGCTCTTCCTCCTCTGAGCATCGGAGAAGATCTGTTCAGCGGCGCCCTCGCACCGCCGCGAGCCGCTGTTCCTCTTCGCTTTGCGATTCCGCCTCGCTTAGGCTTGGCGGAAATGATGTCCTGCAAGGACCGATCCAAGTTGTTGACACCACTCATTTTTATCGGGGTCGAAAAGTAAACACGGACGAGCCTGTGGATTTTTTACCCGAGCAGATGCCTATAAGAAGCAAGGGGCAGATCACCAGCAGGAGTCTGCAATACGCTCGTTCCGCTCGGTGTTTGTCTCTTGCGCTCTTACAGCCGTTGCGCAGGATGTGGTGATGGTGGTGAAAGAAAATTAAGAGAAATTCTTTCTCTTCTCCCAACCACCTCAATTTCCCACTTCCCCTCCGCCACGAAAAAGCATCGCGAAAATCACAAGCGCACAGGAATATTACAGCCAATGTGATAGTACGCGTACAGCATAATCAATGGATAATAAATAGTGACTTCGGAATGTATCCCTTCCTTGCAGCGCTACCTGCGCGAAAGTGCCTCATGTAAATTCGTGGACTGCCGTTGTCCTTCTCCTTGATGTCTCCGGGAGAAACTCCTATACTGCGCCTCATACCCAGACGGTCCTCTCTCTTTCCAGCCGGGAGGGGCTGGGGTTATGATGGGCGTCACTGAATCGCTTTCCATGAGCCTTTGAGAACTGGCTTGGGTGCGTTCCTTTGGAGAAACGCCAGTACTATTCTCCAAATGTAAATGATTGAAGTGTGATTGTGCCATATGCATGATCAACTTCACTTTGCAAGAATATCGCCGAGGAACTTATACACCATCTTCGGTCCCGTAGTGACAGCCATCCCATCGGCAAGTCCAGAACCCATTTTCATGCTTTCCACAATGAACCATGTGAACATGCTTGAGTAGGGGTTGAAAGTCACGCAATTTCGGCCTGACAGTCTTTCCATCGACAGTGATAGATTCGAAATGGTCGCGGGGGAGTGACAATTTGCTTATCTTTCCGTTCGGCTGGTGCCCTGCCCTTGGGGGGGTATTACCATTTGATGGATGCCTTTTCAGAGTGAGGTCGACATGACTATTGTTGAGCTTCCTGAGGCTCGAGTCGAATGGCTTTGGGTGCGAGAATGCGCGTTTCGGACCTGTCGGGGTAACAGATTGGAGGGACTCCTCAAATTTGGAACGCTTAGCAGCTGGCTCAACGCCTTTAGTAGAATCCACCTTTTCCTGAGAGCCTTCAGAACCATTTCGCGTTGCTAAGGCATTTTTGGCTTTGCCGTCTACATCACGTTTAAGTGCAGCACTCGAGCTTGGTGACTGGTCTGTTTTGGCCGAAACGCTCTCCGCCATGGTGTTGATAGGTGTGGATTTACCGCCTTCTTGCCCTTGACAACTTCGACGCTGGCATTGCAATGGCTTGATGACATCAGCATTTATAGCAATCGGTGCTTCATGAGATTGATCGTCCTTTGCAGCTACTTGGGCATGCTTCCGCAATTCCTTTAGCATTTCGATTTGGGCCTTTACTACTGCCTTCGGATCGTCTTGCGCACCATTTTTTGATTCACTATGAGACCGACTTGCCGGTAAGGAGCTAGTAAGGCTTTGCAGGCTCTTCTGTGGGGATTTCTCGGCTGGGGTTTGAGTTAAGCTTCTAGTTTTCGTATGAGCTATCAAAGTAGGAGTTGATGGGAACACGTTAGATTGAGGGGCGAGCTTTACATGGACTTGTTGTACCCTAAGTGTTGTCTGAGGCGGAGATTGTGATGGATCTGGTCTTTTTGAAATACTATCAGACAGGCGGCGACGTGCTGAGGAAAGGGCAGCCTTATTTTGTTCCATGCTAAAAGGGTCATCCGGAGAAGATCGCTGCGACATTGGGATTGGACTAAATTCGCCGGCTTTCTCTTGGTTTGCGAATATCTCTTACAACTCTGATCGGTTTTGCTTCTCAACTGTATCCGCACGAGGTCGTTTAAGTTTTGTTCGCGTAGCAATCTTTTCATGAGTAACAGGCGGCAGAAACTTTCCGAGTATTTTATTCACTGCAAATTGGGCCTTAGCTGCTGATGTCAACGAAGTATTGAGTGCTTGAGTCATAAAATTGGTATCATCTGCGCTTTCTTTGTTGGGCTCCAAGCTCTTCACCTCAGATAGCTGCTTCTGGGAATTGGGTGTTATGAAGTCCCTCAACACAGGTACCGGTCTCTGGTCATTTTCAGTTGATTTCATCTCGGATGGTTCGGAAAGCGAAGAATCTGGAGAGCGAGTATCACCTGGTGGTTGAGTTTCGCTAGGTCTGGCGAACGCTTTAGGAGCCTCGCTTTTTGAATCGGCTGCGACATTGGAACTTCCGTTGTGTGAGAAGCTCTTCGCGCCGCTAATCTCTAACAATTTTTCGTTCCGTATTTCATGATGTTTTGCTGTTGGGTTCTTGTCTATCTTTCCTTCCAGAATCACTGCATCATTGCGGGCCAAATCTGAGTATGGAGGACCGCTACTTCCTGTTGTTTCCGGTAATATTTCAATGGTAACAGGTGCTGACACGTCATCCGCAGCAAGATTTGCTCCAACTGAAAATCGTTTCCTTTTAATTTGCCTTTTGGGGACTTCAAACTTGGTCTGTGCCGCTTTTGGCCGACCATTTTGGACCTTTCTCCGTTTTAAAACGGCCTCATTATCAGATAGTTTTTTTTTTTCCACTAAAGTCTTTAAATCCAATTCAACGAGAGGCCGAAAGTTCAATTGAGCTAAGTCGGTGGTTTTGTCTGTCAATCCCAGGTCCTTTAAATAAAGAAGAGACGCATTGAGTGTTGGAAGGCCGGGGTGCCGACCAACTGCACGAAGCACATCACAAGCAACTGTTGAAACATCAATTTCACGAGTTGGTTTCTCTGTCTTGAGTTGCGGCCTCCAATTCAGCTTATTCATTTTCGAAACCGCTGTTTCTATATCCTCTTTGACTGAAGTATTATGCGTTGCATTTGCAATGTCAGCCGCGTATGGAGTTGTGTTTCCGGATGCGTTTCTACTTTCATATGGTAATACATGTAGCAGCCGATTTTCGGCTGCTGTAGTCGTATTTTGAGCGGAATGCTGTACACGATCCAACACTGGCTCTATACCATTGATTAATGATATCTCCTGAAAGTCTCGGAGACGAATTTGAAACGCACTTTGCACTGCTGCTGTGGACGATTTTGGCACTCTTTTAGCTTCAGTCGCCAGTAAATCATTCAATGACTCTGGTTGGGCTGAAGACTCAGGCTCAGGCTCTGTAGGTAACGAAGCCATAGAAAAGTTTGGTCCATCTAAACCGTCATATTTGTCATCTTGTTCTCCAAAGTCGATACCAGTATCAATGTGCTGTTGACAATGTAAATCTAATGCAGCACTGGAGTCGCTAAGAGTAGCACCTGGTTCATCATCAGGTATAAATGAGATTCCTTTGTCAGTAGCAGCTTCGGCAGGTATAATTCCATTTTGCCAAGGCTTACTCCTCGTCTCACCTTCGACCATTTCGTGGTTGACATCATTTGCTGTAGATATCGAATTTATATCTTGGTGAATTGTTGCATCCGAAAAATCATGATCTGACGCGTTTGCGCCGTTTTGTTCTTTAGGTACTTCTTGCATGTTCTCTTTTCGCCACTCTTCAAAGCTGGTCCACCATGGGTAATCATTAATCGACTGAGGAGGTCCTTCCCGGGAAAGTCTAAATAGAGTGTGGTACACAAAGGAATACTTGGTTTTCGAGGCGGTGTGTTCTTCTTTGCAAACGTCCAAAATTATATTGGTAGCAGTTTCAAGAAACTCCTCGGAAGCTCCACTGGCCTTCCCGTTGCTTTGTGTAAGGGGTGTTGCTGTGGCAGTTAATGATACGGGGGAGTGTAATGGCAGCCTATCAACTGGGGCAATAGGACGGGCCAGCTTTTGCTTTGGCAGCTCTTGATCTTTTGCCTTTCCTTCTTTCTTCATTTGATTCGAATAATATGAATTTACCCTTTCCAGTCTATCCCGTATGTTTTTCCAAGAAGATTTCTCTGCTTGGGACAAGACTGGACGCTTTAGAAACGCAAGTAAAGCCACAGCATAAGCCTTCGAATTCTCCTCACTGCGATTTGCCCCTGATGTATAGACGGTATATTCTAATTGTTCAAGAACCTGTAAAGCTTGAAGAGAAGTTTGTACAGGAACTCGTAGGTTTGAGATTGCAGCCACTTGGCGGGTGTCGACGCTGACTTGTGGAGCAGGGTTTGGTCGGTGTGCTAGTTCTGGGGCTGCGGAGGTTGCTAGGCGTGCTGGGGGTGCCGGAGGTGCGTGCTGAATCGGTAAAGAATTGTACGTCACTTCTCCTTCCAGTCGCCTTTGCGGCTTCCATTTGCCATGTAGCTCCTGATTTTCCCATGAGTAGTTTGCGTGCATATGTGATGTACGCCAGCGGACGGCCTGGGGTAGTGGTGCTGGGCCTTCTCTCGACACCACACCATGTTCCATCATGAAAGAAAGTGAGATGTTCGAGATCGTTTGCTTTACCACTTTGGAATCCAGTCCCAGACGTGATAACTTTTGCAGGAGCGCGTTTATGTCAGGCCACACCCGTAATGCTGCCCATATCTCACTTGACACATCTAGCGACCTTTCCGACTTCGGGCACTTCGTTAGTACGAGCTGGGTTAAGCCAGTCGCAAGGCGGACCAGCACTTCGCTGTCTCTTGGCGATGACTGCGCTGACATGTCGGATGCCTTAAATATCGTGACACGCTCATTCATTCATTCATTCAGTCAGTCAGTCAGATTCAGGTGAGCATGAATTGCGTCCACATTTAAAAACTCTTACGAGAGTAGTACGACGATATCGCGTCCGCGTCTAGAGTTGCTTTGTTAAGTTATGGTTGATGGTAATCTAATCTGATAAGGGTTGTCCTGTGTTCCTGCCCTACAGACGGAGCTACGCAAACCGTCACTTGTTAGTTTGCTCCACCAAACCATAAGATCAACGAATAATGGTATCCAAAGGCACAGTCTCCTCTTCGCGGAGAAAGAGCCGAAAGGCGCATTTCACGGCTCCTTCAAGTGTGCGAAGAGTTATCATGTCTGCGCCGCTTTCCAAAGAACTGCGCGAGAAACACAAAGTTAGGAGCATCCCTATTCGGAGAGACGACGAAGTGATGGTCACCAGAGGCTCGTTCAAGGGAAGAGAAGGGAAGGTTACGCAAGTGTACAGGTTGAAGTACGTCCTCCATATTGAACGAGTCAACCGAGAGAAAGTGAACGGAGCCAGTGTGCCCGTCGGCGTGCATCCATCGAAAGTGGTCGTCACGAAACTCAAGCTGGATAAGGACAGGGAGAGCATACTCGAAAGACTGAGTGCCGGAAAGGTGAAGAAATCGGAGTGAATGGAATTAGCAAGACACACAGTCAATGTGAATATTACACTGAAAAAATCTATCACTGAATACGCCTTCATTTGCACCAGATGCGAGGTTATCTCCATCCTTGCTTTCCCCGTAGCTTTGATGGTATACGACTCGCGCAAATTGATAGTCCTCGCAGATCCATCACGGAAAAGCTGAAGTGACGGTTTTGATGTCGACTTACACAAATACCCAATGCAGGCCTTAGACTCGTATCTTCCTAAGCCTCCATACCTGCCATAATATGATCCATACTATCAATCCCATAGTAACCGACAACCCATTGACTAGGAAGGATACACGGTAACAACGCCATCCAAAGCATAACCCATCCTGTCCAGCAGCAGCATCGTACAAAAACGCGTATAAAGTACCATAGATTACTGCACCTAAAGCAACCACGGGCGACAGCGCTCCCCAAACTGTCCCAAATTGCTGGGCTCCCCAGACAATGGGCACAAGTGTGGGCATGAGTGTGAAAACAGCTCCATAACCAAGCCCAAGTGTCGAGCTAGCAACATAAAATCTACTTTGAATGTCTGTCGTCCATACTCCACTTGCTATGTAAAAGTGAGTAAAAGCCATTAAGGCAGTGAATGCAATTAAGAGCCACATTCGTGAGAATCCACGAGTGGCAAACCAATCGGCCAACAACCCTGAAGAAATCCGTGCAACTGTTGAAGTAAATGCGACCATACTGACGTGGGGAGCAGGGTCAGTTTTCTCGGGGTACACATGAATCAACGAGCCCATGTTGTTTAGAAACATTTCCGCAGGCCCAGCGACAAGGAATAACGCGATGGCAAATAGCCGCATGCTCCGATCTTTGAGAACACGTCGTCTCATTCTTTCAAGTGCGTCGAGTCTGTTCACACTGTGGTCATCACGAATGAGCGGCTGTACCTCATCAGAAAGATCTGTAGGAACGACTTTCAACCCAAATGCGCCAATCAGTCCAACCAGTCCGAGCAACAAAGCAAAGAAGAAGAAAAGGTTGCCACAATTAAGGGATCCATCATCCTCGCTGAAAAATTTCACAGCCACCTGCGCTTGCCATAAACTGGAGACTCCAAATGCGGTGATGGGAATGCTTAATGCCAATCCCGGCCGGTCAAGATGATTTTTAGCACACGTGGTAACAGCAGACAGGTACATAGCACTAGTCGCTGCTCCAACAAATACAAAACCAAGCATCATTATGTAGTAGGCTTGATGAGTTGCATAGGCCAAGCTTGCAATGACATAACCTAGTGCAAACAAAACGCCCGCTATGAGAGAAACAGGCCTCGGACCACGTCGATCACAGAACCAACCAAAGAAAGGGACGATAAGGTACATCCCAAGCTCACCTGCAATGGAGACCGCATTGACTTGTACTTGAGTGTATGCTAGCTTTCCTTGGAACTCAAGCGGATAGAGTGAGAATATTGAGAGAGAACCGGCAGATAGACAGTTCAGTACTGCACATGCGAATGAGATGCTTTTCCTTCCAGATTTTGCAGGCTCCGGTTTGAGGACTTGGCTTTCATCCATTAGTCTCCCTCCACCTTCGAAGTCCCGGATCCGATCTTCAACGGCTGTATCCGAAATAGTCACGTGCACTGATTCACTGGTCAATCGAACACTAATTACACAGCGAGTTTGGTTCGCACCACGTGACAGCACTTCTAATATTTTGATCGCGTAATTCCAAATCACTCTTGATACGTAAACAACACAACATTCACTTTGTTCGTTCGACGCAATCACTCACCAATACTGATAAAATGCTTTTCCAATGCCCCAAATGCCGCAATATCAAGCCGTCCGAATCATTTGGAAAAAAGCGCACTGACGAGCGAAATCTGGTCTGTAATGATTGTTTACAAAAGAAGGCTGAAAGCAGACGCGACAAGATGGCAGAGCTCGCCACTTCAACCATCTCTCTCGACCAAGCTTTCACGCAACTCATTGCGGCTGATCTAAATGCTACGGTGGTAGTTAATCTTGATGATCCGGTACTACAGCGTTTCCGTCACAGAGAACATATCCACCCCTCCACATTATTGCCTCATGTTTCCAGTATTGCAGGACAGTTGTGGAGCAAGACTGGTTATAGGTTTGTTCATAATTCGTCAAAAGATGGCACACGGTCAAGCTCTTGTTCTTTCCTCTGCGCTGCTGACATTGAAAGGTCTAGGAAATTAT
>JAABUO010002505.1_pt1 | contig 22302 bp, 25 predicted proteins | sample 5559291 | NCBI WGS metagenome assembly JAABUO01 (sample SAMN10711878, study PRJNA513372) | rock metagenome | isolation source: Antarctica rocks | place: Antarctica: Victoria Land, Finger Mt sud
GACACCTGCATGCAACCAGCCTTGACTGCAGTCTGCCTTGACTCATCCGTAGATGACTCATCTACGGATGCACGCTGACAGACAGGTTTTCTGCCCAGACCCATGTAGAAGCATGACTCGTTGCTAGGCAGTGCGACCAACTTCTTGTGTATCGCCTGACTGGGCGTAGCTGTGCAGCGGGTACATGGCTGCCGCAGTAGAATTTCATAAGAACTTTTGCTGTGCACATGTACAAGGTCTGGTAGTCCAGCTCACCCTTTCTCGCAGTGGCAGGGGAACATACTCAAACAGCCACAGGTTTTCCATGCATAGGTTGTTGGTCAAATCACATGGCCACTCTGGTATGCAGTCATCGATGCTGTCGTTCACCATGTCAATAGCCTCGTTGGCAGTCCAGATCAGCCTGCAAAGCATGAAGCAAAAACGTGATGCTGGACGCTGCCACTTGTTTCAACCAGCTGCTGCCAATCAACAGTAACGTGAGCTACAGCAGCTTTGCAACACAGCTGAGCAGGTGCAACAAAACCCAAAAAATATGCTAAGGGGAGGTCAGATTGCCCTTTGCAGGTCTGAAAGACGTCAGCAATGGTGCAATGTCTATGTTGCTGCTGAATCTGTACCATTTGCTCGCTCAGTGTAGTCATCCAGTTGCAATGCAGAGGCCATGTTGAGGCCGTCAGAGGTCATCCCAGCACACCAGAATTGTTTGCGCCAAACATAGCTGCTGAGGACAGCGCTACAGCCTACAAAGTACCTTGCTAGGGAACAAGCGAGAATGACTATGTCTTGAAATTATGCCGCTCCTGAGGCGGCAGCCTAGAGCTATGAGAACACTTGCTGCCTTGCTTGTGAACCTGTTGTTTCAGGACGCAGATTAACTTGGTTTTCAGGAGGCACAGTTACCTGTGCTTCATGCGAGGGCTCAGAAACCCGCCACTGCACTGCCCACATGTGCATCCTTGCTTGCTTCTGTAGAAGGGAATGCTTGCCACTGATGCATGCAGGTTTTGACGCAGGGCTGCCTCTTGTAGGCAGCCTGTGATCGCCAGATGATCACCCTGGTGCGCCGTGAATGTGTCAGCAATGCCAGCGATGTCCCGCAGGTTTTGCATCTTTAGAGTGCATACATCAAGAGGAGTGTAGCCCCTGCAGGCAGAAGGGCCTAAGCACCATAGTTGCTTCTAGACTTGTAATACACTTTGTCTGCACTCCTGAATCTGCAGTGAGCACTGGCTGTATGTTGCCCAGGATGCCAGCGTCAGCCTCAAGATCACTGCCAGTAACCTGCTTCCAGTTGAAGGCCAAAAGGCCACAGCTCCTTCATCTTGCTGTGCAGCCACAGGCATACAGGGCAGTAATGTAACAAAAGCAACCTGTGCATCTGGACTACACAGCTAAGAAGCTTTCCAGGTGCGACTAGAGTGTGGAAACACTTCTGAATGCAGGCACGGCAATCAATGCTGGAGACAATTGCACACAAGGCTGTGCTGTGTGTGCAGATCTCTACACTTCAGAGACTGCTTGCATGCATCAGTCACGCAACAGTTTGAAGCATTTGGTCCATGTAGTAACCATATAACTACTGTCAATGTAAAGTGACTGCATGACTGTGTCAGTGCTGTATGTGGATGACTCACATGTGGTCCTTGCTGGCACAACTTGCCCCCAGACTGATCAGTAGCCAGACGTACTCCAGCTTGCCTTCACAAGCAGCAATGTGCAGAGGGGTGCTGCCTTTGTGGTCTTGGCCATTCACATCTGCACCTTCAGCTGCCAAGTATTTTATGCAAGCTTTTTGCTCGGCTGCCACAGCGCTGTGCAAGGCCCTGCATGGTGGCAATATGGTTTTGCCAGCTGTGTCTTTTGAGGGGCGTCAAATGGCTGCACACAAGGACATCCATGCCTAAGGCACATAGATTTGACTAGCATACACCCAATAATAAAGACACCAAAAAAATTAAAATGAGTAATGACAACGATCATCATAATAATGATTATTGTCATAACATGGGCTTAGCCAGCAGACATAGCCAACAGGCATCAGCATGCACATACCAGCAGCCATGACAAGCTCAGACAAGCTCAAGAGACGCATTGACAACGCTGGAGACAACACGAGCTACAGCTTCTGCGTTATGTTCATTTTGACTGTGAATGTCACAGTGATCAAGGTCGATGGCATAAGCAGATACACCCACATGGATTTGTTCATGTCAGCACCAGCAGCCACAAGCCCTTTCACAACTCTCATATCAGCAAGCCTTCTCCCTCCAGTCGTTGTCTGTAAGGTACCGTCATCCAAGTCTGGTCCAATGATAGCATGAACAAGCACCAATTCCAAGCCTTCAAGGGGCGCCTCAATGTAGCTTGAACAGGATGGGGGGTCTTGTTCAGACTGATTCCAGCATCTGTGCTCCTTGGCAGAACAGCAGGCAATGTAGTCTGAGCGATCAATGACTCGGAATCCTTCTGGCCTCCAGCTGGTTTCACAATCTTCATGGCGCATCACTGTACGCACCACTACCAAATCTGTCTAGACCACAGCAACATGCAGATCAGATGCCAGCAAAACAATGAGTGGCATTCAATATGTATAATTAGCAATGCAGCAGTTCATGGACAATTGACAGCATCAGTCAAGCTATGCAAGCATCCCAGAAAGATTTGCATGCTTCAATCACAGAACTCGAGAAATGCACCTAGCACCGCTGTGTGGAATTGGACTTCTGCACTCCAAAAAGAGCAATGCATATAACCAGGACTGGGGGATTTGCTGGAATATGACTGCCACACTCAGCAGCTTGCAAACATGGCAGCAATGTGCGTGTACCTGCCAGCCCCCAAGATGCCCTTTCACGATACGTGCTGTTCAGCTGCTGCAGGAGTTGGCCAACAGCTGACCTTCCAATGCCTTTGCACCTGTACTGCTGCTTTAAGGTGACTGTGCGAATGTAGAGAAGGCCCCCATCATTCGTTTCTGGGCCAAAAGTGCCGTAAAGGTGAGGCTTCAGGTGACCATGTCTGTCGAAGACTCCGAGTGCAAGATCGCAGAGGACTTGGGTGGGCTTGTACATGAAGTAGTGGAAGTATGCTTTGCAGTCTTGCAGCAATCCCGGGCGATTAACCAAGTACGCCTCGATCTTGCCAGCGGCCCTGTCAGAGCCTACAGCAACCTGCAACAGCACAACATTATGCCCGCAAACGCAAGTCCCTTTATATAGTTGATCCTTGCAGCATACCGTGGCCACCACAACCCGACACCAGCTGTTCTCGCGGTCAAAGTTCCTGATACCAACAGTGCTGATCACACCCTGCTGGCCGGTTCGAACCATGCGGGCTGAAGCCTTGTTCAGTGACAAAGCACTGAACGATCTTGCTGATGGACCAGCCGAAGACTGCCAGATCCTGTGCTCGACCGCTTTGCTGACTATCAACCCTCCCGCTACTGGTATGTTTTGCCATCTTGTTTGGCAAAGCTCCGAAACCAAATGCTATTGGTCAACAGAGTACAGCTCACACCAACATTGCTTGAGTCAGCCCGTTGGACCGTACCACAATATTATTGAGCTGGGCTTGATACCTCAGGTACAAGAGAGATACTGGGCCTTTCGAGCAGGGAACGTGAGCATATACTTGCATAGGACGCTTCTGTCAAGTTACAGAGCATGGCAGGAGTCTGGGACTTTGGAGACGCTGACGACATCAAGCCGTTGGAAGACAGCAGTGGTGGGTCCTACAGCACAATTAAGGCTTTTCACGGGCACCAGATCACTCGAGCCAAATTGATGCCTGGCGTGGCAGTTACCACTACGGAGTTCTTTGAGCTGCGTGACTGCAGATGAGGAAGCAAGTCACAAGGATACTCACGACGAGCTTTCCTTGCTGCCGGCAAAGAAACGAAGGAAGTTGCAGCAGCTCAACCGCTCAAGAAAAAGGGTTGAGCTGGTGAGGCAGATGGCAACTTTTATATGGCCTCAGTCTGCCAACCCATGTTTCTGCTGCTCATGCTGGCGGCATAGCCAGGTGTCTTGACTGCATCTGTGTGCTGATGCACTTGCTCATGGTCATCTGCTGCCGCTGACTTATTTTGCAAATCCAAAGAACATACTGGCAAAAATGCTGAGTGAATGCTGTAGATTGACCTGGACAATGAGGACAATGATGGTGATGAGAATGGCTCGCAAGGCTTATACATTGTTGGCAAGCCCAACACGAAGAAGGCTGCAGAGTCTGACAGTGATCTGGATCTTGAGTACAAGCCACTTGTCAAGAGGTATGTAGCTCACCATGTGTAACCAGTGATCTTGGGGATGCCTTCAGACACATCCCATGACTCCCCCGTGTGCGCCTCGCACTGGCCACTTTGGCTTTCACAATCATTTACAATCTGTATTTTATAGTCAAGCTTGCCCTGAAGACACCTTGGCTGCATTGAGCATCTGCACATGAGTTAAGTTCTCTGTACAGTCAGCAAACAAGGTGATGTGTGGGGCACAGGCCACCAGCAAGCACTGTTCCATTAGACCCAGTCATTCTTCAGAATCAGGCGTTGCTTAGGAGCTTCAGAGAGGCCGCACAGGAGCCAATAGTGGAGGGCTTCTCGCCAGGTTTGCATTCATTCTGTTTGCAGCACTAAAAGTGCCACACTACATTTTGCAGTCATGCCGTCATTTGCAGCTACAGTGGTGATTGTTGCTGATGCGCTGACGTTGCACCACCACTGCTTCACAGCCATTCACAGTCAAACACAACACCGCAACATTCAATGCTGTGAGCATTATGCAGACGTGACACAGCTATGTATCTGTAACTTGGCTGTCAAGCAAAGTCAAGTGAAGTACTCACTTCAGCAAGTGTCCTGACCTGTTGCTGCTAGTTGTAAGCCTATTGTGTGATTCCTGATGCTTTTTGCTATGCTGCATGTTGGGCAACATGTGATTGTTGCAAAGCTGGATACTGCATAATTTGTTGGCATGTTGTGCCACAGAACGCGCCCCTCCCATCATCCCCAGGCGCCCCACAGCACAGCCAGAGCCGCAAATACACTCTGAGTCTGACAACAGCTCTGAGAGCGATGATGACGCGGCTTTGCCACAGACCGATGACGACAAAGTCATTCTGAAGATGCAGAGCAAAGATGGCAAGGTGTCACTGAGGATAGGCAAGCAGATGGCTTTGAGTAGACTGTTTGAGATATACAAGCAGCAGGCCATACAGAAGGGCTGGCTGCCACCTGAAAAGGCGTCCTCAGTCAGGTTCATGTTTGATGGAGACAATCTGAGTGGGAATGAGACGGTTGAAGGTCTTGACTGTGACAATGGTGACATCATTGAGGTCAAGTGGTGACTGCAGTTTGCAGACAGATCTGCTTGTGTGGTCATGCTGCTGCATTTCAATAGCAATATAGCTTTTTACACTTGCATCTGGTGTTTATTTTGGGTACCTGACTGCATGCTTTTGGGTACTCTTCATCAATGTCCTGATGTGCCCTGACAAGTCTGTAGACTAAATGCTCCCAAAAGGTCCTCAATTACAAAGTCTATTTTGTCCTCAAGGCTGCCTTACAGGGTTGCAACCTGATGACAGAAATGTCCAATATGTGCTGTGCTGTAAAGATGTTGTGATGCACTGTGCAGTCAACGAGCTTGCGTGACAATGTATATACATGTGTTGTAAAACATCTCCTTGGTCAAACATTGTCTGGAAAACAAGTCTGCACAGCTAAGGAGGCCGCAGCTTGGAAGCACGGCTTGATCTAAACAGCTCTTACTACTGTTACTTACAGTCAGTCTGATCAATACTTGACAATGTTCCTACATGATGTGCTTGAATATTGCTTCGGATGCTAGTCATTCAACAAAAGTGGTTGACACCAACATGTCAATGATGTGCAGTCTTTTTTATTATGCAAGTCCACCAATTGCACAAAGCACCTCAACACATGGTCCCAAAAAAAAACTCGCAGTTGTCATTCAGTATAATCACTGTCTGCTTCAGCGGACTGCCAATGAGCCCTTGATTGTATCATGGCTTTGCATTGCGAAAGAGATACTGGCCAACACCCCATTCTGTTCCGCCAGCATATCTAAAAAGCTCACACTGGACCATGTACGCAAGATGTTGTTTGGCATACAGCTTGTGGCTCTCACTCGCCCCATAGCTTTCCTGCAATGCAGGCAACTGTCTTGCTTGACATGGATTGCCTGCTGCTTAGCCATGCATTGTTTGTGGTGTGCAGGAAAGCCAAAGTAGCAGCCCACGCGCAACTGCAATGCAGCGCCTGTCAAGACATACCTGAAGGAGGCACAAGATTGCTTTTTGCTGCCGGTCATGATGTCGCAACCAGGCCTTTACAGTCTTGGAGTAGTTCTGCCCATTGATATACCACTGCTTTTCCAGTGTAACAGCATCCTGAGACAGAATAGCAAGCTCAAAACCTATTGCACTTGTCACAAGTACACAGCAAATCCACAGCTAGGCGCCACCCTACACCAAGAATGCCACAAACAGTATGCACTGACCTGGAAGTGCTCAAGGAGGTTCATTGATGGCAGCATGCTACCTGGCTGCGTGTGAGGCAGCATCCAACAGTCTATGGGTGTTCCCTGCAGAGGAGCATTTTAGTGGTCAACAGCAAGCATCCTGAAATGAACTGGTTTCTATCTGGACTTGTCACAGTGCATGTGTCACATGGACAGCAGCGAATAGCAAACGGCGCTGTTGCACTGAAACCTCAGGTACTCATGGTGAACCACAGGCACAGAATTCACTGCAAACTAGTAGGACAAAACATCAGTGCAGACCCATTCCATGACCTATGCACAGTCAGAGTATGTAGTCATACCTGAAGGAAGTAAGAGCAGCGCTGATGGCATACTATCTGTGCAAAGCAGCAGCCATCTGCTTTCAGCCAACTGCCAATGTGCTGAAGTGTTGCCTGCAGAGTCGATCAAGCTATGTATCATCAAAAAGACGCACTGATTTTTGGAATTTGCATTTAGTGTATCAAGGGTTTGTGAGAGGAGGCTATGCATATCAATGGGAGTGCGCAAATGGAGAGCTTGCTCACTGCGTAAGTCTGTGGGTTACCCAGCCTTTCTACCACAAGCACTCTGTCATATTGCATGCTGTCCCCGAAGGCATCATCATTAGCTGTCATTACCTGCAGTGATTTAAAGGCTATTGCACGGCACAATGCTGTGACTGTGTGACAAATAAGCCTGTCTGCCTGGATGGATGCTGTGACTAGCTTGTTCTGTGATAGATAAACTTTTTTGCCTGATAGGGCAAGACGCCTGTAAAAGGTAGTGAGAAAATGCAAGTATACAGTGCGCATGTATATAGTGTGGCAGGGCAGCCAATTCACCTGCACATTTGCAAGCCCTCTATGTCTGCATTGTCGGCTCACAAACAACTTCTGGGCCATGTTGCTGCAGATCGCTGTGACATGACTCAGAGGGTATTTTGCGGCAACGTACAAGCTTAATGAGCCCCAGCTGCAGCCCAACTCCAGAATGCGCTGACCTTCACCAAGCTGTGCCCTTTGGCAGGTCAGCTCTGCACAACACAGACAATGTGTGGCTCAATGCAAACTGAATGGCATGAAATGCTTGCATGGTGCATAGAAGGAACACCTAACATGCTGTCTTCAGCATAGTCCAAGGGAAGTTCAGCATCTGGAAATAGGCAGCAGCTATCCTTGAGCTGTTTGCCCAGCACTAGGTGACAGTATTCTGCAGACAACTGCTTCAGGTGTAAAGTTCATTATCCTTCCCATGGGAAGCTGGCCAGCTTGCAGGGAACAGGAGGGGCCTGCACCACACCTCATAGCTCTCGCATTGGGAAACCTGACACGGCCTGTGCTGCTGATCTTCTATGATGAGATTGGCCTCCTGGCCAAGTTCGTACTTGTCGGCTTCAGCCTGGCTCCTTTTGCCCAGCTGTGCATGCAGTGCATTGACTTGCAGCTCAAGCGGCCATCTGAGCAAATGGCAAGAGCATGCTTGGTGAACTTACAGCTGCAGCTCTTCTTGCGACAATGAAGCGTATGACGAAGTGGACCACGAAGTCTGGTATCAGACCACGCTCAATCAGTTGCATGCTTGCCGTGATCAATACCCGGTAAGCTGCAGACCCCATGCTGCCCTGAGCGGCACAGTATCGCGGACGTCTGGCAATGTATGATGTCGCGAATCACTCCTAAATACCGCCATGCATTGCGGTGCGCCTGCTTTAAAAGCTTTCAAGCAGTTTTGACTCCATTCCAAGGTTGACCAAAGTGTTTTACTCGAGCGAGCATAGACTTGAATCCAAGAAGAACAACGAAACGCACATGTATTAGCAAATGGACTGTTTATAACACACTCTAAAGCGAAATGAAGTGTTGTAGCCACAAGCAAGCAAGCATCGAGCTGTTAATGCAGTGGCTGTTACATCAGAAGACTGCATGGTGGCTGGGTGCAGTGACGGTTGCATGCTTGTGTATGCACCCCGTGCAGCGTCTATCCAAAGGAAGTTCGACATGGGAGCGGCGCCAATGCAGAGCTTGCAGACTGATGATCCTTCTACTTGATCAACTACTCGCTCCCACTGCAGCATCCTCCTGCAGGGAGGAGGAAATGAACGAGAACTGCTTTATTGCAACGCTAGTAAAACTACGAATTGCCCAACCAAACTTTGGACATCAGTTGCCAACTTGAGGCAAAGCATGAGAACTTTTGCAACAAGTGAGATGTTGCAGTCAACACTACATTCACAAAACATCCAATATTCAGCCACCACAATGCTAGTCACTGACAGGCTCAGCCAGATGCCTCATGATCACACTGTCTTGAGACAAACACATGCAAGCCTGGACCCTTGGGGTTTTGAAGGCTTCCTGAACCATTCTGTGGTGTCCTGCAGTTGTGTAGGAAGGTTGACCCTAACATCAGAATGATTTCATTGTGCTGTATCTTTCAACGCAAGCTGCGAGGGTCACTGCAACTCTGAACATATCAGGAGCAATACCTGGACACGTCAAAAACAAAAACTTCAAGGTGAATCTGCGTGCAGCTTATTCATGATGGTTTGCTTGCCCCAGTCTGACCTCCCAGGAGTGAAATTTGCACGGACAATCTTGTACCGGTGGAGGGTCTTGCCATCTTTCTGGATTCGGACATACACACCTTCCACTGGCCCGTCATGGAACGCTGAGCGCTCATTTGACAGAGATCAGCAATTTCAATGTTGCCTGTGCGTTCCATCATCAAGGGTACCTGCTTGATGTCAGTGCCCTTCAAAAGAGCTGAAAGCACAGGCCTAGAGACAAACTCATTCTTGAGCCTGTCATACAAGTCAAATGCCAGGAACAGATCTGGCAGGGCAGTGTAGTGTATTGCATGTGTGGCAGCAACCCACTCCCCAAACAGCATGAATCTCTCAGGCATTTGGTCATCCCTGTTTAGCAAGTCAAGCAGCTGTTGCCGATGTGACTCAATCCAAAGCCCCAGCTTTGCAAACTGCGCATGCGTCTTTGCATTGATGTAGCGGCTTCTGTTCTGCACCAGGATGTTGAAGTCAAAGGCTAGGCTGATGCCCATGCAACCACCATCCATCTTCTCTTCTATTGCTATGTCCCCTTGCAGGCTTCCAGCTGCAGACTTAGTAAGGATGACATCATCGCTGGTGGCTGCGCCTAGGTCCACTAGGTGCTCTGTACGGGGAAATTTGTGAAAGGGGACTGCTCCGCCCAGCTTCAGTGCCAGCTCAAAAGCAGTAGCATGGCAGCCTACTTTGGCCACCGCGCCAAAGCCCTCCTGTCCGCCACAGGCAATCGTGGTGATAGTATGATCAAATGATGATGATGATGATGATGATGATGATGATGATGATGATGATGATGATGATGATGATGATGATGATGAAGCTATTGATGACAATGTTGATGAGCGGAAATGGTCATGAGTCCTGGCCTGGGGCAAAAGAGCACAGCAGTTGACAGGACCCCATAGCAAAAGGCCTCATGTCAATTAAGGGCAACAGGGAAATATGTGTCATGCATCAACTAGCGAGCAGAAAAACCTTGCATCTTTGAAATGGGCAACAAAACAGGTTGCATGTCAACAGAGTCGCATGTGTCACCAGTCAAAACCTGTTTATTGTGACTTCAAAGGCACCATAGCACATGATGCTCCAAAAAAGCCTCAAGCCATCAAAAGATAATTTGCTTGTTACGGAAGCAAAAAATATTTTTCCTTAAATATCTCTGAGTGTACACCTGGATGCTGTGAGGCAGTAGAATGTAGTCATCTAACTTATCTAAGAAAGGAAAGAGAAAAGGGAAAGCAGGGCAGCAGCGTCCTCAATCCTTTGCATGTGACGCCTTGATTTTGCAGATGCTCACATGAATGTCTTGCATACATTCAGCCAATTTGGTCTCACCTGCAGGGTCGGAGGCTGCATGTCTTTTGCCATTTGGTCCATGGCATTGGACATCCTACTAGGACGCAAGGTGGGATGGTCCAGGCGATGATCACCTCGTTGGAGACATAGCTCGCGGCTGTAGCAGAACTCAACGCAGAGCGTGGTCGCATGGCAGCCTGCAATATCAAGCCAGACTCTCCGCTCTGCCCTGCTGGCATTGCACCTGCAAACATACTGAATAACTCTTAAGATTCCCTTCTAGAAGGTCATGAGCAAGATGTCAGGTAATCGAGGCTGTATCATGTGCATCCAGCATGCAAGCCAGCTGTTGGGATCAAACAAAAGTAAACAGAATACACCTGGGCTGCTTTAACCAGCTACGCGGGTCCAACCCTTTCTCCACTGACATCCTTATGTTGAGTATGTCATTGCCAAGGTCAAAACTCAATTTGTTGTGAGCATGAGCAGTGTCATTGTCTGCATCAACTGATTACTGCCACGCAGACTGTCCAGAGACAGTAAATTAGCCTATGTAATAGCTGCTTTTTATGCCCTGCTTTTGTGACGACCCGTGCAGATGATGTCAATTGTAAGAAAAGGAAGCTCACCTGTCCAATATTGTTAACTGGCTTGTTTTGGCAGAAGCTCCCAACTGGTTTTCACAAGCATTGCGAGACCTGCTCTCATCTTGCGAGATGATGGTGACTTTCCTGCGCTTGCTGATGGCTTGAGCAAACCAGCTTTTCCCGGCACCTGCAGAAGCTACTTCCCTCAGCAACACTGACTGCACCTGAGATTGGGCCTGCTATGTAGCCTTGCTCTTAAATAATAATAATAATTAAAACGCTTTCCAGCTCATGATGAGCAAGGTACGTGCAGGACAAGTCTTGTCTCTCCAGAGCAGCCTGTCTTGTGCATCCCTATAAGGCCTACTAATACGACAGTTTTGACAATCACGTAATGCAACATCAATTGCTCTGGCAGAAGGCAATTCTTGATATTTGAAGTACAAACAAGCACATTCTGCTGGTGTTGGTCATGGACAAGCCTAGCCATCTCTGTTCCTGCCCCCCAGATGCAAGACAGGAGTTGTAGAATCAAGGCGCAAAAATCAAACGCACGGCAATTTGCAGCAACTTGTTGAGCATGCTGCATCAACCGGACAAGGGTGAATGCAAGCCACTTGGAGCAACACCATCAGTTTACTTCACAATCAGAGCAAGAGAGAGAGCATCTCAACCTGTCAACAGACCATGCTGAATGCCTGCTCATTCTGTTACTTGACAAGCGTGTGACCAACAACTGTTGAATGACAAGTGCTCAGAGCCTGTCAAGCTTGCGCAGGCTTTCATGCAAGCAATTGCAACATGTGCTGGAGTGACATCGTACCAGGAAGGCCCACTAGCATGACCAAGTCCACACTGTCCATTGCAAGGTGGCCTTGGATGTCCAGCGGGACGCATTTGGGCTCAGGCACAGGCTTTTGTGCTTTCAAACGCCAGCGGTGTTTGACCCACGCCTGCACTGACGCCTATCAGTGTCTATACATACTGTTCGACTAAAGCTTTTCTGTCTTGTCCCGGACTGCATTTTTGAGCAGGTACAACAGACAATACATAATTGATATATGATGCTGGATCGGAATTTTGAGTTGTTGCTGAAGCTGTCTGTTGCTTGAGGCGCCATGGCTTGCGTTAGGTGCTTGTTTGAAGTAGAGTGAAACGGCAATACAATGGGCATGTGAACTGTCAGAGCTGTTACCGCTTGAAAAGTGTTGCTACAATCAGAGCTAGAAACTTTGTTGTTGTCATTGGTGTACTGCAAGGTATGAGCGTTGTCTTCTGAATGGGGCAGTGTTGTACCCACTAATCTAATTGCACAGAAGCTGTATGCCTGCATATGGGCAACACCCCCACATTGACTCACTTCATTGTCGCTTGCAAAACCTGTGTAATGTGACATTGATCATGAACCAACCATGCATGGCTAAGCCAAGTGTTAGCAGTGGCCATTGTCTCAAAGTACAAGCACTGCGCAGGACCTGCCTGAACAAAAGCCTCCTGCTCTTGGGTTTCAACAGAGCCAGGCCGCAGGTTGCGCACAATCCGGACAGCTTCCTGTGCCGACAAGACAGGCCTCTCCACAGTCAAATCCAAAGGTGGGGACGAACCCCACATGGCCAGGCAGCAGGCTGCAAACGTCCCAGCACGCCCCTTGCCTCCACCACAGTGAACCAGCACACACGCATCCTCAGCTGCCACAGCCTCAAGGAAACAATCCACCTGCACACAGGCCAGTTGTCATGTGGCCTGAAAGGCTAATGCCGCAAGGCCAACAAGCTTGAGCTTCTGACTGCCAGGCACCATGTGTAGATGTAAGGCCTGCTAAATTCCAAATGGTCAACTTGAGTTTCTTCATGCAACTTGAATCAGTTGTGTTTTGGTTTGTTGGCCTCAGGGCAATTGTGTTCTGAATACCTTGCTGTTCATGATTGGGGTGAGTCACATGACAGCTACTCAGTTGGATCAAACACCGATTTGCTAGGATTGAGGGTCAAGAAATGCCACAGACAACATGCTCAAGTGTGCAAGTTTGCTTTGAGCAGAAAGGCGACTGAGTCATCCAGGGTGATCATCAAGCCCAAGCCCCAACCAGTTGGAAGGCATTTAGGTCACGAGGTTTATGATCACATGTGCAAAACCAATGATCATGAACGTGGCACACACCCCACCACAACGTCACAGCTGTGCCTTGTGATGAGAAACAGCTTTTGAGCAGCATGATCACCTGTGCAAAGGTGGGAGCTCTGCCATCTGCTAAAGGGGAGAATGTGTGCTTGGGCCCATCCAAGCTGAAGAAGCTGATTGGAAGAGGCTCCTCCTCAGTCAGCGTGTACACATGCTTGATGCCTGTATTTCTGATGGCAGCAATGCATGCTGGACTCTTGGGTGTTGCAGATGCAGCCAGCCTGCGAGCATGCAGTTGTGACAGCAGACGCTTGCATATGGCGCTCAGCAGACGGTTCGTGTCAAGTGCAGTGTCTCACTCGAGATACCAACTGGGAAATGGAACATGTCAAGGCAGCTTGATGATTTTTGTCAAGTCAGGTCATGGCACAGAAGCTGTACACCCAAGGAAGCAGCCCTGAGGCCCACCATGCACTTCTGCTCCTGGCTCACACTAGGTTGTTCAGATGCAACGTGGCAGATGATACTGGGGAGGACTCTATGGGTGTTCATCAGCTCAAGCATCTTCAGCTTCAACAGTCTGACCAGTCTTGCACAGGCTTAGACGTCAAAGAGCTACCGCGGTGACCGCAGACACCTGTCCTGGGGCAATCTTAAAGCCAACTGTTTCAGGGTCAGGATTATGTCGACGTCCCACGCATGGCTTACCTGAATGGCAGGATCCATGAAATGAAGCGAGGCAGGCGCATGCCGTTTGGGGCAAACATGGCAGTTGCGTGAAGGACAGTGCCTGCTGTGGCATAATTGTACAGGTTTGGCCTCCAGGGGGAGCCTAGCAGGGCTGCTTGTAGGCACACCGGAATGTCAGCCAGCTCTGCAGCTGTGAAGAAAGGGCCCCAGGATGTGTGTGCAGAAGCCTTTGCCATGCCCTGCAATCATGCTCAGCACGTCATACATGCTCCATGCCATCCACCATCATGTCACATGTTGACCTAATGTGATGCTGACAATGCTTGAGGTCAATGTCATTGCTCGGCATGCCTGCAGGTTGCTGGTGTGCCGTTTGTTGTCTGTTTTTGGCAGTTGCTTCTGATGAGTGAGGATGGTCCTTGCAGACCATGGCACAAAGCCCATTCGAGGTGATGGCGCTGGTGCAAAGATCAGTTCTTGATGTGGTGTGATGGCTAGCATGGTCATTAGGAGCCTTAGCAGCAGCCAACAAGTGTTTTGACAGACACATATTTGATGTGCCCCCCCAAGCCCCCAGGGATCCCATCAGAACTGTAGGGCGCAAAAGCTTAAAGAAGATGTGCGCCTGACCTGTATGCAATACTTCTGGACCTTTGCATCTTGAACCATGCTCCAGCATAGGTGATATGCCGTCATTGCCAGTTTGTACTGGCAGTCCTCAGCAGCTGCATCTGCCAAGATACACCAGCTCTGAGCCTTGTCTGGACTCCGCCGGCACAGCTCAATTGCAAAAATCACCCATGCTGTTGGCAGTCCGGCGTGATGTGCAGCCTTGCACATCTGCATGCATGCAACAAGGTTGTCAGTGACTGAACAGCCACTACCTTTATTGTCAGTCATGCTGTCAGTAAATGCAGGCTTCTTATTTGTCTCAGACACGTTTGTGGCTCACAGCTTTGCATAACATCTTCTGGTCAGATGATGCTACGCTACCTGCCAAGGATTGATCTAGGATGTCTACTCTCAACACATGCATGCAGAATGCAGCGCTGCGCTCAGCATCTGCACATTTGCAAGACTACGGGCACAACTGATATTGATACCAGGCTTCTGGGCTTTTCTCCAGCTGCAAGAGGCTGGCAGCATACACAGCTAGCTGTGCAGGGGCTAACAATGTACCAGGTAACAGGCATGATGGATTAAGACACAGAAGAGCACAGCACTGATGTTCTCAAGGGCGCACCTGTATCAATTTGCGTTCATCCAGCGGAAATGGGGAGGTTGGCAGCAGTTGGCTGAGACTATGCAGCCTGTGTCTAGTAGCTCTAGCACCCAGGCTGATGTGCAAGTCTTTCAATGGCAGCCCATGTTGGACACGTAGAGCATTGGCTTCGTTCCAGACACACGCCACGCAGGATTGCCTTCCGTGCATGGCTTGCCCAGCTGCAGTCACGCCGATGGAAGTGGCGGCTGAAGCTGGAGCTGAACCTGCAAATGATGCAAACTGGTGTCACCATGTACAGCTGATCTGCTCAGTATTCCGCACGTAGAGTTGAACAGCCTGCCATATTGTATCAGAATAGAGCGCATATAGGCGGCCTAATGACAGTCTGTACAAGGTGGTCTATAAATCTTCTGACTTGAGAAAGCTGTCTTACCAACAAAAAACTCTGTCTGTGCATTTATCTGCGTGTTAAACTGTGTCTCCATTTGACTTGTCTCAGGGTGCATTTGACTCTGCTGACCCCTCGCTGATATGTCTTTTGGGTGGTCGTTTGCAGCCAAGGAGCTTAGTGAGGCTGCAGCACAGGTGTGCGGCGCATCAGTTGTGTCAGGGATGGCCAAGCCCACTGGAAAGAAGGCAGTTTGGTCCAGAAGCTGGAAGTCCTGTAGCAGATGCGGACGGCTAACTGTGCAGGCAACCAGTTCTTCCTTTGTCACCAGGGTAACATGAGGCCGGAATTGGGCCAAACGGGTTTCGAGCTCCAACTCCGCCTGTTGCAGGGTGACAGACGATCTTTCGTGGCAGTTGAGTTGTTCCTTACTCCAACTGCAGCTTGCAGGGAAGCTAGTCGTTGTGCCGGTGATGCTAGCGCTGGTGCCAATGTTGCCAAGCAAAGTCTGGCGAGACGCAGGCACACTGCTGTGTGGCAATTGAAGGAAGGAGAGCGCATCAGCTGCGATGCGCTCGACGGCGGGGCCTGTAAGGCAGATACAGCCATGTGACTTGATCACCTCCGTCTGCAAGCCATTGCAGGAGGTCACAACGTTTGAGTCACACTCTATCTATGATGGTGTGCGATTCCCTTCGGCGCCAGATTACGAAGACAGCAGTCAGCAGAAAGCTAGCAATCACCTGATCCATAATTGGGGCGGACCTCAAGTAGTTTCGGGGAAGTTGAGCATTATCTGGCAGAGATATTGCACCATATGCGGGAATGCAGTCTGTAAATAGACACTATCTCCGACACTAAAATGATGCTGACTGACGGTGCGGCGAGAAAGGCCTGCTCTCAACGAAAAAGAGGAAAGGAAGTGCTCAAATGCATAGGATAGGTCATCCAGTATAAGAGTGAGTGCGCTTGCGTACGTGAAGTATTCGCACGAACAAGAACTTCGGCACGGGAGCGCACATGAGCGGGCAAGTATGCTGGAGTGTCTGTGGTGACTCTCTCAATGGTAGTGTTTGCCTCACATACCTCGCTGGATCAGTGATCCACAGACCGCCATTTCTGCGGCTGTACATTGGCAAGCCTGATTGTAGCGTCGGCAGTCCGTCTTGAATGCTTGAGAGGGTGACACTGAGGACATCGATGGCAGATGCTTTACCTCCTCGAGTGCCATCACACCAAGCGAGCTCTGAGTGAGTAAAAATACACAAGCATTTGTATCATTTGTCTAGACCTTGTTTGCTGCGCCTGCTTTGTAATAGTGTTATTGAATACATTGCAAAAATCTGTGCAGCAGGTTCCATACTGTCCAATGCCGTAAAACTTGGCTCAAGTCTGGCTTGTAACAGTGGCAGGTGCTGACAACTATGCTGTCATGACCGTACGGACAAGCATGTGTCTATTGCTGCAATATAACTTGCGGCACATGTGGCATGAGACGTCCTGTCACTATGTTTCCAGAGCAATTCACTGCATGCTCTTGCCAACCAGGTATGTCACAAAAAGACAGTGCAATTAGTTTGCGAGCACCATATTTCCACGTATCTAAAATTTCATGTTGCTCTGGCAGATGCATGTCCTCCTTAGCCAGATCATGACATCACACATGCACATGACATTGGTTGCACGCCACCAAACCACTGCCAAAGGGGGCTTGCCACACTGCATTTCTGTACAGGTGTCAGACAACTCAGCATAACTAGGATTTTTCATTATGGCTCCCAAGAAGTCAAAAGCGGGCAAGAAGAGCAATGCAAGCAAGAAGTCAATTACAAAGTCGCAACAGCAGCAACAGCCAGAGCAACAACCAGAGCAAATGGTAAGATGCGTTAAAATAACTGCTCACATTGAGCTATCAAGGTCCAGGTCACATGCTGTCACTTTGCAAGAACTCATTTTGCTGCTCTGCACCAGGCCTGTCATGCATTTGCATGTGTTTTGCCACAGTGTGTTGACTTGTGTGTTCACCTAGATCACTAGAGAGCATTACTTTGGTGTCAAGCTTGCTTGGCAGCACCAGTTGCACCACCTTAAGTTGCCTGCTTGCTGCAGCACATGAAAGTGGCTATCAATTTTCTGCACTATTCTCAGATCATGCCAGGTCAGTACCATTGCATGGATCAACATGGCCTGTTGTACCCAACGCTCTTGTCTGTCACCCACAGACAGAGAATGCAGCAAAGTACAACAGCAGGCAAGAGTGAACACATTGTCCTGTTGACGTGACAGGCTACTATTGTAGAGGAATCTGAGCAAGTCGACCTTGCCTCATTACCTCTCCAAGCTCGTATTGCACGCGGGAAGGCCTACTTGGCTGGGCTGTATCGAAAGGACACAGAAGATCTCCTCAGCGTCCCCATCTCAGAGTTGCGCAGCACTGCCTCACAGCAGAATCTGTTGAAAGGACCAAAAGGCTTCGTTGCTGGTTTGGCTCGTCTCAGGAACACTGGTACCTGGAAGCTGTGGCGATGGCCACCTGACAAGAGCAACTTCTTTGATGCAAATTCTTTCAGGTAGTCACAAACCCACCTGCAGCTGCTTGTCAACAGCAGTCCGGCATCTATCTTTCTCTGATCCCAACCCCAGGACCCACTTGGTTCCTGCCACCTCAAATCTCCACGACCCAGACATGCCTTTATGTGTGGCGGCATAACTCAGCCCTTGTGCATTGATTGCATCCCCTCAGCTCTTCCTCGCTGCATGAGCAAAACAAAACTGCTCTGGTAGGCAGAGACACTTGCATGCATAAACCACACATGAGCAGGGGGCTTTTATCTTGCACGCTAGCAGTCAATGCAATCAATTGACACATTTTCCTGACCTATCAAAGGTGATAACGCTTGTCGGCAAAGGTGCATCGTGCTGTGTCACAGTCAAAACTCACTTCAAGCATATGAAACACAAAAACAGAGGCAAAACAGTTGCCCATAAGAACTCACTGCCTGCCAAAACAGGACCTCATACAGGGAGCTACTCAGGACTGTGCATATCAGATTCTGGGGGAAGACGCGTTTTTGATGCATGAGCAAACGACTGCATTGTCTGGTCACATCCCTGAAACCAGATGTCTCCTAGGTTTCTGCTCAATGTCATGCGTTAGGCATCTTCAATGACTGCAGACTTCTAAGTACATGTCACTATGAGTCTGCAGGACGCATGTACAGGAACAGGGCATTCCTCAGCGCCTGCACCCCTTCCTGTCAATAGACTGGCGCAAACCAGAACAGACTGAAACTGCCAAGAGATTGCAAGACCGCTTGTAAGTCCGCTTTGTGGTTAAATGGCCCACCGAACAAAAGTGCAAGCACTGCATGCAGCTTTGTGTTGTTGTCAGTATGCCATGCTTTGATTGCCTGCTGCCCGTGCCGCGGCGTTTTTGTGCACATTGTAACTATACCCTGTTCACAGGAGCAACTGAGTTGACTAGCTATCCCAAGGTTGTGGTGGCCAACTTTTTCCTTGCAACATTCACATGCAATCCCTGGTCTGTCATTAACACTCAAAAGTTATTCCAGAAATTGTCTGATGAATCTGCTGATGATCCCAAGGACATGAAATGTAATTGATTGATCAATTTCTATGCTGCTGCCAGGTCCAGGGAATGGGAGCGCTTGGACCGAAGCTCATGTCAAGATGCATCTAAGCTCATGTCAAATGTGCTAGAGTACTTGGAAAAGGAGCATGAGAGCCTGTGAGTCAATAATCTCCTTCTTGCTGTATGTCAGCACAACCTGTACAACATGGCTGTGCGCATGCGTAGACACACACAGTGCCTTGACTGCATCTGTATAATTGACATGCTTTGCTCAGTCACAACCTGTCAGACATGGTCTACGCATGCGTTCACCCATTCTCATATAGCCTGCTTCTCATAGTGTACGCTGTCAAAGTCACACAGCATCCTTACACACATTGACAATGTTTCGCTGTTGATTCAGGTACAAAGCCGTGATGTACCCCATTGCTGGAGCCCTATGTCAGACGTGTCCTCAGTCTAAATGCCGCACAACGACCACAGAGCTGATTTGCACTGAACTTGATCTTCTTGACGGTGACCACTTACGGGAAATCCTCACATGGCTGGAGCAGGCAATGCGCTGCTATCAGAACAGGAATGGTGGATGTGTGAAGGAGCTGGATGTGTTTTGTCTGTCAGGAGACGGCATGCGCTTGCAGGCCAATGAGCAGTTTGTGGCGCCTATGCGGGCAAGTGTTTCCCCAAGCATGTCTCATTGCATGCAGTCAGAAACATGTAGGATGGCGTGTCTCTGTTGCTGCCACTGCCTGGCGCCTCAGCAGAAAAGCGTTATGCTGGCTCATTCTTCTGACATCAATTGACTTGCCCTGAACAGACAGCAGCTTCATATGTAGAGATAGCTCTATGCATCATTCACAGGCAGGCAGGCAGCCCCGGGCTGATGGGATCACTGATCCCTTCGACACAGGCACAGTGGTGGAATGGATTTACGGCATGAAGGACTTCATCTCAGACACAGCTCACATGGTGGCAACTGCGTCCCTGAGTAAGCCATGATCTCTTGGGATCCCAAAAGGATGTCTGCTGAACTGTCTTTTGTGTCAAATGGCTTGCATTTAGCACTTACTGTACATGCATGCTTACAGTGTTCGTTTCTAAGTGTGTTTCGGTAACAGCAAGGCAGAGCATCAAACAAACCCCCTTGCTCTTCCTGCCATGATGACAGTACGTTTTGTACAGGGGGACCTGAGCGCAGCACTGAGCAGGTGTTTGGCTGCTTGATGAGTGCTTTGCAAGACGCAGAAGCTTGGGCAGTCAGAGCAGAGCAAGGCAAGGCTCTGCTGCAGGGTTTGGCTAAGAGCAGGCAGGATTATAGAGATATTGCATCTGAGTATAGTATCTGGTGAGGTTTGCAATCAGATATACACTTAGACGATACTTCCTTGCAGCAATCATATCATTGCGTAATTTCCTGTGCGGAAGCATGTATCACATGTGAACACACCCAGAAATGTGGCTACGTGGTGAACTGCATGGTGAGCTGCATGGTGGGCACCACATGGACGGATTGGTGCAGGACATCAAGCTATTACTTTGGTTCTGTGGCTCAATGATTGGATACTGAAGTACACTTTTTCCCATCGCTGTACAGCTTGCCCTATGGCTAAGTATTGTGGGTTTTACAAGAAAAGCACAAAAAGAAGAAGGTACTTGGTATTTGCGGTTATGACTGAATCCTGATGTAAACCGCAAAAGAATCTGAACTTTCAATTTTCCTAAAGAAGCACAATAACCCACCCTTGCACAATACAAAGGTATGCTAAGACACCCTTATCTTTTGTGCTTGCTTCTCTTGTACATATGCAGCTGAGCAGGCCAAGCTTAGAACAGTGCCTGCAGGCCCCATGGCAACAATCCTGATTGGGCCGCAGACTCTGTGCCGCGCAAACAGCATTCTTCCAGCAGCAACCAAGACCTGCCTGACCATGTGACGGTGGCTCTGCTGGAGCGTGAGAAGCTGCTGACCCAGGGCAAGGCGCATGTGTCGTCTTTTGAGGCTATGATGGGTGAGAGAGAGCTCAAGCATCTGCAGTCCATGATTCGACAGGTGCAAACGTAACCCAGATCACCAATTGCAACTGATCACTCTTGATGCGCAGTCTGCGAGTCAGATCACTGAGTTGATGTGAGTTGCATGGCTGTAGACTTGATCATGCTGCCTGCATGTCTTCCGCTCTGGCCTCTCCTCCATCCTGACCAGCTTGTAGTGCAAGTTGCAAGGCTGAAGCCAGTTGTGGCAAAAATGCATTCAGCATTTCACCACACCATGAGTGTGCACATTAAGTGATTCCGAGTCCTCACGTGGCAGGGGGACAGGACTGTTGAGGCACACTCACAGACTGTCCAAGCAGGAGTCCAGGAACGGCATGAGGAGATGTCGCAACTACAGGGGTGGACCCAGATGGTATCTAAGATGACCAAGCTCTTCAGTGGAGAGCGGCTTGAGTCACTACCAAGTGTGCCCATGCATCTACTGCCTACAGTGCAAGGTGGCCAGGAAAGGGTGGTGCCAATCTTCCTGACGCGAGAGAGCTTCCACAAGGTGCATGAATGCCATGTGTTGTTTCACATAACCTGAGATGAGCACCAGGTCAAGCTGTAAAGTTGTGCATGCATCCGAATGTGGTCAAGATGTTTTCCTGTTGATAGCATGTATCATGGTGCATGATGTATGGTATTGACACGTCACAATTTAACACTGCCATGCACTCAAGATGCTGCAAGACCTGAAGACTGCTAGACAAACTGAGATGTGGCTGTTGCTAGGACTTCTGTGACAGTCTTTCAATGATTGACATTGCACAAACAAAATTCACAAGCTTCGAGCTTCAAAATGCTGTGCATACAGCGGAAGCCTCTCGATAGAACCTCTGGCCAAGTCTTCTCAACTGGTGCATAGTCGGCATCTGACAGCAGCCTACAGTGTCAGAAAAATAGTTATTCTTGTTCATTGAGTCTTTGACCACCTCTACCATGGTGCAGGATGTTCTCAGCAGGGTGCACGCAACCGAGGATGACAGCATGCTCATCACATGTGTCAGAGGCGAGTTCAAGCACTGCCAGGAGAGGGCTGAGCACAGCAAAGCTGTGGCAAACATTCTGATGACGCAGCTCATCAACACAGCCTGCCTCGATCAAGGGTCCACCCCTCAGGAAGAGCTGATCATGCCATATATACGTGGCAGGCTAGACGGAGAAGTACATTTGTTCTGGCAACAACAGGCTGCATGGACACAGGTAATGCTCACCTGACTGCATTCATGTAGTGAAATTAGTATAGTCATGTAGTCGACCCTGACTTTGAGGCAGGGTG
>JAABUO010002506.1_pt1 | contig 22302 bp, 31 predicted proteins | sample 5559291 | NCBI WGS metagenome assembly JAABUO01 (sample SAMN10711878, study PRJNA513372) | rock metagenome | isolation source: Antarctica rocks | place: Antarctica: Victoria Land, Finger Mt sud
AAGAAAGCTAGCATGGACGCAACCATTCTATCCAGGATGCTTCCAGCAAAAAAACATTCTGCATTGTTGCGTCCAGCAGCAAAGTAAAAGTAGCCAACCACCATGATGATAATACCACTGTTTTGCTGTGCAAATCTCTGTCCAGCGGCAGAAGCGCCTGTCTCAGTGATCCCTCCTAGCTTCTCAGGAAACAAGAGAATAGCCAGACCTGCGTGGGCATGTTGCTGCGGTGCTAAACTGCTGCTGAAGTGCTGTAAGATCACGTCAAACTATGCAGTACGAAGAAGTGAGCATGGTCTGTTTTCTTGCTCACCCAGCAAGAATACAAATGCGCCAAACTTCCAAGTGAATTGCGCAGCTTTGCCAAGTGCTCTTGTTTGCTTGTAGGGTCCTAGAGAGAAGGTCTGCTGGACGAGAGTTTGGAGTGAGGGTTTCATGTTGGATTGCTTTGCTCGTGCTTCGCTGGTATTGCAGCACCTTTACGACGCAAAGCACGTGTGGATACTAAGGTGGGCGTCACCAAGTGTTACTTTTGCAACAACCTTGCACCTTTACCTTGGTGCTCCAAAGCCGTTTCGACCAGCCGGGAAATTGTGCAGGCAAAACCCACGTATGGTTCTGCTGCGTCTGCGAAGCAAGGACGTCGGAGCAGTAAGCCCTGCTAGTTTGAGCTGGTTGAGTGACGTGATATGCATGTTTGTTTCAGATTTCAGGAGACAATCATGATCAGAATTCTGCGCCTAATGAAATGCAGATGGGCAAACATTCTTGCAGCGGTTTTCACAGCGACTTGTGTGTCATGTACAATTGTGCATCTGCCTTTATCTCTGGCATCTGCATGAAAAATGGTACATCAACAACTGCATGTGCCAAAAGCAAGCCAGTCAGTGGCCCTGTTGCTCAGGCTGTAATTCAAAACGGGTAACACGCATGCACTGCAAATGCGGCATTTGACACAAGAGCACACTTAGCCTACCTGACTCATGTGCTCTATGACCACCATACTGTGCAGAGCAGAACAGTTCTGATCATGGCTCATTAAGAATGTGTTGCTCAATCAGTTTGTCAAGCAAACATGCAAATGAGAGCAGTGCCACTACAGTGTATGACATCACATACTGCCCATGTCAGCAACATGTTGCAGCCCATGCAATGCACCTTCATGCCTCACAGTTTGATGTGTCTTACATGAAGTTTTATAAACATGTTTGCGCGGTTGCACAGTGGCAGCAAGCGTACTCAAGCAGCCACATGCAATATTGGTACAAAGTACAACCTGGTAAGCAAGTATACAAGCCTCCAGCTACAAGGGCAAGAGATGAATTTCTTGCTGTCAGTTCCACAATGCCATGTATGTGCCTATGAGGCCAAATGCCAGAGGACCACCACATGTAAAAAGCTTTGTCTTGCTTGGGTCCCAAGCATGCGCATAGCAAGCATTCCATATTTGCATACCAGTAAAATGGTCCCTGCACGCAGCAGTGCCAGGTCAGTCATGTACAAGACACTGTGACTTTTTGAATGCGGTCTCGACATGGCAGTCAGCACTGGGCAGCTGGTGAGCCAGCAAAATGCATGCTAGCAAACACATGCTATTGCATCTTGCTTGCTTGTGTCTTGCCAACAAACAACATGTCAAATCATCAGCAGACTCCACTGTGAAGAAATCAACAACTTCTCTGACAGGCAGACACAATTATATGCTCGATATGCCATATATGGTACACCAGCAATTCATATAGATGGCCAATGTAAAAGGTCATGCCATTATCATGCACATGGTAAGCTCATGAACACAAGTGAACGAGCACAGCAGTACTCACAGATAGACATGGTTGTGATCAAGCCATCCCGTGCCGGTCTGTAGGAAGCAACTACGCCGAGCAGATTGGCCAGGCAAATCCAGCAGCTGTTGTGTGTTCCGCCGGAAGCTTGCCCCAGAAGGCTGAAAAGCCATCAGCTGCCACTCCACTTCTGCTCGCTGCCTTCTCATCTGGGCCAGAACGGTCTCATTTACAAGACTCTGAGAGTTATCATCATCATCATGTTCACTATCGTTGTCATCATCATCACCATTACCTTCTTCTTGAAGTTCATCATCATGGCCAAAAGCATCATCATCATCATCATAATCATCATACCATGTAGGTGTGTATGCAGGTGTGTACGCAGGTGTGTATGCAGGTGTGTATGAACTTGCAGCATGGCGAGCTACTGGACTCTGGGGGCGGGATAGGGCCTCTGGCTGGACCGAGATGTAGTCATTTGCCCGCAGATCAAAGAAGGCAATCCGGCCGCGGCCACTGCCAGAGGATAAAATGTTGTCCATGATCCCCAGAGAGCGCACGCCCTGCAGTTTGCAAACTTGGGCTTTGACCCTCTACAAACTGTTTAGGGCTTAACACTTGCATTTATGGCTTGTGGACTGCTGATTGCAACCTGGGTCATGCTATAAGGTTTTTAAAGGGCAATTAGAAGCTGTGAAACAATGACTGGAAGCAGCTGTGTTTGAATACAATGGCAGGCAGTAGTTGTGCAATAAGAAGGATGACTTATGCACAGCCACCTGCTTCATATTTCTGAAGCTGCAAACAGCCTCAGTGCACCTCTGCTGAGGCACCGACTGATGATCACATGAAAATTGCCACCAAGGACAGCAAGAATGCAGCAAGTGTGCCTGTAGTGTGCAACGCTCAAAGCTCAGCTTGCCCACTGTACTGCTTTTACCTGACCAGGATCTATGGAGTCAAGAGCTCGGATGGTTGGCTGAGCAATGCGTGGATCCAACAAGCTGACATGACTCTGGGAGCCAACAGCAACCAGATTGCCTGTCATTGCCATGCACACCAGCTCCTTGTCATGCAGCAACTTCATCTGCACAGCATTACAGAACACATTTGCTGCAGGTGCCACGTACCAGGTTCGACCTGCCTCAGCTTTGGGCTGCAAGGCATACTGCTCAGGTTGTGTATCTGAGCAAGTCTGCATGCAACTTGGTCTTGCACTGTCACCTTGCAACGTCAATTTGAATAAGACGTGTGCCGTATGGGCAAATACTGGCCGCACAGCAAACGATCGACTCACTGATTGAACAGGCAACAGGTTTGGGTCCCTAAGCTTGACAGTGCCATTGAACAAGACGTTTGCTGTGTGGGCAAAACTCACCGATTGAACAGGCGACAGGTTTGGGTCCCAAAGCTTGACAGTGCCATCAGCGCCTAGACTGGCAAGCTTCAGGATGTCTCTGCAGTACTTGACATCCCTCACCTTGGTCTGCAGCACAAGCCAGCAATGCTTAGCAGCGCACATTTGGAACCAAGACAGAAGGAAACGGGAACTGTTTGGCAGTGAAGTACACGGCCTGTGACCGTGATTCTGTACGGGACAGACTCTGCAAAGATGCCACTTGTGTCTGCCTACTATTTTGACAAGATGGACAAGTCATTGCTGAGATGCTGCTTTTGTTACCCTGTGGTCTGTTCTTGATTCCAGTGGCCTGTAGTTTGCAGTGCTATTATCCTCATCATTGCGCCACAGCTTAATTGAGTGATCCCTTGAACCTGCATGCAGAGTGTGTGGGTCATGTATAACAATGAATACACAGTAAATGTTGTACAATACAGAATGGTTGAAACCCAGGCTGCATGAGCATTTCTTAATCTTTGGTTGGTTGAAGCTGCTAAAAGTCGCTACCTAACATCTTATTCACCAAGCATGCACACACCCTTACCTGTGACAATATGCCTGTCAGTGAGCCAGGTGACTCCAAATAGCCAGTCTCGGTGACCCTAGCAAGTCATAGCACACATCAGAGACTCTGCGACTCAATTCAGCATGAGCTTAAGCCATCTGACACAAAAGATAGCAGAGATGATACAGATAACTCAACACACCACGAGTGCTTGCATTGGAGTAAAAATAGGCGCCTTGCCATGCTGGTGCTGTATGTGCATGATCTGGCAGTCCAAGGGGTCAGCGCCGCCAACAGCAAGCATGCTGCCATCAGGACTAACAGCCATTGTATGTATGCCGCATCCAGGATGGTTACTACTGGCCATGAGGAGCTCTTCTGATCTGACAGGCTTGGGGGGCAAGATGATGTCATGCATTTGCAGTGTGACAGCATCAACACACACAAGCTTGTTGCACTTAGTTCCCACAACCACGTGTGTGTCACTGACCCAGGCCTGCAGGTCAAAGAGTGGTGACTTGACAGGCTGTGATATTTGACCAATGTCTTCAAGAAGTGTGCCTTGCAGCATGTGTTCCTGGGTGTATGCACAGCACAAGCAAGTCACTGCTTCGGAGACTTACACAAGCAAAGCACTTGTCACTGCGGCGCAGGTTCGAAGGCTTGGGCTGAGTCTCTAGCAGGGGCGGGAGCAACTTTGATGACAAGACATCCCTTAGAGTATGCACGAGCAGCCTCCTGCATAATAGTGTGGTGTCAAATCAGTACAAACTGCATCCAGCAGCACTTCATCTGACCTCTCAGAGAGCATACCTCTCAGATGAAGAGGTCTGGCTATCTCTCAGCGCAGAAAGCAAGTTGTGCGACGAGTCGAGTTCAGCATATCCTTTGCTCTGGGGAGAAAGCTTGAAGCGTTTGCGGTCGCCACCCATTTTATAGCGAGCTCAAACTGACACAGAGTCTGTGCGTGATCTCCTCGATTGAGCACTCGTGCAGGTTGACACAATAGCTGCGCCGTGAGCGACTAGCAATCATATTCGATTGGTGTTCGAGCGGTAGTCTCCAAGCTTGTCCAACAACTAGTTTAAAGCAGAAATCTCGCGCGGTATATCTACTACGGTACGGTCCCACTGTACGGTCCTCGCCATTCAAAGGTTCTCGCAGAGCTTGTGAGGCCTATAGGCGCAACAGGAGCACGCTGTCCCTGACCACCCATCCGTACTGGTGCAAATTGTCAGTTTGCGGTTGCAAAATAAGCCGGCCGCCGCCGCCGCTGAGCCGAGCGCTAGGCAATCCAAGCAAACATCTTCTGTTATGTCAGGCAAAACAGCTCGCAGGAGCATGACTCCTGATCGAGTAAGTCAGGACTCGGTTCTCAGACGGTCTCAACGAGTCAAAGACCGGCAACAGGCTTTGGAAAGCATTCAGGAGGACACAGCTGCCTCTGCAGGTACGATAGCTCCTGAAGCTCTCAGAAATTTAGCAGCGTGCGCAAGGGCTGGTACAACAGCTGCAGTTCTTGCGTTGTTGCAGAAGCAAAACCTGCATTGGAGCGTGCTACTCAAGCAGCAGCTCAGCCTGCCGAACTGGCAACAATTTCAAGGGGAGCGACAGCAGAGGAAACTGTCCCTGAGCCTGTCACAAAACCAGCACCAGTCAGCCGTGCTCAAGCTGTACAGGATGCTATATTGCAAGCATCAGATGCAGGCTCACGCGATTCTGCTGCTGATTCAAATGCCTCTGACAGCGAAGCAGAAAGCAATGTTGACATACTAGCACAGCTGAGTGAGAGTATGTGGGCGTCTTTGAGACCAGATGCGCATACTGATGCATGTATACCAGAGCCAACAAAGGCACAACGTGATGCAGCACAATCTGACAGCCTTAGGAAAGCTCAGCCAAAGGGCCTCCAGGCTGTTAATAAAGACACAGAAGTTGGTAAGTTGCAGCATGTGCAAAAGCTGTGCTGTCCTTGGGACAATGGCTGTCTCTGTGTTGTTTTGTTATGTTGAGTTGCATGTTTGCAAATGATAGCTATCTGCGTCTTGCAGATCTCAAATTCATGCTTTGCCTATGCCCTTGCGCATACTGATAGGCTGAAGCTTATTTTTGAATGCGTAGCGCATGCTTACATTTCGATTTTAATTGGCAGATGAGGAAACAGAGCTACACTGGCAGCCTGTGACAGGCCTGCCTGAGCCTCTGACTGCCAAGGCATGCAGCTCATCAAGAGCAGCACCTGTACACTCTCAGCTTGAGAAGCAGGTGTGCTGCTCATGCTCACTATCTTTACGTATAGTACAGAGTAGCACTCATCAGGCAGATCAGTGTCAATTGCCTGATGAGGGCATCACATCAACATTTGCCTATTCTGCTCACTGCCCACTCAAGTTTTGCAGTCAGTTGCAGTCAGAGCAGTCGGACAATTGCAGTGCCTATGGTGTGGACAGTCATGTCTTGCTCAAGGACATTCTTACTTATGTTCCTATAGGCTGCTTGCATGCAGCATTGCATGAAACATTCGACGTGCTTGCCAGTCACATGCTACTCAGTTCTCAAACTGTGGGGCGCCAATGCAGTTTAATTTGCCGCCAAGAGATACCAGAAGCATTGACAAGCAAGCACGGAAGCTGAAACCTGAGAGCGCTGGCAAGCAGTGGTTTGATCTGCCAGCACAGCAGCTGACAGATGAGACCAGGCGAGACCTGAAGCTCTTGCAGTTGAGAGGCACTTTTGACCCCAAACGCTTCTACAAAAGCTCTGACCACAAGAAAGGGCTGCCAAAGTTCTTCCAGATTGGGACAGTTGTCGAGGCTTCTGCCGACTATTATTCAGGTGTGGCGAAAGAGGCACGGCCCCTGTTGTTGCAAATGAATGATCCTGCCGCCAGATGTTTGACATTACAGTATTGAGCTGGCAAGGCTGCAAGCTTGCACTAGGAGTTGTTGCCTCTTCTGGACAGAGCGTAGACAGGGTGTGGCATGAATGCATGTAGCTCTGTTGGCTTGATGCACGGAGCTGCCATTGTTGCATAGTGTGACGCTGCATACACACTGCTGATCACGAGCACACACCCTTTCTGGTTTGCTGCAGGACGTCTATCCAACAGGGAGCGTAAGCGCACAATTACAGAGGAGCTCCTGGCTGATCCAGATCTGTCCCAGGCCAGGAAACGTCGCTTTGATAAGCTGCAGGTCAGACGCCTAGCTTTCTGCTGCCTTAGCTGCCAACTACAATACCCAGTACTGCAGCCTGCTGATCTGGTTCCTGCTGCATGCTTGCTAGCGCCAATGCACCTGAGAGTTGGCATTTTGCTGCTGCAAAGTCACCATGCACTGTTGGGTTGTGTTGCAGCAGCATGCTGGGTGTGTTGATGAGGGTCCTTTTTGCAGAAGCCCTTTTGTGTGCTGAGGACAGTCTGCATGTCAGAACACAGTGCATGCATGGTGCAGGACGAGAAGGCATATTGGGCTGGTAAGAGGGGTCGCAAAACCGATCTGCCTAGGGGAAAGAAGACTACTAGGAGCAAAAAACACTGAGGGAACGGTCTCTGCTCCGTCCTTACAGAAGAGTATTTGTCTGCTTTGCTTGCAACTTCTTCCGCAAGCTCCCCTGAATGTCCATGCTTTTATGAGTTTGTAAGTTTTTAAGAGCGTCCAACTTTCTATGAATGTGCAAGCTTCGATGAACTCACACATTTAGGCAGCAACAGACATGTCATGCTCTTTTTGTGGTGCATGCCAGAATGAGAAAGAGAGGTGTGCTGCCAAGTATTATCTAAACATTTCATGCAACATCGACAGCCTGTATAGTATAACACAAACCGTTCATCATTACGTGGTGGTACAAAGTTTAGCCATAACATTGCAATTTATACATTGTCTAGTGACCAGTTGCATGAAAGTGTGCATATGGATTCATGCCTGACTGTCAACAACCTAGCAACAAAAAGCCAGTTCTGGAGGATTCTCAAAATTATCGCAGCCGCCTGCTGCATGCTCTACAGTGTGACCGCTGATGGCCAGATACGCTCAGTTCAATCTTCCTTGCAGCAAAATTCTACAACAGAACAACCACCTAATACTGCGATACATAAGACACATACCAAACACTGCAAAACCGATCGGAAAATAGTGGCTAGTCCATCAGCTTTCTGATGCCTTGCTCAATGTCATGCAACTCTTGAAGAAGCGCAACACGTCGACTGTGCAGTTTCTGAAAGTTCTTCTGATCCTGTTTGCTGATGTGCTGATCCTCCCATGGCACACACCCATGTACATAATTCTCCCCAAAGACGGCTTTGTAGTCACTCAGGCTGTATCCCCACAGGTTCGGCACTGCATCAATGTCTTTGATGCCTGCACCACAGCATAAAGCGGCATGAGGCGCCTGTTTTCATCAGGCTATGCAGCACAGAGCATAATCTCTTGTTGCAGACTTACCCATCTGATAGTTGACACCAGCATAGCCATGGTAACTGCTGACTGAATCAGCCATTGAGTTTGCTGAGCTGTCTGAGTGTGTTCTGGAAATGGAGGACCGTTGCTGTGTGCTGGGTGCAGCCTGGGTGTTAGGTGCAGGGCTGTTGCAGATTTCTTGAGATGCAGTTATTCGTGGGCTAGATGAATGTGCTTGTTCCAGCGCAAACTGCCTGTCATCCTGGAATAGCTGCTGGGTTTTCAAGTACGCGGGTGAAGCCTTGGTGGCTGCTGTGCTGTGAGGACGCTTTGCCGACAGACGGACGGGATGCAAGTGAGTGAGAGCACCATGTTGCAAAGCAGCAGCTGTCATTGTGGACTGCAGCCCACGCCCATGAGGATGCAGCTTCGGAGCAGACCAAGCATCGAATGGGGATGAACAGCTGCTGTAAAGGGCCGTGGAGCTGCAAAAGAACACTTTTATCAGCACCGTACCTCGGGAACTCAAAGTGCTGAGAGTCGACGAAAGTAAGGGCCAGATTAGCAACCAGGACTACCTGTCGAAAGTGTTGGCATTTTCTGCGGTGTTCTGGACGTGATCGTTGTAAGCGGATAACCCGCTTTTGCTAATGGTCTGCAACTTCTGCAGGCTGGACAACTTCTGTAGTCGACCAAAGATGTGGGACCCTGCCGTATAAGAGCATGACTTAACAACCCGTAGCAACATGTCGCAGGGCGATACAACTGTGAAAACTGAGACTGCCAGTAGCAGGCACCAAGGAGCGTCACGCACGGCAGTACCTGAACAGTTGCACGGCATATTGGCGACAACGTAAAAGCGCTCTTGAACAGCCTCAGTTGCAGGGCGGTGATATCACAAACACTCTTCCGACATGGGTGACCTAGAAGCGAAGGGGTGCCTGCGTCCCTCCTGAAAGCTGTTCCCTTGCAATGAAATAGGTTACGATGGTGATGATGCCTCCCTGAGCTCAGCCCTTGGCTAAGTGAACCAGCTGAATGCGCAGTTTCCTCTGAGTCCTGGAATAAGCTCTTATGTCAAGGTGGACGTCATGCGATCCCCGATTGGCAAAATATTTTCGCCGTATCGTACGCTCCGCGTGTGCAAACACGCAACCAACGTAAGCATTGTCGACGCTTCACAGGCTATCAAATGCAAACAAGCCAGTCGGGACACAGATGAAAACATAAGCAGGATATGAGCTGCTCATCTGGCCATATTGCTCGTGGCAAGTTTGTGCTACAGACCGGAGGTCGTCTCGTCAGGTTGCTTCGAACCTGTAACTTATCACGAGCTTCGGGACATAGAGCATTTCTGTCGTGCGCTGGTCAGCACGTCGCGCATCATTCCCGGAGTGACCCCGTTGCACATGGAGCGTGCATACTCCAGGACAGGCGACCAAACAGATGGGGTTGCAGGCTTTCGACCTCCTGTCAAGTGGCTGCCAGTTCTCCACATGCAGCTGTTGTCGAGACAGCAGAGAAAAAATCTTCGAAGCAGCAGAATCAGCTGATATCGTTGCCCACTACTGACGAGTCCCCTCAACTAGACAGAATACGGCATAGCGTGAGTATTGATCTAGCATGCTGTAGCTGCTGCAGTTCATATTCAAACAAGTTCCAGCAAAAAGGCTGCGAAACACTGCTGAGTAGCGCACTCTCTATGACAACGTAGCAAACTGACCTCTTACTGTCAAGCTGCTGCATAGCTGATGAAAGTGCACAGCAAGCCACAACAGTATATGTACTGCAGTGCTCGCATGTCATGGCCATGGCTGTTCAGAAGCTGTTCCCAGGAGCGCAAGTCACAATAGGTCCTGCTATTGAGCGAGGCTTTTACTACGACTTCGATATGCCTGAACCCATCACAGAACAGGACTTGAAGGCTGTCAAAAAGGAGATGCAGCGGATTATCAAGGCTGACCTGCCATTTATCAGAGAGGAGGTCAGCACTCCTGGTCCCTTCTTCAGGCATACTGGCCTGCATCGCATGTTGCAAGATACTAGTTACTGTCTGCAAGAAAAGGATGGCATGGTGGTTATCCAAAGTATGCCATTGAGTCTGTGACTATTGCAAGGTGCTGATGTTGGCATATGCCTACGTTGTCTTGCACTTTGTCTTCCAACCATATTGTGAGGGACCATTTGATTTTACTGGGCTTTGTTGTAAATCATCAATGGTGCAGCACATAACAATGGTCCTGCGGTACTGCTGCACACTCGTTTACCCAGTCTCGCCAGAGCACTGAGGGCACAATGCATGCATGTGGACTGCTGATGCATGTCATCATGGCAGCCTGTATGGCATATGCATGATTGCTCTCAGGATGCTGGTATGCTGCAGTATCTGCATAAATGCATGCTTCCAGAATCTCCAGCTCAAGCTCCAACACGTGTTAATTTTCACTGGCATCAGCAGCAGCAGCAGCATCTTTCACACTCATCTGGCTGCCCTCTAATTATGCCCTTGGTGTACTGACCAATCACGCTGTTAGTGAGGAATGCATGTGCACAGGTCAGCAAGGAAGAAGCAGAGGAGCGCATCAAAGCCATCAAGGAGCCCTACAAGTTGGAAATCCTCGAGAGCATAGTAGCGCGCCACCCCAATGACCCCATCACCATCTACCACCTGGGGAAGCAAGGGGGCGAGGGGGAGCACTGGTGGGATCTGTGTGCTGGCCCCCATGTGGAAACTACCAAGGACCTGAATCCTGCTGCAGTGGACCTGGAGTCACTCGCAGGTGAGCCTCTGATAGGCTGTCAGCAAGAAGATGATGCACAGTCAATGTACAGCCAGGGCTCAGCAACATATCACGCATTTGAATCCTGCTGCTTCAGAAGGTAATTACGGTTGCATTCGCGCATGATGTCATCTGCTGTGGTGTCTACAGCCAAAACACTGTCAATAACGTACCATTGTTTGGTGGAAGTAGTGTGATGAGGTTTATTTGCTGGCCTTCATCAGTGGCCGTGACATTGCGCCATGCATCTGCCCCTGCAGGTGCATACTGGCGGGGTGATGAAACCAAAGCACAGCTGCAGCGCATCTATGGGACTGCCTGGGAGAGCAAGGAACAACTCAAAGCCTATCAGCAGCTCAAGGTTGAGGCAGCACGCAGGTCTGCCTCACTTCTGCCTTTACAGTCATCCTGGATGCTGACGTGTACTGTCACACTTCATGGGCGAGCTGTACAGTCAGCAAGATGCAGCAATTGACAGCCCTGCAGGCTCAATGTGCAGAGTTTCGGTTCAAGGCTGTAGAGCATCGGCATGCCCTATTCCAGCATGCCATCGTGTAATACTCACAGCGCTGATGCGCTGATGCTTGAGAACCTGAGTTCAGGCAGAGAGTGCAGTGTTAACAGCATGCAATTTCCCTAAAGAGCTCTTGGGCAGCATGACCAGCTGAAAGCATGACAATCGATATGTTTTGTCACAAGCAGTACATGCGGTGCAGGGATCATCGGAAGCTAGGGCAGGAGCTTGACTTGTTCAGTATTGAGTCTGAGTCAGCTGGTGGCGGTCTAGTCTTCTGGCACCCCAATGGGGCTGCCATTAGAAACATCCTGGAGAACTTTTGGAAGGTGAGCCTAGGCTGCATAGACATCCCCGTTGTGCACCCCCACCCTCCCCCCCATGCCTCCCCCATGTTGCTGTGTGCTCGTCCTCGCTATGTGTTGCTGCATTTACTTTGTCATCATTCCGTTGTCAAGCTGAAAGACAGCAATCTTAGTGCAAATTTCAGTGACACTCTGGACACAATGCAAGATTCCAATAGGTTGCCGGTGACAGGCACATATCTACTGCGGTCTTCACGCTCCCATCATGTTTATCAAATTCGATGATTTGTTTGACATCTGTAGCCACTCATGTCCAGGATTGTACATGTAGACATATTCCCACTAGTGCCTGCTCAAACTGGGCTATCAACTGCTCCCTTGATCTGCTTGAAACTATTTGGCAACAACATGCTGAGCTGCTGTAGCGCAAGCAATTGCTTTAGCAACAGCAAAATTCTGCAATTCCTTGGCACTTTTGCTTTATCGGCCTGCCATGGGAAAGCTTCTAGAGATACTGACAAGCTCATCTTGTCTTGATGCGCATTCTTTTATCTGCTCACGAGCTGGCTGATCTTGCAGGAGCATCACTTGAAAAACGGCTATCAGCTGCTGTACACACCGCATGTAGCCAAAGCTGAGATGTGGAAAACCTCCGGTCATCTAGATTTCTATGCTGAAAACATGTTTGATCGCATCAAGGTGTGCCTCAGCAGTGAATGCTGCAAGTCACTCTGCTTTGGCAGGCTTATCTCAAATCCCGATGTCTGTATGCAAGATGCTAGTCAAGTGCTGCACCTGCTCACACCAATTGAGTAAAGCTCATAATGGCTCATTGAACATGGATCATACGATGTGCCTGAAGAACGTGATGTTTCCATATGCTGTCCCCTTCTGCATGATCTGTCATCTGGCCATCTGAAGCGCAAATTTGTCATCCGGGACACCAGACTGCTGTAGTATGCACGCGCTTGTTTCATGCCAAGTTGGCAAGCGGTTTGGGTGTGTATGCCATACAGATTGAGGAGGAGTTGTACCAGCTGCGGCCAATGAACTGCCCTTTCCACATTGCTGTGTACAAGCACAAGCAGTACAGCTACCGGGACTTGCCCCTGCGCTATGCAGAGCTGGGCACGGTGTACAGATATGAGCGCTCTGGCACCATGCACGGCCTGTTTAGAGTCCGAGGCTTCACACAGGTAACTGTCTCTCCTGTCTTTGTTTCTGACTATGTCCTATCTAGCACCATTACCTGCAGACGAATCTGATTGGCACATTTGTTAGTTTGTCAGGGTTCACATACTTTGGTCAGACTTGTAGGCGACAGATGTCAAAATGCTCTCTCTTTTGGGTCAGGGTGGGTGTCGCAGATCTCATTCACTAGCTGTGTCATGAATCAAAATGGCTGCGAACAAAGTGCGGAGCTATTGTGCCTGACATGCAGTCATGTGTAAGACATGGAGTTCAAAGCTGGTCGAAAGTTTGAAAGGCAGATGAGTTGTACTCAGATCAACAAACAGGTATAGACACACAGAGTCATGTAGTAGTCCCATCAGGTTGCATGTAGCCTTCCAAGGAATGTGTCATGTCCCTTGCAAGTCAGGCAGATGTTGTTTGTAGGTCTTCCAGATCTACTCTGCCAGCAAACAATCGATCAATCAATCAACCAATCAATCAATCTACATTTCCTGTCTTTAGGACTCATCAGGGGGGTCAACAGACAATAACTGGGAAATCAATGAACAGTAAGCACTGAATGTTCAAGGCATTTGACAATAAAGCACCAAAGAAACAGGAACTTCATGACCCTGTGTATACTGCACATCTGTCAGACATAAGTTGGAAATGGGGTGTAGTTGCATTTGTAGGAGCTGCCCTAGGAACATTGACGTGCTTCGCTTGGTGTGTCTTGCACTTTTGTGTACCTCTTGTTCTTCCCTGTTCACAATGTCCTGATGCGGAACCTACTCTTCAGGCTCACATGCCTCGGCTCATGCATTCCCTGCTATTGTCCTTTGCGCACTTGCCTTTGTCAGAGGCACCTTTCAACATTCCTGCTGCTTTCGGTCTTTGACTTGCAACCAGCGTGTGCTGCACAAGGCAGTTGGCGTGGGCTGCAAAAGGGCGTTGCCGTCAGCAGCAACGGTTTGGGCTTTTTCATGCAGGATGATGGCCACATCTTCTGTTTACCAGACCAGATAGCAACCGAAATCAGGGGAGTCCTAGACATGGTGGAGTACGTGATGAGTGCCCTTGGCTTCAGCCAGCTGGAAATCAACCTATCCACAAAGCCTGCCAAGGCAGTCGGCAGCGACGAGATCTGGGAAAGGGCAGAGGATGCCCTTCGGGAGGCCCTTCACACGAAGGGCTGGGACTACAAGATCGATGAGGGAGGTGGAGCGTTCTATGGGCCTAAGATTGATGTCAAGATCCAGGATGTGCTGGGACGCAAGTGGCAGTGCAGCACCATCCAGCTTGACTTCAACCTGCCTGAGAGATTCCAAATGGCGAGTTGACTACTCAGTCATTGCTTTGTTGTTGCTGCTGTGTCTTGGCCCTGGTGACCAGACTGGTGCCAGCTCATGGCATTGGCCTGGCATCCAGACAGGTGTCACCTACTGGCATGAAGTGTGTTCACACATGGACAGCAGGCAACATACAACCCTGACATTGATTGCTGTCTCATGCTGTCCAGTCATAGCTGTTCATCTGGTGTTGTCCATTGCACTTGACTATGTCATGTGGTGTCACAATGCAAAGTCCAGGAGTGCATGGAAAGATCATTCGGCAGAGCTGCTTAAGTTCACATAGCTGTCTGTTTTGAGTTCAGGTACTTTTGCTTGTTCTACTGTTCAGGTTAGCTTTGTCTGCAAGCCTTGTTTACAAGCCTAGTAAGTGAGGTGTGTGATCTTGTTACAGGCCTACACAGATGATGGCAACCACAAGCAGCAGCCAATCATGATTCATCGTGCGATCTTCGGCTCAATAGAGCGCTTCTTTGGCATTCTCATAGAAAACTGTGCTGGAGCCTTTCCACTATGGCTAGCCCCTGTGCAGTGCCGCATCATGCCAGTCACAGATGCTGTTCTGGACTATGCACAAGATGTGGTTGCTCAGATGCGAGAAGCCGGCATCAGAGTGCAGCTTGATTCTGGTAAGGCAACTGGCTTGTTTGTGTCACTCTAGTTGCAACAGGCTGCAGTCATTGCTCACTTTGCTTCCTCATGCGGAAGTTGCTTTGTTGCAATGCCCAAGCACAGCACGACAACATGTGCATGGTGTGCTGGCCTGACCTGTTTTGTATGCTGTCATGTCCGAGGGACCTCAATGCTGCTGATTGCAATTGTCCAAGCTGCAGCACTGCTGCTGGTCAACATTAGCTGATGCTCCTCAAGGCTTGGATGTGATGATTGACTGTGCCTGCTGCTGATCAAGATCGCTGTGCAAGGTGCAATTTTGATGAACATCACTGACTTTGCTTGTAGGTGAGAGAATAGGGAAGCTGATCAGGAATGCAGAGAAGGCAAAGACGCCGGTCATGTGTGTGGTTGGGGAGAAGGAAGCAGGCAACAGTCAGCTGTCTGTGAGGACATATGGTGAGGACGGTGACAGGGGCGTCATGGCCATGTCAGAAGTCATCACACGCATTCAGGATGCCAGCAGAACTCGAATGCCATTCTGACCCGAGTTTTCAAGCATCATTCATCAATATTGCGTTCAGTAACATGCTTCAGCTTGTGCGCCCGCTGCAAGCTGCACTGTTCAAAGACGTTATGCAGCGCAGCATCTGCGCTGCATTTGTGGATTCATAACAAATGCTAATGCTGTGCCGTCAAGCCTGAATTACTGAGTCTGATCAAACTGTTGAGTTGTTGCCTGCTAAGGGGCGGGAGCTAAAAGTCCAGTGCCAGCGTGTCAAGCTGCGTGTTTTCTACCCTGTGAGATGTACATCGCCATGCTGAAGCGTATTGTCATCATATGACCTTGTTTGCAATGGCTGGCCACAGCAGTTCACTCGCCCGGAGGGGTCTTCACTATACACAGTGTATTGTATACAGTGTACTGCATACAGTGTACGGTACACCTGCATTCGTCACTGCTGGTAAGCTGCATTAGTCTACCTGGCAGTCACATGAGCATGTACACTGTCTAATCCGGGGCTGCAACGAACAAAATGCTTGTCACTGGCTGTGTTGCTAAGTGACGGCACGTCAATCTTGTTAGCTGCATATGCTGGCACCAGAGGCTTGTCAGTTTACAGCCCAACCGCGATTCACGTTGAGCGACAACTCGCAGCGTCAAGGCGCACGGTTTCAGGCGAGCGTGCCATGAAAGCACGAGCTCGCACGTGCGCAAGCTCACACGTGCACGGGTTGTGTTTCAGCTTGTGGAACTAGGGACGCAAACAGGAGCTTTGAGCCATGATTGAACTCCGTTTCACAAACTACTACACAAACTGACCGGCATCATGGTGGCTCAACTACACAGGCCTCTCCAACTGACTGCCCTGTTTCTGGCCTTGATCGTGACTGCACTCAAGTTTGCGCACGCTGCCACAGCGCCCGCCCCGGCTCCGGCCGTCGAAGTATCTGCGACTCTGCCAGGAAGTTTGGGCGCGCTGTGCGTCAGCCCTCAGGGAACCTCGAGCTTGACGCAAGCAGCGACGTCGACATCCAACCAGCTCGGCAAGGGAGATCTCAGTATCTCAATTCCTGGCAATTTGACGAACAGCGCCTCTTTGCAAAGCATCACCAACGTTCAATACTGGGCCTCGAACGTCCTTGAGCGTCGTGCAGCTCTCGAAGACTGTGCGATGACGATGTTGCAACCTGATCTGCATTTGCACGTGAGCGTCTTACGGGGGCATTCGAGTCTCGTCGATCTCGTCCATCGAGGTCAACTGCACGTCATGGTTGCCTGTTGAAAACGCCGTGTTAGCTACTTGAACTCACTGCAGTTATGCCTATCGTCTTTGCAGGTTACGTGGGAATACATATATTCATACCCGCTCCCGATCATAGCCAAACTCTTTACCGGCTCCACCTTGAACGGCACCTTGATCAACGCTTTCAACCTTTGAGGGGCGGTGCTGTCCAACTACACGACCACCATTTCTGGTCCGAGTCACGACACCTTGTACACTCAGGCCTGGCTGGACCTGTCACAGGCGTGAAAGCCTTGGGTGTTGTTGGTGTAAAACAGCGCAGATTCGCTTTGGACCCACCCGAATCCTTGAAATTGATGCAGGGACCTCAACTTCTGACAGTTCCAGCTTTTGAGACAGGTCGCTATTGGATTGTGCCGTTGTCAGACTCCTACCTCAATTTTTACACAGCTATTGGGTCACACTTCAACAGCACAGCAGGTCAATACCTTGTTGTTGGCCCTGGTAAGCATCTCCAACGTGCTGGTTGCTACCTGTCAATCTTGCCCTATCTGCTACAAACTTTTGGCTGTGCCAAAGTGGCCTTGATAATTCCATTTGGCCCTTTGTTCCAATATGCTTTCATGGTCAGCGCAGCCTGCAGAATGTGTTTGTCTGAGTCAATGTGCAGGCTCTCAAGCACAGGCTTCGCATTTGTATGCTTGCCTTGAAAGGATATAAACGCATTGCTGCACTGCAGGTCCCTCACAAAACACCACCTTCTCAAATTTCAACAACAGCCGCATCGTTCATGTTCCCACAGATCTGACATATGTCTTGGCCAGAGTCCTTGTTTTCAACGACAGTGACCAGGCCGCTGCTAATGTCTTGAGTCAGAACATCACCATCAGCACCTACAACGCATCAGGTCTGATCCTGCATGCAAGTCTTTCTTTCTGATTTTCACAGTACTCAAGTGCACTCAGCTTGAAGCGCAAACAATGTGGCAACTGAGATAGCCGAGCTTGCTGATCTTGGTCGGTCTGGCAGGCTTAGGCGAATTGCTTTGCAGAGTACAGTTTCTAAGCCAAAATGCACATTGCAGGGAAAGCAACAAAAGCTGCTGAGATTTCTGCAGCATTCAATGGCAGTGGGTATGGCTCATCGGGGACTCAGGCTGGTTACATTGCTTCCCTGCTGCAGCGGCCAGCCAACTGGTTCAATGCAACTGCTACTTATGTCACAGTTGATCCCCCAGGTATTTCATCGTAAAATAGCCATTACCTAGGCCATACCAGTTATGTACTGCATCAAGTGCCCACAAGCTGCATTGTGACAATCATGCTCAAATGTGCACCATGCTCAAGTGTACAGACGTAGCAAAAATGAGCAAAAGCTGAAAATGCATGCATTGTGCATTGCCAGCAATGTACAGCATCCTGCCAATCAGGCTGCATCTAAATCCAACAGCAGCGGATCTCATCACGATTTGACAAAGAATTTTTCATCGTGTCATCCTAGGAGAAGGGTGCTTCAAGCACTCTTGCTGATGTTCCTTATTGGGCATGGTACTCTGCAGGTGTTGGGACAGGCAATGGCACAGCAGCTCTTGATACAGCTCTGGTGCAACTCGCCACGAGTGCTTCATCAAACACAACCATTGACTCACTGGCCAGCCAAATAGCAAGCCAGTGCATTGCTGGGGCGCATTTAGGTCTGAACACAACAACTGATTGGTCCAACACCCAAGTAACGGCTATTATGGAGCCAACTACTTGTTTCGTGCGCGTAAGTACCTTGGTCTAGCTGCAACTGAATCAAAATTGGTGAAATCACATGGTGTGTCTCACATGGGTTCCTCACATGTCTGTCTGTCTGCTTGTCTGCGTATCCGCTGTATCAGTCTGTCTCGCTCTCTGTATCGAGCATGTCTGTGCCAAAGCAGGGGAAGCAGGGGGTGCATGTCTGCCATTCGGTTGTCATCTCCAAGCAAGTAACCGCAGTCTTGTGTGCCAGCGACCAGTCTGACAGCAAGCTTGATGCAACTTTGTGTCTGTGCAGAGAGTGCCATTTCCGGATTGGGAGCTTTGCCTCCAACAGAGGCTATCTATCTCTTGACCAACCAAGACTCTTTGAACAGGACCCTGGACGCTTCAAATGGCAACAATTACACCATCAGCTTTACCGTACCCCTGCCGGCTCAAGCCTTTTGGTCGCTGACCCTCTACAACTCATCCAACTTCTTGCTGATTCAAAATCCCATCGACCGGTACAACATAGGAGACAGGGTGAGCGCTCAGACTTCCACACTGGCATTCCATTGGAGCTTGTGCATGCAGCGAGTGCTAGAAGTCAATGTCACGGCGGGTAGCTTGGCATGCTCTGGCTGATTTGCTCGATGCAGGTTGCAAGATTATGTTTTGTGACCCAAGCATGGTAGTACTGTTGTTCCCCGCGATTTGTGATGTGCATTGCAGTCCACAGGGATCAAAATGGCTGTCAGTGTTGGTAAGCCATGAAGTGAGCAAAATGCTATCTACATTTGGTTCAACATTATGATGCATGTGCTTGATGTGCAGACAAGTGGCCTGGTGTACAGTAGGATCAACAACAGCACACTTGTAGTCTTCATTTCTGCCACCCAGCCGCAGCAGGGCACAGCCAACGCAGCTAATTGGCTGCCAGCTCCCAACAATGCAGCATTCCAGCTGATTCTGAGACTGTATGAGGCTCCTGCATCTGTCCTCAGTAACACTTATGAGCCCCCTGCTGTTGTACGCACAAGCACCGGCATTGCGACAGCCACTAGTGGCTAGGACATGGCAGGGAATGTACATGAAGGGAGGATCCAGTAAAAGGAGGAGTTGCAAAGCAGAAGTATAAACATAGGCTTTTGCAACAGCATAGGCCAATGTGTGTGCGCATCTGGCAAGGAGGGAGCTGTTGCAATTTGCTTCTGCTGTCCAGACTCGTATCTGCCGTGGCCAGCCCAACAGAGAGTCAAAGGATGCGCCAGGTTTTGCTGACAAGGTGGACAAGCATATTCAGACGTTTCAACCCTATCTACAGCGCACAGGTAGGTCATATATGTGCATACTGTACATTGTTCTTGCTACTGTTACGCAGATGCAGGTGTGCACAGAACGCCAGGTTCAAGCTATGCAACTTGATGTTTGCATGCAGGAGTTACAGCTGAAAGCTTCAAATATCATGCAACAGCATCTGCCAGGCCATGCAGTGAAGGCAACCTAACAGACGAACAACTTCAAGACATGGCTGAAGATTGTCAGGAGTATGTCGAGCTCATGCAAGGAACCATGATGCATGAGTGCAATCTTGCCATGAACTTTGATTGGGTGCGATCCAACCTGTTTACCTTGTCATGAGTTGGTGTAACATATTGATGTGTTCTAACAGCGCACTCTATACCTAGAAGTTGTTCTGCTTGCGGGGTGATTGTCTAGTACAACTTTTTCCTGAAAAAGGTAGATCTTGAGTTTGTTGGAGCCAGCTGGAGCCAGTTGGAGCCAGGCGGAGCCCTGCAGGGACCCTGCTATGCCAACACTGATCATAGGACACGAACGTGGCTATCCAGCTAACGATATCCAAAGAGAAGCACATTAGTTTTAGATTGGCAAACTCACAAGTATCGTCTTTGATCCAATGGAACACATGTTAGCTGCGATCTTTGCTTACAAAAGTATAATAAGACGTTGAATTTACAACGCTAGGGACTGTCATACAGGTCACCAGTGTCAACAAGTGCTCTCGGAAGCGGATTGAAGTAGCTACGCAGATCCTTTGCCGCACCTTGTCGACACTTTCTTTGATAAATTTTGCTGGCAGACGACTCTCTAACCACCCACTGTTGTTTAGCCAACTCTCTCAACGCTCTCTCTAATCTATAGCAGAGTCAAAGACGCACACCAGCTCGTGTCAGGGATGTACACACACACACATGTGACAGATACACACAGGATCAGACAGGCCAACAATGGCCGCATGGGTAGTACCCGCTAAAAGGTCAGCTGCTCAGGATTTTCAATAACAGACTTGAGTTCCAGCATGAACTCTGCTGCACCAGCTCCATACACAATGCGGTGATCACATGTCAAATTGCACTTCATGACCTTCTGGACACCAAACCGGCCATTGTCATCCACAGTAACAGTGGGCTTGCTGCCTCCAACTGCCAGAATGGCTGCTGTACCTGCATCAACAACAGAGCTTGCTATGACAGGTTTACCTCTCCTGATTGTCAGAAACGCACAAACAGACTGCACACAATTTGATGCAGACCAGCATGTGGTGTACAGCAGGAAACAACTGAGTCAGCAGAGAGTGGAATTACGGAAAAAAACGTACTTGCACGTGGTGTCATAGGGTCATACAGCAGGTAAAGACTACAGTAGGCAGCAAGCAAGCTAACTGACGCTACATTTACTTTGAGGGACATCTCTGCTGCTGCGGGCGGGTGTTGGCATATTGGCAGGGAACCACAACTGCAATCTCTGTGCAATGAAGCATTGCACAACAGGCGTCTTAATCCTCAAGGCCAGGAAGGGTTACGTCAGCATGACGCACACTGACTGTCAGCCAGTACCTGTTGCTTGACTGCCAATAGATACCAACGCACAGCTACATATGCAAAGTCTTCACTTACCAGGCGGTAGGATGGCGTCAAAGGTGTCTGCACCATACATGCCCATGTTAGAAATGGTAAAGGTTCCACTGTTGAACTCGTCAGGTGCTAGCTTCTTAGCTCGGGCGCGCTTGACGAGGTCTGCCCAGTTGCGGCTGATCTGATATATGTCAGTGCTGTCTGCGTCCTGCACACACAAATGCACAGCAGCAGTAAGTTTACTTGCCCATCATCAATGCTCTGCATGCAAATCAACAAGCCCTGCACAATGGCAAAGGCAAAAGGCAAAGGACAACATGACCAGGACTGACATTGCAAGTTCACAAAGCTGCATCCGTCACGCAGCGCAACCTGTTGAGCATTCTGCATCATATGCATGCTTTTCATGACCTGCATGCTTTATATTTCTAGGCAGGCAGTCATGCAGTCAACACAATAACACACAACATGACACACACGCAGCTCTAATCCTGCTTCCCCGACAAAACACATGCAGGGGTTGTGCATGACATGTTACATCAATCTGAGCAGTGCATGTTGCTGTGTTTGCTGAGCCTGACCTTGAGTACAGGTGTGATCAGACCGCCGTCTGGCATGGTAACTGCCATGGCGATGTTGATGTGCTCATTGTAGGTGATACCCTTCCCATCAGCTGTACACGCTGCAACATAGCAGCTACAGCCTGTCACTCAGCACCACCAAAGCATGTTGCAGTGGGGCAGGACTGTCCGCAATTGGCACGCAAATGCACACCGTGAGATCCTCTGCACGAGGCCTGACTTAGAGTTTACCGTTCGTATCTGCAATTTTGATGAACATGTGCATCAGAGACATTATTCAGAGGCTAAGCTGGGACAGCTGACACACTCCTGCCGTCAGAGAGTTGCTGACCCATATGATTTTGGGAAACAAGCCAAAAGCAAGCTGTAAGATGCCGCATGGATGCATCAAGAATTACAGCTCGCCTGCATATAGAGTTGGGAATTTGGACAATGCTACACCAGCTGCCTTGGCAAGCAGACCAGACATTGTAACACCCTTGGGCTTCAGCCTCTTGTACAGAGCATCCAAAGCATCTGTGTTGATGCTGTATGCCACCCGGAACTCGGGCA
>JAABUO010002507.1_pt1 | contig 22290 bp, 22 predicted proteins | sample 5559291 | NCBI WGS metagenome assembly JAABUO01 (sample SAMN10711878, study PRJNA513372) | rock metagenome | isolation source: Antarctica rocks | place: Antarctica: Victoria Land, Finger Mt sud
TCTTTTGACGTAGATTATTGCCGTAGAATTGTAGACATGATCTAATAAGAATCACGTGATCTAAGTTTTATCTTGGGGTCAATAAAGTCGGTAGGGGAGAGAAAGGAACACTGCCGACCAATAAGAGAGCAGCAGACGGTTCAGAAGGAGGTAAACACCGAGAGAAGGAAAGAAGAAAAGAAGATGTCTACGCTGAAGAGTGCCATTGGTTCGCATGACGCCGACGCCATCATCATCCCCCAGACCGGCCCCCAGCTGTCGTATAGAGGACTCCGGCTGGCGGTCGAGGATTTCCAGTCACAGTTGGCCCGCCATGGCCTGCACCACGGACAAGCAGTGTCTATGGCCCTACCCAACAATGCCGAGTTTGTGGTCTCCTTCCTCGCCGTCACGGCGCAACGGTGCATAGCCGCTCCTCTGAACCCTGCATATAAGCAGCCGGAGTTTGAGTTCTACATTGACGATATCAAAAGCGCTATGGTCCTGGTTCCCAAGGGACATGTTGCTAAGCAGGAAGCTGCCGTGCGGGCAGCTCGCTCGTTTGGTGCGGCTATCGCCGAAGTGAGCTGGGACATGGCGTCCGCCAGGCTACGGCTTGAGGTTAAGGAGAAAGGCAAGAAGCTCACAGGCTCAAACAAGGTGGATGAGCCTCAGCCAGGCGATATTGCTCTTATATTACACACGTCGGGTACCACAGGCAGACCGAAGGCCGTCCCACTGACTCATGAGAATCTTACGAGCACCATGAGAAACATTGTAGACACCTACAAACTCTCAACAAGTGACCGAACACTCTTAGTGATGCCTCTTTTTCATGTGCACGGACTCCTGTGTGCCCTACTTGCACCCCTGCAATCTGGAGGGAGCCTCATCATCCCGACCAAATTCTCTGCTGGCCAATTTTGGAAGGATTTCATAGACTACAAGGCCAACTGGTATACAGCAGTTCCCACGATTCACCAGATTCTCCTGCGCAACCCGCCACCCAGCCCTAGGCCGGAAATTCGGTTCATCCGATCATGTTCTTCGGCACTGGCACCCACCATATTCCACCAATTGGAGAAGACGTTTGGTGCTCCTGTTGTGGAAGCTTATGCAATGACGGAAGCATCCCATCAGATGACCTCCAATGCCTTGCCTCCCGACAAAAGAAAAGCCGGCACCGTGGGCCGAGGTTTTGGCGTAGAAGTTAAGATCTTGAATGAACAGGGCAAGATTCTAGCGCAAGGCGAGGAAGGGGAAATTTGTGCTCGAGGTGCTAATGTTACCAAAGGCTATCTGAATAATGACAAAGCGAACCAGGAGAGTTTTACGAAAGAAGGCTACTTTCGCACGGGCGACCAAGGGAAAATCGATCCTGACGGCTACGTGATCATCACCGGAAGAATCAAAGAACTTATCAACCGCGGAGGCGAGAAAATCGCGCCTGCTGAGATTGATGATGTCCTCCTACAGCATCCTGCCGTGCAGGAGGCCGTTGCCTTTGCTGTTCCCGACGAAATGTATGGTCAGGAGGTCAATGCCGCTATCGTCTTGAAAGAGGGAAAGAAAGCTGATCAGAAGGAGCTTCAGTCTTTTGTTCTCGGGAAGATGGCCAAATTCAAAGTGCCCAAAGTCATGTACTTCACGGATAACATGCCCAAAACGGCAACAGGTAAAATCCAGCGCAGGGTGATGGTGGACATCTTTGTCAAGCCAAAGTCCAAGCTATGAAGCATGCATGACTCGTACGTAATACACGACATTATTTCTTCGAGATTAGATCTTAGAGATTACATTCTTTCCGTAAGCAGCGTTCTCGATTGTCGGCGAATGCCTCCTAAAGGTCGGCACAAGAGAAAACGAACAAATGAGGGTGCTACAGAAGGAGTGAATACATTGCATGGACATGCTCGAGATAAGGGTATTGCTGAAAGTCTGGATACGGGCAAGAATCCAAACAAGTCAACAGAAGTAGATGATCTGGAGGAAAATCGAATCAAGCTGCCGCGCATGGAGGAAGAGCTGGAGAAAGAGGACAAACTCCTTGAAACAAAAGAATCCTCCAAGAACGAAGTAAGGCATCCAGCAGCACCCCAGTTGCAGTTCAAAACCAATCCACCCCCCACTGACCGTCCGGTCCGAGTTTACGCAGGTAGGCAGGCCCATCTCACAACTAACCAGTAGACGGTGTCTTTGACTTGTTTCATCTCGGTCACATGCGCCAGTTAGAGCAGGCAAAGAAGGCTTTCAAGTCGGTGACGCTTGTTTGCGGCCTTCCCAACGACAACGAGACACATCGGCGAAAAGGCATGACAGTGTTGACAGACAAGCAACGTGCAGAGACAATTCGTCATTGTAAATGGGTGGACGAGATCATTGAGGATGCTCCGTGGGAAATCACCATGGACTTTCTGGCGCAGCATCAAATCGACTACGTCGCTCATGATGACCTCCCCTACGGCGGCGACGGTCAAGCTGATATCTATCTTCCAGTCAAGCAAGCAGGCAAGTTCGTGGCCACGCAACGGACAGAGGGAATCAGCACGTCCTACATAATCACAAGGTAACGAGTCGTGCAGTCCGTCTGATGGTAGAATAATTCGAGATTATGACGTCTTCTTGGCACGGAATTTCCAACGCGGGGCTTCGCGCCATGAGCTCAATGTCTCATGGCTGAATAAGAACCGAATTGATATGAAGCGACAGCTCGCCGAGTCGAAGAATGCTATTCGCGTCAATTGGTCAACGACGGGACGTGAATTGCAGCAGGAAGTACGCAGAATCTTCCCAGCAGAGGCGGTCCTTAGTGAGGAAAACTCCATGGATCCGCAATCCTCCATCCCTAACGCAGGAGAGACGCGTAGTGGCATCTCAGGCCTCTTTAGTAATTTCTGGCGAACGCGTGAAACACGGTCTGGAGAATAATTCTCAACTTGAGAAAAACTGGCATCGGGGAAGTTCATCCATCAAAGTAAATACGTAAAGAGTACAAACCAGTAACCAATGGAACTGCTTTACTTTACAATTGGGGCCATAAAACAAGCCTTGGCGGCTTTTACTTCTTCTTGAGTTATCTGCCCAGTCGCTGCCGTGGATGACTCGTTCTTTGTCTCTTCATTCTGCATTCCGCAGTCGTTTCCCTTTTCCTCCTTGGTGAATTATTTCCACAGAGCATCAGATTGGCCGTGATGAGGACATTTGTCTCCTAAGCTGTACTTGAGACAATTTGTGCCACTATAGTGTAAATTGGTCTGTAACAGGTGAAAGAGCTTCCACCTCCGGACAGAGGTTTACTTAGTCTCGTTCACCGTCTTCTCCGCCATGGACTTCTCTGTAGAGATGAACTGCGCGTCGTTCATGAGTTCATCAAGCTTCGATTCAATACTGTCCAATTGTTGCTCGAGTACCTTACGTCAGTAGCCATATTATGAGCAGACTTACAGAAGCAGCAGAATTAGCCTTCAAGATTGCCTCATAGCTCTCTTTCAATTCCTTCTCATTCTGGGGATGATCTTCCTCGTCCGAGAAGTTGATGTCGGGATTCATTACGGATTTTCTCGGGAATGGTGTGCTCTGACGTAACTCGATTCCGACAATCGGATCGAAAAAATTCAGACGGACAATTAGAATATAAAAGGAAGTGAGGCAGCGCCTGTCCTTCAATCCCGATCACCATGCAGCGATTTCCAAATGCCGGGACCCCAAACCACAAGATCCTCGGCGATTCGCTGACAATGCCCTTTAGCGGCAAAGTAGCCAAGACCCGCTTCATGAAAGCTGCCATGACCGAGCGGCAATCTTCATGGGATCAGCATGATGTAGAAAAGCGGGGCACGCCCTCCGATGGCCTCATCCGCGTGTATGGAGAGTGGGCCAAGGGAGACTTTGGCATCATTTTGACTGGAAACACCATGATGCACTACAACCAGTTGGAAGCTCCAGGGAATCCAATCATCTACAAGCCCCACATGACACCAGAGCGTCGGGAGGCTTTCCGCAGACAAGCAGAGGCTTCAAAGTCTGACGGATCGTTAATCATCATGCAGCTCTCGCATCCAGGACGTCAGGTGACCGAAGCGGTCAACCCAGACCCTGTGTCTGCATCCGACGTGAAGCTGGATGACAGGATGGGTATGACTTTTGCAAAGCCGCATAGTGCTAGCCAAGCGGAAATTGACGAGATTATAGAGGAATTCGTATATGCATCGCAGGTCGCACATGAAACTGGCTACGATGGCGTCGAGCTTCATGCCGCTCACGGGTATCTTCTGGCACAGTTCCTTTCGCAGACCACCAACAAGCGCACCGATAAATATGGAGGCAGTGTCACCAACCGTGGCCGTCTCATCATAGAAATAATTGACGCGATAAAGAAAAATGTGAATGACTCAACCTTCTCGATCGGAATCAAGCTCAACTCTGTAGAGTTCCAGCAAGGAGGATTTCAACCGGAAGAGGCCAAGGAACTGTGTGTGGAGATGGAAGAGCATGGGTTGGACTTTGTCGAATTATCGGGAGGCACCTATCAAGCGCTCGCTTTTAACAAACGCGAGTCAACCAAAGACCGTGAAGCCTTCTTCCTCGAATTTGCTGATATTGTCCGACCTGCTTTGAAGAAGACGGTTTTATATGTCACAGGTGGATTCCGGACAAGTGCGGCCATGGTGAAAGCGATTGAAGATGGATCCACACAAGGAATTGGATTAGCACGCCCAATATGCACCGAGCCATACCTCCCAAGATCGCTCATTCGTGGTGATGTGGATTCTGCAGTGAAGCCGATCCTTGATGAGAGTGACTTTGGAATAACGAACGCGGCAGCCGGTGTATCGATGACGCAAATGGCACGCAATCAGACCCCGTTTGATACGTCCGATGCGGAGCAAGTAAAGGCTTTCCAAGCTGCTATGGGTACTTTCATGCAGCAAACTCAAGACAATGCGAAAGCTGGGGTGCTTGAAGCAGGCTTCCCAAGCTGGACCTACCCCTACCAAGTCAGCCAATGATGTCGTTTGAGAATGAAAGAGTACACAAATGTGAAGTGAATTTACAGCGATGATTATGTTATTGTAAGGATTTCATACGTACATCCAATTGAGATCGTTCTTTTTCATCATTCTTGCGAGTGTTGATCCAATTTCGAACATCTTACCCTTTGATATCGTAGACATGCTCTGGTGTACCAACCAAAAACCTGGTCCACCACTATGTTGTTCATCTGGTGTCCATGAATGAATGCACTGTACAAAATAACACAACCGAGCACAAAAGCAATGCGAACAATAGGGACGCACAGGTATGAAGTTTTTGCTAACGCCCTAATGGTAGCGGTCCTTTCCATGCAGACGAGAGTCTTGCAGTATACATGTTGAGGATGTTGCCCGAATACAAGAATGCAAGTCTCTTGCGGTCTAGAGACGGAGATAAGTTGGAGCAATGCGACATTATTGTGGACGTTCAAGGAAAGTACGATGGAGTCAAGCACTTTGACCACCACCAGCGCGGGTTCCAAGAGACTTTCTCCTCTAGTTTCAAAACGAAACTATCCTCTGCGGGACTTGTGTACAAACATTTCGGTCAAGACATAATTTCTTCGCATCTTCAACTGTCACCAACAGATACTCCCATTCAGGTCCTTTACAATAAGATTTATGTGGATATGATTGAGGCTCTTGATGCCAATGACAATGGAGTATCCGCATTCCCGGGGTGCACCCCTCTGTTTAAGGAAAAGGCTCTTAATTTGCCGTCACAGGTGGCCGCACTTCACCCATGGTGGAATGAGCCGAATGATGATGCCGAAATGGACAGGAGATTTGAACTAGCTGTACAGCTTATGGGAGGCGTATTTAAGAATCGACTAGAGTACTTGGGCAAGGCTTGGATGCCAGCTCGGGATCTTGTCTCTAGGGCATTATCAAACAGGAAAGGGGAGATTATCATCTTTGAGCAGAGCATTCCATGGAAAGAGCATCTTTTTGAGCTTGAGAGATTGAACAACATAGAGGGGCTCATTAAATACGTCATCTATTCTGACGGTAAGAGCTGGCGCGTCCAAGCGGTCCCGATCGACTCCGAGAGCTTTGAATCGCGAAAGCCTTTACCAGAGGCTTGGCGCGGTCTACGAGACGAAGAGCTCGCTAGGAAATGTAGGGTTGCAAACAGCGCTTTTGTGCATGCGAGCGGGTTCATTGGAGGAAACAAAACAAGAGAAGGCGCGATAGAAATGGCAGAACTCGCGTTGTAGGCTTTGTACATTGTCAACACGTACGTAATTTGTGTGTCAGTCAACAGACCATGAGCATTAAGCAACAAATCATCGTCTTGAATTTCGCTCTCTACTCCTGTGAGAGCAGTAGCTGCTAAAGCTTAGTGGCAACTCTAGCGCAAGGCGTCTGATTAGATGTTGGACACAGTGCTATTGTTCGCTGTCATCCCACTTGCATTCGATGTGGGCGGGCAGGAATGCGGTCTGGCTTTCAGTCTGTCCTTGGAATTGTACTACTTCTTCCTTGCTACCTTCAAGTACCTTTCCCTCGGGTCACGTTTTAGATACATCTACAGAGTATTGGCACTACTTCAGGTATTGGTCATCCCAATGCTGTTGATCTATCATCTGGATGTATTCCAATCCGGCAGCTCACATTCTTATTGGACGCAGCTTGCAATCACGTCATGGAGAAACTCTCTGAACTGGTCCACGCCGTTTTTCACCTTGCTGGAAGGGTTTGCGACTCTGCTTGTGATTCAGGCTAGTGGTCAGATCAGCCGTTATTTGGTAAACCACAAATCGGATTCTTGGATGATTGGCCTCTTGGTAGCGAGTGGGACCATCATTTCTTGGGCGGTGTACTTTCTCTGGCGAATCTACTCTTTCCCTGGTGTGCTGAGTATTACCGACGCGAGCTTAATTGGAGTCCTCCTTACTTCTACAATCATCCTCTGTGCCTATGGAATTGGTTCAGGCCGTGGTAACCTCATCGAGTCATCCCTACTGTTTGCCTACCATGTTTTTTGTATATATGAGACCTTTACGGACTTCAAAGCAGCCACCCCCCCACCACCACCACCTGTCAAACCCGATCTTCCACCTCTTCCACCTTTCGTCATGGACTCTGCGCAGAAGTTCGCCTCATCTCTACCAGAGATCATCTCCAAGGTCTCATCCTTCTTCATGGCCGCTTTCTCAACACTCTCCCCGTCAGTATGCATTTCTCTGGCATATCGGTCAAGTGTGCTGTATCTGACTACGAGAATCATACCTTCCGTGCGGGCTGTTTCCTCCACAGAGCCTGCAGGGAAATTCATGGCCCTCATTCTAAGATACTCGCCATGCATACTTATCGGTGTGTATACGCATCTGCTAATGTCTCATTTTGGCATGGTGATGCAGGCGGGTATATGGAGATGGGTGAATGCCTTTGGGGTTCTAGCACTCTATGCTGCTGAGATTCTTTATGGAGAAGAACAAGAAGGTCTCATTTCTGACTGGAGGACAGACTAATTAATACCTTGCCCATAATCCTACGTGTATATATATACCTATACAAATAATTGTATCAGAACTTTGCAATCATCAAGATTATCAGTGCTTGACTCTATATCTGCAGTTCATCACATACACTTCAAGCCCCGCCTGAGTCGAACAGACAGTCTGATGTAGACTTCATCCAGCTATAAAGGGCATATGAAAAATAAACGGAGGATCGGACGCCAAACAGAGTAAGCCCCATCTTGTTAGTCGACCGTCTGGGCCCAGGCAAGCCCAACCGAGACGGAACGACCTCTTGCATAACTATCGCCTGCGACGAAATCGCGCGAATGTACCTGCCATCCAGACAAAAGCCATAGAACATGCAGTTTTCAGCGCTAAACCTAAGCACCTCTGCCGGTGAGTTTCCTCGCGCGTCCGGCTTATGAAAAACCAAACACTGGGTCCGGGGACTTTCCCCAAAGCATGAAGACACTCCTGGCGAGCAGGAGTCCGATGTAAGCTTCGATTGCAAGTCTTGTTCTGACGTCCGCGAAATTTTATCCACTCCAAAACTCCTAATTTATTACGTACGGCCAGGGACCCCCCGTGATCGAGATGCTGATGCTGAATCTGAATGGCGCCAGCAGGTAAAGATGTCAGGCTGCTTGGGAGTGCTGATGGAGAGCATTTCCTACTGGGACAGGCTGATGTCTACCGGTCGGCTTTAGTTGTCGCGAAAGAACTGTTGGACCCAATTGCCAGACGCAGCTGTGATCTCACGCAACTATCGGTTGATGGCTTCGATGTGAATCAGATATATGAGCAAGCCAAATTCATCAGTGAAAGTGCTGTCGGGGAGATCATGTCTGTGGCCGAACTGCAAGACCACCATAGAGCAGACGGCGAAATCGAAGACGCCTCTCCGGGAGATTCTTCGGCAGATCTGACAGATGACAGCAATCCCCTGGCAGAGACTTTCGTCAGTGGAAGCGATGACGTTTCAGACTTTGGTGAGGAGGGTGAAGATGAAAATGATGGAGCGAATGTGGAGGACGGAGTGGAAGGAGAGGAAGAATCCTCAAGTGAGGAAACCCCCAAGGCCAAGGAACAGACAGACGGAACGATACATCCCATGAAGTTCAAAAAAGATGTGCATGGTCTCAATGACGGCTTTTTCGACATAGATGACTTCAATCGGCAAACAGAGTTGATGGAGCAAATGTCTGATGGAGATGACGATGAGATTGACTTTGACAAAGATCCCGACGAGCAAACCTCAGACGTGGAGGAGGATGCTGGAGCACTCATGTACAACGATTTCTTCCATGCTCCAAAACTGCAGAAGAAAAAGGCTTCCAAAGCGCGGGGCCTTGCCCAAGATGACGAGGATGGCTTGGAGGCTGCCATGGGAGCTATGAAGAGAGACCTGTTCGATCAGGCCAGCGATACCGAGGAAGAGGTAAGCAAGGAATCTCGTCATACAAAACGAAAGAGAGAGCTTGCAGAGGAGATTAGGCAACTGGAGGAGGCAAATGTTGCCAAAAAGCAATGGACGCTCATGGGTGAAGCGCGAGCCGCGGACCGACCCATGAACTCGCTGTTGGAGGAAGATCTCGATTTTGAGCGAGCGAGGAAACCAGTTCCTGTTGTCACGCAGGAGACAATCGATTCTCTCGAGGACATGATCAAGCAGCGTATCAGAGATGGAAATTTTGATTCTTTAAAGAAGAAGCGTGTCGAAGACGTTGTCGAATTTCAGCCTAAGCGAGGTCCACTTAGTGCAAACAAGTCCGATAAGAGTCTTGCCCAGATTTACGAGGAGAGTCACCTTGCAAAAACAGACCCCAATTTTGTGAATACAAATGATGCGAAGCGAGATCAAGAGTACACGGAAATCATTGACCTTGTTGCCAACGTGAATAAAAAGCTGGATTCTCTGAGTAATTGGCATTTTACACCTAAAGCGCCCAAAGCGAGCCTCAGGATAACTACGAATGCTCCGGCAATATCTATGGAAGATGCGCAACCAACAGGTGTCAGTACTGCAACTCTAGTGGCTCCACAAGAGGTTCATAAGGTTCAACGACAGGAGGGAGAGGTCATTCGTGGCGGATTGCCTGTCTCCAAGGAAGAAATGAACCGAGATGAAAGGCGCAGACAGAGAAGGAGAGAGAAACACGCACGGCACAAGGCAGCAGAAGAGAGGGAACGCACTCGACCCGCAAACAAGAGAGCTGCAGAACGCGAAAATGTGCGGGATGCCCTCAAACTTGGAAACGTGACGGTTATTGGGAAGAAGGGGGAGAAGCGTAATATAGATGGCAAGCTGGTCAGCAAGAAGCCAGGTCTGCCACAAAGAGCCACCTTTTATAAAATGTAAATACAGCATTCTCAACCAGGCCTGCGGCTAACCTAACCGTGTGAGTGAATTTTTGTAGGCAAGGCGCGTCTATTTCAGCCCCTGAACATCAAACAATTGACCACACATTATGTCAGCGGATGTGGCAGCAACGCCGACAGGTCGAAAAGGCCCGCTGGCCTGGGTTTCAAGACGGCTGAGTAACCTGCGTGGCCACAGCGCCACCTCCTCACCCTCAAGCCTCAACAAGACCCCGCGCAAGGCAAGCCGCGATGCTGAGGGTGAACAACCGCGGGTGATGACACCGACGCATGGCACCTACTCGGACCGCGCGAGCTCCATCTCTGCTCCTTCGACGCCCATCACAACGCCCGGAACCAGCCTTGCGCCAAATGACAACGCGAGCATCATCACACTAGCCAGCAGCTCGAAATTTCGAAGGCGTTCACTAGATACAAATGCAAGCATGAAGGCGCTAGCCCCGAGTAGTATCTACGACTTCAACAACGGCAGTCATGAAAGCCTGCCTCGGTCGCATATGTCGCATCAACCTAGTGGGACATTTTCCGCGAAGGACAGTAGTAGCCTACGCGATTTAAGCGGAGACGCATTCGAGGGAGACGGAGGTCGCAAGAGCCCGTCCATAGCGAGCAGCCGCTTAAGCAGCCGCTTTGCAAGAGAGCCGGCGAGACTGGCTTCTTCCAATACGCTGTACGACGGTATGGGTATTGGTGAAGGAACGCTTGGTAGCACAAAAGCAGCTTCATAAGGGTATGGGCTCTAGCATATGTAAAGGTGTAACGTGGGAATAAATCTAATATGTTGACCGGTCAGTCCTTGTCTGGACCGTCATGTGAAGCACAAAATACAACGCAGCCCTCTGTGCTTCAGCCTCCCCTATAGCAATGATGTAGGTGGCATTTCACGGCCTCGCACTTCAAATTATGACTTTCAGCTCTTTGCCAACGAATTTAGTTTGCAGTCACCGAAGCAAGAATCTTACCGTGACAGCCCGCCCACTCGGCTCCCACTTCCCCGCATCCCCGCCTCGTAAGGCCGACCATGTCGCGAAGTTTTCTACAGGCAGTGCAGCAGTCCAAGCCCCTTCTCGGGGCTCTACTTGGAATACCCTCTACCTTTTCAGCACAGATTGCTGCTCGTGCAGGCTTCAAATGGGTCATGATCGATTTAGAGCACGCACCAATCTCAGCGAAGAAGATGACTGAAATGGTCCATTCGACAGTAGCAGCATCGGGAGGAACTTGTCTGCCTGTCGTGCGTTCTCCCAGCAAAGGGGAAGAATGGGTGAAATGGATTCTTGACAGCGGTGCAAAAGGAATCGTGATCCCCATGTGCACAAGTCCACAGCAGGCGAAAGACGCAGTGTCGAATGCTAGATACGCAAATAAAGGAGGACGCAGAAGCTTTGGACCCTTCAATGCGGTCTATGCCTCGACTGATCCAGCCAGCACGATTGAGACGTACATGAAGTCAGCGGAGGATATCGCTGTCATCGTGCAAATAGAGTCAAAATCCGGCGTCGAGCAGGCTGAGGAGATTCTAAAGGTCCCCGGTGTGAGTGCATGCCTTGTCGGCCCGTTTGACATGCGACTGACCTACGACTTTCCCGGCGGGGATGGGGATGAACCTGAATACCTGCAGGCTCTCGAACGTGTTGTTGCTGCCGGCAAAGCAAACAACGTCCCTGTCGGAACACTGGCAATGACACCTGAAATCCAAGAGAAACGGCTCAAAGAGGGTTTCCAGTTCTTATTGACGACCATTGATGGCTTGGCCCTGGAGCAGGGTCTAAAAGCGGCTCTTCAAGGCGCTACAGGTGCAGCAAGAAATGCCGGTGCATGAGGATGAAGGGCTTCTTCATGCAATATACAACACGAGATTTTTCACAAAGCCTTGCACGAGTGTTTACATGGATTCGAGGATTGTTTGTAGTTGCTATTCTTCTCGTCGATCCGCGTTGATCCGCTGTATTTACAGATTATTAAGCAGCCGGTGCAGGATTCTGGCAGATGGCATCTAGAGTTGGACACCAGCTAGCCTGCAGGTCAAGGCTTGTAATGGGGATTGGAGCCACGTGTAGGCACCGCTTGCCCACATCCAATGCATTACACTTGCGCTTCAATAGTTCTTCCGGTTCTGGAGAAGGCGGAGATGGTTCCGGCAGCAAACCAAAGCCCGGAGAGTTTGCCCAAACGCGATCGGACATTAGTATTGGCTACCGTGGGCATGGCAGAGGCCAATCGATTCCCTCGCCGGAAGAGGGCGCTAACAAGCGTCACTCTTTACGAACTCTTGGGTCGTTCTCCATGGCCGGGAAAGTATGTGTTGTTACGGGTGGAGCAAGGGGCCTGGGGTATGTCATGACACAAGCTTTTGTGGAAAGTGGCGCCCATGCTGCAATCATTGATCTGCGCCAGTCTGATGCAGACAAAGCGGCGAATGATCTTACAGAATGGTTTGAACCGGAGAGGGATCCCAACGAAACCAAACCTGTGATTTCAGGCTGGGAGTGTGATGTATCCAACGCACACTCTGTACAAAAGACAATGGACGCTATTGTCGAGAAGTACGGGCGCATTGACACTCTTCTCACTGCGGCTGGCTTTACAGAGAATTTTCCGGCGGAAGAATATCCAATTGAGCGTCTACAGCAGCTCTTTCGGGTTAATGTCGAGGGAACGTACCTGTGTGCAGCTACAGTGGCACGACACATGATCAAGCAGAAGCAACCTGGATCGATGGTTCTTATTGGTAGCATGAGCGGGCAGGTGGTAAACATTCCGCAGCCCCAGGCACCGTATAATGCCAGCAAGGCTGCAGTCAAGCAGATGGGTTCTTCTATGGCTGTTGAGTGGGCCAAGTATGGCATCAGGGTGAATACTCTGGCGTATGTTCCTGCAGATTGTCGAGCTAACGGACAGTCCGGGCTACATGCTTACAAACCTCACGAGGAAAATACTTGCCGAAAAGCCTGAACTTGAGGAACAATGGGTGTCCCTCATTCCCTGGGGCAAGCTTGGTGACCCCTCACAGCTGAAGGGGGCGGTGGTGTATCTTGCTTCGGAGGCTTCCTCCTACATGACCGGCTCAGAGCTGGTGGTGGATGGCGCATACACTTGTGCTTGAACGCTTCAATGAACATTAGACATAGATTGGACCCTGTAAGTTGACATATTGTCCTTTTCCCTCTGTCGTCACTTGATTTACGGGGGATTCATGTACACCATCATTGGCGGATCAGGAAAGGTGGCCAAGTTGTTCACCCAGCAAGCAGTGCAGAAGGGGATCAAAGTGAAAAGTGTCGTACGGTCACACGACCATGTGGCCAGCTTGAAGGAACTTGGAGCTAGTGTTGTCGTGGAGGACATTGAGCAAGCGAGCGTCAACACCCTTGCTAGCGTGATCCAAGGGAGTGATGTCGTCATTTGGGCTGCCGGAGCTGGAGGAAAAGGCGGTCCAGACCGGACCATTAGTGTTGACCGCGATGCAGCAATCAAAACCTACGATGCAGTCGAGGCCGCTGGCGTGCCTCGGTTCTTGCTCGTATCGGCCATCGACGTTCGAGACCGAAGTAAACCCTTTCCAGAATACTACAGTGAGAAGGATAGGCAGATGAGCGAGAGGATGTGGAAAGCGATTCCGAAATATCTGGAAGCAAAATACGATGCCGACAAGAATCTTATCTCGCGGACAGGGTTCAATTGGACCATTCTTCGACCCAGTGGACTCACTGACGCTCCTGGAAAAGGAAAAGTCAGTCTTGGACAGACGGCTATGACGATGGTGTCTCGTGAAGACGTGGCAGCAACGCTACTTGCCCTCGTGGACGAGCCAAAGTCTTATGGAATGGCTTTTGACTTGACTGAAGGCGATACGCCGATTGCTGACGCTGTTCAACAAGCTTGTGCTCGTGGAGTGACAGACTTCACTGGGTGATTTATTGTGAGAGCTTGCGAGTTTCGCCAGAGCTGTGAAAATTCATGGATCATGGTGTCGATTACTGTGACAAGAATGGCGCCATGGTATGATGTATATGCAATAGGGCTCTGTGAATATGTCAAGTAGGTGGAAATAAGGCCTTTTGCATTATCAGCGGGCAATTTTGGGATTGCTTTGACATAGGCTTGTAAATCGCGATCGAGTGACCTCATCCCCAAAATCAAGCGAACAAGACCAAGAAGCCTAAAATGGCGACTACAGACTTTCATGTGGAAAAGCTTTTCGATGTCTCGCACATGGTGGCGGTGGTGACGGGTGGAGGGACAGGGATTGGCTTGATGGCTACGCAGGCATTGGTTGCGAACGGAGCTCGCGTGTACGTTCTGTCCCGACGCGAGGAGACATTACAAAAGTCAGCCGACGTTCATGGCGGTGGCGAGGTCCGAGGAGAGATCATCCCCGTGAAGTGCGATGTCACAAAAAAGGAAAGCATTATGGAAGCTGTGAACCAGATATCCAAGAAAGAGAAATATATTAATATCCTGGTGAACAATGCTGGTATCGGCGGTCCAAAAGCTGCTCCTACCGAAGAAACCGCGCAAAAGATGCGGGATAAACTATTCGAGTCCGAGTCGTTTGAAGAATGGAGCGACGTATTTCGAACGAATGTGGCTGCCGTGTATTTTACAACGGTAGCTTTCTTACCCCTCCTGGAAGCCGGAACGAAAGCCGCTCAAGCTGCAGACGATGATCACTACGCTTGCGTAATCAACATTACGTCGATGAGTGGGAGCACAAAAGTCTCACAAGGCCATTTCGCGTACAATGCTGCCAAGTCGGCAACCTCGTCACTGACTAAACTCATGGCGACAGAGTTTCGTCACTTGAAAATAAGGGTCAATGCAATTGCCCCAGGGTAATACTTCTTACCATTTGCAGAGCTGATTGTAGATACTTTCCATCCGAGATGACTACTGGGAAAAGTGGCGACGCCAACAAGTCAAACCTCAGTGATGAAAAAGGTCAGGCATATCTCTCCACGGACTAACAGTAGCTCTGAATGAGAATGTCCCGGTTGCACGGGTTGGCAAGGACGGCGATATTGGGTCAACAGTGCTGTTCCTAGCTCGTAACAACTATTTGGCTGGGTGCGAAATCTACGTGGACGGAGGATGGCTTCTCGTAAACCCATGATGCGATGAGATTATCTTTACCAAGGTAGCATAGGTTAGTGGATTGCTCTCATGATATGCGCCTTGTCTTTGATGCTTCCAGTCTTTTGAAGAAAGAGCATGAAACGGCTTGCAGGTTGTGCCATTGCGATGCCTTATTCAGGGAATATTTTCAGAAGAAACTTCCATCAGCTCTGCCTTTGCATTCATTCGTAACAGTCCTGTTGCAGCTTGGATAGTGTTTACTTCGAAACTAAGAGATATCACGTGACTTTTCTGTTCGCCGAGGTGGGGTTTGGAAGAGCACCCTCATCTCGGGGATATCACCACGAAGGCCGAAAATGGACGAGTATGTATGAACTCCCTACGGATGAACCAAGGGGAGATTTAATAACGCATGAATTCACAAGGTGACGTCCCTACACAGGGCGAGTGGCAAAGACAGTTCCAGGGGACGGTGGACGAGCAGCATGAATATGGATCTTCGCTCTTTCCTCAAGATCATGAGTTCGAAGGGCGGACGACTCACGAAGTGATGAATCTTGAACGCCCGCGCTCGCGCAGTCTCTCGGTAGGCGAAGGCGAGGCCATCAACCCTGCCGCCCTATCTCGAAATTCTCAAGAAGGCTGGCAAAGCGTGCTGGAGCAGAGTGTGTACCGACCACGCTCATCGTCAGACGCTCGTTCCACGGCCTCATCCATCCCCTCACCCTACCAACCACCGAATATGTCCTTTGACAACCCCCAAAAATCGCCGCAGGAAGGGGGTTATTTCAATCCTAGCCTGGCCGCCGAATTTAATGCTGCAAATTGGGATTTGGGGAGCGCGAGTCGCGCTCCTGCTGGTCTAGTCCAGTACAAACCAGGGTTTCAGTCTCTGCAAAATCCTCCTGAGTTTGACCCCGGGGTTCTTATTCAGCCACAGGGAGGCTACGACCAACCGTCCATTTCAGTGGCACCTCCAACACCACACACCGAGGGCTTCCCGAGCGCCGATGTCCTGTCAGTCCCAGAGATAAAATTTGAGTCGAGTCCGTCTTCCATGGGGCCATCCTCCTCCTATTCATCGCTCTCACCTCCACCTCCTTCGACCTCACCTATCCAGATAAATCGGAGACGAACCAACTCGGACTCCAACTTGAGTACATTCCCTTATGGCACCTTCTCACGGTCCAGCAGTCCAGAACCAGGCTCGTTGGCCCCACCTTCGTCATCCCCGGGTTCAAGATCAAGGCGGCGGTCCGTATCTTCGAACCGAGACTACATGCTGGATCTCGCGCAATCTCCAAAAAGCGCAGCGCGACAACAAAAGCACCCAGCCCTCTTTCAATGCCATTTATGTGATAAACGCTTCACACGCGCTTACAATCTACGATCTCATCTGCGCACCCATACAGACGAACGCCCATTTGTATGCGTTGTTTGCGGAAAGGCGTTTGCGCGGCAGCACGATCGAAAGCGTCATCAGAACTTACACTCTGGGGAGAAAAAGTATGAATGTCTCGGGGTACTTGAGAGTGGAGATACGTGGGGCTGCAAAAAGAAGTTTGCACGAGCGGATGCTTTGGGACGGCATTTTCGTTCCGATGCGGGCAAAGAGTGTATCAGGCCGTTGTTTGAGGAAGAGCGTCGGCAGACAGCGCAGTCTCACGGGCAGCCTCAAGTGGACTTTTACTCTGTCAATCAATTTCGCTTTCCTCAGTCGCTACTGCAGCAATACCCAGGGCTGGAAATGTTCGCAGCGTCTTCTCTTAGCAGGGAAAACAGCTCCTCGGGTCAGCTTAGCAACCAGGACGAGTTCTCAAACGATGATCTTGGACAAGACAATGACATACAGCCCACATTCAAGTTTGACGAACGATTTTAGTGGTTCTCCCTCTCCCAGACATCTCGCTTTAATTTAAATATGGTTTGGGGATGACGTTTACTATGGCTGTAAATCCTCAAAACTCCTTCTTTAATCATTCATCACGTCGTGCACAGCCTCTGCCCAGAGTTCTGCCTCCATTCCATCAGGCAACCACTGTGCCAGAGTTGACTGTTTTTCCCGTCTTCTTGATCTTCTCCAAGACGGTGTCATAGGAGGCCCCTTCCTTGGCTGATGCATACACATCCGCCTGCTGCTTCTCCAGCGAAACTTCAAACTTGTCGACCTTGCCATCCTTTTGCATCTTGGTCAGTACACGCTCCACAGCGCCGGAGCAGCCGGAGCAGCTCATGGCGACCGAGTATTGAAAGTGGGGCATCCTTGGTCTAGGGTGGGATCCGTTTCGTCTGATTTCTAGCGATGGCTGACGAGATTGTAATCATTCCGAGACATTCTCCCCTTCATTCAGCTATGCGCAAAATACAAAGTAGCACGATATGTACTCCCGGCTTCCTCTGACCCCGTCTCCGTGTATTTTTTGTCCTTCTCTAATTTGAAGATGGCCGCTGATTGGTCAGTGCTGCCTGGATCGTGACTGCTACAATTGGATTCCGATTTCCAGCAGCAGCAGCAGCACTCACCACCACCAACCACAATGGGAAAAGGCAAACCAAGAGGACTCAGAGCAGCCCGCGCGCTGTCCAACTCAAGGAGAGAGAACAGATGGGCGGACGAGCAGTACAAGAAGCGAATGTTGGGGACTGCTTACAAATCGTCGCCCTTTGGTGGCGCATCGCATGCAAAAGGCATCGTACTAGAGAAGATTGGCGTCGAGGCAAAACAGCCCAACTCGGCCATTCGGAAATGCGTGCGTGTGCAATTGATCAAGAACGGAAAGAAAGTCACAGCCTTTGTTCCGAACGACGGTTGTCTCAACTTTGTGGATGAGAATGACGAAGTCCTGATTTCGGGGTTTGGTCGGAAGGGAAAAGCAAAGGGTGATATTCCCGGAGTCCGGTTCAAGGTCGTCAGTGTGGCAAATGTGTCGCTGGTCAGTTTATGGAAGGAAAAGAAGGAGAAACCGAGATCGTAGAAGCATGTATGTTGGTCTATGGTTTCTTACATACTATGGCTTGCTCGACTTGGCCCTTCCGGATGAACGTAAGAAGCCTTGTGAATGCAACATACCAGCACGATCCAATGCCACAGCCATGTACAGCACGTACATCTTACTGTGGCTATTTTCATGCCTTTGCCTTTGTCACACCCTTCCTCTTCTTTGCTTTTGTCTTCGTCACTGGCTCACCCTCCATCACCTCCTTCGCACCCCTCTTCTCCTTGAGACTTGACTTTGATTTGGGTTCGATGGACGCAGTATGGACAGGCAGGTCGTAGTCCACACCAAGACTCTTCAACTGCTCCACTTTTGCAGTTCTCTTCTTTTCCGCTCGACGCTTTATGCGCGCCAATTGCCGCTCGTTCTTCTCCCCGTCGTTCTTTCTTCGGCTCAGGAGAGTCTGCGGCAGAGTTTTGAACTTCTTATTCGCGCCCACCCAGAAATCCTCGTGAATCCTCTCCGCCGGGACATGCTTCACTTTGAGGATGTGGTTGAAGAGGAGGTAATTGTCCATCGTGTCCTGCACGATGTCTGCCACGCCCTTTGTCTTGAATTCAAGGAAGCCATAGTGCTTTGACGCACCAGACTTGCGGTTCCGCGAGATGCGCAGTCGAGTGATTTCTCCGAATTGCGAGAAGTAGGACCGCATCTCCTCCTCGTAGAAGCCATGCGGGATCCTGCCGACGTAGAGCGTCCCAGACGACGCCGTAGAGTCCTCAGAGCCTCCTGTCAATGCCCCGCTCTTCTTGTTCTTTTTCTTCTTCTGTTCAGGAGGGTCGTCCGCGGGAGATTCAAAGCCTTCCAAGATGGACGAGTCCGAGTCTGAATCGCCTTCCTCAAGCCCCGCTGCTTCTGCCCCTCCAGACGCCGCATCCTCCTCCTTCTCTCTCTTCTGCGCCTTCTTCTTCCTCTCTTCGCTTATGGCAGCCTCCTTTCTCTTCATCGTGGTCAGGAACAGTGGGGGATGGATGAGCAACGGACGATGAGATGAACGCCGCATGATCGTGAACTTGTCTACTCTGAAGGTGGTGGGGACTCTGCTGGCGCCTCTTCTGCTGCCCCGTCTGGTGTCCTTTGTTCTGGCCCCCAAACCCTACCTCGGCCCCAGGAAAGCGCTTCCAAAGGCGGTTCGCTTCCTACTTGTTCTCCTGGCGCTGTGGATCCTGGCCGTGCTTCTATCTACCTTTGCCTTCCCATCGGAGAATGTCATCCTGCGTACAGTGTCTCGGCCGCAGACGTCGGGGGATGTGTTGCGCACCAGGTTGGCCGCCGTTCGAGGGGGGCCTGCCAACCTGCTCCCTCTCGATCACAGCCTTCTTGAGCGCCTGAGTACACAGGATGGCAGGCTGCTCTACATACTCTACGGGCCAGAGGTCATGACACAATGTGCGTGGTGCGAGGTGGAATCTCCGCACACCTACTTGTATTATGCACTAGCTACCAGGCCTATGATACACCTCCTTCACGTCACTGTCCTCGCAGTGGCCACGAGCCCAATACTGTCACGAGAGGCAAGTGCGTGGCGATCGCACGCAATCATTGCTGCCATTGTCGTGGGACTTGGTGAGGGTGGGATCCTTGCGACCGTCAACTTCCGTGACAATCTGGCTGCCAAGGGTCCGTCCGAAATTTTCTGGTGGCATTGGAACCTGGTGCTTGGCAGAGGAGTTGCGTTTGTAACTGTCGACATGATCCTGGGCATCCTGCTCTTCCTAAGTGGCACCAACCGAATTCCCACTGGTCAGGTAGATGCTCACCGGCGCATTGAGGAGGTGGCCAAACAGATGGAGACGGCTTGGTTGCGATTGAGATCAGCAAATGTACTCAAAAGCGCCATCATACGCGACCCTCGCCTTGCAAGACAGGCAGTCAATTTCTTTGCGCGCGACGAACTAGTGACCCAACAAGCCATGGAAGACGAGACAGTCAACGAAGTGAGACGTAGGGTGGCCGCTCGACTTGGTGATTCCGTCTCGCCAAATGATGCAGCCTTTTGTGAGAGCCTTCTCGATGTCGCAGTCTAGTCAAAGGAGCGTGGCTAAGCTTTAGCCTCCGCCGCAAGCAAGCGCTCTTGCTCGAACTGAGCGGCCATGGAAATCCGATTGTGGTTCCAGTCGACGAATGCAAGCCCATGCAACAAGCAATCTGCAAGGTCGTCGCTTTTTTTCTTGCCTTGGCCACTCGGAGAGCGCTTACGAAACGATGCAACGGCTTCCTTTGCAGACGGTAGAACCTTCACCCTGGAGTCATTCACTAGCATACTCTCAACGAATTTCATTCTCGCAAGTTTTGACTCTTTCTCCGGCACCCTGCCCTGGCCTTCCGTCTTCCATTGCGATTGCCAGTATTGCACCATTCGCGAAGGATTCACACTGTTGATCTGCCCCTTCCACAGCCCGAGTTCCTTGTACGTGCGGAAGATGGCGTGCAACATGTTTTCAAACATGTTGACGCGTACCGTCCATTCCTGGACGGCAGCGGCGCCCATTGTCCTGTATCTCTGTCGTTCAATAAGAACGATATCGGGAGGGTCTGTCTTTAGAGCTGCCGAGACCAACGCGTATGCCTTCTTCGCGTAATCCACCGGCTCAAATGTTTCCTTGACTCCGAGCGCGCCCGTTACCTTCTCCACAGGAGCAGATACCTGCAGCACCTTCCATGCATTCAGTCGCGGCGCAGAACCAGACGCGTACTCGAGTGTGCACATGCCGAGATTGCGGATTCCCATGTCCAAAGATAAGATCTTTGCTCCGTCCTGTATGTGCGGTCCACAGAAGGCCGCGTCAATGGCTTTAGTCAGGATTGGCTTCGTGCCCGATGAGTTCACGCCCAGGCTCACGCATAGTTCCTTCAGCTGGAGAGCTTTGCACGCATCGAGTCGCATTTCACTAGGTCTTTGGTTTGCGTCGACGCGTCAATCGTGATGGTATGTACATGCTCCGCCAATAAGAATACAACATATTTTACGTGTGTGGCGAATGGCGATGGTGATGGGAATGGCGATGCCGCTTACTCGCCGGCTTATGTTCGTAAGCATTTGGCGATCGTGGCGTCGCAGGGCTTTGCGTTGGACGGCGACTGCCTCGTCTTTCGTCGTCCTCGGAGGCGGACTCATCAGACGATGAATCAGAGGAGGAGGAGGACTCGCCTACTTCGCGTGGCTTGTGGTAGATGCAGCACACCTTGCTGCTCTTCCTGCCGCGGTCCTCGTTGTCCACGACTTTGTCGTCCCAGGTGACTCTTCTCCGCGGGCGAGACGACGACGCCGACCCCACGTCCTCGACCTCGTCAGCGCCTTCCAGCACCAGAATTCCCATGGCTTGCTCGCCCTCTGCAAAGCCCTCTTCGCTCCTCACTCTGGTCTGCGTTTGCGTCGCAGAGGGCTGACTCGTCATCATCTTTTGATTCAGGCCGATCGAACGTTAATTGAGCAGCGAGAAAAGTTCGCCACGTGACTTTTACCACACGAAATTTCCAAAACACGCTTGACAATTTCTACTCTTTTCGCCCGATTGATCTCTTCACCAATACCACTGAGACCCTTTTTGTATGCGAGGACTATGAATACCATTTAGTTGAGTCAAAGGCATCCTGCCAGTATGTATATTAATAGCTCTTTAATAATTTGACTACTATCACCAAATTTCGTGTGGTAAAAGTCACGTGGCGAACCTTTCTGCTCAATTAAGACGTTCAACAGATCAAAATAACTTTTACCACACATAATTTCCAAATCACGGTTGACAATTTCTACACTTTTCGCTGGATAGAAGTTTTCACCAATACCACTGAGACGCTTTTTGAATGCGAGGGCTATGAATTACGCTTGGACGAGTCAAAAGCATCCTGCCAGGATGTATATCAATAGCTCTTGATTATTAGATTACTATCACCAATTTTCGTGTGGTAAAAGTCACGTGTCGAACTTTTTTTGATGCTCCGTTAAAGGAGGTTGATCTGTTGATCGAACACTAATTACACAGCGAGTTTGGTTCGCACCACGTGACACCACTTCTAATATTTCTCTTGATACGTAAACAAGACAACATTCACTTTGTTCGTTCGACGCAATCACTCACCAATACTGAAAAAATGCTTTTCCAATGCCCCAAATGCTGCAATAGCAAGCCCTCCGAATCATTTGGAAAAAAGCGCACTGACGAGCGAAATCTGGTCTGTAATGATTGTTTACAAAAGAAGGCTGAATGCAGACGCGACAAGATGGCAGAGCGCGCCACTTCAACCATCTCTCTCGACCAAGCTTTCACGCAACTCATTGCGGCTGATCTAAATGCTACGGTGGTAGTTAATCTTGATGATCCGGTACTACAGCGTTTCCGTCACAGAGAACATATCCAC
>JAABUO010002508.1_pt1 | contig 22289 bp, 29 predicted proteins | sample 5559291 | NCBI WGS metagenome assembly JAABUO01 (sample SAMN10711878, study PRJNA513372) | rock metagenome | isolation source: Antarctica rocks | place: Antarctica: Victoria Land, Finger Mt sud
AGATGAGTCTGTTCATACCGCAGATTTGCAAACGAGTGAAGCACCCTGCAGCTAGCAATTCAGAAGTGATGCCTACAAGCTTTTTTGCCATGTGTGCAACCGAGACCACCTTCAACAATGGCTTTGACTGCAACAATGTGTGATCTGTGGTATTGCATTGTAACCAATCATGCTGCATTGATTGTGCCTCATTGCAGCCCTGGGCTATTTGGCCATGTAACAGAAGCCTAGGCCCTTCATATCTATGAGGGCTCGCAGGTGCCAAAACATTTTCAAGAGCATTCAAACTGTCAACGCTTTAGACATGAATGTCTGTGTGACACATGACGTATAGTGAGCTCACCTCCGTCATATGAAATAGGTTGCGGAAGCTGAGTGCACACCTGCAGCACAAAACAGCCTAAAACACAGGGCCAACAGACACCCAAGGGAGAGGCAGAAAGAGATGCAGGGCAAGAGGATCTGCCCATTAGTCCAAGAGTGTCTGCTTCCATGTTTGCAGGTTGCGTTCACAGCAGCAATACATATGATGGAACATTGCATATGGTAACCTGCTCTTGCGTTAACCAGTCCCACCTGATACTCCCATGCATCGACATTCCCAAAACTGAGATTATACGTAGGGTTATTGAAGCCAGAGCTATCTAGGCATCCAACATTTGCAGAGCTGGCATTTGCAAGAAGCACATCAGCTGCTTGTGACATCGCATCAAGCAGATCTGTCCCTGACAGATTGAGATCAGCCAGGAAGCTGCAGGCAGCCTGCACTTCGTTTGCTGCAAATCCTTGGGTTGCAAAAGAGTAGTCATACTGGGCCTGCAAAGCAAATCTTTTCTATTCGTTGCCTTGTCACTAGATGGATAACTGCACAGGCATGGTGAGTAAGTGAGTAGTGGCAGGTGTGCCAGCAAGTCAGCGAGTGTATAGGTGGGTGGGCAATGCGTCGACCCACTCACTCATTGGGTGGGTGGGTAATTGAGCGAGCAAGCGAAGGAAACGCGTGAGTGAGTGAGTGGGCGGGTGAGTGAGTGCGCACAAATGAGTGAGTGAGTGGGTGAGTGAGTGAATGAAAGAGTCAATAATTGAGCAGGGAACAGACAGTTGCTAGCACCTCCATACAGTGAGACTATGCAGAGAACATGCAATCTGGAAAGCGATTCTGGAACGCGCAACTTGCCCCAATGATCCACAGCTGCCCCAGAAAGGTTGCAAGGCTTGGGGCATCCTGGGCTGACTTTAAAGCTGAATCTGAGCAGAGCTTCATGTGGTGGTTGATTGTTTTAATGCCTGTTGAATTGTTTGCAAGGGCAAAGAGCTCCTTGAAGAAGTTTTGAACATTCAGAGGGCATGCTGCTGCTGAGCCTGCTTCGCTGGAGGCTGTACGGGTTGCTACTTTTGCAAACGCATATGGATCAAAGCTAGGATCCTGCAACCAAATCAAAGGCTGTTTTTAGACAAGGAGCTTTGACTCTGACACCATTTGTACCGCACAGCACAGCATTGTCGTTTGAAATGCATCAATCATACCAAGCATCCAAGGCAGAATTGAACAGTCAAGGTTATCCAGCAAGCAGTGATTAGAAGTTCAATCAAAACCTGGTCATGCATGAAGGACTGAGGGCATTGCTGTGTGCACACGTGCTCATCAGTCACAGCAGCGTCATAGATTTACCACACCAAGTCCAGGGCAGCCCAACAAAATTGCTGAAGATGCAACGGCTCCAGCAATAACATCTGGAAACCGGATCCTGATATATGCTGCTAAAGTTCCACCTGAGAAGACGAACAACTGGCATAAGGCCCCCAGGGTTTGCATACAGAGGCACACCATATTGCACGCAAATGCAACTATTTTCTCAGATGTATGGTGAATGGACCTGGCAAATACAGAAGCTGATTTCGCTACGTGTGTTTCGTCTTCACGGTGTGCATGGGCCGTCGTTGCTGCTCAGACAGACGCAAGGCTGCATTGAGCATGACACAAGGTGATCAGAAAGCAGAGGTATGAACAGCGCATTGCACAGGCCATGACAACTGCACTAATTACAGCAGGAAAGCTTTGCTTACCGTAGCTTCCACCAATAGCAATGACAGGATTCTGGTCCATACCAAGCAGCTTCTGTACATGTAGCACCACCTCAACATGGTCAATTAGTGCCTGCTCAACATTCAGGTGCTCATAATTATCATCTGGGAAGTATGGCGCCTCATTTGCATAGTAGCGATGCTCAGGCCAGATCTGTAAGGCGCCTGTTTGGTTTGCAAGCTCGGAATAGTAGCCTAAGCCGACATCTGAAGAGCTGCAGCAGGAAAAGGAAACAATCCAGGAGGATATTATGCAAGCTGCTTGTGACAAACAGCAACTACGGCAACCTCCAGGTCAAAGCAGTAGAGGCTGAAATGATACAGGACAAACTAGCTGCAACACCAAATGCCTGTAGGAGGAGCAACGCACAAGCATAAGATCAATCAAAAGCAATGCTTGACAATGTGCAGCAGGTGTCTGCATGACTTACAGAATGTCTTGCTCTGAACCCATGAAAAGGAAGATCGGTGCCGATGCGTCGGGAGGAGTTTCCGGCCAAATCAGAAAGTATCTTAGCTGAAACGTGCTGTTTTTGGAATACTGAGCCTGCATATTCCATAATAGATCAGTGCAAGACAAGCACAGCGCTTTTGAAGAGTTGCGCCATGCTGATGCAGCACAAGAACGGAAACACAACGCACTATGCCAAAGTGATCGACGGAAGTCTTTTTGGTGAAGAATTGCTGCCCAGGGTCCACATATGGATTCGCCGCGGGAAAAGGCTCGGTATGTCCAGCCGGAAAGTTTGGTTCTGCTTCTGACATGACACCGGGTGCGTTATGTTCGGGGGCGTTGTCTGGAAGGACGTCTGGATCACGCAAAGACCTCACTTTGCGTTCGTGGTGTGCAGGATTAGTGTGCACAGATGTTTCAACTAGTCCGGCTTTGGCATGCGCTGCAATCAGCACCAACGCCGTAACGACCAGAATAGCGTGCCTACTGCAAGCCCGAGCCATTGTCTGTTGCCAGGCGGGATCTGTTTGCGTTGATGGGACCAAGGCTGCAGGGCGCACGGGAACATGCTCTTGCTGCCATCGGTTTCTCTAGCATGACACGCCCTGCGGGTGTTTCGCTTAGCTTCCGGAGCCTAGGAGGGACCAAATACGTGAACCTTGGCACAGCAGGCCTCAGTAAGCAGACGATTGCGTCATGGACAAATTTGACTTGAATCCGGGGACCTGCTGCAGTCATCCCAGGGGCTGAACTGCTATGTTCAAAATAAACTGGGCAGTCCTTGCACCGATTGTCAAGGAATCATTCATGCCTTGACAGATCGGATCTCAGACACACGTTCCCAAGGATGCACTGATCTGCAGAGCTTGGTAACATGCCTGGATCATGGAGATATTGTGGCACAGTATGCAGTCACACAGGGTTGTGTTAGGCTGCATCATGCATTGCATTGTGATGAATGAGTGCTTCACTGCAAACCATATGGAACCAAGCCGTTCATCCGGTATGGACAACACCACCACTTTTAATACGCATGTTGCACATGTGTACAGGTCATGCCAGTCTACCTGTCACTGCGTCACAGAATTCAACTTGAGACCGCAGAAAGCATAATAGCAACAACACTGAGGCTGCCCAGCACACTCTGGCAACTGATAGCTAACTCAACAACGTGCATACTGGCCGCAAGCTTGATCCCCTAGCATATCCTTGTTTCCTCTGTGAAAAATCGTAAATCACATTCACATCGCAGTTCAAACTTGACCGACTCAAGCAGATGTCATTGCTGAGGAGAGGCTCTCACACAAGTCACGAAGCAGTTTGCGCCCGACAGATACACACACACTGTCGAGTGAATAGCGAAACAAGTCCACATGGGCATGCTGCAATTGTGCTTGATTGCAGCGGGCTCTTGAGCTAGATCAGGGACAGTAAGCACACTAATTGACAGGCTATGGCGTGACTTGCACATAAGATGCCGGTACAAGTCCGCGCGTCTGGTCTGCGACTCGTGTGATCTGGTACCAGCCCTCAACCTCCTGGTGGACTATGATCTCATCACCGGGGTACACAGTCACCTCTTCCTCACTCTCGGCCTCAAAACCTGTACCCCACAAGCTATGCGCATCTGTGAAAGCTCCGGCTGTGCAACCTAGCAGTGTTGACTGAGGGCCAAGCAGTCAACCAAATGCTAGTCCCACTTGTAACACAGACCTATCGCTGCACTGTTTGTAGCACAATACTATGTTCAGCACAATACTATGATTAGCAGCATACACAATGTGTCCTGACGTCACAGCAAGGTTGCAAGGAGCACTTGCGGTTGTGTGCCGCAAGCAAGGTAATGCAGAAGCAGACCATCAGCATCATATTCGTACAGGTTGAGACACAGATGCAGGCAGGCTGCGTACCATAGAGCACAAGACCAGGCCAGGGCTTGGGCTTGCTTTCTGAGGCTGGGGATCCCAGGCTGGGACTGACATTGCCCATTGGGGATTCAGGAGCCCTCCTTGGAGTCATATTCAGTTCAGATGACATGGTGCGCCTGTGCCGGTGTGCTGAGATTGGACCAAGCTTTCGCAGACCTGTATCTGAAACATGCGCTGAACATGGTAAGTGCTGTATCAGCGCAGTCATGCGGCTTATGCATTTGCAAGGCTGAGCAGGAGCCTGGATAACAGTCATGCGGCTTATGCATTTGCAAGGCTGAGCAGGAGCCTGGATAACAGACATGGATTTGCACATTTACAAGCAACTGGGTAGCTGTCGCGCAGTGGATCACTGCATCTGCACATCACGGTAAAGGCCAGTACACCAGAGAAGGCATTCTTATTTGTGCCTGCTGATTCAGCTTAGCATCTCAGCATGCCGTGTCGACAATGAGCCGAACAGGCGCAAGAGCATGCTCATCTATTGCATACGTCAGAATTCACGCCAGTATCTCTAAGATGTGCTCAGTCACACATATGCACCATCAAGAAAATCACTCGCATAACAGCCTGCCATGCGGGGGTGGCAATGTGCCCTGTAAGTTTGCATACATTCTATGTAAGACTTCAATGCGTGCCACTAGTATCAGTTGCAACGGTACCTTCAAAAACAACAGGTGCTCCCTCAGGGATGGACCTTGCCGGTCCCAGGGACGTTGCTGGTCCCAGGGACATGGAAGGCAGCCTCTGGGGTTGCATCGAGGCTGACCCATCATCATACTGCGTCCCAAAGCTGTCAAAGCGGGAGAAGGCAGACTGGGGTGGCGGCTGCTGCGCCTGCTGTGGAAGCTGCTGTGGCGGCTGCTGAGGGATGCTTGCCTGTGTGTTTGACGCAGGCTGCTGCTGAGGCACAGCTGCTGGTCCACCCAGAATGGGAGTGTTAGATACCTGCATAGAGCAAAGGCTTTGCCAACAATGTAGTGATAGAATGCATGAAGGTGTGTTTTGGTGCATGGCCAACGTGCAAAATCAGCTGTAGGAAGTTAATGGAAGAGTTGCATGACAACAAAACCGGGCGACCCTGCAAGCAGCAGCCACTGCAACTTTGAACAGCAGACAAATGAGCATCATCACAAACCATGCTTGTTGGGCTCATGCATTGTTGCAGGATAAGCAAATTACTGTAGATTCCAGACAGCTTCTTGCACGTCTGTTACAGAGGAGATGTTAATGAAAGCATATTGCATAAGTATAGGTAATCAAGAAAGGAGTGATGCCATGGGCGAGCACCTGTTGGGGACCACCAAGGATTTGCTGCTCTGGCTCAAACCTTTGGCTGCCATTTGCAAAAGCACTGCTGTTGCTTTGAGGCTGTCCCTGCAAGCGGCCTTCAGTCACCTGAGGCTGCTGCCCAAAAGCCCTGCCCTGGGGCTCCTGCTCAAAACGCCCTGCAGGGCTCTGTGGCTGTTGCTCAATTGGCCTGCCCTGGGGCTCTTCTGACAAGCGCCCTGCCCTGCCTACAAAGGACCCGTGATTAAATCCAGTGGAGCTTGCTCCCAGAGATTGCTGACTCACAAACTCCTGCTGAGGCGGCTGGGCCGCCAACTCACGCTCTGGCGCCCGAGTCACAGACAGACGCTCAGGCTGAGCAACAGCAGCTGTCTGTGGCTCTGCATGGCTGAGCCAAGGCGTGTCTGACAAGCCCCTTGCAACAGGCGCAACAAACTCCTGCTGCGGCTCTCCCTGACGCTGACTGACGTCACCATTGCCGGCCTCAGCTGCCTGCAAAGCTTCTGTGGCAGCTTCACTGGCAAACCTGGTGGGCTGATAGGCAGGTGTGGGAGCAGCTGGCGACCTGGAAGGTGATGCCGGAGTCTGGGAGAGAATAGGGCTGTCTGAAACTGCAGTGCCCACTTCTGGAGGCTGGGCGCTTTGGGCAGTTTGCAGCCTTGGCTCTGCATCTACAGGAGCAGCACATTAACACATTGTCACCAATGCTGTGCTGAGCTTACTGTCAGCTAGCTGTGAAGTATCTAAGCAATGTTTGGCAAGTTAGCACGCCGACAACTCCTGGCGCCTGCCCAGCTGTTTAGAGTGAAGCTCTTGAGGTCAGTGGGGCCTTCAGCTGATAAATATGCGTACAATCACGCAGTGTTGTAGGACTGCTGAGAAGAACTGTTGAACATGCAATGCAGCAGAAAGCATGTGATACATGTGCTGACTGATTACAGCAGCAGCAGCTCTGCAAAAGCCAGCACCACTCTCACTGTACATCAGCAATTGCACAGCTCACTCTTGAACACGCCTATATGCGTCTGTACCAGCAATAGCAGGCAAGCAGCAAGGTCATGCAGACAAGCAAAGGTAAGGCTGAATAAATGAGAAATTTGCAGCGGACAGCAGTGATGGCATATATCAGCTCACTGCAATCCCTTACATCTGTACGTTTAGGCGTTTCACTTGTGTCAAAGCAATGGAAAGTGAGTGAGTCAGGCTGACCTGGGCGGGCTGCAAAGGCATCTCCATAAGCAGGTGGGGCCTCCTCCTCCAAGTCAAAGTCAAGCTGCTGAGATGCAAAGGCGTTCAGCTCCTGCAACAGCTCACACGCTCAATGCTGCGCTGCTGGTGCAATATGCTGTTGTCAGGCGCTTTGCAAGTTGTCATGAGCAAAAGGCAGTGGTGCAAGTGCAGGAGCTGGTATGTTTCTTTTTTAAGCTTGGAGAAGACAGATAGTCAGTTTCAGTTCTAAAAGAGTATGGAGTAAGTTTGAGACTGCGCTATATGCCTTCAGTACAACTGCACAGCCAAGCAACAGAGGCATTCGCAGCAATGAGATGTGTTTGCGTGCTTACACTTCGCGGCGCAGCTGCAGGGGCCTGTGGGGACCTGCCCCAGCTGTTGTCGCCCCAGCCTTTGGAATCTGTGTCCTTCCAAGACTCTGAAGGTGTACCAGAGAAAATCTCAGTTCAGCACTCATTTCTCATCATGTGGCGTGACTAATAAGCAAGCTCTAGGAGCATGTTGTCATGAAGTGTTACTGCTTCATGCCTGTCATGGTGTGCTGTGCAAGAACATTGAAGCTGCTCCATTCAGGCCTGAAATGAGCGATGCTTCTGTGCAATCTCCCCATATTGTAGTGCAGGACTGGACAGCACTTTGACTGTATTAATGTGAGGCCTATGCCCAAGGGTTGCAACACCTTTGCCATTGCCGCTGGGTTGGCATGTTTCAACATCAACCACATCCATCCTAATTGGTATCTTACTTCACAGCATGTCCTATGTGCGTTAGGCAGATCATGCAGCTTCCTGCATGCTTTTTTTTGACACAGGCAGAGGGCGTTTGCTGGTTGGGGATGACACATATGTTGTACACAGACGCATGAGGCTGAGCACGACTGTGAAGTACCATAGTAGTAGTCTGACTGACTGACTGACTCACTCACTGACAGAAATGAATGAACAAACAAGGAAAAAGTGACCAAATCAATTAACAAACGATAAGTATTTTGATAAAAAAATGCAAGCACAAATGAGTTCATACAAGAGGGCAAAGAAGTAGAAGAATGTATGGCTGAATGAAGAGGAGACTCACCCAGGGGGTCACCTCCCCCGAAAGCATCTTCATGGGTGCTCCTGGAAGCCCTGTTGGGGCCGTAGCCCTCAGAGGAGGCCACAGAAGCCCTCGCTGAGGAGGGCTGCATGCCGTAGGTGTACCCATCATCCATGCCTCTTCTACCTAGACACAGGCAGATCATCTAAACCAAAAAGCAAAGCAAAGCAAAGCAAAGCAAAAGAAGAAGAGGAGCAAGAAATAGCAGGAAAGAAGAAGAGGCGGAAGATGTACCAACAGCAGAGACAGCCTTTCAAACAGATCTTTCCAGCAGACTGTGTACTGCACGCTCATCTAGACCTTGCGTGTGCGTTTATGTACAGAAAGCATGTGATGTGTACCTGGCAAGCCTTCAACACTGGTGGAGACTGGGCCATACCGACCTTCCCAGCAAATCATGTGATCACACTCACCTACACCTTGGTGACGCATTTGCAGGTTCGAGGAAGCATGTGGCGTGTGACGTGTACCTGGCAAGCCCTCGACACCAGTGGAGACAGCACTGGACAGGGCTGCACCAGCAGCCCCCACAGCTGCAGGGGTGATCTCCCCGGGCTGCAGGATGCGCACAAAGGAGGAGGGCACCAGTCCCACCTCCCCGTGGATATTGGCTACTTGCAGCCAGCCATCAATCTCGTGGGCCACCTCCACCTGCAAGGACGGCTGTGCTTGTGACTAAACAGACTGAAACAAGCGATCATGAACGACAACTTGCAGCCAGCTGTCGATCTCAAGGGCCACTTCCATCTGCATGGACAGGTGTGACTGTGAGTCGACAGAGTGACTGTCATCCGAGCCAGACGTCAATCTTGTGGGCCACTTCCACCTGCATCAAGTGGGTGTGACGGTGAGTCCACGGAGTGAAACAGCGGTGAAAGATGCATCACAAGGGTTGGTCACCGGCAGCCACCCATCAAATCTCATGGGCCGTTTCCAACTGCAAGGGCAGGTGCAAAGATGGATAAAGAGATGAAGAGGTGTAATCAGAAACGTGTCACAACTGTTGACCACTTGAAGTCATTCCTCTGTCTCATGGGCCACCTGCACCCAGACTGCAGATTTTTGAATTGACATCTTCTCACGCTGTGTATCCCAAGTGCCACCAGAAGAGCTGCGCTTGTCCTTGTCATTGAGCTCAGGAAGCCGCAACAGGCAGTCAAACCCATGTCATGCAAGGCCCAAAGGAGCATTTGTTGCAGCAAGCATGATCAGGGGCGATGCAAGGTAGTTAGGGTTTAGGGTTTGGGGTTTGATCAGCAGTAATGCAAGGTAGTCAAGCGCCTAAATGCCTAAGGCAATGTATAAAACCAAGTCAGCCTGCATGCTACATACACATTGACTTTGTATATAGTATACCTGTTGTAAAGCAAGTCAGCCTGCAGGTTACAGGTACATTTACATTATATGCAGGTATACGCACAATATGTTTACGCTTAGATACACATAGTAAAGCAAGTCAGCCTGCATGCATATTACATTACACACACGCATCATATACAAGCATCATATACACGCATCACCTGTTCTCCTCTGTCGACAGTCAGCTCCTCATCCACAGTCGCCTCAAAGTTGTACTGAACAATGCCGCGGCCATTGATGATGATCGTTTCTGCAAGGGCAACACATACAGTGAGACTGTCATGCTGACATTACAGGTATTGCACACTGCTGCCATGCATGCCGCATGCATGGCCCCATGCAGGTACGTGTTTCTGCCTAGAGCTAGCTCAAACTCTTTTGGTTTGCTCTTTTGCATCACTGTTTTTGCTCCTGACTCTTATTCTTTGAAGCTGATCTACTGTTGATGCGTGGGTCTAAGCTGTAAGATGCAGTTACGACTGCCGTCTGAACCCTCTGGCCATTCAACACAAAACATGGGGCACTCACAGCAGGGCTGGTTGAGACCAGAGCAGATGCCGACGCAGCTGCTGCAGATGTGGCAGGGCAATCAGGCACGGGACTGATGTGAGCAGGTGCAGCGAGCAGGATGAGGCACAAGTCTTAGTTCGCAGCCGCAGCGTCTGCGACTAGGCGTATGATGAGCTGTGTGGAGGACTAGGTAACAAAGCTTGGCATGTCAATGTGCCGACCGAACTTCAGAGTAGGGCCGGATCTCTCACCAGAGCTGCCGCGAGGTGATGCAACTTCAGTCACATTGAGCTCTAGGCTGGCCTGCCGCATGTGGCTAGGGTAGCCGTAATCTTGCTCCTCTTCTTCATACCCTGTGCAAGAGACACAAAAGATGGTCAAACGCAGCACATGTGTGCCTTCAAGCATGTGTGAGAGGCAGCATCACTGTAGAATCTGCTACTGCTGCAATGCTCGTCACAAGCATCTTTTGCAACCGCCCTAATGCAAACAATAGCTCAAACCCAAGCTTACACACAGAGCGCTGCTGCATTCCGACTGATTGCTGTGGCTGCAAGTCGTTCATGCACACGATAGCTCAATTGCACATGGTGATGCATAAATGTGACACAGACATGGTAGCTGGGCAGACTATGCAGTCCCACTAGCACAGAGTCATCAATGATTTGGATGTTGAGGAACAAAAGTCATGACGTCATGAACACCTCTGTTTGAAATAAGTGTGGAGTAGAGAAGACAAGCCATGTTGTACAGAAGATACAACACGTAGCAAAGAAGCCATGACATACAGTACAGAAGACGAGACATGTAGTAAAGAAGACAAGCCATGACAAACACGTAAACACCACACAAAGAGTGTCAGCAGTGCAGCAACACTGACCAGTGTTACTGGGGTTGATGTCTTCCCAGGGCCTGTAGGGCTTAGGCACGGGCGCATAAGAGGCCACCACTTTAGCGTCAAGCTCCTGCTGCAGAGCATCCAGGCTGCCCAAGCTGCCCAGGTCCAGGGGTGGTAGTGGAGCAAACTGCTCCTCCTCTCTTGGCGTCGGCGGCTGCTCTTGAAGGACCTGCAATCAGTTGCGAGTGGTGTCAGGCAGACCTGCTGATAGTTTGTTGTTGCCCCGTTTCTTGGCAAAGGCAGCTGCTCTTGAAGAACCTGCAATCAGTGACAAGGCTGCCCCAGCCCGAGAGCAGAATGTCTAATGCTCTATATCACGACAATGCAAAATCTAGCCATTTCACGGGTGGCCTCTGTCAACATGACCACTAAAATGTCCTCACAAACTCAGACGCAATCTAGAAGGCAGTCCCGAAGTGATGATAGAGTCTTACAGCAGTGGTACAAGACAGCGTTGGGCAACTTGCCCATGTAACAACCCTTAAACACCCTCAGTTTATCTTGAGATAATAAAAGACGCAGTGTGTGATGAAGAAGCACCTTGGTGACTTCCCTCAGCTCACTCTCGGTCCTGCTGATGGCTGACTCATCATCTGACTCATCAAAAGCGTCCTTCTTGGCTTGATCCTCCTTGGCAAACACAGACTCTGTCTGTGCCTGCAGGAATGCCAGCGCTCACGGCTTGACTGCCAGCACCGGCTGCAGATTGCGCAATGGCAGGAAACAGGCAAGATGTGCTAGGCTCAAGAACACTGCTGCACAGCAGCTGTTGCATGCAAGGGTGAGAACAGCACAGTCCACCAACTTGCATGCCCCATGAGCTCTTGTCTGTGTATCAGCTTGCATGCCCCATGAGCTCTTGTATGGCTGCTGCCGCGCAAGATCTGCACCTCTCAACAGAACTGCTCCTCATGACAACAAGGTGCCGCAACTCAAGCAAATCAGTGCTTCTCACAATCAACTTGGCGGCACAGACTTACACATTTACACCTGGGCAGTGTGATGACCAGCACTGTGTCAGCCATAGTGTGGATTATAACGTAGGTGCAACACCAAGGGAGTGTTGGCAATAATGTACATGTGTGTGTGTGTGTATACATATACATGTGAACTATATGATGTATTCATGCAAACCATCATATGTGCAATGCAGTGTTACCATACTGGTGTATAAGCAAAACAGGAAGCCTCACCTCAGCTTCAGGCTGTTGTGGCTCAGGCGGTTTGGCGAGTTCATTCAGCTCCTCCAGGCCTATGCCTGACATCAAAGCTTTGCTTTTTGGCCCTGCATCCATTTGGAAGTTGATCACTTGTGATTACCTACCAAGTGGCCTGCTGCACTCAAAGAGCAGATCTGTTCCCCAATTTTGACCAATATGGTCATACTTTCATCATCTTGACAGTCCACATGAGAGCACGCACACACACACACACACACACACACACACACACACACACAGACAGATAAACACTGACAGACACAGATAAACGCTAGGCATTTCGGTTTAGCTAGAGGGTGGTAAGCTCCTCCCAGGGAGCAGTTCTGGACCCCGGACTTGCAATAGATCTGACCATGCTGCTATCAACAGTCCACAACAAAGCACACACACAGTACAGACAAGCCCTAGATGACCACTATGGTTACCTACAGGATGGTCAGCTCCTCCCAGAGATCAAATCTGGTCCCCAAACTTGCTATAGTTCTGACCATGTTGCTATCAAAATGACAGTCTAACATAGAGCACACACGTTGTACAGACAATGGACCCGACTGTGATTACCTAGAGGGTGGTAAGCTCCTCCCAGGGAGCAGATCTGGTCCTCAATCTGGCTGTAAATCTGGTTGTGCCTCGCCTTGAGAGATTCCAGTACAGCTTCCGGCCACTCCTCATGCTTCATGCCATACCTGGTCGCCAGTCCCTCCAGTGTGATGCGGGTGGAATAGATTGCATCGAGAATTTTCACAGCTGGTAAGACTGCTGACGCAACACCTGAAGCAAAGACCAATTTGGGGCTTCACAGCTGAGGAGGGCAGCGGGCGGGGTGGGACGTCCAGTGACTGTGCGAGGACAGATTTGTGCTGTGTTGCCTCATGTTGCCTTTCAGCAGACAGATCAGGGCACAAAAAGGGTGTTGCTCTAGAGTAACTTTGCTGAGGAGACAATCGCAGCAAGATCCCATGCAAATGCCAAGGAGCTCCAAGGGCTGACATCAACATCAGAATGCTCAAAAGTTTTGACCCAGTGCTGCAAGCAACACCAGCACGCTACCATGCAAGTGTGATGCCAAAAGACGCATGCAGGTATGGGACTACATCACACATGCAGCTCACCAGTGGCGTCAGGGTCGCTGATATAGTCTGGGGCCGATAGAGACTTGAGAATGGTGTAGCCCTGCAGCTTGTAGGGCTCTTCTGAACGCAGGGCAACCTTTGCAATGGCTTGAACAGCAGCAACCCGGATGCCCCAGGGCTGAGACAGGGCGCTGTGGTGCAGGTGTGACAGCACAGCAGCCATCAGCGGCTTTCTCAATGCCTGCACAGTTTGGCTGAAATATAATGGCATGTATACTGATGAAGTACTGGTCTGATTGCACATCAGCCATCAGTGATTTTCTCATAGCCTGCACTTTGGCTGATACAATGAGTGTCTACACACCTGTCTAATGTGGGCAAACTGCAACTCAATTGGGTGGTAGACTGATACTTTGCTGGGCATGTGCTAGGCTGTCAAATGAGCAATTGCAGTGCTGTTTTATGCTTGTCACAAATTCTGCCTACAGCGTCAGCATGATTTGCGGTGGGTATGCTGTTGAACATCAATGACAGGTCCCTGAAACAGGCATTGTCACATGGGAGCCATGTGGCACCTCATTCATACATGGCATGGCACTTCGGAGGATGCAGCGCAAGCCTGCACAGCAATGAACGCCATACGCATGTACTGTAACTCCCTCTCTGTGCTGACAGTGTTTCTTGGTACTGCTATTGTCTCTTTGTGATGTCACCGTTTTCCTGTACCTGCATGGCAATGATCTCCCCAGGACTGGATGTCCTCTGCATGGCAGCATTGATGGCAGCAGTTGCCTTGACAGCCTCATTGTCTCCTGCATACTCCAAGGCAGCTGCGTTGGCATGCTCACCCAACCACCATACAGCGCTGCGCTGCAGCTTGGCCCATGCAGCTTCTTCGGCTGCCGCCTTGCCTATGCCTGTCACCGTCGCACCTGGGTGACGTCATGTGCCACAGTCAGCAAATTTGAATCAACGTGATCTTCACTGCAGTATATTACAGCCCAGGTCACGTTCACCACAGCAACTTTTGATGGCACAGTAGCATTGTGGACTGCAATCAGTGTGCGCATGATCTGGATATGAGCGCGCAGCAGCAGTCACAACATGGCAACCTGTGCTGTACAAGCAGATGCTGCAGGCAGAGGGAAATGGGAAGAAAGAGGGGGGGAGAAAGAGGAGGAGGGGAGAGAAGGGGGTTGGGAAGTACAAGAGTGGGGGGGTGGGCCAACAGCAGGATTTACCTGTACGGGCTGAAGCTACAGGCGGTGGGGGAGTCCCTATGAACTCAAGGGCAGCTTGAAGGGCAGCCATCTTGCCCTCTAAGCCCAAGGGCAGGGCAGCACTCCACATGCCTGCCAGCTGGTCACCCTGTGTCCCGCACAATGCACACTTACAGCAGCAATGTAGGCTTACACCAGCAGCACTAAAACATCTCCCCGACGTAGAAACGCGTTTTACTGTCCCCAGGCATTTCTGAGTTTAGATTTCCAGTGTAGGGATAACGTTTCTGAATTAAAGTAGACCTTTTGGGACTGAAAAGAGCTTATAGTAATCACAGGCAGCAGCATCTTTGGCATCTTTGCTGCACATGCAACCCTGCATGTTTTGTGTTCAAACACAGCTTTGCTGACCACCAGTGACAGTGTGTATGCAGAGGCTACCTTCTATCAGGCACATGCATGACACCTTGCATGCTGAGCATCAAGGTGGCTAAGAGAAAGGAGGTGGCTGCAGCAGCCACAAGCTACATCAGGACTCAGACACAAGTTGAACTTGCAAGTTGACAGCAAGTTTACCTTGAACTTGGAAGGGGCAGCAGCCACGACAGCTCCTGCACACTCCAGCAGCAGACGAGCCCCCTTGGGGACTGCTCTCAAGACCTGCACCAATCAGGCGGTGCGCATGCCGGTTTTGGCATGGCTTAGGTGCATACGTACTCTGGCTGTCCTTGACAGTATGAGCACAGTTTCAATGCATAGGTGCATCTGTAACCTGGCTGTTCTTGACAACACGAGCAAAGTGTTGCTGCTTAAGGGCATCTGTGATGGGCACAGTCCCAAGGTTTCCTGCCCAGATGCCACTGTTTGTTGCTATGCACTTGTGGAAAAAGTCACAGGACAGAAAACTTGTGGAATGTGTGTAAAGAATTGTCAATATTGCAAGTGCCTTGGCAGTCACCGCTGTACTGTTGTGAGTTGATGCGAAGTACTGCAAGCCACCTGATCATGCGCATCTCTGCTGCATGATCAAAGAGACACGATACATTGTGAGGACCGATCAGAAGCATGCTTACTTTGTAGATGGCAGCCAGAAGAGCCTGCAGCAGATCTTGGTTCCAGGGCTCTTCCACGCTGCCTGCCCCTTCCTGCTGGATGGCCCTGGTGCTGCTGACGTGGCGCAGCAGGGCTGCAGGGCTCACAATGGTTGCCTGACTAGGCAAGGCCTGAAGCACGTGCAGAAACGCTGGGCGCACCGTAGAGAAAGTGATGGTGACGCTGAAAGATACAGGAAGAGATGGGTTTGTATGCTGACCGCTGGCCAGGAGACACAGGGGCTTTCAGTAAGCCAGATCAGGATCATCTTTGGTTGGCATGTGCTTTTGACTGCTGATTAGAAAGCTGCTGATGAGGTTTTGCCTTAACATTGCCCAACACTTTTCAGCTTGCTCAAGTCGATTGCTCGGCAAGCAGGCTGCAGGTGCAGAATCAGCTTTTGGCGCAAGTCTATGCATGTGAGCAGTTGACCTTTGCTTGTTTTACTACACAAAACCAACACGTACACCCAAAAAAATAAACACTATATCTTCCTGGATGTAGAAAACAATGGACACCAAGGAAAGACAATGTATACAGTTTTCTCTTACCTGGAGCCAAAACAGGCTTTCCATGGCAGCACATCGCTCAGCAGCGCCATCAGAGCCTTCCAGCACAAACAGGAGTTCCTGAGTGATCATGTCCATGGTGCGCCCGGGAATGCCCTTGGTGGCTCGGGGCACCACAGATGCCGCAACTGCCCTAGCATGTGCCTCCACCATTGCACCTGTCCCAATCAGGCAATACTTCAGTCAAAAAGGGTCGTGGCATGAATGATGGCATGCTGTAGTGTTGACACAGCACTTGATGACATGTTTGTTTGTATGCATGGTGCAAGCAGGAGCGCCCTTTGATGCTTATAACAGTATACGCAGCATTTAATGTCATGTTTGCTCATATGCATGATGCAAGCAGGATCGCCCTGTGATGCTTAGGGCCGAATAATTGCTGCTATATCCCAGCAAGCACCCTCACAACCGCTGTGATTGGAGTCAATCCACTGTCACAGCGCACCAAAATGTGCCATACCGAGGGGTCAACTGCAATAGAGGCAAAGCAGAGCAGGCCGAGGACATGAGCAAGTCCATGCAGAGCAGAGCGTGGCAACATGACTAACCTGCTGCACGCGCAGCCGAGCAAACAAGAGGAGCAGAGGGGCTGCGCAAGGCTGCCCTGAGGCGCACCCCAACTGCCCCCATCAGGGTTGCGCTTTCAGCCCCTTGCAGTCCAGGAATGTAGACCACCTCTGCTGCTGCCTGCAAAAAATCAGTCATTCAGACAAAGTTGACCAAGATGCAGGTTAGCACAGGACATCTCAACAGGCATTGTGCAAGGAGTGTTGATATAATAGATCTGTACAAACCTGTAACAGGCATGATGGTTGAATTGAAAGTAGCGGTAACTTGGCGACCTCGCTGCCAGAATATACGTGGGCATCTGAAGGCTGGCAGAAAGGCAGGTCAGATTGAGTGCAAGGCAGATTGCTTGCCTGAGATGAAACCATGGACCAGGCACGGATGCGCATACGGTTGGACACCAGCTCTTCCTGGGGCGTGAGAGCAGTGGCCCCAGTCATCAGGGAGGGGTTGTAGGGGGGCAGCTGTCCAAACAATGCCTTGATGGCCTCTACAGTCACTAGATCATCCTGATCCCTGCAGACATCATCATGCACATGTCACTCAGACAATAACATTTATTTCAACAAACTTTTCATGTTGGCACTTGACACGCAATGCATGCTGACATGCAGAAGAGATGGGTGACATAATACTGGGCACCAAGTACACCAGCCAAAGCAGCTACAGCTTGACTGCCAATGGGGAAAAATGCTGCCTTATGCTATGTTGCTGGTTTCAGCATAAAACTGTTTGTCTGATGGCCGACGCGTACATTGCTTGCTACAGCCAAAGCAGCCATCACATTGACATGCTATGCAGCTGCACAGAGCCTCCAATGCAAAGGACTCACTGACAAACACTGACAAATTGAGAACAATTGACACAACTTTCTGCAGGGCTTGGCATGTCCGAAGACAAGAAAGTGACCTAGTAGCAAGCATGACCAGCATCCTCCACAAGGGCGCTCCCAGACCTGACACAAAAGTCTGAGTGGAGGTCCACTCAGCATACACCAAGGCTGAGCATAACCTGGCTAGGTGGATCCTAGCCCATTTGTCTGTCAGATTGATCTTAGAGGTCATGGTCTGCAGCTTGTCTGCTGCTGCTGGCTTGCTCTGCCCAATAAGCAATCCTGCAGCATGACAGCAACATGACAGTCACAGAAGATTCTGCTGTCTGTATCAGTGTGGTAAGTCCTCTGTTGGGTGGGTAGTAAGCTAGGCAGTGCATCAGTACTGGCATCTGGTAAAGTCTGGAAGTCTGATGTTCTGACAGGGAAGAAGAAGTGAAAATCCTGTAGGCAATCATGACAGGAGCCTCTGATAGTAAGCTGAAAGTCCTGTTGCAGTAGCACCCTGAATTGATGTTCTAAACATGGAGTGAAAGATGTCAGAGGGAAATGCTCTTTTGACAAATGTGAAGCATATGGCCTGTGAGCATTGATGAAGCGTGATAACACACACAATACAATGCAATTGGGACGCAGCAATCCAAGGAATCTGTTAACATGAGTCAAGCAAGGTGCATGCATGCAAAGGCTGCAGCTGTAGGGCATGCTCTCACGGCGGTATATACCTGATGCTTCATACTGAGCCACAGCCGAGTTGATCAGCGGTGCAAGCTCTGCTTGCTCTGACAAGACCTTCCCTGCATCCTGTGATGCAACAAGGCAATCAGAAACAGCCTGCACTCCCTATGTACTGCTGCGACCTGATGCACATGTATGCAGACAAGACCTTCCCTGCATCCTGTGATGCAACAAGGCGATCAGAAACAGTCTGCACTCCCTATGTACTGCTGCGACCTGATGCACATGTATGCAGACAACACCTTCCCTGCATCCTGTGATGCAACAAGGCAATCAGAAACAGTCTGCACTCCCTATGTACTGCTGCAACCTAACGCACATGTATGCAGACAAAGAGCATCAGCATGGGGATGCAACCACATGGGCAGTAGGGTGTCAGGACAGACGTATTTGTGTATTGCAGTCATGCATCTCTGGTACGGTCTCATGATGTGAAGAACACGTGCAGTACATGAGAGCATTGACTGGTGTGCTACGGATGAGATAGACTATGTTGCTCAAGGCCACACCACACAACATAGGCTCCACAGAGAAAGTAAAAAGCAAAGTGCATGGAGCTTTTTGTAAAATTGCAGTCTGCTCAGCACAATGTTCTTGCATATCAAGAAAGACGCAGGCAGTACCTTACGAGCTGCAACAACTGTCAAAGCCAATGCATGCCTTGCGCCAATAGGATCCAGGTTGACTATCCCACCAAAGCACTTGAACGCCACAAGCTGAGCTGCTGGACCTGCACAGAGCACAGACAGACCCCCTCAGATCAGCATCACTGTTGGGATGAAGACTCACCCCAGCCAAAATTTAGTCAGATCCGGTCTCACATTACCAGATACCACATGTGTACAAACATCAAGGTCAGATGATCCTGACAGTCAGCGTACCATAGGTAAGCGTCCTTATCTAATCTCTGCTTGGGTAACTCCTGACTCGCATTTAGAGCAATGATGCGCTTCAAATAAGCTTGATCGAAGCGAGCTTCATTCAGTGCTATCTGTATGGCTGGCTGCGGATGACTCATCACAGCTGTAGCAACCATGGTGCAGGAATGTGTGACGCTACCTTTGAGCGCAGCCCTGGCTGCCATGAAAGCGCTGCGCTGCAGCTCGTATGACTCATCCAGGATGTTGCCCTTGTTCTTCTTCTTTTTTTCGGGTGCAAAAGCTGGCTCAACCTGTGATGCGCGAGCCAGGGCTGTGTCAATGGCCTGCAGCACGGCTTTCTCTCCATCTGTGCCTCTGCAACATGCCGCAGCAGTTGAGTGAGATGTGAGTTGAGCATGAATGCCATCACAGCATGATCCTTGGCAGGGCTTTAAAGCCCTGCCTAGGTATGAGCATTGACTATCTCCAAGCCGTTCTGTCTTTGATGAGCCTGGACCAGTGGATGCTTGATGTATCCCTTCCTGGCATGTATGGGCAGAAAAGCGACAGCGCCTATTCTGTGCTACTGCATCTGACCTTTGCCATGTGAAATGCCATCTAGAGCACCATGTATGTTAGCATGTACGGGGTGATATGGTCAACAAAGATGGGATGACTTGTGCTTTGGCCTCAGCGCTTTGCAGCTGGTGTGTACACATGTGGCATTGCTGCTCTTGGCAGAATCTGCCAATGCTGAGTTCAACCATGATCAAATGCCTGAAAATTTGTGGCAAGCCAAACTGCTTGCGGAGTGGAAATGATCATGAGCTGCGCAACTGGCACAACATGCATCCCAGCTTGTGTATGGCTCACAGCACATCACTGCAATGTGTGACTCATCACACTACATCATTTGCCACCAGTACTGCAACATGCCTCAATCCTCTATGAAAAGCACAGGTCTTGACAACAATGTCTGTGATTGTTTTGACAGCTCCTGTCTAATAATTGACACAGTACAACAGGTCAAGTGCAGTGAGGTTTCAGTGCAAAGGCCTTCGACCATACCTTGCTGCAGCAGCTAAGGCCCTTAAAGCCAGTCTCTGCTTGGCGACTTCAGAGGGCTTTGCAATGTCTGCCCACGCCCTTGCAACCACATCCGGGGGCAAGTCCAGTGCTGCTGATACATTGCTGCTGCCTGCATAGGAGAAGCAGAGACACCTCAACTGTCAGGCAGCTGCAGAAAAGCTAACAAAAAAAGGTAATAAGGGGTCAGCAGGGCAGTGAGGTGCCTGCTTGCTGCATTGGGTTCCAGGGAAGCATTGTGCTTCAGTTGAGTCAGCTCTGAAGCACAACGAAAATGGGTATCCCGCAAACTCAGGTGCCTCCAAAACATGATAGCGTGATAAATTCTAACGTGATAGCATGTTAATTTCTGTTGTGAGTTACTTGTTGATGCTGTTCGCATAGCATGAAACAATGGCTGATGCTTGCTGGAAAGGGAAACTGATTGCCACTGCTATTTGCAGGTAACAAGCATGCCCGGATTCTTTGTGGTGAATGTGTAATAATTCAACATGCAATACAGACCTGATAGAGCCACAGACAGACACAAACAAAGGAAGACAGGCAGATGGATACACACACAGATGGACATGGGTAGGGATGTAGGCGATACCAGGGGTGGGGGAGGGGGTACCAGCACTGCCCACCCCCAGCAACACCTGCAGTAGGTAGTAGACCTGCCGCACAACCTTCCTGCAGATCATCCAGCACAATCCGGCACACTGACTTCAGATCATCCAGCACACACCGTCACATTGAGTTCAGTTTCAAGTGCATGGCACAAGCAAGGCAGTTAGTTCATGCAGTTTCAGCTGCTCAGAACTTGCAAGTCATGGGGTCCTGATACATGATGTGTTTGGCGCTATTGAGATTGCACAGATCTGCGTTGCCATTGATGCAAGCTCAGCAGCGCCCAAACATCTCGTATATTAGGTGTCGATGACTTGGAAGTTCTGAGATGTGCATTTGACAGAATGAGCCATATACTGAGCCATACATTATTACACGAATACGTACAGCATTGTGTTGCTGCATGTGTCATTAACAAAGGGAGAACAGACTCTGCTAACAGCACTGACTCACAGGTGCAAACACCGTTGCAAGCTGCATTGTGACTGGCAGTGCTGCGTTGTTTGAGCAGAGCATGCTTGAGGCAGCAGTGCAAGACAAGCTGTGCTGTCTAATGTTGCTATATGCAAGATACAGCCACCACAGCAAGCATTGGGCTGTATATCATTGTTATCAACTTACTTGTCATCAGTGGTGCCAATGATCTGCAGCAACTGCGCCACCAGGGTTGCAGGCACCACTTCATACTGTGCGAGGCGTGGCAGTACCAACTCCAGCAGAGTCTTGTGGCCCTTTTCTCCAACGTTGCGAGACTCACCTGAACGTTTTCATTGCATGCATTCGAATGTGGAGCAAGCATAGACCAGGAACATGAGTTCAGCAGGGTATGAGACAGTATGCTGTGTAAATAAGAGAGCCAACATGCGAGCTGATCATCCTGACTCCACACTGTGAAGGACGCACAACAGTGTCGGCATGTGCCGCATCAACCGCCTTACCTAAGGCTCTGATAAGATCGTGGTAAGTACCGCTCTGCAGGACAAAGTCAAATGTCTTGCAAGATTGCCGCCTGTGAATGTATAGGCTGACTACAGGCCAGTCAAATTGTATTTAGCCTGTACTGAGCATACCTCTCCTTTGGGAAGCTGACTCCGCACGTAACGATTCAGCTGAGGCACAGCCCCTGCCTCTGATGGTCTCGGAGGCGGCCGCTGTGGTGCTGCAGCTTTGCTATCATTGACGAGTACCGGAGCGGTATTCGCAACGATGGTCTGTGTAACTGCAGGTGTTTCCTCTTTTGTGAGTGCTGCCAGCCCAGCTGCATTGCCCTGCTTCTTAGATGCCGGTGAATCAAGCTTGCGTCGCAGCGCTGCCGGCATCATGGTGTCCTTCGCTGCTCTCAGACTGTTGTTTACGCTGTTCATCGTTAACTGAATGAGGTGATCGGCCAAATGGCTGTCGTCAATCTTATCGGAACCTCAACCGCTGTGCATCATCGGCACGCTTTCTCGTGGATTGCTCTCTGTGACATAGCCTTGTCATGCATCCTGTTTCAAACTAGCACAATTCCTGATGGATCAAGGGGTGCCATGACAGGGAGCCCTCGCCATTTAGAGATGGGTTTAGGGTTTAGGGTT
>JAABUO010002509.1_pt1 | contig 22280 bp, 34 predicted proteins | sample 5559291 | NCBI WGS metagenome assembly JAABUO01 (sample SAMN10711878, study PRJNA513372) | rock metagenome | isolation source: Antarctica rocks | place: Antarctica: Victoria Land, Finger Mt sud
CAGGAAGCCCGTCTTCCTGGCTGAAGGCGGTGTCATTGCCCTCATGGAGCTGCTAGAAGAGCGCAGTACAAAGGTCAAACCTGTGTTTTCAAATGTCATGAGCATTGCGTGCAAGAGGCTGTCCTCGAGTGTGATTTTGTGCAGAAACACAGCTCGAGTCGACTTGTCTGCTTGCAGCTTGCATTTTGAATCCGACCAAGTGGACCAAATGAGCATGAGTGCTAGTTTTCGAGCAGACACACATGTATTGTCTTCGGGGTTGATGTTCAGCAAGCACAAGGCATTCTGCGAACTTGATCATTGCTTGTTTGACAGTTGAGCGGCAGCTGTATACATCAGTAACAATGTCCAGCTTCTACTGGACTGAGTTATATCTGCTTTGGCATGTACTGTAACAAACTACATACACTTTAGTAGCAGGGCAGATGGCCAGATGGTCATGCAGTGATATGCTGACATATGTAGGCTTGACTTGCAGGTCGTATTAGCAGGCTTGGAGCTAGCCAACGCCTTGGTTGCCAGCGATGCCTCAGTGATGGAGACCATGTGCCTGGTCGGCATTGTGCCCACGATAGCACGCTTTGCGGCTGCTTCCTGGACTCGTGGTATCCGCCTCCAAGCTGCTCTCTTTGTGCAGCAGCTCTGCAGAACAAGCTTGGCCACTGCTCAGATGTTTGTTGCCTGTCAGGTACAACCTCCTGCCATGCATTGTCTCTTTTGGCGTTGTGTCAGCATTGTTGTCAATTGCCTGTCGAGTGCATGCTGTCTGTTGGTTGCCATGTAAACATGGCAATCTACCGTTGTTGCACCATGACACAAAACGAGTACAAACACCTGTACCATGTGCACTGAAGCTGTGATAGAGCCAATACATGCATTCAATTCACTGACATTCAAGTGTTTCTCCTGAGCACCAAGTGCATCTGCACCTATCATGGAAATCTAAGTATTTCACATCAAACTTGCAGGGTCTGCCTGTGTTGGTTGGATTGATTGAGGACAATGTGGCAGAGAGTGGCAAGCTGACAGGAATAGGTGTGGACTGCATATGGCGCGTGCTTGAGGTTCATGGAACGAGCCCTTTGAATCATTTGTGCCGCCTGCTGGCAAATGCTGGCTTGCCACACAGGCTCATGCGAGCCATGCTCACCTTCAACCAGGAGTATCAGCTCCTTCTAACACATGCTGAGGTTGGTGTTCATTCCAACCCTGCAATGCTGTCCCACAGCTTCCATGCGCACCTTGCATCCCTGCACCATCACTCCAACACGCATACAAAACTTGATGCTCAGCCTGCCTTTGCAAATGGGCCTTGATCCACATGCTGCAGCATTTCACCATCGGAGTTCTGCCAATTCATTTTGTAGTGTATTGAGTATTTCAATCGCCCTGTGGCTGCCTCAGGCTCCTGCCATCAGCATAGAACTATTGGGTTTCCTAATTCCAAAGGTAGGGCTGGATGCATGAGTACACTGAGCATCAAGTCTATGGTTGTGTACTGCAGGCGGCACAAGACAGCAGTGTGAGGGGTGGGAAGCATGCCAGGTCTGCCTCGCACCCTGGGGACATGCAGCAGGCTCTGCTGGGCATGGACACTGATGACTACCCTCGCAGTGCCAGTCATGCTTACGCCTCCACTCGCACTGGTGGCTTCAGCCCCACAGCAGACTTTGTTGGGCGCGCCCCCTCCACTAGGGTGAGCACATCCTGCTTTGCGCATCTCTGCTGTGTTGGTTCTTGGCACAATTATTTGCCTTGACAGGAAGCATATCAGGCTTTTTGCATGATGACTCTGTCTGGGGCCCACTGCTGTATAGCAGACATCTGTGTGAGAATGGGTGCATCAAGTCATTGATATCTGCAGCTCATGGCAGATTTGAGGCCATGAATTCTGACAGCTTGGCACAGAGCTGGTGTGAAACAAGCCGCGCAAGCTGTCACCTGCTCATCTTTGCTGCAATGTGGCTGTTGATGGTAGACTTGTTGTTTCACACTGTGCTGCAATGTGCTGTTGATGTTAGACTTGTTGTATCAGACTGTGTTGCTGTCTCAATGCCATGCTTGTTCAAGGTGAGACGGGTTGAACTTGTATGCTGCTGCGTTCCTGCTGTTTCGGAAAGCTTCCTTCAGCAATCTTTTGTGCACGCAAGGAAGGCACTCGTGTCAGCAACCCCACATAGCGCATTGCGACAGCTCTGCACCTTGAAATGGGCAATAGGTCTCTGCATGCAATCAAACTCATGCAGCATGGCAGGTATCCTTGAGACCAGTTCACATTCAGATGGCTGTGTTTCAGTGCTACTGCCATTCCAATGTGGCTGCTTCCACTAATTCTAGATTTGTGTGATAGGATTACATCCACATGTGTGTGCAGGGTGGCAGACCGCCCCAAGCGCCCAGAAATGCATACAGGACGGCTCCCTTGGGGTCATCACGCCCAGCCTCACCTGACTGGGGGCCCCAGGCCCTAGATGTGGTCTCTGGCCTGCTGCAGAAGATGGGCAACCTGCTGCTGGTGCTGTCCCATGCTGATACAGCTGTCAAGGGGCACCTGTGCAGACAGGACAACCTGCTGTGCCAGTTTGAGCTCATGCAAGCTGTGGAGCCTGGCTTGCTGCTCAAGCTGCTGAAGAGCCTGAAACACCTGACCTTAGACCCCAGCACTCTGCCAGCCCTGCAGGTCATAACACTGCTCACGCACACGTGTTCATGCCTGAAACACCATGGCATAGCTTAGCTCTTGTCAATTCTGGAGCCTTTTGAAGCATTGATTGTGCTATGTACCATTGCTTGGCAAAGTTGTATGACAGTCAGGCCTGGTTCAAACATAGCCTGCAACAGAGCGGCAGACATGCAGAAGAGAGCTCAATCATGAACATCAGCTCCTGCTACTTGCACAATGCTGACATGTGTAACAAAAGCAGTGATCCAGACGAGCACATCTGTTTTCACATTTGCCCCTTGTCATTGCAGTCAGATCTGCTGTTGACTCACCTTTGGCTTGCATCACAGGATGCGGGAACAATTCAGGTTTTGCCAGTCTACCTACAGCGAGGCTACTCCACTGACGTCCAGCTAGAAGCCCTGCATGCCATGTACAACATGTGTAAGATCAGCCCCACCCGCCAAGAAGCTGCCGCCCTAGCCGGTGTCGTCCCCCTGCTGGTCAAGCTGGCAGTCTCACCCCCCTCAGAAAGTGGGGAAGCCCCCTCCACCGCCCCTCAATCCCCTGCACAAATGTCTGGAAGCGATGCAGCCACCAGCAATGGAGAGGAGGTGGCCAGTGTGTCGGGCAGGGGGCCGTACCCACTAAGACCCCTTGCAGTATCACTGCTGTGTGGCATGGCGCATTCCACACATCGAACGCGCCATGAGCTGTGGGCACACAATGTGGTGGCTCTCCTGCTGGATCTCCTTAAGGAAGAGGTGATTTTGAGCAATAGCCCATCAAGTAGCCGTGTGCAATTTGGCCCTAACACAAAGTGGTATCTTCAGACTGGCTTCACATTTGTGGTTGTCATGGGCAGCTATGCTGTGGAGCATTACTATAGGCTACACTATAGGCTCACATCATTCCTAAATGTATCATTCATTTTGCCCAATCCAAAGGCTGTTGTTCCTGCCTTCTCTTCCCCTCCCCTGCTGCTTCCCACTTCTCAGGTCTTACAGGTCAGGGGGCCTCCACCTATTTCAGCATGTGTATAGTATGTGCTTGTACATACTTTCTGTGTGAAGTAGGTAAGCTGGTGGGCAACGCTGTGCATGTGAGTACAGGTGTGGCAAGGCCCGGCTCTGGATGCACTGGCAGCCTGGCTGGGTGAGGACCCAGGTCGCATTGAGCCACGCCTCAGGCAGCAGGACGCTGTGCAACGCTTTGTGGCTCTGTTTGCCAGCTACAGTCAGAATGCAGATAGTGAAGCCTTGGCTCGCTTGCTTGACCCTTTCCTGAGGATCATGAAACGCAGCCGCAAGATCACGGTATGCTCCTCACCCAACCCTGCACCCCTGCCTAACAGTATTTGTTTAGGAGCCCTGCAAAGATAGCAGAATGCCTAGCAGCATGCACACACTCTCACATCATATCATATCATATCATATCATATCATATCATATCATATCATATCATATCATATCATATCATATCATATCATATCATATCATATCATATCATATCATATCATATCATATCATACCATACCATACCATACCATACCATACCATATCATATCATATCATATCATATCATATCATATCATATCATATCATATCAAATCATGCCAAGGATCTGCCATGTATGATGCAGTTCTATTTCAGCCAGGATTGCATGGAGTTTGCAGGACGCTGCTGCTTGCCGACGGGCTCTCTGCTGTCACTAAATTCTAACATGCATCAGACAGAAGTATGCACGCAGAAAAAGACAAATGACTTTGTTTATTGCAGGTGGAGGTGTCCCTGAATGGCATGGCGCCTCTGCTTGTACAACTGTTGAAGCAGCCCAATGCTTTGACAGCGCTCAATCTGCTTCAGATAGTTCGGTGTATGTATGAGCAGCATCCTCGTCCAAAGGAGTTCATTGTCAAGTTTAGCATAGCAGAGCAGCTCAGACGTCTTGCTGCAGCAAGCAGTCAGGCTGTGCTGGTTCGCAAGCAAGCCCAAAATTTACTGGATGCATTTCAGCTGAATGTCGTGTTCTAGATTCCCCTGTTTCGTGTAGTTGGTGTCCTTTTTGAGTCATGAATGAGGGTATAACTGCAAGAACTGTTCGCCAGGCCTGACTTTGATAGTGTTGTAGTACGTGCTTTTACCATTGTCCTTGATTTTGAGCTCAAGTGTTTGCTCTATATGTGCTATCGGGTTGAACAGTGCTGTAGCCCTTGGCCAAGCTTATAAGGCCGATTGGGAGCGATCAAAACTGATGAGGCATGGTCACGCCTTTTAAGAAAGCTTCGAAAGCAAAAGAAGCAAGTTTCAGCCCACATAGTAACGCCCACTGTAGGTGCGTTACACTCAAGCGCCTGAGCGCCTCGCCTCTCCAAACTGCAAGGTGATCAAACCCCTGCCGTATCCGAGCCAAACGGCGACATGCAGTTTTCACCGTAGTACACCGGTGTGCCAAAGCTTCTCAAGGTCCGTCCTTGTACCATACTCGATGGCCCGGCACCGACAAACTACCGCTTGCTGCTGCCCCGACGGCAAGCGGCTTTGTGTCTGTGTTATGTGACTTCTTTCGCAGACTTCTGTATATGTCTTGTTTGGTACTCTCGAGAAGACCAAAAAAGATATACCAGATTCCGGTGGGTCAGACGCTTGTCTCTGCAGGGCCAACCCCTCTTTGGTTGGGTCATGGATCAGAAACCAGAGGACCCAAAAGAAGCCGATAAAGCCGCTACTAACCAGAACCGAGAGTTGTTTAAGCGATTTGAGGTAGGCATCAGTTGCTGCTAGCTGCTGCCTGTTTGTTTGTGCAGCCCTGCACCATAAGTGCAATACAAGGCACTGTACCTCCCACCGCAGGTCCAAAAGCTGTTGGGAAAGGGTAGCTACGGTATCGTGTATCGAGTTAAGCGACTTTCTGATGGCGGCGTATATGCCCTCAAGGAGGCAGATGTCCGCAAAATGTCACCGTTAGAGCGTGCAGATGCTGTGAATGAGATCAGATTACTGGCCTCAGTCAAGCACCCAAATGTTGTCAGATACCATGAAGCATTCCTAGATGGTAAGGCTGGCCCACAGTCTGCACACAACAGCTACGAGACTTGCTACACATGCTGGGATTTTCCTCTTATTCGGTGGTTGCTGCTGGTTCTCACGCTTTCAGCCCACCACTGGCGACTCAGATTCTCCATGTTTACTGCTCATTGACATGTCCTCGCATTGTGATGGCCTGTCTTCCCACAAACAGCAGCTGATGCAGCACAGGCTTTTGAAGTGATGATTTGTCTTTCTGCAGGCAATCTGCTGTGTATTGTCATGGAGTATGCCCCAAATGGGGATCTAGGTAGATTCATCAAGAAGGGGAACGAGCTGAAAAAAGCTTTCCCAGAGGAGATCATCTGGAAATACTTCATGCAGATCTGTGAAGGCTTGCAAGCCCTGCATGCTGCCAAGATCATCCATCGTGACATCAAGCCCATGAACATCTTTGTGGGCGATCATGACGTAGTCAAGGTGTGTATGATCTTTGATGCCTGGACAACTGCCAGTTTGGGCACACATGGCTTGCAATCAGACCTGTATTATGTAGGTGTCTGATAACGAGCAGCAGCTTGTGCACCACATTGTGATCATGTGCTACCAGTAGATCAGGAGATGAGCACATCACTGCATAGCATCTTTCCAGGCACTGAACTCATGCAAATCACACCATGCATGTGCTGTCCATAGCTCACCTGCAACAGTATGCTGTGCGTTGAAACAGTTGAGTAGATCATTGTAAATTATATCGCTTGCAGTGCCAGTCTAGCCTGGACCCCTTCTGCATTGGCAATGTCATGGGCTGAAAGTGCTGCATATTGCAAAGATTGTATTTGACTATAATATTTGAGGCCTCAAGAGACGTAGACACTATGCTGATTGAATGCTGGGTTGCAGGTGGGTGATCTAGGTATTGCCAAGATGATCAAGGAGGGGGTTGCCAACACCCAGATTGGCACCCCCCACTACATGCCACCTGAGCTGTGGCAGAACAAGAAGTACACCTTCACTAGCGATCTGTGGGCCTTGGGCTGCCTCCTGTACGAGCTGATGACGTACAGGCATGTTGACATTTCTGTGATGACACTGTAATTGTCTACAACATTCAGTTCTCAAATACTTGTCTTCCCCTAGGGGGCCAGGTACTTCCAATCCTGAGTAGCTCCCTGAATGAGATCCTGTTTTGGCAGTCAGCATACCAACAATAATATGTGTTGATGTGCTCTGAATTAGACTGAGCAACTTCACGCCAACTTGTGTGAGCTTGACCACGGTGTCTGTGGCCGTCAAATTGACAGAAAACAAAAGCTTATTAGGTAGCCCATGTGGTCTTCAACATGAACTGCATAAGCCCCAGCCAAGTTTCGTCATGCAGCATTTGCCTGTGATGGCTTGTACCTTTCTCTGCCCTTGGGGCTGCATGTCAACAACAAGCACAGTCTGCCTGCCAAGTGCAAGAAAGCTTTGTCCCGCCTGCATGTACCATGAAGTTGGACATGCATGAAGCTGGCAAATCACGCCTTCCCATCCCCTCTTCCTCACAGAATTTGCACCTAAGAAGCTTGTGTGCCGTGTCCTGCATGGCAGTCCAGGATTCTTGCCTCTGCTTACATAGAACTCGCATTGAAGTATCTGTTTGCATGCACATCATGTCAGCTGAAAGGTGACTTTGGTTTGATTTGCAGGGTGCCTTTTGAGGCAAGGTCCATGGCAGAGTTGCGCACCAAGGTGATGGCAGGCCGCTTCAAGCCCATCACCCCGGGCAAGTACAGCGCAGACCTCATCAACCTGATGGGGCAGCTGTTGCAAGTCAACCCACAGCGCAGGCCAGAGGTGTCCAAGATCTTGGCGTCCTCTGTGGTTCAGAAGCATGCAGCTGGAGGGTCCCATAAGGCAGCTGCTGAGCCCTCATCCAAGGGCAATGTGCTGCAGACAATCAAGGTGAGGGCAATCAACATGCTTTACTCTGCTTCATGTCTGCTACTGTGAGCCTGTGGGTCAGCATGATGCGTGAAATGCACACGTCGGTGTTTGTGAAGTATGTCTAGCGCAAAGCGGTGTGCACTATGATGGCACTTTCTGGTTGGCAATGTCGCATTTTGTTGGTAAGTGTTTGCTAACCTGGGTTGGCACATCATGGCCACTGTGTAATGAAGTTGCAGTGGAGAGTGTCATCATTCTGTGCAGATTCCTGCGGATCTGCGCTTGCTGCAAGCCAGGTTGCCACAAGCAGTGTATGATGATGCTGAAGGGGACCAGATACAGGCACACAAAACATCTGGCACATAGGTGTCACCCCAGGATGTATGTATTGCTGATTTACTTGCAATGTGTCTTCAGCACTGCTTCAGCTTGCTCATGATTTAGTTGCCTTCCTTGAAACGCTTACACAGGACCACCATCACAGAGTCTAGCTTTAATCTCGCATGCCTGCTGGGTGATGAGTGTTTTTGCTGCTTTGATTGATGTGCGTGGTAATCAATGCATCATTAAGCTTTTAGCCAAAATTGGCGATATTCCGAGCATTGCATCGATGATATCTGGTCAAGATGAGGCATGATTGAGTGGCTGCAGGTTTTGAAATGAAATGGCTGTCTGTCATAAAAATATGTCATTGTTGTAAGGTCAATATAAGTCTGAGTCATTCAACTTGTGTCTACGTGGAATACTGTATGGCGTAACAGTCCAGATGCCAAAGTACAGCATGAGACGTAAGTGACAAACATGTTTTCGTTCATTGCCTTTTGTACCTCCAGCGTGACCGCCGAAACGGACTCAGTCTGCTCAAAGCTGCACATGTGGAGTTCCACCAGAACTGCACCCATGCTCTGACTGCATCTACACCTGACTTATATGCATCAACAATAGCCCAGCCCCATTCTGAGGGGTGCAGAAACCTGAAAGCAACATTGATAATACGCCGAGACCTGCGCCCGTATGGGAAAAGGCTGTCCAATGCCTGAAAGGCTGCCTGATTAACAGATCTGGGTAGGTATCTTGGACCACCAGCTGAGGTCAGACTGTACAACTCAGCCTGTAGTCTCAGCTTGGTGATCTTTTTGGTCGGGGGCATGTATGGAGAGTACTTCATTGTCATTAGGGCTGAAAGGTATTTGAGCAGGCTGCCTTCAGCTTTCATCTTCTGCAGAGTGTCCGTCACTTCTGTCAGCACAAAATCTGCTCCCTCTCCGGGCACATGACCGCCATTCTGCACAGTGGCGTCTGGCACTGGCATGCATTCCAATGCTGTGCATAGGCCCTGCACACACCACAGCAACTCACTTGAACACCATAACACTGGTCAATGTTGCTGTTAAAACCGATGCTAGTGGGCAACAAATGCATCGGCAGACTTGGGATGATTGATGCAGGGTGAGTGGACCCAGTTCAGCTGCTGCTGAAAAACATGTTGACAGCAGCAGCAGCTTTTATGATTCAGCCCTCCTGTATCATCACTGTTTACAAGCCTCCAGCGCACATCGTGCTGCGCTGTCTTGCAAAAACACAAGTTGACATCAGAGGTGTTGCTGTGAGCCAGATGCCAGTTCCTGTCAGGCTAATTTGCACAGCTTGCACAAAGCTGAAGAAGCTGAACTGATCCTATGAACAGTAACAGAAAAATACCTCAGGCTCGTCATAATATGGCAGGAAACATGCAACCACTGAGATGAGGGCAGCACGTGACTGTGTTGGCAGCGTGTCTAGCCTGGTTCGGTCTTGACAAAACACCACTTCAGCTGACAGGAAATAGAACAGTGCCTTGAAGTGATCTGTGGTGCTGTGGACATCACCCCAGAACAGCTGCCGGGCGCCTGCAGTGCAGGGGCCATCAGCAAATGCATAGCTGGCTCTCAGGGACCGCTGTAACAACTGCAACTCAGATGACTGCAGCTTGAATGGCGCTGTGCTTGCCACTTGCACTGTGCGGCATGACGCAGTCATGACACAGCATGAAAGAGCGCAGTCATGATGTGAGGTAGAGGGAATGGCGTGCCTGAAATGAGAACATTTACATGTTTCTGCCGCTGCTCTTTGCCTCCTGCGTCTGGATGGGTCAGCAGCCACTGGCTCAGGAGCAGGGCATATATTGGCGCAACATACGGTTGACCCCACAGTCGCCGGCAGACGTGTAGCAAATCATCTGCAGCTTGTCCATTCTGCATCTCAATAGAAGCTGCATTGGTGGCAAGATTGACTGTGCTTGAGCAAGTGCTTTGGCTTTACATTCAGCCCCATGTCTCAGGCTTTTAACCAAGCTAGCACACCTGATTGAAGTAAGGAGCCAAAACTTCATAAAATCGTGTTCCTGTTTTGGTCTTTAATTTGTCTGCGCAGTCACAAGCAACAGTTGCAACCATGTGGTGTCAGCTCGTATGTGTCGGCAAGTTGAACATATCCTGAGAAGTTAGACAAGGACTTCACTCTACCTTGCGCACGTTTGTCCACAGTTCCTGTCACATCTGCAAACACCTCAGAGCACACAATTTCTCTGTCATCTTTGGCCTCTGCGTCAATTGCCTGACGTCAAGCAGAAAACGTCAAGCAGACTTCAAGGAGCAGTTAGCTGCTCAGGTGCAACCTCCTACCAATCTTAGCTTTCTGAAAACTTCCTCAGATAGTCTGGCTGGGATTGTGACAGCGTCCATTAACTTGTGCCACGCGCCATCACGCAGTGCCAAGGCAAACACTGTGTATTTCACGGGCTGCTGGTATACATATGAAGCTAAGCATAGCGCCTCAAGATCGGCTTGATGACAAACTGTGTGTACACCACAAGTGCTGCCGCCAAAACGCCGGTCAGAAGCCCAAGATTCAAGTAAAACACGTTGTCCGCCGACATCCTCCCACTTATGGTGCGCCCTCAGCCATTGCAGCCGAGCAGCACATCGAAAACGCACGTCTGTCAGCCACAATTCGGATTGACTTCGGTCAACAGTCGACCTGATCAGGCATGCAGGTCTTGACCTACCACTCATGCGATGCACACATGTTTGCAGATAGGAACAGTTGCCAAATCTTAATTCGGCAATGTCTGTCGCACAAGGAAGGGGCTGCCTAATGAGTGGGTTTGCGCTGTTCGCACAAGCTGCAGTGCAAGAGTCAGAATAGTCTGTAGTTCAGCAGCTGTGTAGCATGCTGTGACCACATGAGGACCGGTCCTACAAAGGCTGCAACGGATTGTTATCAACCTGACAAGCTGTAGCCAAATAAGATATACGCAGCTTGGCAAAGGAGGTGACGAAGAAAGTCCCATGCTTTCTTTCATGCATTCAATGTGGGCATATGCTGTATGTGAGTCCACTATGAGCTGATGACATTCAGCATCTTTCGCTTCCAGTGCACACAGTGAGTACATATGAGGTCTGTGTAGCATGATACACTTTCACTACTGATGAGGACATTAATAATGGCAACCAGACACCAAGCATGGCATACGCATTTGCGTCTGACTTTTGATACGGTTTGCAGCTACACTTTGCTGGAGTCTGGTCCCAGAGTTGCTTGAAACGTCATCCCAAAAAAGAGGTAATGCCGCTTACTGTTGAGCTTCACTGCCAGCTTGTTGGTTGGCCTGATACTGAAGCACCCGCTGCTGCTGTGCAGCATTCATCATGTGCCAAAACCTTTTCCTGTAAGCCTCAGGATTCATTGGCTCATACTCTTCAGGAAGATCATAGAACTCCTTGTTAGCTCTGAGTTTTCTGGGTGGCATTTCCCATGCAACTAGCTGTGGATGCTTCTCGAACGGGTGTCCCTCGTCAGGAAAAATACGTAGCTTACGGGCGCGGGCCTGCAACATCACACAGAAGATCATGTCCCACTCAGCATCATTAGTGATGACTGTGAAGTACAGAATCAGGCAGGAAGTGGAAGCACCTTGCAATGCATGTGCAAAGACAAACATTAACAGGCTAGGAGCCTTGCTAGCAGCAGGACATACATCACGAAGCTTGTTCTTTGGCAGCATGCCATACACCGCCTTGCGCAGGATCTCTGTAGGATCCTTGTCAAATTGCAATCTTGCAGAGCGCTCCTTCAGTCCACCAGGAAATCTGCAGAAATACATTCCAGGCTCAACTGCAATGGATGAAAAAGGCTTGCATGATGTCAATGTCTTCTGAAGAAGGATGTTGCTGCTCACCCTGTGTGATGTCTGTAAAGCTTCTGCTTCCATTTCTTGCCTGTGAAGACTACATGATGTGCATTTTTTACAACCACAACATCGCCGATGTCAAGATGAGGGGCAAATTGTACCTTGTCCTTTCCCTGCAGCTCCCAGGTACATCATGTTGATGAAGGACAAGAGCACGCCAAAGGGAGGAAGGTAGCCTGTTTGGACAGTAGTGCTAGCATAGATTGCCTGTGTGGCTGCATAGGTTGCTTACGCCCCACAACAAAAAGCAAGCTGCAGCCATGCTATCAGTCGACAGAACATGCACAACGTATGCTGCTTGATGCAAGGCAAGTGATGTCTGTCCCTGACCTGCAAGATGACGGACAGTTGCGCTGCTAAACGCCCAACAACCTGTTCTTTTGCGTCCACAAGGCGAAACTTGAGCCCTGCGGTGTCGACACCCTGCAAAACATCGATTTGATCGATGAAATGAGCAAGTACCCAACTGCAAGGAGCCAGCGCAGAGAGGATGCCGTGACTGACAGTGGATGTACCTTTAAAACTTTTGACATGTGCTACCCGTGTGATCTTTGTTGCATACTGCAGCAGCAAGTCGAGACCAGATCCGATCAACCGGCACGCCTACGAGACACTTTAGGCTCAAAGTGGGATAGACAGCAAAGCTTGACTCAAAATGGCCTGGTCCATGCGGCAGGGTTTTACGAACTCCTGGTAACCCTAAAGTCAATGCAGCTGCCGGACTGTCACGTAGCTCCGACAGTTAGGTGCCTGCAGCTTTCTACTTATCAGCGCCCAGCTGTTCTGCTTCTCATTTCGGCGCACCATTTGCTTGGACTTGGCTGCTTTCGATGGCCACAAGAGTGTCCTTTGAGAACAGCAACGATATCGGAGTTTTTGCCAAGCTTACAAACGCATACTGCCTCTGCGCAGTCGGAGCAGCAGAAAACTTCTACAGGTGCAAAGAAGCAATGCTTGTGAATTTTCCACCGACTTGCTATCTTGCTTTGCTGATGTACGCTCGGGTTCTTTGACCTAAATAATGACCTTGCACCCCCATATGCAGCGTGTTTGAGGCTGAGCTAGCTGATCACATACCTGTCGTCAAGACATCTGTAGCCGGCACAAGGCTGGTGGGCAGGGTCACAGTGGGTAGGCTCCCTTGGTTCTGCTTAGACAATTTATCCCTGACTCTCAGTTGGCTAAACCTGGTGGTGTTGGTGTAGGCAACAAGAATGGCTTGCTGATGCCAAACACAACAACCGACCAAGGTATAGCTCATTATATATCCTTGCACTGACAAGGCTGCACTTTGTGTGAACCTGAAAGCAGTGGATGCTCACCATGGTTATGTTGGCGTGGCAACTCTGTTGCCTGTGATCAACAAGTCATTCCTGGTGCAGAGCTGCAGCATTGCCGAAACAGCCTTCCTGATGAAGTGGTGGTGCAGCGTATTGACGAGAGGCTGTCAGCGCTGGGGAACTGCATAGCATGCAATGACTACGTGGCGCTGATACATCCAGATGTTGACAAGGTACGTTTGGCTGAGCAAATGTGAGCTTGTGAACTATTGAATTACATGATAATGTCTGCTTGTCATGATCTCCTTCTGATGCTGGAATTCCAGGACCACAGCATCAGAGGTGCTGATGTCACCATTCTTCAAGCCCTGTTACGAGCCAAACTGGGCATTGCAAGTGCAGGAGACAGAGGAGATCATTGCAGATGTGTTAGGTGTTGAGGTCTTCCGGCAAAGCATAGCTAACAATGTATTGGTTGGAAGCTATTGCAATTTCACAAATCAAGGGGGCCTGGTGAGTTATTTGACAGCACCACTGATTGAAGCTCGATGAAGGTGTACAAGCAGCAGGACATCCATGTGGCTTGTTTGTCATGTCCATCATGCAGCTGCATGGCTTGGGCATACAATCTTATCAAGTGTTGGTCTGCAGGTACATCCACAGACATCTATAGAGGACCTTGATGAGCTGTCATCTCTTTTGCAAGTTCCACTTGTGGCTGGAACAGTCAATCGAGGCAGTGATGTCATTGGTGCAGGGCTGGTTGCCAACGACTGGTCTGCTTTTTGTGGGTTGGACACTACTTCTACAGAACTGTCAGTGATAGAAAGTGTGTTCAAGCTCCGGGATAGTCAACCGTCCAATATTGTCAAGGAGATGCGCGCAAGTCTGATAGATTCTATGGCGTGACACATCCATGATGCAGAGCATTAACGCTGGTATCGAATATTGCTATTGTTCAATATTCTTATGTACCATATGATTACATCTTTGATGCAGCAGGTGCTACTGTTGTATCGTGCGAGGTCTCTGATCAGCTGACTGGATCTATTACAAATACTACACAAGCGTCTAATGTTCAGTCTTGTCTTTGTCGTGTCCTGGAGCAGAGACAGATTCCTATACAGCACACGAATGAGTGAGTCAGCAATCACTTGGACAAGACTCATATGCCATGCATATCTGACCAACGCAAACAATGCATTGTAGTGTATTCTATCACAATACCAATGAACTGGATAGCAATGGGCGGTGCAGCCTACATGGTTGACACACAGACTTATTTGTCCAGAACTAAGTGTCAGGGCTTCAGACACTGACCTTTAGCCGTTGACTGGCCTTCTTAACTGCTTGGAAGTCCTCCAGCATGGACATCATGTGCTGCCGGGTTTTGCTCTGCAGGCTATTGAATTTGGCACGCTGGTACAAACTGAAAAGCAGATCACACGACACACCCGCCACGTATGGGGTCAAAAGGTTGTCTGTGAGTATAAAGCTGCCTCCAAATACAGCAGCTGACAATGAGTCTCTTGCTGTTTGGACTATAATGGCTGCCTTCCTTTGCTTGGACATTTTCTGCAAACCATGCAATTTACCTGCATCAGGGAGTGCTAGGCACAGCATCGGTGCTGGGACTTTGCCCGGAATTTTGCATCACATGCAATGGCACTTGGTATCACAGGGCAGGATCACAGTGCCTATTATGTCACCAGTGCATGCAAGTCAGTACACTATTGATACAAAGCTTCTGATGCCACTTCTTTGGGGTGCAGAGTCAGTGCCATGCTGAGCATCAAATCGCAAGATCACATGCTGTGAGATGACCCAACGCCATACTGGCAGGATCTTCAAACAAGCAGGCCATGCAAGTTACGCTAATTCAGTCATTGAAATGCACCTGTGTCATCTTGGTCAGCATCCCCATGATCTTCTGCTTCTTCTTATCTGGGGAATCCTTGGAGGATGCCTTATCAGATAGATTGTCTACACCCTGTATGGTGATGCGAGGCCACGAAAGGAATCCCCAAGCTGCAGCGCCAAACTGCACACCCAGCAGCACAGCCAGTGCTGTCCATTTGCCGGTGTCAGGGATTGACATTGATGCATCACCAGCGAGTGACAGGGTGTCCTCTGCTCCAGCCTCATACAATCTATCGGTTACCCAGCCTGACAATCCTGCATGACCAGCCAAGCAACACATTCAAACTCCTGCAGTGATGAAATCAAATTATGACATGATTGTGGCCTGAGCGTGGTTGTTTGCCATGAGAGAAAAACAGACTTGGGGCAAGGTCATGTCACTTTCACCTGTGCATGCCAACAATTTGCAAAATTTACAAGCATGACATATTGAGATTGTGTGGTGGCAGACAAAAAGCTTTGTTGCAACCGGAAAGCGTCAGCACATCAATGCAGACAAGCATTTCAGCCAGGAAGAGGGCAAACCCTTGAGGATAATGGCTCTTAAGAGCATTTCATTTGCCAGATGGTTCAACAGTATAATCAAGACCTCAACCGGTGGCGAAAAATCCAATCCTGGGTTCTCCAGGACAGCCTTGCGCTGCCACATCTCCAAACTTTCTGCAACCAACATCATCAGTTTTGGTCAAGCAGTCAGTGAGAGGACTACAGATGTGCAATATAGAGGCTGCAAGCACCCCAGCTTCTAAGTTACAACTGCATCCTTTGCCAGCTACTCTATATGCCAATAAGTGTGAAGACTTGTTCTTTGCGCATGTTACCAAGCACTGTGATCTGGGCTTTGGACCGACATCAGCTGCTCAAATACTAGACATGAGTATCAAGAGCTCTTGAATGCTGGTGTGTGCAGAGCAGCTGGTCATAGGTGTGCTGACTTAATCAGGCTGTTTGTAGGCAGAACACTTTGTCCACTTGTCAGCTCATTGCAAACTCACGTACTGCAGCTTAAGTTGAAGGCATACATGATTGCTCGACTCTTCATCATTGCTCTGCATCAACAACCAATGTGACAAGAAGGCTTTGTGCTTGTATGAAACGTCTTACCTTGGACTATGTTTTGCTGTTCTTGCTGTGTTACACCCACTTCAAAGGGAGTCCCAGCCGTGGGACTCTGCTTTGATGACGAGGCTTCGTTTGCATGTGCCTGTGCAGGTTGACTGCTTGATGCAGAGTTTGTGCTTGGTAACTCCTGCTGCTCTGCGCTTGTATCTGTGCCAAAGACCTGCTGCTCTTGCAGCTGGCGCAGAGCCTGCAATGCATCTGTGGAGGCAGAGTCTGACTGCTCGCTTCGCTGCTCAATCTCATCAACTTGAGACTGCAGCTCTTCTGACTGTGACACTCTTGCAGCCAGGCGCTCACAAAGCTCCGCCTGTGCAGCCTCTGCTTGCAACAAGGATGGATTGAGCTTGATGTACTTCTTGGTACTCTTTGCTGAAAAATCAGGGATCATTAGGGTGGCATCTGCAGAATGCCAGACAAAATCCTTCACTGACATTCATCAAGTGCCAAGTTACCATGGCTCAGGCCATAGGCTGGATCATCAAGAATGCAGCAGGTATGCATGCATAAGTGTGGCTTATCACCATGCAATTGGGGAAACTCTCACCAGTCAAAGCAACTGGAACAGCAGCTGCCAGTCCAACAAGAGCATCAGGTGAGCTCCACTGCAGGTGACCATAGGGATCCAGGTGAAGGTAATAGCCGGCTAAGATAGCTGCTGTACCAGGAAGCCCAATGCTCCTGCATGCCAGGCTCATTATGACAGGGTACCGAACTGAGGTTGCGGCATACAAATTGACATAAAGCAAGTCATTGTCACTGGCAGCACCAGGCAGATGCAGGTCATAAAAGACAGGCAAGAGTGGTTGCTCCATGGCTGGATCCCTACACGGGTAAAATATTTGTGAGCGCGTCTTTCAGTGAAAACTTGGGTTTTGGTGCCTTTTCAGCTTTAGCTTTTGCCGCCATCATTTTGCGCAGTGGCGCTAGGTCGTCATGGGAGTCTGCCCCACTTGACTTCTTATCGGGGTCGGACTGCCTACCAGTGGGGCCGTCATCCTTTTTAGAGCACGCTAAAGTATATGCAGACTTTTTGCCAAAATGACTGTTGTGCCGTGAAGCAGACCGCGGCAGCTGCCAGGATTTTCGAAACAGCAAAGCTCCCTGCCACAACAGAGACTTATAAATGCACACTATGTCGTTGCCTGATTTTGTCAGCACTGGCTCACACAAATACTCTTGAGAGGCAAGTGCTGAAACCAAGCGTTTCCCCCGCTGTATTGATTTCATGCAGCGAGCTCAAGCCTAACCAGGAAAGCCTTACTTGTTGAGGGTTTTGTCGATTGCCACCGCAGCAGGTGCAGCGCGAGCTCTGCAGGCTCTCTCCAGACACCAGCATCACCCCGAAAGCGGTCAGAACAATTCGAGGGCTGCTTGCACTTGTCGCGCGGAGTGTACTCTCGAGGCTGGCAAGGGGTTGCCCCAGAAACTATCACCGACGCTGCGTTCACGTATGACTTCTGTTAAGACAGGGCAACATCTGGGTCAAAACCCTATGATTTGGACCAAAAGCCCTGCGAAATAGGCCTACAGCAGTTGGCCGGTCTCTTCGAAAACCTAACTACCTTTCTTTTAGTGCAAAGTGTAATAAAAATGTCGGTCGGGGGGCACTTTTGCATGTCGTGTATACATTCAGCTTCCAGCCAAAGTGCAGTGCATGAGCCAAAAAGTAAACTGCCATGGGCACAAGCCCACACAAAAAGGCATCTGTCAGCTGACAATCAACGATTGTCGCCACACACGCCTTGTGCTATCTCAGCCAGTAATGTCAGCTGCTCCTGCAGTACTACTCTTTGACCATCATTATACATGGGCAGGTGTACTGTGGCGCTGCGGTGGACGTGCTCCAGTGCCTGTGCCAGGAGACAAGTCCATGTCAACTGCGTGCAAGGCAAAGAAAGAGAAGCACAACAGCAAGGGCGCTGCAAGTCAAACTGACCCATCAACCCTTAAATGGGTTGGTGACACAAGATAACAGCACTGTGTGGTGTATGCACATTAATTCTCACCGACAACTGCAAAGTCTGCATACTACCTGCACAGCTTGTGCTATAGAGGAACTCAGGTCACACTTGATGCCATCTGCATGCGCAGGCTTGTCGCGTGCTTGCTGACGAGCGACAAGGCAAGGCACCCGCTCACAGGCTGCACAAGACCTTTCCTCTATCTGACTGTAGTCCTGGGCAGAGACGGCTGTGGCTGCTGCACCACTTCTCTGCATGTACTCCTTCAGCATTGCTATGAATGGAGATGCTCTGCCTTCTGCTGTCTCTGCACCATACAATCACTCAACTCGGCAATCTGTCATCACTGTATGGCAACGCTTCAGACCCTGAATCTTGGCAGCTGATATTTGGGTAGGGCATAGAAAGCATGTGAGACAAGAAGCAAGCTTGCCTGGGTTGTACAGGCTCTTGGGAAGAACCTGCTTGAAGTCACCAGACTTGGGGGATCTTACGTACAGCAGCAGACTCTCCATGGCTTCATGCTGCAATGCCCAATGCCGCTCCTGCCGTGACACAGCAAGCGCGCTGAGTGTAGCATTTTGGAATGTCATACAGGACAACTGTCGAGCCAACAAAGGACAAACTTGCTAGGACTGTGATGAGCAGACAAATGGGTAATTCACAACAATTGCTGGCAGACCTTTTGGATATATTGACCACAGCTGCAAGCAGTGCAAGCCATGTTTCAAGCAAGGCTTTGTAACACATAGAGAGTATACATGACTATAGCTGGCTTGATATGCTTACCTCAAGAATGATGTGGAACAGCTGCACAGGAGGGGCTTGGGCTTCTGCATAGCATGCAGCTAATGCAGCCACGTATGGTGCTGCCTGGCGCAACCAAAATGACATGTCAGCAGACATGCAAGCCTCTCATAACCAGACAAGACACAGACTTGCATGCTGAAAACAACGATGGTCTGGCAGGAGATGATATGATGCATGACACTAACTGGCATGCTGATATGGTGTTGCATGTCTTGCCTGCTTCGTCACAGTACACAAGCGGCTGCTCAATGCTCAACACATGGGGTGAAGAGTATTCAAATACTCCATCAATGGACTATGTAGTCACACAACAGTTTATGTGTAAGCATTGGAACAGACCTGGGCATTGTGCTGCAGCCGCAGCAGTGCAGGTAGCACATGACTAAGATGCTCAGCATGAAGCATGTGCCTGAGTAAATACAAAAGGTGGAGCACAGGCACACTCCAGGTGTCACCACTCTCTGCTTTGGCAATCAGATCAACGGTCATCTGGAAGCTCTGCCTGGTTTCAGAACAATCTGCCTGTGACAGCAATGCAATCAGGATAACCACTATGCTGTCATGATGCTCCATCATCCTATCAGATGGGTAGTGTACAACAGACTCACAAGGCCCGTCAGTAGCATTAGTAACGACATCAAATGCCTCAGAAGCAGACACTGAAACCCCAGCGTCTACGGTTGCATGCAGCCTTTGATGAGACAGCAAGATCAACGGTGGACATCACGCTCACCTGCTCAGAAATGATCTGCTGCAGACCCACCGCTTCTGCCATACATGTCAGCAGCACACTAGAAGCGCCTTTGTCACTCTGGCCAGCTGCTCTGTTGATCTCCTGGAGCACTTGTCTGCTTGCTTCAGCTGGCACCGCAGGCTGTGAGGCTGAGCTAGTAAGCTGCAAAACACGTAAGGAAGCTGCCACAGCTGCAGCGGTACCAGCAGTCACCCCACAACTTCCCTGTGCAGCCTGCAGCCATTGACCACTCTTTGCAAGTTTACAACAGACAGGGCTCTTGAACAATGTTGCTAGAGTCGAGTTGCATGAGATTTTGCTGTGCATCTGGTCAAGCAGCCAGTCTGAATGTTGCATCCAATATGCTGGTGTGGTGCTATGCCTGCTGTCAGGAATTATGGATGGTCATCCTGAGCAGAGCATCCTGCCAACATGCAGTCAGTGTGTGTTTGGTCAATGCTTGACCCAGTATGCTACTGCCATATCTTGTCTCTGTAGCACTCGCTTGCAGGAGTCAGCTGTGTCATGTTCCCCAGAAGCAAGGGCATAGGACAATCGGCCAAGCTATACAGGCAACCAAACACAACCTGCATGTGTGCAGCGATGGTGCTAGGTAGGCATCAAATACCATTCGACTTACCAAAAGCAGGGTTTGAGCAAGGTGTTGGCGTGCATGTAGAGGCATGGCCTGCAGCAAGTGCGCTGTTAGCTGTGTCAGCTGCTGCAGGGTGTGAGAAGCCATGTGTTGGTCGGCTGGGTCCAATGTGGCATCACCACTTGGTTGGCAGGCATGACAGCAGTGTGCCATACTCATGACCAGCTTGAGCAGCGCCTGCACGTGGCTCTCTGCCAGATCTGGAGATGACTGCCTGCAGCTCAAAGCTGCATAGCTGACTCGCGATTTCTGATGAACAACAGAATGTTGCAAACGTAGACATGTCCTGCAATCTAACGAGCCTGCAATCTAACGAGCCTGCAATCTAATGAAATCATTGCATTGGTAAGGACATACGCTGCTGGAAACGTTTGATTATTCATGTGTTCAAAGCTGGGCGTATCTTTGACTCTCAAAGAAACAAGTGCTGCATGTGTTCCAGAGCATGCATTCAGCATCTCAGCACACTGCTGTGCTGTTTGTTGCAGCGAGCAATTTTCAGCTCACAGCCAATCTGCATTGTTCATGACAAACAGTACCTGATAACAGTACACCAGACTTCAGCAAGCAAATGCAGCCTGAGGGGATTTGGCATCATTGCCTGCCTGAAGAGGAATAGTTCACATTGTTGCCAAGCTCCCCCACTCTCCCTGCAAACCACTCAACTGCATTTGAAAACAGCCATCAGAATACCAAGGCAATGGCAGAGGTTGGATCTTCACATCCATAGAGACTTTTGCAGTTGGGGGACGCAACTCTGCTTCCACACAGCATGTATGACAACAGTTCGTCCTCAGAATGAGTTGCTTAGCTAGAGAAGAAGCAAGCTGAAGAAGGATGAGTGCGTTATTTGCTCATGAAAGCCCTGGATCTGGCATAGCTGGCTTGTCAAATCAGGTGATTGCGCCTGCAGACCAGTAAGCCAGGCAGTCACATGACACAGCTGCTGACGTGGCCTGTGAGGTCCCTAACACACTGCAGCACATCGGAGAAGACACAGCCAGGAGCACATGCACCTGTTTCTGCAGCAGGCAGCCATGAAGACCAATATTGCCTGAGCAACAGCTGCTCTGAGAGGAGGACAGGTGAGAGCCCTAGCGTAGAGGTGCTTGCAGGCGTCAGTCATCACCAGAGGCAGCAGGTGTTCTGCATACGTCAGTTGTGCTGGTGCTGTCATCAGGCTAGCATGCCGTAGAATGTCTAAGGCAGTCACCAGTTTGCCTGCCATCGGTACTGCTGCCAGAGACTGGGTTGCAAGACTGCCTTCAGATGCTGTTGTTGTGGCCTGGCAGCACAGTGCATGAATCCATGGAGGCATGCCCCTTCCCTGCAGGCAAACTCACCTGACACGATATACACAAACAGACAGTGCAGATTAACTAGAGCATTGATGGACTGCGCAGGTCATTTCACATCATTTGCTGTCAGCATTCTGCAAAACTAAAGCTGAAGGATAGTGCTGTTGCTTGCACGCCCAACCCAATTTCTGCGCAGGAGCAAACAAGCTAGAATGTATTTTGGTCTGTCTGCAGCAAACCTTGCTGCAACCTCCTTCTGCCAGCAGTGTTTGACACACCAGCCTCACATCAGGCTGATCACCACTCACAGCAACTTTGCAAACCTGTGAGGCTGAGTGGCGCTTTCAGATTGACACATGCCTATGCTGATGCTCTTGCAGCCAGTACATCCTTCAACAGCTTCACTCAAGCATCAGCTTACAGTGCTGTCGGTGTATGCTGGTGCATTGCACATGCATGGGCAACAGCATCAAATGCTGAAAAGATTGCGACTTGGAGTGGAGTGCTGAGGAGACAGGGGTTACCGGACCACAGTCAGGAAGGCATACAGCTGCAAGGTTCCCCAGCTTGCTCAACACATGCTGCTGCACTTCTTGACAGGTAGTCTGCATAGCTTCGCCATCAGCATCCCTGCATTGCCAAGGCCAGACCCT
>JAABUO010002513.1_pt1 | contig 22273 bp, 29 predicted proteins | sample 5559291 | NCBI WGS metagenome assembly JAABUO01 (sample SAMN10711878, study PRJNA513372) | rock metagenome | isolation source: Antarctica rocks | place: Antarctica: Victoria Land, Finger Mt sud
CGGGGGCACCAGTCCACCCCCTTTGCACCTGTTGCGCAGCAAAGCCAACAAGACCAGCAGCAACAACCTCATCCACAGCAGCAGCAGCAGCAGGATTTGGTATTGGAGCAGCAGGCACATCAGATTCCCTTCGCAAGCTCGCCATCTCAGAAACCATTCAGACAGAACTCAGCAGCAAAAACTCCAGCCGTGCTTCACACTGCCACTGGGCTGCTCAGTTCAGAGCCACCCAGTGCATCTTGGCAAAACACCAAAGCTGCTGCCAGCACACCTACAGCTCAGCAGGTGGCAACCTATTCCAGCACCCCAACTCCAAATGCCATCAAGCCTGGCAAGGTGATTGTGCACCAGCAGCTGCCACAGGCCCCTGCAGGTGACATGCAGATTTTTGGCCCCTATACCTTGTTTCACTATTGCTTGCATATTGCCTATCATCATTTGTGCAGGAAGTCATAAACATCTGCAGGATTGCCGCAAACGCTTAGCTTTGGCTTACACAAACTGCATAATCCTTTTTCTACTTGTTTGAAGCTGTCCTGGACAAGAAGTCTTGGGCAAAAGTACCTGTTGGGTTTGGGTTTGCTGCTGTGCTGGCCTCCTGTAGCTTGAGCAATCTGTTTTGCATTGTCCTGTACTGTGCTGGACCTGGACTGTAATCTGTTTCAATAGACATGATTACTTAGTCACATATGCTGTGGTGCAGATGAGCAAGGTGGAACAGACAATAGTAGTGCTATGCCAGGTCGGCTAGGCAGCAGGATCCTACAGCCAGCAGGTGCCTTTTGCTCTCTGCCAGCAAGCGCACTGTGACATATTAGCAGTGACTGGATGTAACTTGTGTGCCAACAAGCGTGTCCTTCAATCTGGGTCTCATGGTCTCATGTGCATCATGCACTATCACCCTGGCGTGCTCATGCCACCTTTATATCCCCATACTTTGCATGCACCCCATCACTCAGCCTGGTTGCCCACGCAGACCTAAGCATCATCTGCACAAGTCTGAAACAACCAATTACAAAGCTGTCACAGTCTGGTGGATCCTGCATCTGGTGTGGACTGAAGACCTGCTGCCGTTTGACATTTGACAATCTGTTCATGCATGGCATCAGGATACTGGTAGCAGTCTCTGTATTGTTGCAGGCACAATGCCAGTCTTAAAGACAGCGGAAGGCAGACAGATGTAGGTCACATAGCAACACAATGCTGTGTCCTTATGCTACTGTTACCTGGACAAGAAGCTCATGTGCATTGCATGGAGCTGCTTGCTGTGAAACAGTGCTGCAGGCAGAAGCAGCAGCAGTCAAGCTACATGACCTCAAACACAAGTACAATTCCAATCTGCTGTTACAGGGCCTGTGTCTGTGGAGGATGCACAGCTTGATGCCTTGAGTACCCTGCACGGTCTGGGGCCCTTCCAGCATGTGGTCCCAACACCTGGCCGCTCACTCTCCAGGTTTGCGCTCACCTTATGATGTCCTGTTGTGAATCAAACAATATACGCTTTGCTTGGACCCTGTCAAATGTGTATCATGTGGCATACACAACCGATGAAGCTGCGCACTTGTTCCTGGTTGACAGGGCAAGCTGCCTTGCAGGCAAGCTAGCACTGATAGCCAATTCCCCCCACAGCCAGCCTGGAGCCCTGTGCGTTTTCCCACAAAGGCTGACTCTGACTGGCAGCCTCCGCTTTCTCCTAGGAGGCCAGCCTCCAGCCGTCAACCTCCCCCCTCTGCCAATTGTCCTGCTCTTGACAGGCCGCCGTCGACCTCCCTCACCAGGAAGCATGCAGCTGCCACCAGCAGGGGCCCTGCAGCCTCTTTCACCAGAGCTGCATCTTACCCATTGGCCCGCAGCCCAAGCACAGGTAGCCTAGGTAGCACCATGGGTAGCCCCCAGTACACTTGCTATGGAATCTCCCCCAACCCACCACCCCAGAACACCCCCCCACCATACATTGGCCAAAACTCCACGGATCAAGCCCCTTCACGGCGACCGACACGTCAGCCTACTGACTCAGCACCGCCTGACAGCCCACGGCTGGAGGCAGTGCCAGGTGGGCCTCTGCAGCCCAATAGTCTGCCCACCTCGGCCCCCATCCCTCAACAGCAGCAGACTGCACAGCCTGGCCGCAGCACATCCAGCAAAGTCAGGGCTGGTCAGGGACGCTCATCAGGCCAGGCTGTGCTGAACACCACATCAGCAAGCACGTCTCTGCCAGCAGGGGCGGCACAGCAGCAGGGCGGCAATGGTGAGGCTGTGCCTAGGGCAGGGCCCAGCAATGGTGAGGCTGTGCCTAGGGCAGGGCCCGCCACAAGCTTGCTGGCAGATAGCAGCGTGTTGAACAGCATGGGACACAGCAGTGTGGCCCCTGGGAGTGACGCTCGCACCGGCAGCAGGGCCAGCGGCCCACCAGCCTCAACTGCCACTACATGGCTGCACTCCCACTCTGCTCACCAGCTCAGCATCAATGTCAGGAACCTTGCTGCTCAGGTGAGCCTCAGCCATGATTCATGGTCACATATGCTGGGCCTGCTTCTGCTGGTATGGGTCATACTCATTTGTGCAGATCCACGCCTCATTGCTCAATCTGCATTGCTATTTTACCACATGTCAGATGTATGCATGGGCTCACCCAGCTTGAGAACGAACAGTTTGGGTATCTGCAAGCTCTGCACCCTGCCATTGGTCGGTCATGAAGCTTCTTCTTGTGATGTCATACATGCACTTCACATCACATCGGAGCATAGGCATACACAGGGGCCAGCCAGCTGGAGAATAGAAAGAAGAAAAGTCTACACCTTTTGGTGATCTGACAGGAGCCTGCTGGGGCCGCAGCCTGGAGAGCCGGCTGCAGCTACATGCACTGCTCCCCCAGAGTACCTCTGTGAGATCGTCATACAGAAACCAACACAAACTGTCATACGACTTTGAACTGAACCTGTGCTTTGCAGGTTGTTGACAGCCAAGAGCAAGCAGGCTGAGGAGCAAGCTGTGCTGAGTTGGGAGACAGCTGTGTTGCATGCTCCATTTGTGCAGTTCCATCAAGCTTGTGGGGCTACAAGCTAGACTTGTGTGTTGCAGGTGGTGACTGCCAGGAGTAAGCAGGCTCAGGAGTTGGCCATCCTGAAGCTGTATGCAGTGCTGTCCCAGGCCCACTTTGTGAAGCAGCAGGCTGCAGACTGGGAAGGTGCATTCCTGGGCATCATAGCTGTGGGCTTCCCCTTGCTCCTCAAGCACACCGCTGAAGTGGTCATCCAACAGGACAAAGGCTACAGCAATATGGTGGGAGGGCTGTTATCACAAGCACCACCAAGCATCAGTCACTGCTTGCTGTTATGTCAAATTAGGGCTGTTGGAACCCTTGCTGGCCAACTTGACTGCTCACTCATGGTTGACCTGCAAACACTGTTGCGTCATCACTTCATCACAGAGGCCTGTGCTGCAAGTCATTACCTGTTGATTCACGCCTGACTGCATGCTTCTGCCACATCATCTATCATTCTACTCATTGTGCCTGTGTGTGTGATGTGCACAGAACTGCTCTTGATGCACATGGTCATGGACAGGTGCGAGGCATGGCAGCAGCAATCGTGAAGAGCATAGCTCGGTGGATGGAAGGGCAATTGGATGAAGCAGGTCCCTGTCAGGCCCTAGTCCAGCAGGTGCTGACTCAGCTGGTGCAGGAAGCCAACCCAGGGGGGTCCCGCTATGCGGGGGCTCAGGGCCCAACCATTCATGAGAATGAGGCATGGGATTCCATCATGCCTACTCACCAATCTCTTATGGCAACAGAAGTGACAGGTCAGTGTGGACTCAACCACCTTGCAGACTGCGCTGCTGGGCCAGTCAGAACAAGCTGTAAGGCTTGTAAGCTGCTAGATTATATTTGGCTGCTCTAAGGCTCAGAGCAGACCTGGTTATATAGTGTCTGTGTGCACAGCATCTGGCAAGGTTGCTGCTGGATCTCTTGAGATGACAGTGCATGCTACTCACAAAAGCTATGCGGCGTTTTCTGTTGTGATGAATCGAGCATCTCAATGCTTCAATCGCACAGTTTGTTTATGCAGCTTGTGCTTTTGTTGCTGGCTGGTGCTGGCAGCTTGACTGTAGCTGTAGTTGTAAGAGATGTCGAGCAGTGTGCATGCTGACATGAGATCATAGGCGTGAAGAGTATGACAACCTGTCGCCCACTGCCAGAAGTGGTGACAAGTAGAGTGATGCCATTGCCAAGATGGCGTGGCATGCTGTGCCTGCTGTGGCAGGCAAGCGCCCCAAAGACACATCCAGCAAGTTTGCACAGGTTGCAGGGTCTTATCATGGTAAGTGAGTGTGTGGTATGCAGGTATGGGAGAGTTGCTGGACAGTGGGACGCTGGATGGCATGCTGGACACTCACGTCACCTCCATTGTGCATCCTAGCAGACCTGATCACCGCCAACCCAGGTCAGCCTGTTCTCAACTCCTGGCACATATTTACACTCTAGGCCTAATTTAAAGCTTATGGTCAAAAGCCCCCCCCCCTGTTCAGGCTGCCTGCTTGATGGTGTCCAGATGATTACCACGCTAGCCCTGCTGGTTTCCTTCACAGCCTACGTTTTGGTCCATGCTGTCCACTTTTATAGTGGGAGCGTGAGCAAGGCAGCAGAGTATGCAGTGCTTTGTTTGTTGTTCTATTTGGGAGACTGTGAAGTGGCAGTAATGGTAAGCTGCTGTCCGTCAAGAAGCTTTCAAACCCTTCTAGGTGGGGTGTGATGGAGACAGCAGGCTTGGTAGGCAGCAGCAGCGCTGTGGACAGCCAGGCCTGGCAGGAAGTGATGCAGCACAGGATGCCCACCTCCACTACCCGGGCCCCTAGCATCCTTGAGACTGGCGCCACCTGTCAGTCCTCTGACATCTTACACCTAAATGCCTGGAATGTTTTGTTGCATGGCACATGCAAGTCCTCTGAGAATGTGTCAAGTTGATGCTGTTAGCAAGTCTGCTCTTGTTGATGCTGCATCACTTCATACATTGACAAGTGCAGAATTGGTGTTGCTTCCTATTGTGCACAGTGTTCACCATATAATTGCTCATTCACTTTGCTGGCCGTCATGAGATCAGTCTGGGGTGCAGCATCAGCAGAGACCTGGAACATGTCCACTTGCTTACTGCCAGCTCTGGTCTGTGGCAAATCAGGTCATTGTGAACCTTGGCTCAAGTTGTACTGTGATGCAGACATGGTGCTGGACACTCAGGATGTAGCAGAATACGCCAGGAGTCATGCACGAGGCCTCAGACTCACCTTCTGGCTTTTCAAGACTGACCAGGTACCTGCTGCATAACACACCCATCTCGTTCCTATTTCATGCAAACTCTTCTGTACATGTGACCATATACTCGCTGCACTTTTTGGCATCACCAATGTATTCATGGCAGGCTGTGTGATGCATGGCCTGTGTGTGCAGGAGGATGCCTGGTATGCCGCTTCCTCCCTGGTGGGCAGCATGGCATCCCTAGGGGAGGCCCACATTGATGGCATGGGAGGCATGAAGCTGGTGAAGCCCCTATTCCTGGTGCTCAGGCGTGGGGGCAACCAGTGCAAGGCTGCTGCCCTGAGAGCCCTGCAGCACCTCACCACTGAGCGTGCCTGCCGAGCCATGACTGCCAGGGTACACCTGCTCCCCACCCATCCATGTCTCTACTCACTTTGGTCCTGTTGCACTATATCTCATGAATTCGCTGGAGCTACAGCAGACCAAATCATTGTGTGTCAGGTTTACTGTTGTCACAGCAGACATTGGTGTTGCTGTTGGAAAGAGTGCATGCCTGCTGCAGCAGAGCTGCCTGTTGTGATGCAACCACCCTGATGCAGCCGCCCAGGTATTGTGTCATGCTGCCTTCTCTGTTTGTTCAACTGCTTCAAGCATCCATCTTGTGACGTGTGTCTAGCCCGATGCTGCCAGCAGACTGATTGTGTTCAGATGTACATCTTGCAAAGTTGTTTGATAGTGCCCTGCGGGATGTAATTAATTCCAAACCGGGCCAGAGTTTGACCGCAATACACCATAAACTGTTTGTTACATCCATCACAAACGTAATGCTTACGCCATAATACAGCGTGTTACGGCGTAGTGCGGGATAGCAAAACCGAATTCGAAATGTTAGGGTGCGAGAAGAATTTGAGCAAGTATGGTCGTTATGGTACTGGGGTGTTGTTGCAGCAAGACTCGTATCTGCAAGCCCTGGTGCGTGCGGTTCAGCAGGCAGACACAGACCTGCAGTACCCCGCCATCATCATCCTGGCACGCCTCATCACCCATGACCCCTCCACTCACTACATCGTTGCCCAGGTCACCCATCCAATGTTCTTCCCCTGTGCAAGCATACGCAATGCCTTGAGCACTCACAACTGTGGTGTCTGTTGCAGCTTGACTCATCATGCAAAATGCATCATTGCGAAATGCAACATTGCATTTATGTTGGCACCTGTGCATTCAATAAACATGAACATGGATGTGTCTTTGCATTTATGTTGGTATCATGGATTAAATGAACATGAACATGGAGACGTCATTACATTTTCTTGGTATCTGTGTGTCTAACAATGTTGAATGTGAAGATGGAAGTCAGTGGCTGTGCTTGATGTGGGTTGTGTTGTGCAGCTACGTCCCCAAATGGTTTGTGAGTGCCGCATGTTCATCACTGGAACTGGCATGTGCAACAGAGGTGAAGCAATGAATACGCAGAATGTGTTATTGTTGCAGGCGGGCCTTATTCAGGCCCTGGGCAAGGTGTTGAAGCAGGGAGGGATGGGCAGTGAGGTGCGAGAGGGGCTAAGCGAGGCCCTGAAGCACCTGACTGCCAGCAGCCAGAAGAACAGGGACAGCCTGGTGGCGTCCCACGCCCTCCCCATCATCATTGCTCACCTGCCAACAGGTCATCAACATGCCTCTTTGCTGTCTCCTCACCTCACCCCTGTTCTGCCTTGCTTGCAATTCATGCACAGCAACAAGCATCAGCTTTGCATGTCGTGCCCTTGATTGGAAGTCTGCTTTGTGCTGAGTCTGTACACAGCTGCGTACGAGTGACTCGTATTGCTGGTTCTTTCGTGTTCTTCCCACGGGTTCTGTTTTTGCAGCAACTAAGCTCACAAGACTGCCCAAGAGTCTGCTGGCTACCATTCATCAGGCTTGGTCTGTGCACAGCTACACACATTAGAAGATGCCTCTAGCTTCTATATCTTAGTATCCTGCCCTGCCATATTCTCAAGTGCCAAGGTTCAGGACCAGTCACAACCACTCACAACCTGGCTGATGTGCGGCAGGGGAGGAGGCAGTGCAGTACAACACAGCCAGGACGCTGCGCCATCTGGCTCTGGGCTCCCAGCCTGCCCACAAGACCGCCGCCCTGCCCGCTGTTGTCCCCCTCACTCAAGCCCTCCAGGTCACCTCTTCTACCAATGCTCCACCTCTTCATCTGCTTTTGTCGCCCTGCATAGCACAGTCACACATACCCACAAGCATTGCCCGGTCACTGTCAGAAGTGGGCTTTCTTTGTGTTCCTGATTTATAGTCCGTAAGCCTTGAGCATGATTTGCCCATGTTGTGCCCAAATCTTGTGCCCTATGGCCTTGCAGAGCGTGGGTACAAGCGGGCCTAATTGTAACAAGCTTGCAGCAGCATATTGCAAGACCGTTGCTGGGCCCGTCCTGCTTGTGCGCAATCCATGTGCCCACTGTCCTGCAGCTTTCCCCTTCTGCAATCAAAGCTTTGGTTTGGTATTGTGATTACGTCACCTTCTGGGCAGAGTGACTTAGTGACATTGTGCAGGTGGGCGGGGCACGGGTGCAGTTTGCTTGTGCGTCAGCCCTGGCAATGCTGGTGGAGGGGCATGGTGAGGTGTGCCCCCTGGTGCTGCGCCATGGGGGGGTGGCCAGCCTGGCCACCATGCTGCACACTGCTGGGGCCCAGGGCAAGAAAGCAGCTGCAGAAGCCATTCAGGCATGCTCTTCATCATCTGCACCCTTTCGTGACTGGCTGTTATGCAAGCAACAGTATAGGCTGAGAGATGCTGAAACGAGTGTATGACACGTATGTATGATGGCAAGACTGCCAATCTCTCAACAAATTTGCTCCACCTTGCTCCACCGCAGTACTGGCTTCTATCATTTTCTGAGTTGCATTAGGTAGTCTGTACTGACCAGCTCACCTGGGACTTCTGCCATTGTTGTTTGTTGCAACAACCAGAGCAGTGTAGTTGCTGGCGTGGTACCATTGCTAAAACAGGCCTACTGCTGAAGTGGCGCCATTGCTGCAATGGTGCTGCTGCCATCATGACAGGCAAGCTTGTGTTGATGGCTGCTTCAATGCATTGTGCATATTGTATGCGCCAACTTTGTGCAGGCTTTGTAGCATGCTGCTGTCTTCTTTAATCACAACTTGTCCTGACATCACATGGCACTGTCTACGCATACTTGCTGTGCTGCCATATGTAATGCTCCAGGTGCAGGCTGATGCATGCAGGCATTGGCAGCAGAGGACGTGGACATGAATCCTCGAATTGCCAAGTCTGGAGCCATCCAGCCCCTGGTCGCCATGGTCAAGACAGGTTTGCCACTCTCATGTCAGGCCTGTCAGGCACTGCTTTGGCATACCGCCATTCACATTTGGCCGCCATCCGTGCTGGTGGGCAGCGTTGTGCGTGATGGCCTTGAAAGCATCAGCACTGCTACATTTGTCACTGTACTGAACGCCTGAGAGCTTGTTCAAATCAGCCTGCATGGGCAGCATTGTTTGCAGGCATGCTGCCACCATCAATTTATGGCCATGCGTTTTGCTTCCACGTGGTGTGTGTGTGTGTGTGTGTGTATGTGTACATTGGCACAGTCCTGTGTACGCAAGTGGACTCCATTTTGCAAAGTCAGGCAAGATTTGCCATGACCTCCAGCTTGCCACAGGCAGCTTGCTGGACTCATGGCCTACCACTTTAAGGCATCTGCAGCATCATGCCACTGTGGCTATACATGCAGATCAATCATCCAAACAAGCATTGTGATGTAGTGGGCGCCTATGCATCACTCCCTGTTTACCTTCCTTGTTGCACGCAGGCAACCTGCAGCAGCAGGCAGCAGCAGCAGGCGCACTGCAGGCCCTGACCTACTGTCCAGGCAGGCTAGACATCTCAGCAGGCATAGCCTCAGAGGGGGGTGTGCCCCCCCTGGTCACCATGGTCACCACAGGGCCCCTACCCTTGCGCAGTGCTGCTGCTGGCGCCTTATGCAACCTGGCCCTTGCCAGTCCGCACAATCAGGTATGCTGCTGCTCACTTGCTCCCCACTTGTGTGTAAGCTGCTTGGCAGGACAAGGCGTGACACAACTGTTTGAGGGCTCAGCCTGTCTGCTGTGACCGCCATCTAACCAAGCTTTTGGAGCTCTTGCTTGCGTTTGTGGGCCAGTGAGCCCTTGCTGAATGACAGCATATCTGCCATGTACCGGACAGTTGCCTGTGGCCTGTAGTGTGATGGGGACTCATCCAGCTGCAGGACCTGTGTATTTTAGCACACAGCAGCCTTGACAATCACACACGCATCATGTCGCACCTTTTGCTGTGCAAATGAGAGGCAGTGGCTTGGTGCAGGCAGCAATTATCAAGGCTGGGGCAATACCTGCTCTGATTCAGCTGCTGGAGATAGCACAACCGGATGGACAGTATGCTGCAGCAGCTGCCTTGTACAATCTGGCAGGGCAGGATGCGCAAGTGCGCCTGACCATGACTGCCTGCAAGGCTGTGCCGCCACTGGTGCTCATGCTGCAGGCTGACAGCTGGTGACTACCCCGCCCCTCTGCGCTGTTGCAGTCTCTTTGTGACACTGCCTGAATCTGCTCACCACACGCTGCTGCCCAGGCGCAGTCAAGAAGCAGAAAGTATTTGACAATACACAGTGTGAGTATGAGCCAAGGTGCAGGTCCACAGCTGGGCCATCTGCCAGGCTTACGCCGCAGAGCCTTAGTCATTTCCTAAAGTGCACATTGGCTGTTATGCTCGACTTGCATGGCTGACATGTATAGCTCATCTCTTGCTTTGCAACCTGACCGCCAGCTGTTCAGGATACAGAAATGTGATCCTGTTAGAGAAAAGTCCCTTGGACAGTGCAAACATCTACTAAATAAACTCCTGGGGACAGTAAAAGGGCTTTTTAAACATTGGACAGATATCGCAGATGCACCAGTCATGTGTGCTGAAGCCTTCTCACGGATTGCTTGAGTCTGCAGGAAGTTTGCCCAGTAGTGCCTATGTCTTGCAGTCAAAGCTTCATACACAGTAGCTCCTTGTTGAGCACGAACACCAATGTTGTGCAGCTTGTTAGGTAGCAACAATACAGCATGAGGTGGTACAAGTACAGCAGACATTACAAGTGCAGGTGACAGGCAATGTGACAGGTGCAGTCACACACAACAGACAGGAGTGTGCTTGCCATGGCTGCAGGTACTGTCGCATAGTGGCAGCAGAGGTGTTGGGGCGGCTGAGCATGGAGTGGAGCAACCGGGAGCACATTCAGCAAGCTGGAGCTGTCATCCCCCTCCTCCACCTGCTACGCCTCAAGCACTCCCCTGGGGTACGCCACCTTGCTTTGCTTCCTTCTTGGTTCCAGTGCCCAGAGTGACCTTGTCCATGTGCTGTATTTAGACTTAGCACCAAATGTTTGCCTGCCTGCCTACATCTGGCATCCCTCTGTTCTACAGTGTGGCAGAGCTCCTTGCCATTGTCTGTAACATCAGTCTGTATGGGTCTGCCGGTTGTCTCTTGCTGGACACCTGGCACCATGGCTTGCCTGTGGTTGCTTGGGCTGACATGACCAGCAGGCCTGGCCTCGGTGCAGCTAAGAGCATGGTGAGTTAGGTGTGACTGGCTGGCGTGCAGATGTTGGACAGTGTGGAGGGGCCTGTGCACCACCTGGCCTATGAGAGAGGGGAGGACGTCATTGTCATGAAAGGCTACAAATTTGCCAAGGCCAAAACAGCCGCCGCTGCCACCCTGGGCTGCTTGGCCCTTGCCAATTCGGCTGTTGCCACTCAGCTTGTTCAGGTACTGGGCTTTGGCTCTGGCCTGAAGGTTTTTTGTGCTGCTTGCTCCTTGTTAGTATACCCTGGGCTGTGCTGCCTCCTGCACATGCCTTTGCAGCTGTGTAGCTTGTTCAGGTACTCCTGATTTGTGCACTAAAAGGTGTCCTAACATCACCAGCTGCACAAGAATGGTCCAGCCTTGGCGGCTCAGCTGGCGCTGTCACTGTCACTGCAAATGCATGGCATCCTGCTTTTGATTGCTGCCATGAGCGTAGAGCCAGTCTGAAACTGGCGAAGCTCCAATGCTTCAGCATCTTTAAAAGCAAGTGTCCCAGCATCGGTCGCACTTGCCTCTGCTAGCGCGTCTCTGGCAATGGTCTCACGGCCCAGCCACCCATCACCTCTGCCTTCTGTGTTTTGCTTTGAACTTGCACAGCAAGCTTGTTTCCTCTTGTATGTCTGAAAAGGAGGTCACACACTGCTGGTGGTGTTGAAGAAGGTGAGGTAAGGTTTGGGAGGTGAGGCTGACAGGGAGTGGTGTTGCGTGCGCAGGCTGGTGTGGCAGAGCATTTGATGGTCATGCTGGAGAGCAGCAGTGCTGAAGTGCGCTCTGTGGCTGCTGCATGCCTGGGGGACTTAGCAGCAGCCCACCCCCCTCTGCAGCTTTACCTCACCCAGGTGTCAAGCCAGCCCCCGCCTCTGGTCCTGCCATCATGTGGCTGCCCAGTATTGGAATCTGTGATGCTGCTTGCACTTGATGATGAGTTTTGCCTTGTGCATCTTGCTGCCTTTGTGCCTCATGCGGCACTACTGTTGTTGCCAATCTGCCCTGTCCTGCCAATCTGCCCTGTCCTGCCAGGCAACATTAAGACTTTGTCCTGGTGTTGTTGTTCAGAGGTTGAGCAAGCTCATGCGGCTGCTGCTGTGCAACTTCAAGCAAGCAGGATCAGTCAACAGGCCTGATGTGGCAGCTGCTGGAGCAGCCATTGGTCTGCTGGTAGCTCAGCAGTCAGCTGCTAGAGTAGGGCTCCTGCAGCTGGGGGGGCTGAAGCCCCTGCTGGCTATGCTGTATCAGGGCACTTTGGCAGAGCAGTCTGTATCTGCCAATGTGCTGTTTGATATGTCACAAGGTGTGGCCACATGGCAGAGTATTTCTGTGCTGCCTGAGCAACAGTGCGTCTATTGCCTGGAGGGCTGTCCTGCTTCCTTGCTGCCACACAGCCGGTCGACAGTATGCCACTAATATGTAGCTAGTTTTCATCACATGTCCAGGGTGCTGCCTCATTCAGCCATGTTGAAGCATGCACAGGCTGCATTGTCATTCTTCAGATCTGCACCTTGTGCCTGCCTGTCTGACTAGTTCTGTGCAACTTGTCAAAATGTCATGCTTCCACACACTCACCTTTCCTTCTGGATATCAGACAGAGTGACAGTTCCAGCCTTCTATAGTGTCAAAGCCAGGCTGTCTGACCCCGCACCCTACATGACGCCTTTGTTAAACAACAGGTTTGGTGCATGCTCATATCTGGGTGTGGCTGCAGGCTCAGAGGAGGCTGCAAGGCTGATACAAGCGCAAGGCGTCACACAGCGCATGCATAGCTTGGTGGCCTCAACAGACACCCCAGCTGCTGCTGCTGGGGGCGGCACAGCAGCCCTGCTCCAAACCACAGCCCTGTTGGACTATGCTGGCTTTGCTATGACTGCCAAGCCCAGCGTTAATCTGCTGGTGCTGCTGCAGGTGTGCTTGCAACTTGTCACATTGTGTCTGCCAATCTGGAGAGGCACTGCATGTGTTTGCAAGCCTTGTGCTGAGTTCTGTTTTGTAAGCTTTGCACTGTGTGGTCAGGTTGTCACTCACTCATTATGTTCCGGGTGTAGCTTCATTGCAGCAGACATCCCTGACCATGGTTATCACTGTCTGATAGCAGCAAGAAGTGTGCTCTATGTCTGGCTGTGCTTGATACACTGCATGAGGTATGAGACTCAACACAAGGGTGAAGTCTGATTCTGCATCTTGTTGGGTCCCTCACTCTGTGTTGGCTGTGGTAGGCAGGTCATGCATGCCACACGCCCAGCTTGCCGTACAGTCAAGCATGTAGTGGAGCGCCAAAACTGTCGAAAAGTAGTCAACCGCACATATGAAGTTGCATGCCAAGACATTGTTGCTGTAGCTGGTACCTGCGCACTAGTCACAACGACGCGGTCCGCAGGTTCGCCCGACGTGCCTGAACCTCGGGCTGTTCTTTAATTATCGCTGACATGCATGACTCTTCCTTGCTTTTTTACGGTATGGTCTGTGTTGTAGATTCCCTTTGAGGAGCTGAGTCCTGGCAAGCGGCAGCCGCACAGCCTGGTGCCTGCTGACCTGTTGTTGACCACTGTACAGAGCCTGGGCCCTGCCCCCAGCCTAGCCCCCCTGTCCCTCCACAACCATGACATTCATTCTGGTGAATCCATCTCAGGTGTGCACCTCTGGCAATGACCTTGCACGTGTGTCAGGCTTGTTGTACAAAAGATTTGCCTCAGTGGTCCCCAACACGTGAAACTTGCCCAAGCAATAAGCTCACATATATCGTATTATGTTGACAGACAGTCCATACAACGCCATTATGACAGACCGACCGCAAGCACCCAGGCCCCCTCCAAGATTCAAAGTCTATGCGGGAAGCCCCATCAATTGCAGCTTCAATTGCAAAGGTGTAGGCATGCGCTTTGACTTGCAAGCAAAGTATGATTACACCAACTTACAAAGCTACTTGTGCTTGAGAAGCATGTCAAAAAGCACAATATGAGGTTGAGATGGAGGATGAGGAGGCATTCTTTGACTTCGGCACAAAACCCAATAGAAGCTGTTGGGGTTGACATATATCACTAATCTTACATGCTGTGTTCAGCACTATTATATCAGCGATTTACTGTTCAGGAACTATGCATTGCTGCTTGTGGTGCGTGCAGGAGTAACACTGCACATCTAACGTATCATGTACCTCGTATTATTACTGAAGATTACGTATGGGGTAACACTGATGTGCCTAGTGTTGCCTTCAGACATCATAGTCAACCGTCCAGGAGTGCTCAGTGTCAACAGCCTTCTGAGACAGGAGGTTGACCTGCATGTGACCATCATTAATGCCCCCTTCCTTGTGTATCTTGTCCAGAATGTTCCAGACAGCCAAAAACAATCCCCTGTAAAGCTCGTGATCATGTGGTTTGCGTCAGCTGAATGAAGATGATTCCTGCTGAGGTCTGTCTCTGAGAAGCACAGGACAGTGGACAGCCAGCACACAATGCCGACACGTTGTGCCATTGCAGTTACCAACAGCACAGATGAAGTTGGTTCTGCCTGCCCTGCCCTGTCTTGTATGCTTCAGCTTCTGCTGCCTGAAGCTGACAGCAGCTGCATTCCGTCGCTCCATCACAATAGGCAACTTTGCTATGCCTGCCAAAGTTCTCTTGCCTTGCCAGGCTCTTTCACTCAGCACATCTTGTTGATTCCGCAGATGACAGTGAGCAGGAAGAAGAGCTGGATAGTCCTCTCATGCTGCTTCACCCAATCTACCCGCAACCAGGCGAGTCACATGCGTTTGCACCAGCAGGTGACAAATGCGTGCAGCCATCCCGGGTGGGCCACACCTCTCCACAAAAGCCACCCTTTTCATCTAGCCATAGCCAGTCCTCGGTGTCAGGTAAGCTCTCAACTCCTTGCATGCCCTTACTGCTTGCACCTGGCTTGCTATTGTGTCATTCAGCTGATTCAAGCAACCAAGCACATGCGACCTATCAGAGCGGCGCCCCTTGTAATTCCCAGGGTTTTAGCCATTCCCTATGGTACACACTGCAGCATGGCATGTCAGGTTATGACTAACAAAGTGAACTGTTGTGTTCAGCTATTGTCAAAACTGCTCATAAGATGTATTTGCATGCTTGGTAGGCTGCTATCCGGCAAGATCCCCTGAGTGCAAGCAAATCTTCATGATATGTCTGCTGCTTTGAGACTATGTTCTCGAATGTGTTTCTTTGTGTATCGAGGGTGTCAATCAAGGACTGCAGCAATGCAGGCCAAAAAGGATTTTGTTAGTGGCTTGATGTGCATGCAGATTTAAGAGGCAGGCAGGGTGCAGGCCAGGAACAATGGACTCACCCTGTGGCTGGACACTTTCGTCAGCAGTCAAGTCAGCAACACATCTTAGACACATATGTTGGCTAGTCGCAGCAGTGTGCCTCTCATATATCTTGTGTAGCACAGCTTTAGCAGCAGCAGCAATTTTTATGCACAAAAATGCATCATTGGACAGCTGATGCTTGTTGCAGTTGTAACTATGCAACTAGATTGCGGCAATCTAGTTGCATACTTTGCCTGTGTTTGTCAACCTGGATGATGAGGCTCTGCATTGATTGACAGGCAGGTTGTATAATTGTTGATTATTGAGATTGCAAATCATTGAACAACATTGCTGTGTGTCCCTGTAGCACTGCTCAGCCTTGCTGCACAGCCATAATTTGTATCAGGACGAAAAAGCAAAATGTTTGTGCCTAGCCTGTTGCTGATCAGTCAATAGTTGCTACGCATTGCTGGAAAATACTAGGGCTGTCAGCGACACCACATTGTACTGCAAGTCCTGCCTGGTATTTACTGGAAATCAGAGGTTTTATGCCTATTCATGAATTTGTTACGTGTGTCTTGACAGCTGCCTGGCTCAATGTCCACCCTAATCCGCAGGTTGGACAGCTGTTGCATTCTGTGACAAGGTAAGCACAATATGCTATGATACAACAATAACTGGCAAATGAGGCCGCTGCTGCAATGCATGAAATGCTTAGGGTAGATACACACTTGGTGCCAAGTCTCTGTTTACCATACTCGCATGGCATGAGGCCTGTCAGCCCTGAGCAGCATGCAGCATGGCCAAAACAACATGACCTGCAGAGAGACTCGTCCTCAACTCCAGACGACGGCTATCATGCAACAGAATTGGCTACATCAACCTAGTTACAATAGTGCATGTGACAATCTTGTGCCTGCTGCATCTCCCGAGGAAAGTTCACCCTCAATCCTCGTAAACTCTGTAAACACAACCAGCATGTCAGCACACCTGTGCTACCACTTGCACAAGAGAGATTGCATCAGTGCAGCCTTGCAAAAAAACCAAGCCCAAGGCTTACCTGCACTCATCTGCCTCTGGGTTGTCGTCACAGTACTGATCTAGAGGGTCTGAGGTACTCTTTGCCTGCTTTTTGTCAGCAGCACTAGCAGATAACTCCTCAACCTGTACAGTGCAATAGCTGCATCAAGAGTAGTGTGGCACAACCAGTTCGAAGCACCGAGCTGCCGCGAAAATGAAGCTTTAACGTATTAGCTTGTGAGCTGAGGCTGCACACCTCGTCCCAAGCAGTTGCGCATGCCCCGGCGCTGCCAGACTCGCAAGTTTCCTTAGCGCTTTCGATTGCAGTTTCAATTGCTGACTTCTGCTCCTTGGTCTGCAATGCAACCGTGCAGGTGCAACAAAGCTGGCAAGGGATCTCGGTTGCAACAAGTAGATAAGCCGTGCAGTCCTGCGGACCGACTGTGCAGGCACTAAAAAGCGCTTAGCATGCTGGAAAAGCTCACCAGCTCTGGTGATGCCATGCTCACAGTGCGCATCCTCAGTTGTGGCCGAGCGCGCACCGGAGAGCGTGACGTGAAGCTTGCTACTGCCGGTCGGCAAACGCTGCTAACGGTTCCGCAGCTCACCAACATAGCAGATACCATCTTACAAGTGCTGTAACGACTTGCGACTGATACTGACAACCAACTTGTCTTGTATTTCGCAAGTTGAGGTCGCAGTTGTATTGATCTGGTCTCTTCCTGAGAGTACAAGACTCTATAGATACCTCTCTCCTCTGACCTAGCATTGTAAGCTGTAGGTCAACCCTACTGCTGTCAAGATCGACTCGAGATAAGGCATACGCCATAATTGTGAAATTGCCGCACCGGCTACTGCAACATGGACCAGTTACATCTGCATCGTTCCTGTGTGTTGCATCCTGCGCCCCAGGCTCTGTTGCCCAGGAGGATCCGGAGCCCAGTCTGCAGGTCAGTTGAACGGCGTGGTGTCGTTGACTTGTTCTTGCTTTGTCTCGTACATATGAGGTGCGTGCGTTGCTTGCAGTCCGAAAGCTGTAGCACAGCAAGCAGGCACAGAAACTCCCGCACAGACCAAGGTCAGCGGTTTATATGTCTTGCCTTGCTGAGGGTGCGACAATCCACGTGGATCAGTTGCTAGAGATGCTGCATTGCTCTGCAGGCTCGTAAGTCCGCGCCTTTGGCTCGAGGGGGAACTTTGAGTGGAGATAAAGCAGCTGGGAAGGTAGCAGATCATTTGTCATAACGCAGCTGTATCAGGTTGCTGCTTTGAGCAGCTTTCAAGTGCCCTGGTGACTTACAGGCTGCAGGATCAGGTGCCAAGGCCGCTAATGGTGCTGAGCAGATGCAGCTGGTGGATGGCAAGTTCAGAGATAGCAGATGGCAAGAAGGCAGATGGGTATTAGATAGTTTCAAGGACAGTAGTGGCAGCATGGATTGGGACAAGGTATAAGTCAAAATCAACAATCAACACACCCAATCAGTTCACATGCTCCCTGTATAATGGAAGCAGATATGCCAACACTTAGCTGCTTGCAAACTTGCTCCGATGCTGGTGTGTGGCACATTTGAGGCTCTTCATTAAACGTTTGCACAACTGTTACCACCCAAATAACTTTTCTGTGCTTGTTAACCTTTAATTTGTTGCTCTGGGCTTGTGTCTGAGCTATGTACTACAAATCTTAGATGACTGAGTTAGCATCTTCCCTTGGCATGCGGTGGCTGTATGCTGCCAATGTGGAGATCAACTTGCATAGCGCTACTCAGGTGATCGATGCTGAGATGGCGCGGCGAAAACTGCTAGAAGAGTCTCCAATTGCCAGCACACAGGAAGAGCCAGTCCTGTTTGACACATCTGAGATCCCATGGTGGGCCTGGGTGCGCAGATTCCACCTGCCAGAGGTATACTCTTTGTACTGGTCTGTTGCACACCTTTGCATCAAGTCATGGCAGCACTTGGGCAATGGTCTTGACTTACACACTGAGCCGATTCACCTTTCTGTTCCCTTGTAATTTCATGGCATGCAAGTCTGGAGTGTTGTGTTGCTATCCTTCATGATGACAAGTTGCTTTTGTGCATCACATCACCCTCAGCCATTGCTGCAAACTGTCAGAAGCATTCAATGACGTGACACTACATTAGCATTCAGTCTATGGTCTCAAGTATTGCCTGTGAACAGTGTGTGGGCATCATCTGTGTCTAGGCTGTAGGCTGTCAGTCGGTGTGTTGTAAAATGCATGCTCGTCTTTTGAGTAGTCAGGAACACACAGATATCCCTGTTCGCATGTCAGCATGTATCTGCAGGCAGAAAAGATAAATGGACGAGCATGTATGGTGGGCTATGCCCTGGGATATTTTGTGGATGTTTTAACAGGTCATGGCCTAGTGGACCAACAAAACAGCTTCTTGGGCAAAGTCCTATTGAATGTCACAGTCATTGGCCTTTTGATATACCGTAATAATGCAGCACTGCCAGCGTACAAGAACCTGTTGGATGAAGCTACCTTCTATGACAAGCAGTGGCAGGCAACATGGGAAGGCCAGAATAGACCGTCAGAATCAGAAAAGTAATTGTCTTTATGTGTGATGCAATTTCATCAGACTGAGGAGATCTGTGTAGACTGAGCTAAACCCTCTACAACAGAACCTAGTTGCTCAAGCAAGCTTGCAGATTTGCAATTGCATCTTAACAGGCTGTCATGCTGCTGTGAGCACTAGTGCGCTCAAGTCAAGCGCATGTTGCTCGTTCCAGTTTTGCATATGTTTACATAGCTCATGCTGTATGTTTTTAGACGGCTAGTCCTGATCACTTTTGTTTTAAGGTGTTGTTTAGACCTCGTATCTGAACCTGCTGGTCTTGCTGCATTACATCCAGCAGCCTGCTATACTGCAAAGCAACAGCATGCCTTACTGCAGATTTGCAGATGTGTCTGCACATCTAACACGTTTAAGAAGTGAGTTAGCTATTTGCATATCACACGGTCATCATGTTGGTAGAGTGTAACATGTAAACACTGCTTCTTACAGGTATGTACACACCAACTACGCATTGTGACCGGCAACAGGCTAGTGCTACCCAATACGACGCCCTCAACTCAGCACAACCAGCCACATAGCTCAACACACAGCTTCAGCATCTACAGCATAAGATAGCCCATTGCCTTCATTTTTGTTCAGGGCTGCGCGATGGCATTAGGGATGTGCAAATCACCCATTTCACCGGACCAGTGTCATCAATTACCCAATGACGTTGCCGATTGGTAAGTGACAAAGTAATTTACCCATACAACTATTCCTTCGAAGTCCAGGAATTTCTGACTGCCTTACATGGCCGTTTCCAACTTTGAAAGCGGTAAAGCACAGCAATTGCTAAGGGCGATGCATCTGCCAACTTGCACAAACATTTGAGCAACATACCTACCTTGAAAGCACAATTCACCTGTTTTCTTAGTTATGAAGCCGAAGACAGCTTCCCAAAGTTGCACTAGCGAGCAAGCTTGATGAAGTGAATGGATCAGTGTAAGTGGACATCAATTGACAAAACATGGGGCTAAACTTGTAGGCATGAAATGCTTTGTCAGTTCACCTGTTTCAACAGATTTTTACGCCAAACTCTCCCAAAACACCCTCGACAAAACCTATTTTTGCCACCAAACCCCCCTAATTTGAGGTCATTTGGGCTTATTCTGCCCATTTTCTGTGAAATGAAATGAAACGAATATTTGCTTAAATCACCGTAATTTGCACACACCTAGATGACACCGAGGACATACGGTATGGTAAGCTGTGGGCCCCCCCACCAGGCCCAGAGCAGGCCTTGTTTACACTGTCGCAAGAGCATATGCTTGCGTTCTGATTACAATGCTTTAGCCAGCCAACAAGTCTGATCACATATACAAGAAGACAACGGTCAAATTTGCAAGAAATCAACAGCTTAGAACAAGTTGAAGACTGGGACACTGGTGTCAACATGTCTTTCAGTAATAATTCCATCAGAATCTGGTCAAGCACCAGCAACTTGCATATCCCTTGGCTTTGTCAGCAGTAGAGAAGGTACGCGAAGTCCAATGTAGAACCTACTTACATTTTCTTTGTATTGGAGATGTAATCACCTTTCCATTATGACCTTTCCATTGTCTGTTGGTGAATCAGGGTTGACCCTGAGCCCTCCTCAATCATGCTGATTGCCATCTTCTGACTTCTGACCACTTGCTTCTTGACTTGACTGGCCAAAAGACTAAGTTTGTATGAGTTCGTATTGCGAGTGCTAGCAGCTTCTCCCTGGGGAATGAGTGTTTTGTTTTCTCAAAAGCACAGGCATATTGTGTCTCATTGCAGCCATAAGTTGTATGCCATCAAAAGGCTGCCTCGGTGTTTTGCTATGACTCAAATCCTGTGAACCTTCCAACAGAGTCACTGGCCACTTTAGGATTAACAGCCTCATCTGCCAATGAGACAAGCTGCCTTCTGTTCTGATGACTCTTCTTTCTTCCCATCTGCTGAGCATGCTGCACTGCTTGCTTTGCTGGCACTGCTTGAGGTTGCCTTGCTTGCTGACCTTGTGAAGATGGCTGTGCTTTAACAGCTCTCAAAGGTTGCGATTGGCAATGTTGAGATACAGCATCATGTGTAGTTGGGGCATGTGTGGGGGTTGGTGCTTGGCTGCTGGCAGGGCGCACTTGGTGTGCTGCATCTGCTGCTGCTAAGGCTTGCTGTTCAGTGGTAGCTGCAGCTGCTTCTTCTGCTGAGGGTGTACCCTTGCTAAACACCACACCTTGTGCCAATGCTTGCTCCCTTGCAGCTGCCTCTGCTCCAGATGAGTCTGTCAAACTGCCCCTGTTGAAAGTGCAACTGTCCTTCAGCAACAAGGCACAATGTCCAGCATGCATCAGCAGCCTGGGTATGTCAGTGACGTAGGCGTGCATGAAGGGCACGTACACGCAAGTGCATGCATACTTCCAGTCAAAAAGCATTCAAAGTTTCAAAAAGGAGTGATAGCGCTAGGTGCTGAGTTGCATAAGGCATCCAGCATATTCAGTTCTTGCAGCAACCACAATGGTGACCAGACAATGCACATTCAGCCATGAACAAAAGTTGTGCTGCATATGCTGAGGCAAGTGCAAGCAGCATGCATTCAGGGCCAAGCTTCTGAGGCAGCTCACCTGTTCAGCTGCTCCAACTGCTTTGTGAGTTGCTCCAGCTTGTTGAGCTCAGCAGTGGCACTTTGGTGCACAAGCAGATGTAGCTCTTGACACAGCTGCTCTTTGCTGCGCTCATGGGATCTCAGCACCTCCTCTGCTTGCTCTGCTACCTACAAGCAGTCAGCCTGCATAAGCCTTGTACAGCAGACCATGTTGACATCAATTCCCATCAGATTGCTGATGACAGATAGTGTGAATCCTCATGCAGCCTGCTTCTGTCATCAAATTGGTGTGCCAGCTTCTCTGCTCTGAGACTCACAGATGGCTCTGGTGTTTGGGTGAGCACCAAGAAGCCGTTTGATATGGGTTTGATGCTCCTTTATTGATCAGACAAGGGCTCGTTCAGCTGCATTTACCTTTTGGGCAAAAACAAACTTTTGCCTGGCTGCTACCACCTGCTCGTTTTTGGCTTCAATTTTCTTGCGGAGCATCTCAAGTGCTGACTTCTTGGGGCCAGTGGTCAAGTTAAGCTGTGATTGCAGCTGTGCCAGCTGTGCCTCAACATTTTTGATATGCGAATAGTTCTTGGCAATGCTCCTGCGGCACTCAAACAGTTTCAAACCATTGGGGATGCTGCAACAAAGGTGACAAGCATAACTTACTCTCTGAGGTGCTGCTCTTTCTTCTCGACATCCTGCAGGAGAAGGCGGGGTCAAGCAAGGTCAGGGGAAGCAACCAGGCAACTAAACTCACCTTTTTTGCTGGAGCTGCCTCTGCCATTGGGTGTATTCGGCCGAAGACAATAAAATCGAGACAGTACTTCTACGCGGTTTCGGGGCTCCAGACTGGCGTGTATTGTCCGCAAAGCGCAGGTCTGCGGAATAGCTTGTGACCTCTGCAAGTGTGTTGAGCAAGCGACAAACGTTTCGGCAGAATGTGCACACTGGATTCCCTTTGATGTCTGCTAT
>JAABUO010002514.1_pt1 | contig 22273 bp, 23 predicted proteins | sample 5559291 | NCBI WGS metagenome assembly JAABUO01 (sample SAMN10711878, study PRJNA513372) | rock metagenome | isolation source: Antarctica rocks | place: Antarctica: Victoria Land, Finger Mt sud
AATGCCATGCCTTGCTGTCAGGAATAGTATAGTGTCTGTCCTCAGACCTGAGTGCATCATGGCGCAAACTGAGAAGGCCTGAATTCTTGATGCATGGCGCCAGCATTGAGACAATGCGTGACGTCACATGATGCCCTGTTGTGCCTTTACGTGCCCTTGTTTCTGCCCTGTCTGCTTTGCCCTTGCCCTTCTTGGCTCTGCCCTTGCCCTGCGTGCTGTGCCCTGCCCTGCCCTGCTCTGCTTGTGGTCTTGCCATTCAGCCAAGGACACTTGCACCAATGTCCCCTGTTTGCACAAGACAAACAGATGTGCAGCATCATGCATAACACCACCTTAGCGTCCACCTCTCAACAACACAGTGCCTTGTGGCAGGTAGTAGAGCTAGCACCCGCATACGGACTGGATGACAAGGTCCGGCAGGCGCTACATCGTGACGCCCTCAAGATAGCACACCATGTGAAGTACCGCAACGCTGGCACTGTGGAGTTCATGGTTGACAAGAACGGCGATTACTACTTCCTGGAGGTCAATCCTAGGATACAGGTGGGCCTCCTGCAAACATGCTGGTCATCAGCAACGTAGAACCAAGACTAGTCTGTCCTATACACTGACTCATGAAATGATGCTGCTCTCCAGCATGCAGGTGAGGACTGAATGCCACATGACAGGATGCTGCTGAGTACTGTTGTAGTAAGGCTTCCTTGGACCAACTCAGACGCTGCTGGATTCACAAGTTGTCCTGCACATCTCTCAGACATGTCATTGTCATCATGGCAGCATAGAGATTGAAGAACACACAAATCTGCTGGACAGTTTGAGGTCTGCCCTGTTGGTTGCATGGAAGGCTTGTTTGAAAAAGTTGTTGGCTCTTGCGGTCCAGGTAGAGCACACCGTGACCGAGGAGATCACACAGATTGACCTGGTACAAGCTCAGATCAAGATTGCAGGAGGAGCTACCTTGGAGAGCCTGGGCATTGGCAAGCAGGAGGACATACCACCGCCCAGGGGGTATGCCATCCAGTGCAGAATCACCTGTGAAGACCCTGAGAGAAACTTTCAGGTTGGACTTGCACCAATGTTCTGGGGATTGATGCCATGCTGTGAGTACGTGGACAGAGCAGCTCAGTGCAGCTGCTGTGGTCTCATGCTGTGTCTATGTCTTAATTCAGTTGGTGCTGTGCTGTGCTGTGCTGTGCTGTGCTGTGCTGTGCTGTGCTGTGCTGTGCTGTGCTGTGCTGTGCTGTGCTGTGCTGTGCTGCATGCTCTGCTTTTAGCCATCCTCTATGAGGCAAAGCTGGCTGCTTGCAAAACTTGCCATACTTGCATAGCAGGGTGGTTTTCTGACAGATGCTGAACTGCAGTGTGGGCCGCAATCCCTGCGTCCTTGCTTACAGACACACTCAATACAATAAGTGCTGCAACAGATGTAAGGCTGAGCTGCAAGCCTTGCATCTTTGCTAACAGCAACATCAGACATGACACAATGTGTATCTGACAACAGCTTGGCATGTGTGCAGCCAGACTCTGGGCGTATTCAAGCCTACCGGTCTCCAGGAGGGCCGGGAATCCGGCTGGATGGTGCCATGACAGCTGGCAATGTTGTTTCCCGCCACTATGATTCCCTGCTGGTGAAGGTGAGAGCAGTCTTTCTCCCCTTGCATATGTCACATGCATGGCATGATGCAAACAATGCAGTACAGCAGGAAGCTCTATCTATGCATCTTCCTCATCAGATGTACAAAGCCAGCCACTCCAGGTTTGAAAATGGTATACAAAGTCAGTCTGCGCATCAAATGGCTTTTTCTCCCTGTGGTAAGGTGTTTTTGGAGAATTGCCAACACGGTTGAAGCAAAACGTAGTACCTCATGTTTGTTGGTCGTTGAGCTCAGTACCCAGCCTAGCCTGCAGTACTGGACCTATAACACCCACCAAAGCCCTCTTTTGATTCAGAGCAAGAACTGAAAATTTGGTGATTTGCAGGTCATAGTGCGGTCCAACAGCTACATCCACGCAATTCAAAAAATGCAGCGTGCCCTGTACGAGTTCCAAATCAGAGGGGTGAAGACCAACATCCTGTTTCTGGAGAACGTCTTGCGGCATCCAGAGTTCCTGTCGGGCTATGCTACCACGTCTTTCATAGAGGACAACCCTCAGCTGTTTGACTTCCACCATGATGCCGCCAGCCAGTCGTCTGGAGTCCTGACGTACCTAGCAGAGCTGGTGAGATCAGCAAGCCACTGTTAGTCATCTGCCTGTGCCATAGGGTTTGGACACGTCTTCAAATTGATGAGTGCACAGCACAGAGCTTCCAGTCTGGTGCTTGACTGGACCAGGGTCTCAGTCAGCAACAGAGTATGCAGGCTGTTAGCCACACTGATGGGGGACAGAGGCTACCCACCATGCTTTTCTTTTTGGGAACCATTTCACGATTTATGCATGTCATCTCTGCGCGAGGGCCATGCTAATCTTCTCTGTATCGTTCCAATTTTAACAGGTGTAACTGAAGTTACCAAAGATATACAGACTGCTGTGTGCCAATGGCAGCTTGCTGACTTGATTATGCTCCGGTTGTATAGGTCGTGAATGGGCCATCACACCCTGGAGCAGTGGGCAACCCCCCTTCTCTGATCACCCCGCCTCCCCCCCATGTCCAGGGGATGGGCAGTCAGCCGCCCTCAGGCTGGAGGGATCTGCTGTTGAGAGAGGGCCCTGAGAAGTGGGGTCAGGCCATCAGGGCTCACAAGGGAGCCCTCATCACTGATACTACCATGTGAGACTCTGCTGACTGCCTCACTGCCAATCAAGTGACAACAGCAGCTAAGGCTGTGCAATGTGGATGTCTACCAACAGTGTGATATAAGTCTGCTGCTTGTGGCTGTGGGCAGGCAAGGACTGGATTAGGCATGGTTAACTAAGATCCAAGTTTGAAATCAGTTGTTGATGCAGAAATTCAGGAAGGGGCAAGAAAAGGGGTTGCTAGCTCTGCAAGCCCTGGTCACTACACGTTTGTGCTGACGCGAGTGTCTGCAGCTGCTCTAGACTTTAGCACTAAATCTGCTTCATCAGCTGTCTTCCCCTATATGAGCGCCAAGTGTCAATACAGGCAAAATGCATACAGGGTCTGTCAGGATCCTGCATGCATACACACAATCTGCTAAAGACTGTCTGTGCAGCGCCACATGTTACAGCCCAGGCCCCAGACCGCATCATCTGCTTTTACAACAATACCAATAACAACAATAACAACAATAATAATACTAGCAACAATAGTAATAATAACAATAACACTGATAGTAATAATAACAGTAAAACAAAACAGTTCTCAAAACACAAGCTTAGTCAACATGCATCAGGTGCATGCGACGCAAGTCAGCTCTCCTCCAGACGGGCTTGTTCAGAGTACCACCAATGTCGTGATTCAACTTCAATTGGTGAACATCAGACAATACAGCGTTGCTTGAACAGCTACATGACTTTTGCCGTGCACAACTGCAGGCGAGACGCTCATCAGAGTCTACTGGCAACCCGCATGCGTACACATGACATGCTCAAAGCTGCCAGTGCCACCTCGCATGTCATGAAGGAGGCTGCCTCTTTGGAAGTGTGGGGTGGGGCCACCTTTGATGTTGCCCTGCGCTTCTTGCATGAGTGCCCCTGGCGACGCCTGGAGCTGCTGAGAGAGCGCATCCCAAACATCCCATTCCAGGTGATGCACAGGGAGCTACTGTCCTTCGTGGTTGAGTTTTGAGATTTGAATAGGATATACGGCAGGCGTCTGTGTTGATGCATTTCTGGTTGTTGGTGCGTGCCTGACAGGCCCAAGGCTAGGTCTTGACCCCCACCCCTGAACAAGACGGGCTGCAAGGCCCATCTGAAGCCTCTCTTTATGGAAGTTTGAAAGTTTCCATTTCGTTTCATTCTTTCTTATGCACGTGTGCCTTTGTCAAAAGGCATCAGAGCACAGAAAGTGTGTCATACTCTGTTGCATGTACTAGCTGTCAAGCCTGCATATGACTCCACTTGCTGGGGTGGCTTTCAAGATAGTTTTGCCTTCTCATAATGCTCCCACAGATGTTGACAAGAAAAACCGATGCTACCACAGATGTTGAAGAGAAAAACAGATATGTTGATGAGAAAAGCCAATGCTACACAGATGTCAAAGAGAAAAACCAATGCTGTCTACTGTGTTGTCTCCTTTATGCACACCACACGGTAGATCATGCCGTGGTAGCTGGCAAGCAGCAAACCATCTTGACTTGTGTGCGACATCCTTGCAGATGCTTTTGAGAGGGGTCAATGCTGTGGGGTACACCTCATATGCCGACAATGTAGTCAACGCCTTCGTGAAAGAAGCTAGAGTAGCGGGCGTGGACATCTTCAGGGTTTTTGACTCCCTGAATTACATAGACAACCTGAAGTTTGGGATAGACTCTGTCCACCGGGGGGGTGGGGTGGCTGAGGGGACCCTGTGCTATACTGGGGATGTCTCTAACCCCAGCAAGAAAAAGGTACAAGCTAAGCCTACCAGGTCCAGCACGCATTGTATGCACATGCTCTTGACTGTGGTAGTGCTTGCACGGCATCAGTACTACTTTGCGCTGTGTGTTCTTAGTCATGCATGGGAGCTGAAGAAACGCTGCTGTACTGGAGAGGTGTCCAAACAAGGGTTTGGGCAGTCCTAGCAGAAAGTGTGTCTTTGTAGTCAGTGCATTGTAACACTTCCCGCACCTTGACGCTATGTTCTTGTACATGAAGCCTATCTGTGCTGCAATATATGCTGCAAGTCCTCTATGCTATTTGCCTTCAGCAGCGCAATCACCTATCAACTTTTCAATGCAGCTTCTTGTCGGACATTCAGTCATATCTTCGTTGCATGTTGCACTGCTTATTCAGCTAGTGAGTGTTGTGTATGCAAGGTGCAATATAATGCCAATCACTACCTGAAGCGGCCTTTGCATGTTGCGCAACTGGTTCAGCCTTTTCAGCATGCAAGTGCAATGTGCAGTATGATCTGGATCACTGCCTTTGCATGTTGTGCCACTTGTCGAGCCTTGTTGCCATGCATGTGCAATGCGCAGTATGATCTGGAGTACTACCTGAAGCTGGCGGATGAGTTGGTGGGTCATGGCATACACACCCTGGCCATCAAGGACATGGCTGGCCTGCTCAAGCCAAGAGCTGCCACCATGCTCATAGGAGCCCTCAGGTACACTCATATTTGTTACCTCCCATGGTGGTGGAAAAGGACATACTGAACAGAAGGTAGTGTCAAGCATGTTCATTGAAATTTGCCTCAATGCTCTCTGTTTTTACATTTCACAAGACACTGTCGACCAAAATCATGCAGCCTTGAGCTGCTCTGGCAGTCACAAAAAACTTCAGGTGGATAAAGCACAAATGCATTAGAGTGGCATGCATAAGAATATCCATGCTGTGCGTGGTTGATGATGATGGGCATGATTGCCTTGTTCATTGCCTGCTACGTCAGTATGCTCACATGCACCAGGATCCAAGTTTGTCTGCAGCATGGCTTGTCTTCATCCTGCTCCTGCATAGAGCACAAACTGGCTGCATGCAGCAGTGTGCTCCAGCTTTGTGACATCTGAACTAAGGCAGCACCAAATCAGCTCAAGCTCCTTCGTAATCTGGAAGCCCAAGGGTGGCCTTGCATCTACCTAGCTCATGCAGGCCCATATTTGCAAGCACAGGTCTTGCATCATACATATCCACAACATGCCATTGACTGATTTTACTGTTATCTCATTGATGTTACTGGCGGCATCTTTACGTTTTGTTTGCAGGAAACAATTTCCAGACATGCCCATTCATGTACACACCCACGACACCGCCGGCACAGGCGTGGCCACACAGCTGGCATGCGCAGAGGCAGGGGCAGACATCATAGACTGCTGCATAGACAGCATGTCTGGGGCCACCTCGCAGCCCTCCCTAGGGGCGCTGGTGAATGCCCTACATGGCACAGATCTGGACACCGGCATCAACCCCAATCAGCTTGCCAGGTTTGGTTCCTGCCTGCTCCCTGTTGATTTGGTGGCTCCTGCCTGCTCCCTGTTGATAGACACCCACTAGTCCTGACACTCTCTGGCACTTGTCAGACGCTGCTTCTTTGATCTTTGAAAGGGTTTCAGATAGGCTAAGTTCTTTTGTCATGAGAGTCATGCCGATCAACCTGTTCTCTTTGCATGCTGTGGCGCAGCTCTCTGAGAACATACACAAAGCCTATGCTTGGCCCCTGCTAGTGCTTGCTGACTGTACATTGCCAGCACAGCGTAATCTGGTGGTGAGTTGTGATGCAGGTTGAATACATTCTGGGAGCAAACGAGAGGGTTGTATGCGCCCTTTGAGTCGGACCTGCGCAGCACCAGCTCAGATGTGTACCAGCATGAGATGCCTGGAGGCCAGTACACCAACCTCAAGTTCCAGGTATACTACCTAGGCGTTATCAACCTTGCTACACTCTCATTCATTCTTTCATTCATCAGTTCTTTCCTGCCTCACTCGCTCACTCACTCACCCACTCACCCACTCACCCACTCACCCACTCGCTCACTCGCTCACTCACTCACTCACTACATCATTGAATCATTGATTCAGTCATTTCAAATGTCTCTCTCCCTAGATTCAGGTACATACAGCCAATGTTGCCATAGTGTCAGCACATGCAATACAACGCGCAGTCAAGTACATGACCAAGAAGAGATGACTCATGTCAGCCGCAGCTGTCAGTCATGCATTGCGTGTGGCTGTCTAGCATCCCCACCCCAGCTGCAAATTGTTTGAATCTCTTGTGTGTTGAACCGACATCTGCCACACCTTTGCGGCCCAGGCATGCTAAGTGTTCCTGGGGGTTGCAGTCTCTGTCTCTGGGGCTGGGGGAGCAATGGGAGAAGGTGAAGACTGCCTATGCACAAGCCAACAGAGCCCTGGGGGACATTGTCAAGGTTCAACAGCCTCACTTGGTCCACGCTGCGTGCCTCAGCAGGCTCTGCATCACATCTCTGCTCTTACCAGGCTCTTATGTCTTTTGTGAGGTGGTGGCAGAGCATCCTTGTCACCTGAAGATACTACATTGAATTCACAATGAGATGCAGCCGATCTTTGTGCACAAGGACATTTGTTCGGTGCTTCATTCTGAGAAGACGTTCAGAGTCAATACGACACATTTGATCAGAAGTGTACAGATGCACAGAGTACTTGTGGCGGCTGCAGGTGACGCCAAGCAGCAAGGTGGTTGGGGACCTTGCTCAGTTCATGGTGCAGAATGACCTGGATGACACAAAGCTGGTGGAGAAAGCAGGCAGCCTCAATCTACCTGGCAGGTCAGTATCAACAACAACCATATTGTACTGTATCTCTGTTTTCAAGGTCAACCTGTTGCCATCTTTTTGTGTATTCTGTTTTGGCGAAGTAAGAAAATTATGAAATGTATTGTAGTGTGTAGAATGTAACACAAGACATCAGCCATTTCGCTCATTTTATGGCCGTGAAACGCTCTGTTATAAGGGCATTGATGTGCTACGTGTGCTGCTCAGTGCATTCCAATGACTCAAGCCGTCAAGTGAGCTTGGACACAGATGTTTGAATATCTAGTATGAAACATGTTTGCTACACCACAGTTGATGCAAGCAGCAATGTGGCTGTTGGTCTAAGGGTGTTGGGCTGTGTGTGGTGATATGCTGCAATGTGTTACAATGACTATGTGCATGCAGTGTGGTGGAGTTCCTACAAGGGAACTTGGGGCAGCCAGCTGGGGGCTTCCCTGAGCCCCTCACCAGCAGAGTCATCAAGGACAAGAAGAAGATTGAGGTACTGCTTCAAGCCTGCCCAATTTCATCATTGCTGTATGGGTATGTTCCATGGCAGTGCAGTGCAGTGCAGTGCAGTGCAGTTTGAGTTTCGACAATGAGGTTTTATGAGAGCCTTGATGATCGACAAAAGCCTGGACTGCCTGCAATATGCATCCATTCTACACCATTTGCATCTATCCAGGAAGTAGCTGATTGCTGTGGTTGTCTGCTCAAGTGCCTGCCTGCCTACCTGGGCATGTCCGGCTGTCTGTGCATATGACACCCATTGATGTGTTCTGCCTGCCTGCCTGTCTGTCTGTCTGCCTGTCTGTCTTTCTGTCCGTCTCTGTCTTCTATCACATGTACGCATGTCTGCTTGTATGGCAGCCACACACCATTCTCACATGGTGATATTGTCAATGCTCTTCAACTGTGTGGGCAGGGGCGGCCGGGGGCAGGGCTGTCCCCAGTCAACCTAAGGCAGCTGGAGATGGACCTGAAGGACAAGCACGGCAAGAATAGCATCACCTACCGAGATGTCATGTCCTCCGCCATGTACCCCCAGGTCTTTGACGAGTTCAAGTGAGAACCTTTCCTTCTTGCCCCCATACTTGATATAGCAGGTTGCTGATTGCCTTGCATCAGCCAGCACATTACACTCATATGACAGTCAATGATACTCCATGACACACAAAGCTAAACAAATCAACCTGAAACTTGGTGACATCAAACCTCAACCATGCTTAATGGCACTCAACGATTAGTGACTCACCATACAGTAAGTCAGCAGGAATGACACTGCCACTACCTTATCGCACTTTGCAGCCAGACAAGGTTGACGGCTGCAGGAACTGGCAGGGCAAGTACAGCAAGTACACAGAGGCCATCCCCACCAGGGCTTTTCTAACGCCCTTGGATGAAGATGAAGAGGTGGAGGTGGAGATCAGCAAGGGCAACATCACCCACATCAAGTACAGAGCCATGGGCGAGCTACAGCCCAATGGCACCAGGTCAGGTCTCACCTCTCCCTTGTCCCTGTGCCTGCCCTTGATTGTTACCCTTCAATGCCCTGCCCTTCTCCTTTCCCCTTCCCCTCCCCGTCCCCTTCCCTCTCCCCCTTCCCCTGCCCCTCCCCTTTGCGTTTGCGTTTGCCTTTACCTTGATGGACCATACTCCCAAGAAAAGGCCATTTGCCAACATAACACCAAACAGACAAAACCTGTGTAATGAGCAGGCGGCCAAGTAACAAGACTAGGTGTATGACTCTGTTGCATATTGTGCTGCAGGGAGGTGTTCTTTGAGACCAACGGAGTGCCGAGGACAGTGGAGAGAGTGGACACTACAGACCAGGGTGAAGGGGGAGGCCCCATCAGAAAGGCTGCCAGGGAGAAGGCACTCCCTGATGTGTTGGGGTCTGTAGGGGCCCCCATGGCTGGCGAAGTCATTGAAGTCACTGCCAAGCCAGGTTGGCATGGCTGCTGCACGTTTAGGCCACTATGATGGCAACTGGGTTTGCACAGATGTGCATTAGGATGCTACTCTGGCATGACTGTGTACCTCCTGTGGGTGTAGAAAAGATGGTTGTGTCTGGCTTGACTTTGATAGCAAGATGGTGACTTGCTAATCAAGCATGCTCAGATTATGTGAATTGCATGCACAGTTATCTTGATCAAGTGTTTGCCTTCATCATGTCTCTGCCATTATCAGATCTTAGTCTGGCAGAGAATTGATCAGGGCTTGATGGATGTTCAGACGCAGCATTACTGTGCAGGGTCACTGGTGAAGGCTGGACAGAAGCTGGCAGTGCTGTCTGCCATGAAGATGGAGACAGCTGTGCAGTCCCCGTGTGATGGCCTTGTCAGGCATGTGGGCGTGGACAAGGGCGACTCTCTTGAAGCAGGCAAGTCTTCAGGACCTAACTCTGTCGTCCTGCACATATCACCCTTGGCATGCATGACAGTCTGACAGCTTCTGCAGTAGCATAAGCAGTGTGCTGTCTCATGTCTTGCAAGTGCATTGGCTTCTGCAGCAAAGTCAAACGAATTGATTTGTCTCCCTTTCAATTGAATTAGTGTCAGGAGAGTAATGCTGTTGGAAGCATGATAAGTGACTCTGCACACTGCAATTATCTTTCCCTGGCAATCTAATATCTTGGATGAAATGTGCAGGTGATTTGGTGGTGCTGATCAAGGAGGGTGTCTCAGCAATCACAGACAGTATCCTGGGCAGCCTGGATATTCCTATGGAAGAAGCTGAGGAGGCCACCAAAGCAGCTGCTGCATAAGACTGCTCTGTCCACAACAGTGCTGTATGTTCACAGCAACAAACGTGAGCTGGAGAGATGTGTTCCTTGCTTTTTATGTTGAGCTGGAGCACAAATGTCCTGTCATAGTGACATATACAGATACCATATGCTGCAGGGTTAACCGTTGTCAACGTTGTCAATTGACACAGGACACTTTGGATTTTCATGGGCTCTGGACACTCATGTGCACATCACTACACATGCAGTCAAGTTGTATGCATGAACAAGCAACGTTGCTGCACAGCCGAGACTTTGTTGCAGTCTATATAGACTTAAGATGAATCATTACATACGCAGCATACAGGGTTCAGGCAACAACTTGATAGCGGTCAATGCCTACTGCATTGCTACTAGGGCTGTGCAATTACTCAATACTCACATCACCAGACCAATGTCATCAATCATCCAGTAATGTTAGCACTTGGTCAGCAACAAAGTCATATACATCCTTGACGGGTCTGACTGCTATACATGCCCATTTCCAAATACGAAAACGGTAAAGCACTGCTCTTGCTAGGGGAGTCGCATCTGCCAAGTTGAATAAACTTTTAGAGAACATTTGTACCTTAAAACGACATTTTGCCTGTCTCGACAGAAGTAGCAACCCTAACTTGCTTGCAGTCTGTGTCTCTGATCAGAAGTCTTGCGTGTTTGCGCTTGCAGCAGAACTGCGCTGGTAACTGATGTCCACTCTTGTGCATTTGATGCAGGGACGCTGCAGTGGAGAATAGGGATCATCTGGCAAATTGCAATCAGCAACCACTGCAACTCCTCTCAAGCCTTAATACTCCTGCGTTCAATAGATCACACAATGTTGTGGTGACAAGATGCAACGTGATGCATGCATACAACAGGGCTGGCACGGTCCTGAAACTTGCCGATAGACCATCAGAACTCGCATAGAGAGCAGCATTCGGCACGGCGGGTGTGAACCCCAACACCAGAATGTGGATGGCTGGTTCCGGAGCCTCTGTCTCAAGATTTGAGATGCACGGCGCACTGGCTCTCTCATCGTGTGCTTTCTGTGCTCGCTGTGTGGCCTTGTCAAGCTCAAGTCGCGAGTGAGGGTTGGGGACAGGAATGTGCTGCGCGAGGTGGATCCGGCGTTTCCTCCACAGCAGACATGTGCACTTTTCTTCTTGCTGACTACATACAAGCTCTTCCACGTCAGCAGCCATTACTTGCACGCAGGCGTTTCAACTTGCCGCGCCTGCAACGCGTGCTGGGTCGTGGAACATTCCGTGACGGAGGAATCCCACAGCTGATGAGCAACAACTTGCAGGCATCAGGTACGTACACGCACTTCTATGTTTACCTGAAGCAGCTGCAACCCCTACACACTCACCGCAGCAGCTCTTGACAGTCCAAATTTGGGTGGTGTTGTCACCAGGACATTCCAGAATGTGGTCTTGCGACCAAACGCGGCAACAGTCTTCAGCAGGTCCAGACATCAGCATGCTGAGGCCAGAGCTGCAGAGGCAGTGGCATCATGCCAAGAATCAGCACCTGGGAGACAGGCAGATCACAACCGGCAGCAATCTGCGTGTGTGGTGGAGTTGTTTCCAATGTCCCAGTGGGGGTCCGCACGAGTGGTTGACCACCGTCTATTCAAGGCAGAATATTGACAGTCAGTGCCCTTACTGCACCAACAACATTTTGTGCCGACACAACTCGCTGTTGACCGTGGCCCCAGCTGTGGCAGCGTACTGGGACACAGCCAAAAATGGGCTGACTCCAGACCAGGTCATCGCAGGCAGTACCACCCGCAGGCACTGGCTCTGCCCATCATGTGGTCACAGCTGGCAAGCCAGGACATGTGTGAAACTTAACAATCAAAGCGGTTGTCCTAAGTGCTCAAACATCAATAGATCCTGGAACAAACTACCAAGCTTGACAGAGAGCAAGCACCCTGCAATGCTGGAGTTTGACTTTGAGAGAAACCGGAGAGCAGGTCTTGATCCTGACAAGATCACGGCAGGAAGCAACAAGATGGTGCACTGGATCTGTACCAACTGCCCCAAAGGCCGACCTCACCTGTTTGTGGCAAGTGCACACAACCGCATTGGCCTCAACAGGGTTTGTCCCTACTGTGCCACCAAAAAAGCTTGCATCTGCAACTCATTGCAGTCGTTGTATCCCGCGCTGGCTGCAGAGTACGACACTGCCAAGAATGGTGTTGGGCCTGAGCAGGTTCTGCCGGGCTCTGACAAAACGGTCTGTTGGAAGGATGCAAGTGGGCACTCCTGGGAACAAAGTCCTTCACACCGTACTCGGCCAGAAAAGCAACGAAGGAAGCGAGCGGCAATCTTGTCTAGGCTCAAGCAGCAAGCCTGATCTGACTTTCTTTGACTGTGCCTTTGTGGCAATGTATCTCTCTTGTGTATGTGTTCTACCTTTGCCATTGTCATGTTGGATTTGATGATTTGTAACAAGCCTTGAAGGTAGTCAGTGATGACAGCCTCCTATTGACTTGAAATTACACATGTCTTAGCACAGATCTTGTTGGGTGTTTGACATGACTATTTTGAAGCATTACCTGTTTATCTTTTCATCAAGCGTGTGTGACTTGCTTATTCAGTCAATGCACACATACTGTGATTTTCTCTTCTCTCTAATCAATCTGTTATTGTGCCTTGCTGGCCTTCATTTGTTGTTTAGCAGACAGCTTTGTCCTGCATCCATCCCTGAGGTTGCAGGCGACCACAAATATTTGCTGGTTGCAGGTTGCAGGTTGAGGCAGAAAGCACCTTGTGTAGTGCCTGGATGATCTGTCATGATCCGTCACAGCTGTAGCATTGGTGTCACTGCCTGCAAGCTGGTCACAACAGTACTTGTAACTTGTCAGGTTGACATACACTTTCATATGCAGGTGGGAGTGATGCCATACGTCAAACACAGCAGCAGCTCAGAGAGACAAGGAAGGGGTCACGTTGCCCAGATGCTGACATGCATGAATAATCTGTCAGCCCCCCTGACCTCACCCCAAGAGGGCTATCATGGCATGATGCTGCTGATGCTGCTGCCCACATCACCTGCCCTGCATACGGTGAGTGCAAAAAACATGTCTTGCAACACATGACTAATTGCACTGCACGCCATATATATATGCCAGCGTAAATGGATTCAGGCCAGGCAATGCCGGAGCCCTGGAGTTGCAATCCTTTTTGTATGCTGCATGCTGCCTGTGACCTTACACCTTGCTTGCATCAATGCTTTGCAACATGAACGTAGCCATTGCTGCGTACAGTCTCACAGCCTTTTATGTGCTTGCCGTCAGGTCTTGCAAGTGGAGGCAGCAGCCAGAGGTGCTCTGCCTGCAAAGCCTGCACAGCGCTAGCCACTCAAATGGCCCGCCAAGCTCCTCCCAGACAATTCCCTCAAGTTCAGGTACATCATGCTTCTCTGCTAGCTTACTAGCATTGCTGGTGACATGCAGCAGGTCCTCGCGTGGTTACTGGCCGGCCTCTGGTTGCAACACCCCTAGCCGCAATACCATACCATGGTCTGCCTGAGGCAGGGTCAAAAAGCAGTGTGAGTGGCACAATCTTGCATGAGTGAGGTTTTGATCACCTGCATCCATGCAAGCAGGCATTTCAGCTCACAGCAATATATGCAAAAGGCAAAGGAGCTGAAGGGCTGAAATGCATGCCATATGTTCATATGAACGAAGCCACTTTCCGTAAGTGTGTGAAGCATTGTATGTGACTACTCATGCAAAGGCAGCTCGAATTGCTTTGGCTGCCAACTTCAGCTGTGTTTGAGTTGTGAGCACAGCGTTCAAAAGGAGCCAAGTTCTGCAATGCGCAGATCTGATGGGATTGACCAAGCTTTGTGGCAAGATAGCACATGTTCACATGCTTTTGCTGATGCAGGCACCCTTGCAAGGACAACCGTCCAGCCAGAGGCCTGCCACACTCAATGCAGACAACCCGTCCTTCATCTGCAGCGGCACTTGTTGATCCCAATCAGCTGAGGGGATCTACCAGGTCAGATGGGATGAGAATGCTCAGTGCCACGGCCAGTCATTTGTTGCGCGATGCCTGCACACCATTGCGGTGAACGTACTTTACCTTTTTGCACTTGCATGCAAGCTGTCAACAGACACACACACATCATTATAAAGCTAGCATGTTGGATCCCAAGGTCCATGAAAGTTGTTGTTTGGAAGGGTGCAAATGGACACACTTGGGAACAGTCTCCTTTTTTGAGCACTGCGCCCGGCTTCCAACAGACAAAAAGAGCATCTACCAAGTCTAGGCTCAAGCAGCAAGCATACTCTGACTTACTACGAAGGTGCTGTGTGGACAGCGTAGCTGCCATTTGGATGTGTTGAGCTTGTACATATGAAGGTTGATGGCTATGTTTCAAGGCGTTTGATCATAACAGTCTCTATGTTGACTTCTAGTTTTATCTGTTTCAGCAAGTTGTTCTGGATGTGCATGTCACTTCAATGTTTCTGTTGTTTTGGCATTAAGCGTGTGTTCGCTCCTGATACAACCACTGCACTCCAATTGTGTTCCAGAATGCTACCTTGTGTGCCTGGAAGCTTCAAACGTCTGATTCAGATTAGATTTTGGTGAATGCATGTGAGCCAGAGCAGTGTTGTTCTGCTGTGTAGTACATGTGAATATTGTATGAAGCAGCTTATGATGGTGTGGGTCCAGGCATGCATCATTTGCTTTGCTGGGTCATGCCATAGCTGGTTGGTGTGCTTGAAGCTTGATGTGCTGCCCTGGGTCATTCAGCATGAGCAGGTACAAGGTGTTGCAAGGGCAGTCAGCGCCTGTCAGCTTGTGTGACTCTCACTCAACAATTGGCTTATTGCGCTGGGCTTTGCTCTGACAAGGCAGGCACTGTGCCATGTTCCCCATGCAGTGTGTTGTGGGACCTGTGTGAGGCTCATGCATTCTGCTGTTGCCTACAGGTTTCACTGGGTCACGCAGCATGTCAGGTCAGGGCAGCATTCAGCCGGCATCCTTTCACTACAGAGCTTGGACAACAGTCATTCAGCTGGTCTGCCTGACTCCTGCCATGCCTGTACCTCGGAAAGCAAGCCTATCCAGGTACATCAGGTATGCCTGCTGGTTTGTTGGCAGCCCTGCTCCTCATGTGCAACCTGCTGTGCACTGCAGCTCCGGCTGGACTGTCGTGCTCTTATGCTCAACTCTGCTTGAACAGCAGAGCAGGTGACATCCAAAGAATGTCTGAACGAAGGGCTTGATGTTGCCGCCTTGATGCTGCCCAAATCAGGTGCTGCGTGTCAAGTTGCATCCTGAAGAGGCATGCTTCTACGTGCAGATGGCGCAGGTGCCATGCTCCTGACATAACAACTCAAATGCTGCTGACATGCAGGAATGATCTTCCAGCTCGCCTGACCTCAGGCCATGAGAGCCATGCTGCTGTTGGTGCTGCTGAGGTCTTGCAGTGAATCCCAGGACTACGGTCATCATTTTCTCTATTGTTTCAAAAAGTGGTGTGCCTGCTGCTGCACCCTGGGTATGGGTGCACCTATGAGATGGTACTCCCATATGGCTTGTTGCAGCTGATGCTTCCACGGCATTCAATTTCTGATTGATGCAGTGCGCCATGCTGCTGTTGCACAATGTTCCTGCTGGCTAACAAAGGAGCTTGTTGCAAAAGCAAGTGCATGAGGACTGCATGCCAATCCTGTGCTGGGAGGAGGGCTTCCAAAGCCAGCAGCCAGGTGAGCTGTGGAGGACTTATTTAGTGAGACATCCAGGTCCGTAGGCAAAGTTGAATATCATATTGCGCTGGTGTGACAAGCAGGTCTTGTTTCCTGAGCAAATCAGTGCTCAGCTGCAAAAGCATTGCAGCAGTCTGTTCTGGGTGCACAAATGCTGTAAGCTGCATGACTCCATGCCATTGCGTTCTCAGCTTTTGGCCCATATGCAACTGCAAGCGGGCAGTTGTGTACGCTTGTGCAACAGTCCACACTGCTGCTCAGTGCATCGAAAATGCCAGGTTGACGTGCCATGTCATGTTTTGCCGCGCTGGGCCAGATATGCTGTGCTGTGCTGTGCTGTGCCATGCCGTGCTGTGCCAGGTCATGCTGAGCAGTGTGCAGATGCATATCATGATCTTGTTGATCCCCAGCTGTCAGCTTCATCACTCCCATGGCTTTATTTGTAGGTGGATGCCACTGCACTCATAGCCACATACGGCACTCAGCTCACTGCGTTTGCCTCCCCTTACATCATTGTGGTCCGTTGAGTCCAGCACAGCTGGCGCTCTCTGCCAATACTATGCAGTGCATTGAACCTGCAGGCAAGCATGCGGCGTTGAGGGCTCGGCAGTCACACCAACCATCATCCAGAGACATGTTGGCTCTCTAGCGTCTGTCAAATGTGGCTTGACAATGCATATGCCCCGTGTTTGGGCAGTCATTTCCTTGGCAGTGCCTGCACCCAATGGCCAGCCCTACTCTCCTTTCTGCCCTTGCATGCAAGCTGCCTAGGTCTAGATCTGCATACACACACATCTCATTCAAAAGCTTGAAGCATTGGCAAGCTTGTGCTGCAGCAGACGCATCTCCCATGCCTTGCTTCCTGGAGCAGGTGTGGCCATTTCATCTTCGTTGTAGGTATGGAATATCTGCCTCGTGCAGCCAACCTATCACCTAGACCAGCATGCAGCAATGAGGATGCTGTGACTTAGTGTTGGTTGTGGATTGGCACCGGTGATTGTTGGTGATGAGTCCGGCATCTGTACAAAGCTGGCTCACTGTCATGTTTTGATATCTGAGTCAGCCAAAGCATTTGCCAACTGCTGTTACAGCATCTGATGCTCAGAGTGCAGTATGTTGTGCTTTGTCAGTCTTTGATGCAACACATTTGACTGTCTAGACCGTGTTTGCGTGACTTTTTAAAAACCACTTCTGATCTGCATGCCCTATGTGTAAGCTCCTTGGTCAAGGCTCACGTCTGGGGACGACAGCAAGCTCCTTGGTGAAAGCCCCCCATCCAGCCTCCCCACCACATGACTATCCTAACCGTAACCATCACATGCACTGCACATTGCTCCATGATTATGTTGCTTTCATGACAGCGCTGCCTTACACATGCACATGATGAGATTGCTGCGCATGATGCTTTAGCATCTGCTGCACAGTGTGCCTTGATGCTTAAGTAATGGTCTGCTCTGAAACCATGCCGCTTTCAACCTGGGCGTTTCGGGGGAATGCCCCCAGTACTTTGCGAAAGTGCTAGCATATCTGCAGGCCGCTTTCTTTCCTTACCTCTTACACAGACTAGCGACCAGCGACTCATCTGCCGACAACCTCCTGACGACCAGCACCTGCTACAGACAGCGTCAGCACGCCGGTCACGAGCCTGTTTGCCTTGTGCCTGAGTGGACGAGTATTTGCTTGTGCCTGAGTGGAGTCTTCGCTCAAGCTTCCACACACATTCTGAGGGCTTCGTACTCTTCTGATATAGGTATAACCACTAACACAACCTCCGACTTCAGCTCTACATGCGTTGTGCTTGCGCTCGTGGCCGGCCGTCAGGACTGTCAGCCTCGACCTAACAGCCAGCGACAGCCGCTACGATTGTTTCTCAGCAGCTTTCGACTTCAGCATTTCTGCAGGACTGTAAATATAGCCTCCGAGATGCGTTCCAATGCATTTCAATGCATCGCGCAGCCTAACACAACTTTGCCTGAATGCATGCTGTATCTGACACAATATCCCTGTGATCCAGGCGCTTTATAAATAATTACCAAGCTCTGCAAATCAGTACATCCTTGGGAACGTGTATCTGAGATCCAATCTATCAAGGGAACACATGACTGATGATGCCCACTTCTGTTGCCGACGTGGTTTCGGAGCTGCCGCTGGACAACCGATCGCAACCTTGCGTTCTGTGATCGCTTTGTGGCTGATGAAAGCTCAAGTAGCGAACGAGGGACTTCAAATTCGGAAGCATGGCTACGGGAAGTTGCTGCGCAACATGGGCTTGGCAACCGCTCCACAGCAGGCAAGTGCAACTTTCTTCTCGTACACTACACGGCAGTTCTTATGCGTCGTAAGCCAATACCAGTGTGCAGGCAAGCCAAGCTTCCAGATTTGCAACAAATATCGCGACGTGGTTCCTCCTTCCATGGTTTGATACCACTGCTGAGGAACAAAAAGCAGGCATCTAGTATGTAACTGCACTTCCATTTTGACTTGAAGCCGCTTCTCAGTCTCAGGTCAAGTGCAACAGCCGAACTGTGGTTGTGCTGGCACCAGGACACTCAACGCTGTGCTGCTGCAAGCAAAGAGGGCAACCGTCCTCAGCAGGCCCTGATATCAGCCTCCTGAGGCCAGAGCTGCAGACGCAGTGGCATCGTGCCAAAAATCAGCATTTGGGAGACAGGCAGATCACAGTCGGCAGTGATCTGCGCGTGTGGTGGAGCTGTGACCAGTGCCCATGTGGGCTGCCGCATGAATGGTTGACCAGCATCGATAAAAGGCAGAATATGGACAGTCAATGCCCTTACTGCACCAACAACAGTCTGTGCCAACACAACTCATTGTCAACTGTGGCCCCAGCTGTGGCAGCCTACTGGGACACAGCCAAGAATGGGCTGACTTCAGACCAGGTCATGGCACGCAGTTCCATCCGCAGGCATTGGCTCTGCCCATCGTGTGGTCATAGTTGGCAAGCCAAGATATACCGCAAAGTTGACGGCCAGAGTGGTTGTCCCAAGTGCTCAAACATCAATAGATCCTGGAACAAACTACCAAGCTTGACAGAGAGCAAGCACCCTGCAATGCTGGAGTTTGACTTTGAGAGAAATAGGAGAGCACGGCTCGATCCTGACAAGATCACGGCAGGAAGCAACAAGATGGTGCACTGGATCTGTACCAACTGCCCCAAAGGCCGACCTCACCTGTTTGTGGCCCCTCCACGCAGCCGCATTGGCGTCAATAGTGGATGCCCCTGTTGTGCCAACAAAAAAGCTTGCATCTGCAACTCGCTGCAGTCGTTGTACCCTGCGCTAGCTGCAGAGTATGACACTGCCAGGAATGGTGTTGGGCCTGAGCAGGTCCTGTCAAGGTCCGGCAAAATGGCCTTCTGGCAGGATGCAAGCGGGCACACCTGGGAACAAACTCCTGCTAACCGGACTAAGCCAGAAAAAGATAGAAGCAAGCGGGCGGCAGTCAGCCAGAGGTTTTGGCTCAAGCAGCAAGCCTCATCTGACTTGCTTTGACTGTGCCTTTGTGTCAATGTATCTCCCTTGTGTATGTGTTCCACCTTGTGACATTGTCATGATGAAATTGATGCATTCTAACAGGGTAGTCAGTGATGACAGCCTCTTATTGCAATTGACTCAAAGTTATACTTATCTTAGGACAGATCTTGTTGGGTGTTTGACATGACTGTTTTGAAGCATCACTTGCTTATTCAGTCAATGTACACATACTATGGTTTTCTGTTTTCTCAATTTAATGTTGTGTTGTGCCTTGTTGGCTTTGTTTTGTTGTTCAGCATGCAATGTTGTGCTGCATTTATCCCTGGGGACTGCACAGTGTATTGACAGAGCAGTTGCCACAAGCATTTCTAGACTAACAGCAAAAGCTGCAGATGTGATGATTCTGACTCTCATGACTAGCGTTTGCGTGCTGGACTGTGCAGCACAATGAGCAAGGTCTGTCGGAACTGACTGGCGTTGCTTGCACCTTGAGCCTTGACGCTGCAGGTTCCATCAAGGCGTCTCAAGCTACTTGATGAGGTCGACTTTCACTCCATAGCATGGCTAACTTGAGTGCTTGTAGAAGCAAGCCAGGCCTGCTCATGCAAGCAGCAGCCCTAAGGCTTGTCGCCCACCAGAGTCTTCCAACAACTGGATGCGCCTGATGCTGAACAGCCAATGGGTACTCAGAGGTGAGTGAATAGCACCTGCCATGCCTGTTGTAACAGATGCATTGCAAGCTTCCTCTGTCAGACACTGCTGGACTCTGTTCAGCAGCTGAGAGCACCTCCTCTCAATGCTGACATGACTGCAATGACATTTTGCTCTAACGCAGCCACAAAGAGTCTCAGGTTGTGGCAGGGAGCGCCTCGTGTACTGCATGGATGATCTGTCATGATCTGTCACAGCTATAGCATTGGTGTCATTGCCTGCATGCTTTTCAAACAGTACTTGTTACATGTCAGGTTGAGTCCTAAAAAAGCACACTTTCACATGCAGGTGGGAGTGATGCCATGCTTCAGACACAGCAGCAGCTCAGAGAGACAAGGAAAATGTAACATTGCCCAATGCTGACATGCGGCAATGATCTTTCAGCTCCCCTGACCTCAGCCCTGGAGGGCCAGCATGGCATGATGCTGTTGATGCTGCTGCCCAGCGCACCAAGGTGGCCATGTGTGCCTGCTGCCCCACAACATTATCTGCCCTGCATACAGTGAGTACAAAGAGATGTTTTGCAGCACATGAGTGATTGCACTGCACGCCATCTTGTGTATGCAAGAAGCTCTCACCATAAGCCCAACAGCACATTTGACAAGCACTCATGCATGGCTACAGCTTAACATCAGCTGCTCTTTCTTTACACCCATGTAGGATCGTGGTATGTGCAGCACCGTTGACAAAGATGTCTCACCTGGCCTGAGCCTTGGCATGATGATTGAAACATATATGGATGTCGTTTGCAAGCCTGACTGGAGCCAGGCCAGGCAATGCCAGAGCCCTGGAGTTGCAATCCTGAATATATGCTGCATGCTGCCTGTAACTTTGCACCTTGCTTGCATCAATGCTTTGCAACATCGACGTAGACATTGCATTCAGTCCCACAGCCTTCTATGTGCTTGTCATCAAGGCTTGCAAAAGGAGGCAGCAGCCATGGACATTGTGCCTGTAAAGCCTGCATAGCGCAAGCCATTCAAATGGCCTGCCAAGCTCCTCTCTCAGACCTGCACCTGGTGATTCAAGTCCCTCAAGCTCAGGGACAGCATGCTCCTCTGCTAGCTTACTAGCATTGCTGGTGGCATGCAGCAGGTCCGCGCTTGATTACTGGCCGGCCTCTGGTTGCAGCAGCCCTAGCTACAATACCATGGCCTGCATGTGGCAGGGTCAGTGAGCATGCTCAGTGCGCAGTGTGGGTGGCACAGTTTTGCACAAGTCAGGTTTTGATCACCTGCATCTGTGCAAGCAGGCATTTGGATTGCTGTATGCTATGCTATGAGTCAGGGCACTATCTCAGTCTAAAGCAGTATCCGAGCACCTGTGATGTCTGAGTATTTGCCTGGCACTGCTTGCTGCTATAAGCAGACAACTCACAGCAGAATACGCAGAAGGCAAAAGAGCAGAAGGGCTGAAATGCATGCCATTTCATATGAACAACACCACTTTCCAGAAGCGTGTCGAGCATTATATGTGATTACTCATGCAAAGGCAGCTGAATTGCTTTGGCTTCTAACTTCAGCTGTGATTGAGTTGTGAGCACAGCGTTCAAGAGGAGCCAAGTTCTGCAATGTGCAGATGTGATGTGATTGATTAAGCTTTGTGGCAAGATAGCACATGCTCACATGCTTTTGCTGATGCAGGTACCCTTGCAAGCACAACCGCCAAGCCAGAGGCCTACCACACACGCACAGACAACCAGTCCTTCATCTGCAACAGCAGTTGTTGATCCCAATGCTGGGAAGAGGGCTTCCAAGCCTGACACTGGCAGCCACAAGAGTACCAGACGAGCTGTAGAGGACTCGTCCAGCATTAAAGTCAGGTCAGCCAGTAGGCAGCCGGTAGGATTTCATTTTGCCCTAGTCTGCATGCTGGCAAGAATTCATTTCATGCACAAATGTTGTGCTGCTCAGCAGACCCTGTAAAAACAAAGCATGCTTTGACACAGCACCTCACAGCACAGCACAGCACGGCACAGAACTACACAGCACAGCACAGCAGAGCACAGCACGGCATGGCACGGCACAGCACAGCACCTCACAGCACAGCACAGCACAGCACAGCACAGCACAGCACAGCACAGCAACTTTGGCCCAGCGCAGCAAAGCACGTCATGGCACATCCATCTTGCATATTTGTGCAACTGAGCAGCAGTGTGGACTGTTGCACAAGCATACACAACTGCCCGCTTGCAGTTGCACAGGAGGCGTAACATGCCCGCCTGGCATTTTCTCCTCCTCAACCCATGCGTGCT
>JAABUO010002517.1_pt1 | contig 22256 bp, 33 predicted proteins | sample 5559291 | NCBI WGS metagenome assembly JAABUO01 (sample SAMN10711878, study PRJNA513372) | rock metagenome | isolation source: Antarctica rocks | place: Antarctica: Victoria Land, Finger Mt sud
CATGCGGCCGGGGCGCGCCGAACGGCCCCGCATGCAGCTGCGACGCGTCGAAGTTGGCCAGCGCGTTGGCGGCCATGGCGTAGCCGAACTGGCGGTGGCAGGGCGTGCCGAGGCCGGCCACCCAGGTGCTCATGAGGCCCATGACGCCTGCGCGCAGCATTACATTCTTTGGCAAAGCCTGTGGTACATGCAACAGTAATGGCGGCCCCGGAACTCATAAGCCCCCCAATCCCGCCCGATTTGGGGCGTGTGCTTGTTAGCAGCCACACTCACTGCGAACATCCAGTGCCCTCACCAGCTCGAGCAGTGCCCAGGCGCTCAGCGGCACACGCGCGAGGCAGCGGCGCGGCCGCGCACCCAGGCGCCGGGTGTTGCCGTCATAGGCGCTCTCTACGCGCACGCGCGTGCCAGGCGCGATTTTGTAAGGCTTCTCCAGCGTGTCGTCGGTCATCTTGACCACGTACCCGGCCTCGTTGCCGGGCTCACCTGCGGGCCGGGCCGGGCAGGACGTGAGCACGTGCTCCGAGGCGGACCCATGACATGCGTATGCACTGCGCAGGCCAGCACACACCCCAGAAACTATGCAAACTGCACAGACGATCTGAGGTGTAAACCTCCTCCCAGTCACATACTGAGCTTGTCAAATCCACGCAACTGTGAGGAGGCCGCAGGTTGCAAGGGGCCGCGGGTTGCAGACGTCGCGAGAGGAGCTGTGCGCACCCTCCTCTGTGCCGATCACGGGGCACGACTGGCAGATGCGCTCATCTGTCTCGGCATTGTACATCGTGATGCAGCGCGCGCCGATGTGCTGGTGCCCGGAGCAGCGCACAATCTCAAAGTCCTGCAACTGCGGGCAGCCCGCGTCGACCTCCGTCTCGTATGCCTGGCCCCACCGCAGCACAGAAGCAGTGAGTGCAGGAAGTCATACCGGCCTACCTGCTACACACAACACCCCTGGCCCTGCGCACCGGCTCCCACCCGCACTTCAGGGGGACAGCGTTGGTTTCTCAGTGCACTTGACATGCCACTCTGAATTGACACCAGCAAGCGTCACGCATACCCAACCCCCCAAAACCTGTCAGCAAATTATTCAACCAAACCCTGCCCCAACACACCCGCATCGCCACAGCTCCTGTCAGGCAGCCAGTCCGTGCAAGAGGCGGGCGGCACGCCTTCAGGTGAGTGGTGTTGGCGCCCATGGGCTCCAGGATCTGGTACTCGATCTCACCGCCCGTCACGTCGTACCCAATAAAGTCCACGGGGCGCGCCTCATGCACGCTCGCGCCCAGCGGCCTGCAGCAGAGCGCGGCGCTGCCATCAGCACAACCATCCACGTAGCACAGACCTGCAGGAGCACAGCACACCGAAGCTGCCCACAGGCACGAGCGCACAGTATGCAAGGCCGACCATGTGCCGGCCGTTGCACGACTGCAATGGCCTGCAAGCCGTGCGGAGTTCTGCCCAGCAGCCTCACATAGGATAGTGGCACCGCCCCGTGCCTGAAGGTGACATTGTACTCAAAGCGGTAGGTGCGCGGCGGGCCCGGCGTCTGCGTGTGGCAGCTCTCGTCGCGGCAGCAGGCGAAGCCGCCGCGGTCAGGGATGTCCTTGCACGGACCTGCGCAACGCACGCTCAGACTCAAGTGCATGCTGAGAGCGCAGGCGGCGCTCATCACACCAGCAGCCTGCTCAGCCTCCAGCGTAGCAGCCGCACCTCTATCGCGAGGAACCAGCGACAGTGCTTGCAACAGCACTGGCAACAGAGCAAACTTTCTGCTTGCTCTGCCTACTGGTTTGCCTACTGGGTAGAAGGCAGGACCAGCACTGTGCGCCCACTATTTCTACTTTGCTCAGAAAGCGCGACCTGCTGAGGGAGGCGCGCACATTCCAGGCAGTGCGCGAGGTCCGCCGGCGCGATGCCGGCCGTGCTGATGAGCTGGATGTTGGTCAGCCGCGCCTTGCTGCTGAGCAGGCTCTTGCCGTCCACCACCAGCGCGAGCGGCCACGCCAGCGGCTCGCGCGTCATCTGGCCGCGCAGCTCGGCGCCGCTGCCCAGCAGGAACGTGGTCGAGCTGACGTAGTGGTGCACGTACACCTGGGTGAGGCGCGCGCGCTCAGGCTCTGGGCAAAGCGGCAGAACGCGCGCAGCAGCGCCAGAACAGCAGACACGGGCATTCCCCCACTCTCTGCTCTGTCTGTGCTCCTCACTCTCTGCTCAGTCTGTGCTCCAGGTGTTGCAGTAACAGCAGAACAAAGGAGACTGCTCACCTCCGACAGGGGCACGGGCTGCCCGGCGCCGTTGATCAGCTGCGCGGTCTGGTTGACGACCACCACGCTGCCGTTGTGCGGGTACGGCGACGCCAGCAGCGCCATCACGTTCTTAGTCTGCACCCGCCGCTTGCCTCAGTGCCATCACACTCAGAGCGACAGCCTGTGCCGGCAGCGACCTTAAACACCACGCAGGCCTGCCGCAGTGGCCTACAGGCTGCACCAGTGACGCCTACGCATAGACGCCTCGGGTATGCACACCGGCGCGCGCACGCCAGGTTCGCCCGGCGCTGCCACGCACCTGGCCGGGCGCGAGCTGCTCCTCCGGCCCCAGACACCTCACGGTCGTGAACTCGCTGTTCTGCTGCGGCTCCTCGCAGGTGCCATAGCCTGTCCAGCGCGCGCAGGCGTGTCTCAGTGCTGAGCCATCCCATAGGCAACAGCTACGGCCTGAGGAGCACGCTCGCTGCAGCCCGCTCGGCAGGACCGCAGCGACGCAGCAGCACAGGCGCGGCTACGTATGAGTCACGTGATAGAGCTCCACACGAGGCGGGCCAGGTACCTGCAAACGGCAGGTGAGGAAACGGCGGGTACGCCTGCGCGCCGCCACCAGCGCCTGAGTCTGGAGGGCAACAGGACAGGGCCCAACAAGACAGGGCAGGGCTTGCTCATGCTTGCTCATGCGCGGCAGAAGCGCACTGTACTGCTGCAAACCAAGGTGGCAGGTCACCAGGCCGCACCACGGACGCCGCTTTGTCCTCTGCGCTGGTGGCACTGTCCACGGATATGACGTAGGGCCCCGTGCGCCCGGCATTGCTCTCAGCGCCCGCAAAGGCAGCGGTGCAGGCCAGAAGCGCCAGGGTCAGCGCAGAACGAGCCATCGTGCTGAAATCTGGTTGTTCCGGCGCGGGTGCGCGCTTTTGCAGTCCATAACGAGGTGAGCTCGTTGAGGGGTACTACCTAGGGTACGGGACCCTGCGTGCCCAACACAGCCTGTGCTTGTCCCTAGTATGCACAGAGCACGGGCATATAGCAGTTGAAACTGCAAGCGCGCACGGCGTCTGGTTACACCAATTTGCACATGGGGAAGAAGCGTGCGCGCGACGCCTCTACTTGGCCTTGTTGTTTTAACTCCTGTGTATTTGAAACCTTTCGAGCGGCTTTTGTGCGTGCAGGCAACAAGGCAGAAGCAGAGATGGATGTGGATGCGCCGGGCAGCAGCGGCAGGGCGGCGGCCAAGCCGAGCGCCGCAGACGAGCCCGCGAGCCCCATGGCGGCGGACGACCGCAAGCGCCCCGCTCAGAGCAGTGGCGCGCTGGGTGTGCGCAAGCATGGCAAGGCTGGCAAGCGCGGCGCGCTGTCGCACAAGCAGAAGCGGAGGAAAGCGCAGGCGCTCGAGAAGGTGAGCTTGCATGGTTGAAAAACAACCAACTTAATTGAGCAAAGAGCCTGCTGTGACTGTGAAGCACACGTCGCAGGCGCTGGCGACGGCCGACCGGCGCGAGAGCAAAGGCGGCAAGAGCAGCCAGCGCACACAGCGCAAGAAGGCGACTAAGGTATTGTGGGTCACTGAGAAGGGCAAGTGATGTTGCAAGCATTGAAACGCGTATCTACGCAGGCTGGGTACTAGCGCTTGAAAGCGCTTGAAAGGACAGAGACGGAGTGTAACCTGTCAATGCGCTCCACCGTCAGAAAACTGTGTGCACGCAGAGGTGACGGTGCTGGTATATCAGCACCGGGCGCAAATCCCCTTCCCGCCAAGACTTGCTACCCTGAGAGGGTTACACCTGTTCAAACCCAGCCCGCTCAAGCTTCGCACAGCTGCCCGGCTGAAGCTTGCCTTGCATTCCCCCTCTTGCGCTTCTGGAGCTATCAGTATTTGGTGTGTACGTGAGTTGGCCAGACAATCCACCTTGTGCAGGTACTCAAAGTGTCAGACAAGCACTTTGCAACTCGCATACTAGCGCACAGTTTGGAGGCGTGATTGGAAGCAGGTAAATATTGCACGTGGAAATAGAACCACCGCTCTATCTAACAGCAGCAAGCACTTGAACAAGCAGTGTGAAGTGCTGCAAAATGTGGCATGCCTTGCACCTGCCCTCCATCAACCTAGGACCGCACACTGCTTGCTCTGTAGCTCCCTGCGCATACTCAGCTTGCCTTGCGTGAGCAGCTGCCTGAGCACGCGGCTTTCGAGGCGCGCTGACACCTTGCGCCCACGCAGGACGCGCCAGCTGGCCTGAAGGCCTCCACCCGTGCGGCCGCACCTGCACTCGCCAGGCAGTAAACGGTGCCCGGCACCGGCCACAGCACAGCGCCGCAGCCATGGGCGGCTGCCTGTCTCTGTCGCGCGTCAGCGACGAGCCGCTGCCGGCCGAGCCGGCGGCGGCCAAGCGCGACGGCCGCGCGCTGGTCGGCGTGGGCGCCGCGCCGGCCGGCACCGTCCGGGGCAAGGGCGTGGCGGAGCGCGTGCGCGAGCTGGTGCCGGCGGCGGTCCTGCCGCCGCGCAGCGGGCCGCACGCGTACGAGGTGGTGGGCGACCTCTCGGCGCTGCCGGGCCCGGCAGCCGGCTGCGGCTGCGGCGCCGCGCGGTTGCTGCGGCACCGGCGCACCGGCGAGCTGGTCGCCTCGCGTTGGATCGATTTCCTCCAAGGCGAGCCCGACTCCGTTCGGGCATTTGAACTTGGGGTGCAGCGCCCCTGGCTGACTGCTGTCACCAGCCTCGGCATGGTGATGGATCACTGACGCGGCGGCGGCCCGGCGCGTGCGCGCAGGCGTGCCGCTGAGCCGCAGCGACGAGCGCGAGATCCTCAACCACCGCCGCCTGGCGCACCCGCACGTGCTGGGCTTCCGGGAGGTCTACATGGCGGCCGACGCCGCCGGCTTGGAGCACGCCGGCGCCGCCGACGGCGCGCACCTGGTCGTCGTCACCGAGCACGCATCGGGCGGCACGCTCGGGGACTGGGTCGAGGCGGCGGGGCCGCTAAAGGAGGCGCAGGCGCGCCGCCTGTTCGGGCAGCTGGTCGGCGGCCTGGCGCACTGCCATAGCCGCGGCGTCGTGCACCGCGCGCTGTCCGTGGACACGCTGGCGCTCACCGGCAGGCGCGGCCCGGCACCGCCTGCCCTGTGCGGTTCACACTGTACCCGCTTCCCTGTGCTGTATATGTACTTGCGTAGAAGCCTCGTGCGCTTGCTGGGCTTGCTGTGGGCCGCAGCTCCCGCAGCTCCCGCAGCGCATGAGCCCACAAAGCACGCTTGCAAGTGCTCACACCTTCTGTCACTGATCTGGACATCGCTGTGCCAGACCGGCGCTCTGACAACGCGTGACTGCCCGCGCGCAGCGCACATGCGCCGTGCCTCAAGATTGCGGGCTTCGGCATGTCCAAGAGCGCCATTGAGGAGTCGATGCCAAAGACGCGCCTGCCCAGCGCGGCCGTCTACACGCCGCCGGAGCTGCTGGCGTCCGGCTATGGCGGGTACCCGCAGTACGACGGCGCCGCCTGCGACGCCTGGTGCCTGGGCATCTGCCTCTTCTGTGCGCGGCCCGACGCTGCAGCACTGCCGGCCAGGGCTAGGCGGCGCCTCGCAGCCGCGTGTGCATGTCATGCAGTGCAGGCAAAAGAGGGTGAGGCTCAACTGAGGGACACCGGCCCAGAAGTGCAGCATCACCGGTCAGGCCTGGCGGAGTCTCGCAGCCGCATGTGCGTGGCATGCACTGCAGGCAAAAGAGGGTGCGGCTCATACGCGGGAGAGCACCAGCTCATCTCTCCCACAGCAACCATGCGCCGAGTGTGCGAGCGCATTCTGTGCCGGTCGGCCCGCGCAAACCCGACCATGAGGGCGTGCGCTGATCGGGAGGCGGGCGAGGCGCAGACATGCTAGTGGGCCGGCTGCCGTTCCTCGCGAGCGCCAGCGGGCTGACGCGGCGCGACCTGGCGGCCATCGCGGCCGCGCGCTATGAGGTTCCGGCCGCGCTGGGCCTGTCGGGCGAGAGCCGGGACCTGCTGTCGCGGCTGCTGGTGTCCACGCCCCAGCGCCGCCTCAGGTCCGCTGCCGGCTCACCTCCTTTGGAGCATGTCGACCTTGCTTGCTGCCACGCTGTGTCAATTGCATGACACAGGGACAAGGCAGCGCAAACGCTGCCGCTCCACACGTGACGCAAGCTGTCCCTTGCGTACTGCTTGCCCCTACCCCTGGCTCGGCCGAACGCCACCCTCGTCATGCCTGAGCCTGCGCGGCCCAGCCTTGCCCCTGAGCCAGCCCCGGCCTGCATGGCACAGCGACCTCCCGGGAGCGCCTGCGCATGCATGCGGGCGGCAGGGTCGCCGAGGTGCTGCAGCACCCGTGGCTGGGCTACGTCGGCTCAGCGCCGGCGCCCGCCGGCGCGCCGCCGCCGGCCGCCGCCTGCGTGCAGAGCGAGGCCGAGCTGCTGGCGGCTGTCGCGCAGGCGCGCCGCGCCGGCCGACGCCGCCTGCTCGCGCCGCGCCCCGCCGCCACGCTGCCAGGCAGCCCCGGCGACCCCGGTGCTGCCCTGGCCGGCCCCATGCGGAACGGCGCCGAGGCAGGCCCGCAAGCGCATGGCACGCCGCCGGGGGCGCCGGAGCGCCGGCGGGGCACAAGCAGCACCGGCAGCTCGCCAGGCAGCACCAGCCCAGCGGGCGACGGCGCGTCGAGCAGCCCCGGCAGCGACACGGCGGCCTGGGCGGCGGAGCGCCTGCACTCAGCGGAGGAGCGGCTCGTGCTGGAGCGCAGGCGCCTGCGCGCCGCGCGGCGCGCTCGCCGGCCGCACACAGTGGAGTAGAGGTTGCTGTGGGCTCCTCACACTATTGTGTTGAGGGAGCGCCGCGCACGTCTGGGAGCACACATAGCCAAGTGCGGCTGACGTGCTGCTTGCGGTGCTTGCCATGCCATGGTCACGCCCACGCATACACCCGCGCACGCAACACGCTCTCTTGTTACACTGCTTCTACAGCGCTTGGTTCGACTGGAGCCTGTCCGCCTCAGTCCGGCCGGCCCAGAGCGCCGACCGCCTGCTACAGCCAGCGCCCCAGGTCGCGCCCTCCGGGCTGCCCCAGGTGGCGCAGCGCGGCCGCCGCCCACTCGTGCGCCGCTGCCGAGCTGGCGCGCCCGAGCACGCGCTCCAGGGCCGCAGCACCCCCGCATGCCCTCACCGCCTCCCGGCCGCGCGCGCTGTCCCGGGCGATGAGCGTGAGCGCGTTGGCAGCCCGCGTATGCACATCAGCAGGGCGCGCAGGCGCCATCAGCGCGACCAGCGTCGGCACGCCGCCGCACTCCCGCACGCTGTCCTGGTTCCGGGTGTTGTTGGTGCACAGGCTCACCAGCGCCTGCATAGCGCCGCACTCCCTGTCGCTGTACTGATTAACAGTAGTGTCTGTACACAGACCTGCCAGCTCCGCAGCAGCCCGCCCACGCACTGCCTTTATCCGGCCGGGCGCGAGCAGCCCGACCAGCGCCGGCACGCCGCCACACTCCCTGACGCTGTCCTGATTTCTGGTATTGTTGGTGCACAGACCTGCAAGCACCGCGGCAGCCCACCTATGCGTGCGGGCAGGGCCGCCGGGCGCCAGCAGCGCAACCAGCGCTGCGATGCCCCCGCACTCCCGCACGCTGTCCTGGCAACCGGTATTGTCGCACAGGTTGTACAGCGCCCGAGTGGCCTCCTTGTGAACGGCATCCGTCCCGTCGAGCGCCAGCAGCCCAACCAGCGCCGCAACGCCCCCGCACTCCCGCACGCTATCGCAATTCTGGATGTCGTTATCGCACAGTTTCCGCAGCACCGCCGCAGCATGCACAGCGGCAGAGCCACCGGACGGCAGCAGCCCGACCAGCGCCGCCACGCCCCCGCACTCCCGCACGCTGTCCCGAATCGAGTTTTATCAAAGCACAGGCTCCGCAGCGCCGCTGCGGCCTGCTCGTGCACGGCAGCGGTCCCGCCGGGCGCCAGCAGCCCCACCAGCGCCACGACGCCCCCGCACTCCCGCACGCTTATGCAACTCTGGGTGTGGTTACCACACACGCTCCGCAGCGCCGCAGCGGCCTCCTGGTGCACGGCGTCTGTCATGCCGGGCGCCAGCAGCCCGACCAGCGCCGCGACGCCCCCGCACTCCCGCACGCTGACCCGATTTTGCCAGTCGTCCCAGCACAGCTTGGACAGCGCCGCAGCGGCCTGCTCGTGCACAGCGGCAGAGCTGCCAGGCGCCAGCAGATGGACCAGCGCCGCGACGCCCCCGCACTCCCGGACGCTGTCGCTGCCGTGGGTGGTGTTCCTGCACACTTTTGGTAACGCAACCGCAGCCCGCTCCTGCGCAGCGGCAGTGGCCCCTCACGCTGTTGCTATACGCACCTGTAAAGCAGGCACGCCTGCTACCACCTTGGCCACAGCAGCAGAGCCGCCAGACACAGGTAGCCAGACCAGCTTCACGCATGTCAAGGAATCTGTCAGGCGCGAACAGGCCTACCAGGGCGGCAGGGTGGACCTCTGGTGCAGGCTGCTCGCGGCCGGGGCGTCCGTGCCGGAGCCTCGGCCGCACGCGGCGCCCCGTGCTGCCGTGCTCGACCTCGAGCGAGCAGGAGCAGCCCTCTCTGTCAGCAGCGCTGACGCTCCGGCCCTGGAGCGTGACGCGGGGCCGCGGTTACTTGGTGGACTCGTGCCGGTTGCGTTGCTGCGCGGCGACATGCAACCAGGACGAAGCACCAGCTCAGACCGTGACAAACGGAGGAGGATTGCACACAGGCGTGCGCTGCCTACAGAGGCAGTCTGCGGGAATCAGTGGCGCTGCTGCCGCACCTGCGCGCCGGCATCGGGGCGCCCGCGCTTCATAGGGCGCTGCTGTGTGCACCCACTGGCCTATCAGCCTACAGACCCTGTAGTACAGAGCTCCAGCGAAGGCCTGGATGAGCAGATGGCCATGACATTACAAATGCGCCGCTGCCTTACACTGAATGCACCCCGGGCCAAGGTGGGACGCAGAGGCTGGGCATACCAGAGCACTGGGCAGTTGCACACTCGTGGACCAGGACAGGCAACGCTCGGAGCGCGAGCCTGAGCAGCTCGTGTGTGAGGCTGACATAGGCTGCACACCACTGGCTGCGCAAGTACGTAACACGCTTTGCTCTTCAAAACCACAGTGGCGTGCTGATCCAGCCTTAATACAAGAACAGCTTGCCGCCTGCAGCCGCTTGAGCAGAACACGCCGCAGTGCAGCATGAGTGCGCGCACATCGGCCTTGGCAGCTCGGCCAAGGGCCATCCGTCTGGACGAGCTTCCCGTAGAGGTACCTGCCGAGGAATACTGTTGGCCTCCACTGCAGGACGCGCCCCGCTACGCACGGTTGGAACACGATGCACTCCCTGAGAGGCGCTGGCCAGCCCCTGCAGGTCCTGCAGGCGTGCGCGCTCCAGCTCATCAACCAGCATTCTGCCCCCTTGCACGGGGGCTGGACACAGGCCTTCACGCTGCAGTTAGTGTGCAGGCGCGCACTGCATGTTGACTTATATGGAAGAGCGCTCGACAGGCTCGGCGAGCTAAGCTGGTTGCGTGCCACACGCGATAGGCGTTTCAAGGAGGCGCTTGAGGCGCCATACTGGACGACGCTGCGCTCCGACATCGTGCGCAGGCTGTGGCGGGCGCTGGCGCGACCCGGTGCGTTGCTTGCGCCGCTCGTGTCCGAGTCTTTTGGCTGTGCAGTGAGGCATGGCCCGAATGCACTCCACTGCTCCCCGTGTGTTGGCAACGCGCGTAAACGTATTACTCCTACAGTAAGCGGGCCCTCCTGGTGGTCCCAACCAGTGACACCCACGGCTGCCGCAGGCATGCCTGCCGGCGCTGGCGCCTGGCAATGGCTCCAGAAGCAAGGCGTCTCCGTGACGTCCATCTGCGACCTGGCCGTGGCCGACGCAGACGCCGAGCGGCTCCCGGTCCTGCTGGCGAGCCTGCCCGCGCTGAGGTCGATTCGCGGGCTCGGCGCAGGCAGCGGGCTCACTCTGCGCCCGCACCCTGGCGCTGCTGTAGCAGCCGCCCAGGACTTCCTGGCCGGGGCTGCGCGCGCCATAGCGCACTGCTCATGCCTTCGGCGCCTGCGTCTGATCATTGACTTGGCCAACAAGCGGGCGGACCGGATTTCAGGACCTTTTTGGCAGTACCTGGCCAAGGCGCGCGCGCTCGAGGACCTCGAGCTGACCATCAGGTCGAGCGCGGCCGACACGCGCCATGGGTCGGCCGTAACAAATGTGTCACGAGTGGCAGCGGGCTTGGCCGGTCTATCGCGGCTGCGCACACTGACCCTGGTACTGGCCAATGTCCGCGAGGACGCCACGCTGCCTGCCTGCATGTCGCGCCTGGTTCAGCTGACATCCCTGAGCCTGTTTGGCCTGCGGGGCCTGCGCTGCGCGCCCGGCTGGGCGCGCCTGCCAACACTGGAGTGTCTGGAGTTTGGGAGTTGCGTGTTTGCGTGCGACGGCGAGCAGGCGCTGCCGGGCATGGACGCGCTGGTGGCCCTGACCAGCGTTGATCTGTGGAACTGCTGCGGCCTGCGCGCGCTGCCCACATCCCTTTTGCGCCTCACGCAGCTGCGCAGCCTTGCCCATTGGCAAACGGGGCGCGTTGAGCCGCTGGCAGTGGGCCTGCCCGCCAGCGCCCCCTGCTTCGCGGCCCTGACTGACTTCACCTTGGCGGGTCATGGGCTGCCGGCCTTTCCTGCTTGCGTCCCAACCATGATACGCTTGCGGTGTCTCGACCTGCGCGGCAACTGCTTTGAGCAGCTGCCCAGTGCTGTGAGCGTGCTCACAGCGCTCGAGTCGCTGTACCTCGGGCGGCTTTCTAGGCATGGGGAGATCGGGGGCGCCCTGGACGTCTGTGCCCTGGGCAACCTGGCGGGCTTCCCGAACCTATTCAGCCTGTGGTTTCATAACTGCAGCCTGCTGTTCTGCCCGAGCTTCGAGGCCGCCGCCGCGCACCCCTGCCTGCAGGAGCTGGAGCTCACCACTGCGTACCCCGCCCCTGGCCCGTCATGCCAGAACTTCCTAGGCTTCGTCATTGCCCTGCTCCAGCAGGGACGCGCAGAAGTGCTGCATTTGCAATACAGCGTCGTTCAGGGCGCGGGGCAGCAGGACGGCCAGAGATTCAGGGGCGCCTTGCAGGCCGTGGGCTTTGCGCGGCGTGGTGACGACGGTGATGGTGTTTGCGTGGACGCGTAGGATGAGCACGCAACCGATACAGAGTAGGCTGTGTATGCGCCGGGTCAGCACATGCGAGACACGGGCCTGTATTAGGCCAGCGGCGGCGGCGTCATTGCGCATCCCCCTGTCCAGGGCCCCGCCCTGCCTGAAGCGGAGGCGCTCGGCATGCATGGCTGCCATGCTACCGAGCCCCGCTCGATGCATGCGGCGCCGAGGCGAGCGCAACCTCAGGCTGTTAACACAGGCGCAGTAGTGCGGGGCCGGGCGGCTGCGCTGCATGATTTGCGCTGGACTGGCACATGCTGACGCCAGAAGCTATCATGGGCATTACAGCCTGGGCAGCAGTATTGCAGGCTGGCATGCCAGGAGATTTGACACCTGTGTTGCACCTGGGTGGACTGCAACTTAGGAGGGTGTGCTCACTGTGGTGTGCTCAGCGCAGGGCAACAGCCAAGTCAGTGAGTAGCACCTGTGGGTTCCAAAGTGTAAACAGCGAGCAGGGCTTGCCCCTGTGCCTTGGCATTCATGTCAGCCAGAAAAAGGGTGATATTCAGACCTGTCAGGCATGCTGTGCACTGGGCAGGCGAGAGAGCTGACCAGCTGTCGGTTGTGCACCATGTGCACACATCAGCTCCTGGTCGCTGTGTGTTGCAGTGATGGGGCCACTGTCTTCAGGTCGTGCATGCACTAATTAGGCTTTATAAAGCCTTGCATTGCTGCTTCAGCAGCTCCAGGTAAAAGCTGTTGGCTGCTCAGGTGTAGGATAGCAGGATGGCCTCTTATGTGTTGTAGCAGGCGTGCACGTTTGTAGAGGACACGTCTGTTTCCAAGTACTGCATTGGACGCATACAAAGTGCAGGGAGAATTCTCTCGAGGCCAGCATGCAGGCTTAGCATGCGTTTGCGGTTAGCTACCCACTGTCAGCTCTGGCAAACCAGCGCTCACCAGCTGCTCCAGCCTTGTTGACACGAAGAGTAGTAGCACCTGCGACCCTCGGCCACAGCAGTGGTCTGAGCATTTGCCGCTTCCCTGATACTGCACAACTTTGCCCACAGGAGCCGCCAGCGCCTCAGCATCACTGTTATGTTGCGCTCACTGAACAAGGTCCTCGCAATCGCTTTTCAACCATCATTGGCGAGCGGTTGTCATAATAGCAAAGCAAAGTCATCATACAAGGCACCAGCATTGGGTCTTACGCATGAATGCGCACCGGACGTTCACTCCCAGTGCTGCAGCTCCACACGCCGCTTGCCTGTGGCGCGCAAGACGTACATGTTATGCCGTTGTTCAGTGTATGCACTGCTGCAAGCCTTATTCGACGCACAAGGCGCAGCAAGTGTGCAAATGTTCTGCAGGCGAAACGTGTGCGGCGTGTTGTCTAGCTGCCCACGTGATATTTTCAGCAGGTTTCACTGTCGTTCCCAAGGATAGCGGGCGCCACGATCTGGCGTGCCAGGCGGCGCCGGCTATGAAAGTGGGAACGGTGAGGCGCAGGAAGCGGGAACAGTGAGGTGTAAGCTGGCTTAATCCTTGGGCATACCTGTGCGGCTGCCTCAGGATAAACGGGTGCCACCCTCAGCTTTAACCAAAAAAAAGTGAGCGGCCTCCTGTAGCCACCTGACCCTGGCCTGCCCTGGCCTGAGCCTGTACAGACAGCGCGCTCCAGCGCGGGGATCAGAGGGGAGAAGCCTGAGGCATCCACTGTCCGTTGCATAAATACAACATCTCGGCAGCAGGAGTGGTTCTTACGGTACAGGTCAGTCGCCGCACCAGGCGCACGCAAGCATGACGGGCATCGCCGCCAAAGTTGTGGCTACGCAGCCCATCAGCGGCCAGAAGCCTGGGACTAGCGGCCTGCGCAAGAAGGTGACCCTGCATCGGCCGCACGGTCATGAGCACCTTAGCGTTGTCACCGACAGAGACAGTGTTTGAAGTGCTGGTTTTGGTGGAGCGGCAGAACACAAGCCTGTAGGCACTGCCAGGGCTGCCGGTGACAGTAACGTGATTTGACTCCCGCACGCGCAGGTCACGGTGTTCCAGCAGGCCAACTACTTGGAGAACTTTGTGCAGGCGACCTTTGACGCGCTGCCGGCAGAGAGCCTGACAGGCGAGCGCAGCGCGCACCTGTTCGGCCGTGCTTGAGGCAGGAGCATGTGCGTTGAGCTCGCGGCGCCAAGGACCAACACATCACCCCCGCAGGCTGCACGTTGGTGGTGTCCGGAGATGGCAGGTACTACTCCAAGACGGCTATCGCCACCATCATCCGCATGGCCGCGGCCAACGGCGTCGGCAAGGTGCCGCACACACAGTCCCGCCCTCGGCCACACTACTTGCCGCCAAATGCGCACGTGCCTGCTGTGCGTACGGACCCACCTTCCTAGCGGCGCAAGCTCCCAACGCCACAGCGCCAGGAACCAGCCCTGCAGGCCGCCCTCGCTAGACTTGGTGCCCGGACAGAGGAGCCAGCACCCATGCTGTGCCAGGCTTCCCAAGCCCACGGAAAACGCCATGTGCTTGTCTTCATATGTACCCGCTCCTGCACAGGGAGAGCGCATGGGGAGCAGACGGGTGACCTGCTTCCCTGCCGGTGTGTGCGCTGTACACGGACATGCGCTCGCGGTCACAGGTGTGGGTCGGTGTGGACGGCCTGCTGTCGACGCCCGCGGTGTCGGCGGTCATCCGCACCCGCCACGGCGGGGAGGCCTACGGAGGCTTCATCCTGACCGCCTCGCACAACCCGGGCGGCCCGCACGAGGACTTTGGCCTCAAGTGCGCCGCCGGCGCGGCGCCGGGGACAGGCGGCAGCGGCCTGCCTGGCACAGCGCGCGGGGCGGCTGCGGCTGGCGGTCATGCAGCGGCGACCGCTAGTAAAAAGGAAGGCGTTCGCTCTCACATGCATGCTATAGACATGAGGGGCGAGTGGCTGCAGAGAAGATGCAGGCGTACGTCATCATGCAAGCCGCATGCTCCCTGAACACTGCTCATGCCGTTCTTTGAGATGCCACTATCGAATGAGCCGCTCGCATGCTGGAGCATGGCAGGGCACATGCTTGCCCACCTTGCGAAGAAGCGCGCCAGCGAGCTCGCCTGGGGAGGAATGAGTCAGTGCTGGACATGCCCGCACGACGAGCACGGCATATCAGGAATAGTGTTTATGCGATTCATCGAGGAGGTTGCCGGCGTCATGTCGCTCAGCGGAGTCGCCGCGGCGGCAGGTACAACTGCGAGAACGGCGGCCCCGCGCCCGAGAAGCTGACCGACGCGATCTACGCCAACACTGGGAAGCTCAGCAAGTACTACACCGCGGCTGAGGAGCTGCCGGTGGACCTGTCCAAGCCCGGCACCGCCACCTTTCTGGTCCAGCACCATGACACCGCCAAGTTTGGCAACTTCGTCGTGCAGGCGCGCGGGCATGGCCTTATGCTGTGCTGGTGGCAGGACATGCCGCGGCCGCATCGGATGAGCCTTGCTTGGTGGTTCTGCTTGCTCTGCACTGACATGCTGTGCACTGGCGGCATAGTCGTGAGGCAGCCACCTGACCGCCGCACGAGGCAAGCAAAGGTCAGCCCATACATGCGTCGATGAAGGCGCATATGCGAACAGAGCAAGACGCTGTATCGGAGCGCAGCGGCTACGCACTCTACCGTGGCGCGGTCCACACAAGCCTGACGGATCCATAGCTTTCCGAGAGCCAGGAGGCGCGCCGCCGCGGCGCAGGTGATCGACCCGGTGGAGGACTACCTGAAGCTGCTGCACCGCATCTACGACTTTGGCGCGCTGCGCAGGCTGCTGGCGCGCAAGGACTTCCGCTTCACGTTTGACGGCATGCACGGTGTCGCTGGGCCGTACGCGCAGCGCATCTTTGTGAAGGCGCGCCGCCGGCCCGCGGCCATGTCCCCCGCTTTTCCTGCTGTGACACACTTGACCCCCACACACTCGCTGGGACTGTTGTGGACAACCGCTCACCCAAAAGTCTTGCAGAGTGCCTGGTGCAGGCCCCTACAAAGGCCAACGCTGTGGCCCACGGCGCTGAGACCTGCTCAGAAGTGCTTGAAAAAATATGCTCCTGGCAATCGGCCTGCAACAGCAGGGCAGTGCGAACGCAGGAGCTGGGCGCGGATCCGTCCAGCCTGCTCAACTGCGACCCCAAGGAGGACTTTGGCGGGGGCCACCCGGACCCCAACCTGACGTACGCCAAGGAGCTCGTCGCGGCGTGCGGCCTCGGGAAGCACCCCGCGCCCGCCGCGGAGGCGCGCGCCTGCCTGGCCGGCCGCTGCGGATGCAGGAAAACCCGCACATCGTGTGGCTAGAGGTGGCCGGATCGACAGGGAAGAACATTGTGCAAAACCTTGTTTGATGCATGGGTCGTGCACCATATCAATGATCAGTGTCGAGCCTGATGGTTGCAGCCGGGCGCGCGCAGCTGCCGGACTTCGGCGCCGCGTGCGACGGCGACGCCGACCGCAACATGATCCTCGGCCGCGCGTTCTTCGTGACGCCCAGCGACAGCCTCGCGCTGATTGCCGCCTACGCGCAGGCAGGCCCCGTCGCGCCGGCCTGAACACACAGCGCTATGCGGAGCTGTCGCAAATGGTTGTCGGGCTCAAGGCTGCACGCCCGAACTGGTAGCGGACACAGGGCAAAGTGACGGCTGTGATGCGCGCCTATGCGCGCGCTATGGCTTGTGTGTTACAGTTGCATCCGCGGTGCCTACACGGGAGCAGCATGCACTGCATGCCATGATCCAGACGTCAATGACTCTGAGTCACCGCTCGCTGTGCGGACGGCAGGAGGCCATCCCGTACTTCCGCTCGGGCTTGAAGGGCGTCGCGCGGAGCATGCCGACCTCGGCTGCGGTGGACCGGCGCGCTGATCCCGCGGCCGTTCTGCCGTGCCGTGCATAAGTGATTATTTGTCAATCATGCGTTGTTGTCTCAGCCCATCAACTGCCAGCGTACTTCTCAATGGGGGCTGCCGTGCAATGGTGTCACCCTATGGCAAGGCCGCTTAAAGCGTTGCTGCTGGCCGCATGTCGTGCACGTGCTATTGCTGACATTCCTGAATCACGGCAGCTGTGGCTCACAAAGGCGTGCTTGGCAATACCAACCCAACACGCAATGTGTCTCCCGAAAGCGCCCCCAGGAGCGTTTGCGCTGAGATCAATCTGACCGGGCGGCGCAGCGTGGCCGAGGCAAAGAAGCTGGAGTGCTTCGAGGTGCCGACCGGCTGGAAGTTCTTCGGCAACCTCATGGACGCGGGCCGCTGCTCGCTGTGCGGCGAGGAGTCGTTCGGCACCGGCTCCGACCACGTGCGGTGCGCGCTGTGGCCGGAGCCTGCCATCCCGCCCCTGGTCCCGCAGCGCGGACTATATTGCTGCCTGATGCGTGCTTGGCTTGGGGCGTTCTTCAAACTTTTGGCTTGCTCGGCCGCTCAGGTGCTTTTGCCTTCCCTGACCCCCGCCGGCCCCTCACCCCCAGGCTCCCCCCGGCTACCCCCTTTGGCTCCCATGGCCCCATCACCCCTGGCATGAGACGCCAGCGGCGCACAGCCAGTGGGGCGCCGCGGCAGGGAGAAGGACGGCCTGTGGGCGGTGCTCGCGTGGCTGTCCATCCTGGCGTACCGCAATGTGCCGCACGAGGACCTGGGCTCGAAGCTGGCCAAGCTCGCGCCCGGTGCGCGCCGCCCCGCGCCACGCGCCCCCTGGCGCGGGTGCCCGGGTGCTGGGAAAGGCCGTCCGCGAAGGCGGCCCAAGCTGGCGTGCAGCGGTGTTGCTGAGCAAGTCCTGCGTGTGTGCTGTGCACACGAATTGTGTTGCTGTGACATATTGTGGCACGCTTGGGTCAAACCCCAAATCCAAAGATTTGCCACAAGGGCCTGCTTAGCGGTGGTCCGGGCGTGTGTGCTGGCCGCCGGCCAGCCGCCCTGAGCCGAGCGGACGGTGGCGTGGCGCGCAGGCCTGCACCTGGGCGGCAAGCCCAGGGAGGCGGGCGCCAAGGTGTCCGTGGAGGACATCGTGAAGGAGCACTGGGCGCAGTACGGGCGCAACTTCTACACGCGCTACGACTACGAGGGCGTCGACACCGACAAGGCCGCCGGCGTCATGCAGCTGCTGGTCAAGAAGACAAAGGACGTCACGCAGGCGCGCGCACGGCGCCGGCAGGCTGCCGGCCCTGCCCTGAACCTAACCCAACCCTGTGGTGCAGAGGCTTCGCAAGACCGGTGGCTGGCAGGCATGCAGAGGTCGCGCGGGGGTGCGGCGCGCATGCTCTGCCAGAAATGTCACAAATGCCAAGAGTGGCAGCCTCCCCTGGGCGCCGCACGACATGTTGGGTGCCGCGTCAGCGCGCCCCCGATCTCGTCTGTGACAGTGACCAGTAGTGGCAGTGGCCAGGAGTGGCAGTGGCCGGCGGCCGCCCATGAGCATGCGGCGGCGGCGCGCGCGCGCAGCAGGTGCGGCGCTTCACCATCGACGCGGCGGACGAGTTCAGCTACACGGACCCGGTGGACGGCAGCGTCAGCGCACATCAGGGCATCCGCTTCCTGTTCACCGACGGCTCGCGCGTGATCTTCCGGCTGTCAGGCGCGCCGCGGCCGCCGCGCCGCCGCCGCGCACCCCCTCATGCATCTGAGGCGGTCACCGCATGTCCTGCCTGGGCACGATCCAAGCCAGGTGTTTTCATCACAAGTGCAGTGCAAACCCTCTTTGCTTGCTACTGCATATGATCAGGCACTGAAGACGCTGGGCTCTCCAGCACAATCAGCGGGCTGCCGCTGAAGATCAGGCCCGCCTGGACGAGGCCGTGCGCACCAGCACAGAGCAGCCGAGCGCCTGAACGCCGCCCGGGCGCGCGCGCAGGCACCGGCTCGTCCGGCGCGACCATCCGCATGTACGTGGAGCAGTACGTCGCGCCCGACGCCGGGCCGGAGCGCCTGCACGCGGACGCGGCCATCGCGCTGAAGCCGCTGGTGGACGTCGCGCTCACGCTGTCCAACATGAAGCACCTTACCGGCCGCGACGCGCCGACCGTGATCACGTGAGGCCGGCGCTGCGGCGCGCGCGTCGCGCGCCGCGCCCCGCGGTGCATCTGCTGCATGTGCATAGGTTACTGTCATGAGATTCTGGCGGGTTCTGCTTGTGTGGAGACCTGCGTGACAGGTCTCCAGCTGGTGCACCTGTGAGCAAGCTAGCAGGCATTGTTTATCAGCCAGGTGCTCTCATTGCGGCAGCTATCCTGGTCTTCCTCCATGTTATGAATGAATAATATGTTTCAAACAGCTGGGCCCGCCCAGGCGACTGGCTCCTACCCGAAAGCTTGTTGGCAAGCAACCATTATGCAGGCCTGGTTGCGCCACAGGGCGCGTGCACTCTGCCGTATGTCCATAGAGGCGCACTCAGAGGCCATTTACCCCTCATGCCTTTCAGCTGGTGCCCTAGCCCTGTCGTAACCCTGAATACGAGTTTGATGTTGGAATTCCAAGTAGCACGCACGGCCTATGTCTGAACCGTGGTCGCACATCCTAGCTGTGTCAAGCAGAGCGAGGGAATATCAGCAATTTGTCGTGCCCGGCGCCGCTTTCGCTGAGTCACTTCGTGAACAATCAGAACATACGCCGAGGCGGCCACGGGCCTGGCCTGTTGTGATACGGAGAACATTAACCGACTTGTGGGAGGAGCGAGAGGGCCAACTGGGCCCGGCTCACCTTGCGGGCCTGAGAAGCCCATCAGGCTAGCCTGCTCCTGACCCACAGGCAAGGCCCACCAGGCGATTGGCCCACAGGCCAGAACGACGTGGATTGATAAACACTGGTGCAGCGTGCCGTGCTGCGTGGGGGCGCCTAGTCTATGATATTGTATGGCGGGCACGCACAACAAGCTCACCCCCCCCGGCCCCTGGCACCAAGCACATAGTGACAGTGAAGGCTTGACTCATTAGAAGCTGCCCTGTGCAGTCAGTGCTTAGCGCACCCGCACTGCACATAGCGTGCGCGTGGCGCAAAGATGCTTATTACATCGCTTGAAGACCACTGGAGGCCGTGCGGGGGCGCGCGCGTGCGCTTGGGCGCCTTGGAAGCGGCCTGCAGGCTACTGAAGGCGATGGGCTGGGGGCCGCAGGCGCAGCGGGCGCCGGGGCCAATGGTGGCCTTGCGGCCCGAGCACTGGCGGGCCTTCAGCTATGTCATGCTAAACATGGTCTCCGCCACCGGCATCGTGTTTGCCAACAAGCTGGTGCTCAGCGTGCTGGACTTCCACTTTGTGCGCCCCGTGGTGCCTGGCGCCCCCGCCGCGCACTCGCGTGCACACTCGTGTGCGAGAGGCTGCGCTGGCCTGCAAGTTGCAGCGCTATGCTGGACCTGCAACAACTTGCATGCCGCTTGGCGCGCAGGTGTACGCGCTCACATTTGTGCACAGCGCGTTCACGATGGTCGGGATGTGGCTATTCGCGGCGTTTGGGATGTTTGAGGTCAAGCGCCTGGCGGCGCGGCAGGCGCGGACCCGCCTTTATCAGCGCGCCGGACCCGCCTTTGTCAGCGCTTTGCCGCATATGAGCAGGGCGGCGCCTGTGAGCCTGCTGTGCTGCCCCTGCTGCGCCCCCCCGCGTCACAGCCTTTGCGGCCAACCCCATGGCTGCACGCTCGGGGGGAGGCACTCTCCTGTACCACTTGGCGCAGCACAGGCAGAGGTGCACGTCCGGGCAAGCAGCGTCGGCCTCAGGGGCCGAGCGCCTGCAGGTCTTCCCGCTGGCGGCGGCATTTGTGGGCTACGTGGTCCTCTGGAACCTGAGCCTGCAGCTGAACCCGGTGGGCTTCTACCAGCTGGCGAAGATCCTGATCGCGCCGGCGGTGATAGCGATCGAGGCGTCCTTTTACGCCAAGCGGCCCACGCGCAACGAGATGCTGGCGGTGTGCGTGCTCTGCGTCGGCGTGACCATGGCGACTGTCACCGACGACCAGGCGCGCTCGCCGGGCCGGCCGGGGGCGCTGCTGCGCGCCAGACGCCTGCGGCGGCTGGGCGCGGGGGCCGAATGCGAGCTGCTGGTGCCGATTGCCGGGCCCTGCACCGGCGCACAAATGGCCACCACCACCAGGCCACCACCGCAGCACCTGCTGCACAGGATGCAGTGCGCGCGAGCCGCATCACATCCATCATCAGCAGGCGCCCGGTCTGGTAATGCTGCCGGCGGCGGCGACCGCGCCGCGCGCCAGACCACAGCGGGCGCGGCGGCGCGAGCGCGCGCAGCCGGTCAAGCGCACGCGCGCCGGAGGCGCGGGGCTCACGCGCGCGGGCCGGCGCGCGCAGGTGGCCACCAACCCGGTGGGCCTGATGGTCGCGCTGCTGGCGGTGTGCTGCACGGCGGTGTACCAGATCTGGGCCGGCTCCAAGCAGAAGGAGCTGGGCGCGGGCAGCATGCAGCTGATGCACCAGTTCGCGCCGCACGCGACCGGGCTGCTCGCGGCGCTCGTGCTGGGCGTGGAGCCGCTCGGTCTGCCCGGCCCGTCCGGCGGCGGGTGCGCCCGTGCACGCGCAGACGGCATGTGACAGTAGGCAGGCAGCCTCTCGGGCACATGACCGGGGTGATGCTTGGGCTACCTGGCTTTGAAGGCGCTGGGTGTGCTGCTGAAGCTGATGCGGCCTGCCGAAGTAGGGCGTGCCTCGTCCTGACGTGAGGCATGAGGTCCGGTGGGGGCTGCTCAGCTTGTACAAAGTGTGTCTGTGCGCTTAAGCTCGCAGGCTGCGTTGATCGCCATGCGCCTAGTTTGCCGCGTGCGCAGCGGCACACTGCCTGCTCTGAGGGATCATGTGGTGGCAAGGCCGCCCAGTCGGCGTGCCTCACCCAAGTGCTGCGACAGGCGATCAGGCGTGGGGTGGTGCGGCGATAGCCCCCCTGCCCATCAGCGCTCTCCGCTCCCGACACAGGCCTCTGATATGGAGGGTCGTGGGCTGCAAATGCGGCGTGGGCATGCCGCTTGGGCGGCCGGCCTTTCCATCATCTCAGCCATGTCACGGGCCTGAGCGGCTGGAGCGGGGCCTGCACAGGTTTGACCTGGGCACGCTGCTGGGCTACCCGTACAGCTGGCTGGCGGTCGGCGCGATCCTGACCACGGCGGTGCTGGGCCTGATCGTGAGCCTGTCCACGTTCCTGGTCATCGGCGCCACGTCCTCAGTCACCTTCAACGTGGTGTGCGACCAAACCCTACCCTAGACCCAGTCGCCGCCGGCGCGATGCGAGGCTAGCACATGCTGCTGCAGGGCTGCCGGGCGCGCAGCTGTGGCCCTGCTCACTCACGCGCGCCGCGCAGGTGGGCCACCTGAAGACGGTGATCATCCTGGCGGGCGGCTGCGTGCTATTCGGCGAGGCCATGCCGCCGAAGAAGCTGGCGGGCGTGGTGCTGGGCATGAGCGGCATCCTGTGGTGCGCGCCCTACCCTGCAACCATCAGAGGGCGCGGGAGGGCCCTGCGATGTCCGGGCACTGTCTCATCAGCCAGGTCTGGTCCATGAAGCGCTCCCGTCACTGATGCTGCAGACACCGTGCTGTGCTGCGCCGCCTGAGTGCATGCCCACTCACGCTGTCGCCGAGGCCGCTCGGCTCTGAGAAGCGGAAAGGCGCCGACGCGCCCGGCTGCCGCGACTGCGGCGCGCGCGGCGAGCTTTCTACAACACCGCACCGTGTCTGGCCGAGCGCTGCAGCCCGCCCGCGCGCCGCCGCAGGTACTCGTACCTGAAGATGACGGCGCCCGCGCGGCCGGCGGCGGCCGCGGCGAGCGAGGTGGACAGCGCGGCCGGGCGCAA
>JAABUO010002518.1_pt1 | contig 22256 bp, 29 predicted proteins | sample 5559291 | NCBI WGS metagenome assembly JAABUO01 (sample SAMN10711878, study PRJNA513372) | rock metagenome | isolation source: Antarctica rocks | place: Antarctica: Victoria Land, Finger Mt sud
TGTGGCACATAGAGTTTTGCATATGTCTGCATCACTAGGGCAAACTTACCGAAAACTATAACTGCTCAGTCATTTGACTGTTCATCAACCATCATCTGACTACAATGTTGTATCTGGTGTCTATAATCTGTGCCAAGCTAGGAGCTGCAATACTGCCAAGTCTGTGCTGCTCAGCCCACCACTGTTGTGCAAGTGTAGACCTTGATGCTGCCTGCAACCCAGGCTGTCACTACTCTAGACACCCCAGTTTCATCTGACAGCTGCTGTGCAGCTTCGACAGGAGACTGACACAGGCTGTGTTCATTGCAATACAGCTGATTGCACCAAACCTCATTGCCCTGCAGCAATTATGCACAAGTTCGAAGTGTTCTTGTCTGAGGCTAATCCCTACGTCTGGTACTTACACTGTGGTGCCATCGTTGTTTACTCGAGCTCTAGAGATTGGTCTGTCACACATTTCACACATGTTACTCCAGCCAACAACTTCAGCAGATGGAGGCATAACCCTGTTTGCGGTGTGTCATCAGCATTTCTCCCATTCAATTGAGATACATCTGCCCTCTGCAATACGGTCTGTCTACAATCACTGCTTGCCTGGAGAAAGGTCCTCTTTGGGAACGTGTATCTGCAATCCAATCTATACAGAGTAGGTCCTCCAAAACATCATCTGGGACAGCTTGTCAGCAACCTGCTCTGTCAGGCCTTTCTTGCACTAAGTCTTCCACAGCCTTGTGAGCCCCCTTATTTGTACATGGGTCCACACCTAGTCTATTTAGACCAAATCATGGCTCGAATGTTGCTTATCGACAGAACGTGCTGTGCAAGCTCGCCTAAGGGAAGTCGATGCCACAGCAGTATACAAGTCAAGTTGCTTTGCAAAACACTGATTTGAATTACAGCATTACAAGAGTCTTGGTTTTTGCAAGCTTCCGACACAATCCTGTTAAGGGCCCAACCCGGTACGGCCATTTGGTCGCTAATGAAGATGATGTAATGGGGAGGATCAACTCCATCTGAGCTATATGTACGACGTGCTGTGGAGACATTTGTCTAGATACTTCAACTTGGTGCAATAATCCATACAGAAAATATCTGGTGTACAAAGTTGTAAATCACAAGCTGCAGCACACACACAAGTAGGCAAAGTTATGCTTGAACATGCTTTCTGTTGGTACAGGATAGTCACAACAGCTAAGCTATCTCTTGAGGTCCCCTAGTCATCAGTAAGCTGAAAGCTAGCTACTGCACAAAACTAATAGCTGAACATGCCGCAAATCCAGGGCTGCTGTCATGTCATGCCACCACCACCTCCAGATGCCGGTAGGTCATCTTCTTCATCATCACTGCTGGACAGAAAGCCATCGCTGCCCGTGCCATCACTTGCATCCTTGGTGGCAGGCTCCTCCGCGTCTGTCTTCTTGGCAAACCTCTTGACATACTCTGCACCAAGGTCAAGTTTTGAACACATGGAGTTGTGCTTAGGCTGCAGCAGCATACAGATAAAATACAGTCTATTTGACTGCATCAAACATCGCAGCAGCATCGATCTGGTATGTCAGCAGAATATGTATGGACAATGATGGCCATTGCATGAGGAGCAGACCATATGAAAACCAGGCCTTTTTCTGGTGAGAGAATACACGTCCTGTTTGCAGTGATGCAGCCCAAAACCATCATGCCAAGTTTATAGCATGAACTGGCACCAAAGCATGACTTTAACTGACGATGTGGCCAAAATTTGTCCCATCTAGCACTGTTGATGAGTGAGGAGCTCCCTTGAGCCAACCTTTGACTTTGGTGCTGTATGCCTCTGGCTCCCGCATCAACAGAGCTGCTGCCTCTCCATTCAATGGATCAGTAGGGTTGGGATACAATAGCAACTGAGGTAGGAAAGTCTCAAAGATGTTCAAAAGGTCTGCAGTCACATCGAGGGTATGCTTGGTGGGGAATCAGGTTGAAATGGCCAATGTGATTTGATCAGGGAGTCAGTAGCTGAATGAACCAAGGTGAGATTGCTTACCAAACATAGGACTCCAGGTCTGGTTGATGACGTCTAGGCAGACACTGCCAGCACTGCAGAAGCCAGCCATCATAACTCACAGTGTCAATTGCGCAGCACTGGTCATGAACTCAAGGGCATTGCATGTGATGTCATGATGCAATCGGGTCGCTACAGACGCAGCAGGCAGGCATGTCTCACGTCTCATCCACATTTGGGTGGTATATTCTGTTGCAAAAGCCTATGGAAGGCGACTTGTAAGGGTACGCCTCTGGAAGCTCCACGTGTACCCTCCAGTGGCCGCCGGTATAAGGACCTGCAGCTTGAATTTGTCTGTGCATAGTGTCTGCAAGGGTTGCTTTCACAACATAGAGGTTCAGCTACAAAGATGTTCCAGTTGACTCACTGTCTGGGGGTCCCTTGAACTCTACGTATAGCTCGCTGATGTTGTCGTTCACCAAATCCACTTTCCAATCGCTCATCATCCTGTGAATCGACGTATGCGTTTAACAGCAGTTGGGACACCGCATTGGTCGACGAGCGTGGGTCGAAGCGGAGACTTACAGCTTCATGACGTCCATCTCTCTGCGCTTGCTTGGAGATGCCATGGCTCTCCAGTCTCACACAGTTGCGGTCCAAGAGCAAGCTGCAGGGAATGATACCAGCGGCAAAAGTTGACTATAAAAAGACGAGCAGCAGAGCCGTTACAACAGGTCAGCAATAGGGTCAGCACCCGAATGCCTGCCAATGTGGCGGACAGGGCTCAGCAAGCTTATCGGCTTCTGGGACTCCTATCGTTGTGGCTGAAGCAAGCTCACGTACGCAACTGAGCTGATGCTGAGGTCTCGACCGGCAAGCTGACCTGATGGATGCTGACTGGTCTCGTCTGAGAATCCGTTGACTGAAAATCCGTTGACTGGGCATGTTCATTGCAGTCAGCAACGGTGCTCATGCTGGCTCAGAGACACTCCGTTGCGCACCGATCCATCGATGCATCAGATAAAAGCTTGCTGTGTCACGTTCGCCACGATTGTTTGGAAATCATGAAGCTTCTCTTTGCGCCACTTGATCTGTGATCACTCGCTCAACAAGCAGACGAGTATGTCAGCCGCTGAGGCATCATGCCCCTGGGCTATGTTGCTGGAAGTGGGGACAAGAGAACAAAATTCGAGTCCACAGGCAAGAGCGGTGGCACGTTGTTGCAAGTCTCCAGACACAGCGATCTGACTTTTCTGTACTCAGGTGTTTCACATATATCCTAACAGTCCGGCTCATGCTGCCCGGGCAACAGCAATGAGCTCTCTACTCGTGGCTTTGTCTGGCGTCACCTCAAGAATGACAGGTCAGCAGGTGAGGAAGGCCAGAGACCTGGCACTGAACTTTATCATAGCAGCAGCCTACGTATTGTGCTGACTGCTGCATCACCTGGGAGAAGGAGGCACGTTGTCTTCCTGCAACAGTAGGTACGGTGCGTCACATGCCCAGATCCCTCTCCCGGCTTCAAGGTGACCTATGTCACCTGCCAGGTTAGTGAAAGACACATAAACCTAAATTTTCAAGATGCTGCAGACCTCATGCATCATACCCTCTCTGAGCTGGTGATTGCAGAACAATGCTCTGCTGGTCTTTTGCTGGCCGCTTGAGCTACCTGATGGCTCTGCATTCAAGCTGGCTTCTGCAATTAGTAGCTTGCTGTGGAATGTCATGGGACCGCTTGATGATTGGCTTCAGGACAAAAGGTTTGATGCAGACCATCCAAAGGTAGGTCCATCGTGCTGTCAGCCCGACGTTTCTGCACACTTTGACAACCTGTTGTCTGAGATAATGCCTATCGAGCCTGCCATTGTAACAAGCTTAATGTCTTATCGACAGGTGCTACATCAAGCAGCAGCGGATAGTCAACGTGATCTCAAGGTGACTTCACAAGAGCAGGATCTCAAGACAAGGAAGGCAGCAGCTGGTACAATCGAAAGCTGTCTGGTGCCAGCTGCCGGCCATCAATTTGACCTGCTTATGGGTTCTGTCTTCCATCAGCTTTGTGTGAATGGCTGGCATGCCTCTGCAGTGGCCACACTCTTTCCCACTGGTGTGCCAGCCATCACAGGCTCACAACAGGCGAGTCCACTAGGCCTGGCTGTTATGAATGTCAATCATGCATCAAGCGGCAGCATCAGCACTGCAAATCAGCATCCACAGCTGACACATACCTGAAAGCACGCTGCAAAAACAGTCAGTCCTTGCCATGAAAGTCAAGATTTTGTTGAATTTGTACTGTGCATGGCCCAATCAAGCAGTGCAGGTGCTCATCACTATCAACATCTTGTTGAATTTGTACAGTGCCTGTCAAAGAACCCTTTGGCTGTTCAGACAACAAGAAACGAATGACACCTGCATCAGCAGGTTGTGAACGTAGTGGAAGCAGCTCTGTCTGAGCTGGAGGCGGGTGCTATTGCACAGCAGCCCGAGGCCTTTGTTGGGTCACCCCAGGCCTGCCTCTTTCACAGGTATGACTGTCAAAGTTCGGCCTATCAGGTTAACAGGCAGGCTTTGTAGTCACTGTGGGTGTTGTGTTGATGCTGCATCATGGCAATGCTTGCAAACGACATCAATGAAGTGGCGTGGTCAGCACATACACCATAACTTGTGTAAACCCAGCAAAATGCTGGAAGTCATGATCATTGCAGCAACAGCAAGGCCAGTGACACTCTCACCATCCACCAGATGTTTGGCAGACAACCATGCAGTCTGGCTGTGTGAACGACCACTCAGCACTTGCCTGCAGCTGGCAACCCTGCCTACCTCTTGATCATGACACACCAACACTCAACATCTCTATATCATTTGTTTAGTTGTGATTGGCCTAGTGTACAAGGCATACCCCAATGGTTGCCGGCTTAAATATACATTTGCCAAGGCTAAGGCCCTACCCTGTGAGGGGGCATTGGCTCTTGTGAATCTCTATGTCATCCTCCTGTTTGGCTCTGGAGACCATTCTAACCTTGTTGCACACGCACTGGAATTCCACCACACCATAGCGCTCACAGGGGGGCTGCTGTCGCCAGCCATGCAAGTCCAAGGGTCACCCAAGCCGTGTGGAGTCTCTGCTGGGGCTTGAGCCTTTTTCACCGAACCTCCTCTCATCCCTCCTTGGCCATGCTGCAAGATCTGCAGATCCCTAGTCATACCCACAGTGCCACTGGCCTAGGGCGCATGGCAGCAGAGGCAACAGTGTGCATGAGCCTGATCATTTGTGGCTGTACAGCACAATGTGCTCTGTGTGTGTCTGTGGCCTCGCTCTGCCACTGCTGCTGCTTCTCAATGTTTGGCAGGTGAGAGGTCAGCAAAGCACTTTTGGCTATGAATACTGACATGTCACGCAACTGCTATGAAGGATGTGTTGGCTGTCTGTTTCATGCTGCTGCGGCTTCCTGTTTGTCTTTCCTTTTGGGTGGAGTAGAATCTGTTGGTATGGCTGTATTTACGTCCTGCACAAACGCTGACAAGAATCACAACTATGCATATATTGACAGGAGGACCATTTGCACAGGTTCAGAAAGCAATTGCCAGTATCAGCTTTGATGTATGGTAGCAAAGCTTTCCTGTATGTTGGAGATGTATAGACTGAGGGAACATGAAGCTGCCCGAGCTGGGTGTGCAAAAGTACAGGGCTGAAGCAGGTGTACCCATATTCAGGCAAGTGACAAGCGACCAAAGGGAGTTGATTGCAGGGTGCGGCGTTGTGGAGCTTGCCAGCACCTGCTTGCAAATGCTGTGCAAGAGAGATGGGCCCATGCCACTGCTGAGGGACAGCGTTCTGAGCCCTTCAGGCATTTCCATCAGCCAGCATGACACAGGTCTGGTGCACTGCAGCTTTGGCCAGAATGCATGCCTATTGTGGGCTGTCATACTGTAGCCCAAAGACATGGTCAATGTGAGTGATCATCCTCCAGCTCTTGACAGCATCAACCAACATGCACATACGCCGCACACCGCTATTTTTATGTGATCACATTGTGTTTGTTTGATATGGATCATGAGTGAGGCATGGCAATACAGGTCTGAGCTTGGCAGCTGTTGCAGGCCGATGTACTGGCAGGAGTGCGAGTCCAGTCAGCGAAAGAAGGCAGCAAAATCACAGCTTGGCATTTGAGCCCAGCACAGGCAGAGTGAGCTGTCAGGGCGAGCCCAAAGGTGACAGCAGAACAGCAACACTTCTGCTTAACACACCCAGACAAAACCTGATCAATCACAGGCATCACCAAAGTTCAAGTGACATTTTCAGCCTTGCCTGTTTACAGTGCAGATGCTGAAGGTGAGCTGTGATTGCCGGCCAAGGCTCTCATGCATTGCGACCGTCAGTGTACATATGCCTGACCCTTGTGTGCTCTGCAGATGTCTCTTCTGAGGCTCAAAGCGAGGACTTTTGTGCCAGGGCCTGTATGCTGCATGAAAGCATGGAGAATATGCGCCAGCGTACACTTCACAGCAGTTCTGTGCAACCAAATGCACCAAAAAGTGCCGCAAAGACGAACAGCTCTCAGCAAGCTGTTGCCTTGGGTCAGCAGGGGTGTGATGGGGCACAACCCCTAGAAGGCCAGCCTGCCATCCCAGCTGTTCATGGAGTGCACCCTGCAAAGGTCACAAATATGGACAGTGATCATGGCGGGCAGCAGGCTCCTGCAATCAAGATGACTGTAGGCTTCAGGGCCTGCCAGCAGCAGCAACGAGATAACGCAGTAGCAAACCGCATCACTGGCTGCTTGGGTGATAATGCAGCATTTGCCTGTCATACTTAGTGTCAAGTTGAGCAGAAGGGAGTGACGCAACCATGCTGCTGGCATTGCTGGAGTGTCTTTTTCATAGCTTGTGTATTGTGATTCCGGATGCCTTTTCCATCAAGATTTTGTTCCATAACATGACAGTCATGTTTGTTCTTGCGACCTTTGGAATGGTAGCCATTTACAACAGGTGATGCCAATTGGTGCTGTTGCATCAGTGCCAGGCTTGCAAGTTTGCCTACACGACACTGATTGGGATGTCACAGGTCATGATGCTGGAGGCATGCAACAAAGCTTGTGTCAATGAGTCTGTTGCATGAAACACGGAGGCTTTGTCTATGATCGATTATGTCAGCACACCAGTCGAGTGCCATGAATGTGTTGTCTGATGGGCACACCCTGTAGATGATTCGTGAGACAGCTCTGCAGGGTGACATAGAAACGTGATTTGGTGCGCTAGGTGATTTGCAGCAGAAACGACCATACAATGGACTTTGTACAAATGCATGTTTAGCCCATACCAAAATATTGTACGAGATACAAGGCCAGGAAACACAGGTTAAGGTTCTTGGCATCATCCGTGTATACATCAAGCAATACTCAGAAGCCCTACTCAATGAGTTTATGCTAGTACAAGACTTTGCAAGACACTTTATGGACATCAGCTGACCATTTGTGCAGTGCCAAACCCATGAATGCTGCCACTTAATCAAGCTGTAGGGTTTTCAGAAGCGAATTTGCACCATTGTCTGCAAGTCAGATGTCACTGGCACCTCGACAGTCAGCTTCTTCTGGTGGTCAGTGTAGCTGTGCCTGAGACCTGCGCCATTGCCGTGAGCATCCACTGGTGGTGCACTGGCATACAGCACCAAACTCCCAGCACCCTTGACCAGCACCTCACAGAAAATGCCCTTCCTGTTGCCCTGCCCCTCTTGCAGCTTCACACTCAGCACACTTCCCCCAGCATTCAGCATGTTGACCAAACCAATGCAAGCCACCTGTATAGCAGTGCCAACCCCAAACATGGGCGCTACTGTGACTACATCACTGGCCCCAGCAGCTAGTCTGACTGTCATGCCATCCTCCTGGTGGGCAGACAGGATGAGGGCCTGGGTCTGGTCACTCCACATGGCAAAGCGCTGGGGCGCGCTGCCAGGCTGGGCAAAGCTGTGGACATGTGTGGGGGTGACTAGGGTCTCCAGGACAGGGGGGGAGGGGTCATGAGTGTAGAAGCGGCGCTTCTTGCGGCTCCAGGAGGAGCCTTGCACATTGAAGACGCCCACCAGGCCATTCACTGGGTTTGTGTTCCACACCTGTAAGCGCAACGTATTGTCATCAGGATGCACGCATTTGCACAACCCTACAAACATGACCTGGACACTGAACAGAGCTACAGCAACCAGCCAGTGCCTGTCATTCGTTGAGAACAAGAAAATGCTCCATCAGAACCAAAGTTCACCAAAATTCACCAAAGTTCACACACACACACACACACACACACACACACGCGCGCGCGCGCAATGTTCTCGTGTGGACATTCAGACTCTTTCTAGGGACACAAAAGCATGTGTAGTGTGTAATGCCTGTACAACAAGTGCTGCGTACAAGGAATCGAAGGGAGACGCATACCTTGAGCAGGGTCTTGTTGTCCTTGAGTACGTCAGCAAACAGGATGTCCTTAGTGGGGCGGCCTGGAAGCTGAGGCCTGATGACACAGCCGTTGGGTAGCACCAGACGCTGCAGCAGGTGTACATCGTGCGCACCAGGCTTGTCACTCACATAGATGCCGCTGCCTGAGACCACTCGAGCTGTGGCGTGCAGCAAGGCGGCCGGGTGCTTGGAGTGGAACATGTCCCAGTCAGGCTGCAGACATATCATCAATGATGCATGCGCCACATTTGGCAAGGACAGATGATGTCCACACAAGTTGATGAGTGCCAGCAAATGCAGTGAGGGCCATCAATGCTGAGAACACTATGCTGTACTACTGCACAAAAGAGGGAGACCTCAGTAAGTGCAAGCAAATCTTCTTCAGTCAGCTTGTGGGAGAATGCAAGACAGACAGGCCGCATTTGTACGCACCAACGGTGCTGCTTGCTGCACAGTCTTTGCAAGGCCACAACACAACCAAGCCAACGCTACTGACAGAGGCTATAGAGAACTGGGATGCATGAAGGGGGACACTGGTACCTGCACCAGGGGAGCCATGAAGAGGGAGTTGTACGCACAGATACCCAGGTGGCTGCTCCAAGAGGCAGCATCTGTTGGGTAAAAGTCATCTGATACACGTGCTACAGCAGCGTTCTCCATCCTGTATCAGTACAAGACTAGTCAGGACCTCACGCACTTGACATACAGCCCAGAAACATGGCACACCAAAGCTGATGCTCGATTGGACAAGTGTTGCTTGTGCAAGCATGCTGTTACAGGCTTTTCCTGCTGAGAAAATACAGTCTGCAACTATCGCATAAGGTATGCTAATGCATGTAAGCCATGTGCTATCATTGTGCAGAGACCAACCCAATCTTGGCTTGCTTTCTCTGAAAAGAATGGCCGTGCTTGCTATAGACAGAAAAAGGTCACACCTGTACAGGTTCTCTGTGGAGTGGCACATGCAGTTGATGCAATGATTGCCTGGGAAGGCTGCTTGCACAGAACGCTCCAGTGACTGGTGGTACTTGCGAGTCATGTCTGGCCCCCCTCCCAGCTTGGATCCCATTAGCCCTACAGTGCCTTGCACATCTACCTTCACCCCATCCACTCCGCAGTCTGCAACCACACACGATGCGTCAGTGACCTGTCAGACTGTCATGCCACACCCACATGCGACTAAGAAGCAATACTACGAGGCAAAATTTGGCACAAAAAACAGCAATGGGGCATCCCAGACTCATCAACAACTCAGTTGTCATGTCTCGATTGTGTTTATCTCACAGGTTGTGCTCGCACAGACTGCACTGTGCATGGCAAAACAAGTTCAGTGCTCAAGGGTAACTGTATCAGTTGTGAACTGGCAGCAGGTGCACATTCAAGGTGGGAACTGGTCAAGCTGGTGTAGAATGCATGTACAGCATCAGTAGCTGATGTTGGCTAATGTTTGCCTCACAATGCATACAACTACACACGCCAATAATGGACAGAGCAGATGCACCTGCTAGGTATGTGTGCATGTCTTTGTGCAGCTTGGTTGGGTCTGAGACTGCCCCAATTCCAGCCACAACCTGGGGGTTCCACAGCGTTGATGGCTCAAGCTCCACAATACCTGCACAGCAACACTGCAACTCAACAGTCACATCCTGTTGTGCACAATGTCAGCAGACAAAGCCCTTTCTGCAAGCATTCCCTTGCTTTCACAGTCCTGAGTATACCACTGCAATCTGTATACCACCGCCATCTGTCGAGTGACTTACAAGCTGAGCAAGGCAGTTGCAAGTAGAGCCTTGCCATCACTGCAGTGCGCCATGCAGCATGGAGGCAGTAGACCTGAATTTTGATGGTGCACGTGTCGAAGCATGTGTTGAGGCGCAAGTACCTGGCGTGGGTGTTGGGAAGGTGATTTGGCTGTCATAGGCCTGCACTCCTGCAGCACTTGCACTGACTCCGCTCCAATAGGCATGCAAGGCATGCCAGCAGTACACAAAGTCCAAGCCGAACTCCTTCTTCACATGTTGCACTACACTGGTCAGATCCTCGGTGTTTGTATGGTCGCCCTGCAGTCATGGCCCCCCCGATCAGCCTATGCCATATGAGCCTGCTTGCAATCAGGTGAATCCAGAGACATGAGTCAGCTAGGCTTTGTGGGAACCATTGCATGGCAGAAGTTGCTGTCACACCTTGTGCCAGATCTGTTCCAAACATTCGAGCAGTGCAATATGCCGGCATGTGCTGGATTGATAATGCTTGGTGCTGCAAGGGACTGTCTCCAGACTGGTACAAGCAAATGTCTGCATAGTCAGCTGTGACATTATCAACCGGGCTTTGGCAGACGCAGATTGAATACATGGCAGCATCTCTCTGCAGCTTTACCACAACTGGCATGCCTGCACTTGACTGCATCAAATGACAGCTGGCATCAAGGCTCAGCACCCTGATCAATTAGCATATGCATGAGGAACCTGGGGTTCTGTTTCTGGGATGCAGCATACCTCCCATGGCTCATCAGGGCCTGCTTGAACAGATGAGAACTTGCCATTGGCTAGCACTGAAGACAGGCGTCGGCTGTGGTCTCCGCCTTCGGCGTACAACTCTAGCAGCTTCTTCTTCATGGGACCATTTGCCAAGCTTGACATTGCATCCAGCGCCGCCTGTGGGAAGTCCATGCTGGAGAAGACAGCATTTAAGGCGTACAGAAGTCTGCCAACTGCTGTACTGATCAGATTCAGCATGGACGCCCACAAGGACAAAAGCTGCTCCTTGGCTGAGCTGAGAAGGCCATGGCCACTGCCAGTGGAGTGGGTGCTGCTGGGGGTGCCTTGTGGTAGCATGCTCTGGGCTGACTGTGATGCATCAGGGGGGGTCGCTTCCGTGGCCTGGGCTGGGTGCATGACAGCATCTGGGTCACCCCCTGTGATCCCTTCTGCAACGGCAGGGGTCTGGATGGCACGGGCCTGAGCCACACGAGCTGCTGCTGCGGCTTTGCGGTATGGCTCATCCACCTCCGTCAGCTGCCAACCTTCAACAGAAAGAGAGGTCGGTATCCTGGCCGGGATGCTGGGCATGCACTCTCACTGTCTCCTGTCATGACGTCATTTGTGTTTCAATGGCTGAATGGTGAGTGATGTGATTGCGCCTGGCCTTGCCATGTCCACCAGTCTCACCAGTGGTTGTGAATGCAAGCAGTCCACCAACTTGTTGAGCCAAAGGCAGACATATGCTGTATGGGTCTTGCTGCATGCCCACCATCATCAATGACAAGAAGCTTGGGAGAGACGCCAGCATCCTTCAGGCTGCGCAAGCCATCTATGATGCCCTTGGCAGAAACTCGGAAGTAGAACGCGTCCCAGGTGCACCACCCAAACACATCCAGAGACTTAGGTATCTGCTTCTGAGACCTGCAAGCAAGATTAACAGTCAGGCAATTTGTCTATCTCACCGAAAAGACCCATCAACTAAACAACGGGGATGTGTGCTTCAGTCTGCAAGCCAGAGCCGCAGCAAATAATTGAGAGCATCTGCACAATATGTTGGCTGCAGGAGATCAAACACATACAACACACCCACCAGAGCAGATAAGTACACCCACATGAGTATCCTGTTTTGCAGAGGATGAAAATGAACTGTTCTGCAGAAGATGAAAATGAGAAGCTTGACAATGAGGGCTTACAAAGGCTTAGCTCCGCCTGACAAGGCTGCTGCTTTGGCCACTGCTGCATCCAGCAGGGCGTAAGGGTCATTGCCAGCAGCAACGTAGAGAGCATGTTCCCATTTGCTCTCCTTCACAGAGGCATCACCACTTTCAATGCGTATGCGCAAGTCATGGGCTCCATCAAGGCCCTTGCGAGGCGGTCTCAATGTGGCTCGAAATGTGCCCTTGTCTATGAGGGGCAGGAGGACCACGTAGGGACCATCCTCACGTGTTTGCATCAGCACAAATTGTGTCTCTGCACAACAAGCATGCGGATGTGGCAGCGCGGAGCTGTACTGCTAAAAGCAGGTACGCTTATGCTGTTTGGCTGAGCAGGTTCTTGATTAACAGCTAGTCGAGCTGCGTAGCCCAGACACGAGCAAGGGTCTTATGCGGCAGATGCAGGTGTATGCTGTAGAGGATCAGAAACTTCATGGAGTCACAGAAGAGTTAAACAGCAACATGCTCTGTGTTGCAGGTGTGGTGTCTGAGCTTTCAGTAAGCAAGGTCACCTGGAAGTATGTCTCGTGCTTGTGAGCCCCAATGAGGTGTCATCCACCACAACTTGTTTCGAGCTGAGCTCACAAAAGCACTACATTGTAGCTGCAGACAACAAAGATACTTGAGATGCTTGCTTGCAGTGTGCTGACTTATAAGCATATGCAACAGGTCAGCGTGGCCAGCTTGCTTCTATCGCACCTTGCCAAGACTGAAATCTTGAATGGCAACGGGCCCTTGAGAGATCTCAAATCCAAGGACAATGCCATCTGCATCCTTTTCAGTGATGAAAGCTCTTGGGAAGCACCCAACCAAAATACGGTCCCCAGTGTAGGTGACAAGGCTGTCTGAGGTGACTTTCACAGGTTGCAGCACTTGATAGTGCTCTTCAGCCATGTCTAATGATTTGATCGGTTTATCAGAATGCAGCTGAGCAGAAGACGCCGCAAAATGTCTGGTCGGATGACCTCTTTGTACAGATTGCTTGATCACCCCAATTTTCGCAGTACTTGCGTTGGGTAAAAGGTTCCTTCCAGTAAACAGTGCTGCGAAGGGACGCAAGTGGGATGTACCGGTGGGGGCCAGTTGCATATATCTTGCGGGAGGTAGCGATCACAGGTTTTACCTCAACAGATCTGCCTGCAACAAGGTCGGGCTGCGTCAATCTGACAAAAGCTGCATGACGTCTGCTTGCATGATATAGGCACACGACTGTGTTAAGGCTGCCTTGAAGTCTTGCTCCACATTTGTCGTTCCCCCATTTGTTACCACGGGCTGTGTGTGAGCGTTACACAACATGCAATGTTTGTTTGCAGTCTGAGTGGCTTGCGCAAAGACTTGAACTGACTGATTATTTCAGCTCTGCTTGCAGGCCATGGGGTGGTTACATATTGACTGTTGTTATGGCCATTTCATGCAGGTTTTTTTCCAAATGATGTTAGATGCACTGATCAAGACCCATTGACAATGGTTGCCATGGCAGTCACCTTGTGAAGAGTACCTGTCGCACAGTAAGAGCTGCACACATCTGGGTATGCTGTGTCACAAGCTATCATTTCAGGCCAAGCTTCTTCAGCTGCAATCTTATACTGTTCACGTCCTGATCAAGCACCTCAAAGCGACACTCAATGTCTGTCTTACGCTTGCGCTCCTTGAGGTTGCGTCCAGCATGGCTGGGCATCCTGGCATACTCAGCTTCCAGCTCTGCTTTTTCCTGATTCAGCTTCATGAGCTTGTCTTCCAGACCTTGAGAATCTCTGATCATAGCCTGCATTATGCACAAACAGGCTGTCACAGGGTTGCTAACAGTGGCATCAAGCTCGTGGCATCTGCAATGATACACAAGATGATCGATGTCAATGAAAATGCAACAGGAAATGCCAGTACATCTGTATGTCTGAAAAGTGGCAAAATTACCTGCAAGGACTGATCAGTGGCGTAAGGCTTTGCAGCTGGTCTTGCAGAGTCTCTTGCCTGCCTCTCTTTGGGTCCCTCTGCTGGACAGCGGTTGTCATTTATAGACTGGTTCCAAAACCTGTGCTGATGCTCTTGGTGATGGGGCCTCTGACTGCCTGTCGGGCCAGCAGCAACCTGACCTGAGCCCTGGCCTGCCCTTGACTTGTCCAAGTCAAGGCTGTGATGCTCTGACGTTTCCCTTGCCTGCAGATGATCAGGTGGCCCAGACCCAGCATAGTCATGCCTGCTGCACATTTGCTGTGCTGGAGCGCTACTTTGCTGCTTTACTTGCTGTGATGAGGCTCTGTTGCCAGCGTGTCTGCTGTTGTCAGTGGGCACCGCCAGACTTGAGCTTCTCTGACTGTGCTGCGCTGCATGTCTGTGCCAAGAGTCTGCATCCCAAGATCTGTCAGCAGGGCTGTCATCCGCTGCTGAGGCACCACAGTCTGATCCTCTGCTCACCGCTGCATCCTGTACCAGGAATGCTATAAGCAAATGAGATACAGTAGGCCCAAACAGCAGTTCTACACAGTGGGCAAGCGATAGCAGTCTGCTTCACCAGGAGCCTCGTGCAAATGCTCACAATCTTGTATTACTGCAATGGGTTCAGGACCAAGTTGCAAGAGGTGAAGGTCCATGCACGCCAGACACCAGCAGACAGGCAGCTTCAACATACATACTCTGTTTAAGGCGTCTCGGGAGGAGGCGTATCTGTCTGCTGCAGCAGTCCCATCCTTTGATGACACAGACTGTGCTTGCCGCCATGGCGATCCAGCTTTGGAGTGCAAGTCCCTTGTGGCGGGCTCAGGCTGACCCCAAGGCGTCTGAATGCTGTTTGAGAGGCTGGATCTGCCTGTCTGCCTGTTGGCCTTGATCAGCCTGCACATCAACAGCAGGCAAGGCATTACATCAGCAGTGGACATGAAGGCTTGGTTCCATGTGCAGCAGATACCCGTAGGGCATGATAGCCGTCATGAGTGATAGTGCTCACATCAGCGATTACTATCCTCACATCAGTGAACAACCAGCAGCGTGACATCAAGCATCTTCAGGGGGGGCTTTGACCTCCTACGGTCCATCCAAGTTTATGTCAGTAGAAAGGGAGTGCGTGCTCTTGAGAGGCACAGCTGCTCACCCAGCATCTTTACAAGCTCCAGCTGCGAGCTGCTCAGTAGGTGCCACTGGCCATGCCTGTGACTTCTGCATTCTGTGGTCTGGATAGCTGGGTGCAGACTCTGAGGATGCATCTAAATCTACAAAGCCACCCTGCCCTGCGGCATATCCTTTGGCTTGATCAAGCACTGACCAGTGGAGATGCACAAGGCCACTTGCATCTGAAACTGCCAGATCTGGGAGTAAGGTCACTACCACCAGCATGCTTGACTTCAAATTGAGCATATGTGAGAGCATGGTGACATGTCGCCTCCATTGACGGATGATAACATGAGTGGGACCAGTAGCCCATTGTTGATACCAAGGTATGCTGTGACATTCAAGCTGTGTCGTGAGCTGCGTGCCAGGGCTTACCTTTAGGCCGCTGCCCTGCAATCGCATACATGCTTTGGCCTGCGTGATAGAAAGGCGGCATGGCGCTTGCATCAGCCTTCTGCATTTGCCTGCAGTGCACCATCTATCCTGTGAATATAGTGTATTGATAGCATGGCTGACTAGCATGTGCCTGAGGCCGAGAATAGTTGCCATGTTGCATGGCCCATCATTACTACGCCTGACAGGCATACCTGAGCAACAGAGCATGCACATGTATTTGCATGCAGATGTATGTCGAGCATGGTGGTATGGATGCTTCAAGCTGGCTTGCACACTTGCCTGATGCTGCCTCTCAGTTCTGCAAGCTCAGCAGTGACAGCATGATAGGCACCTCTGCTTCTGCTACAGTCTTGCTGCATAGAGAATAGCTGCTGCTTGAGGGCACTATTCTCCTTGCATAGGGCATCAGCTTCAGCTTCGCTTGCGCTGGCTGTCCTCTCAGCCCCTTTGACTTGATTCATGCTGTCCTGCAATCATGCGCTGTTCAGTTTGAGTCTGTCAAGAAGATGATGGTGTCTAAGCCATCTGAGTTGATGGTGAGCAGGGGTGGTGGCAGAACGCCCAACCATGACGGCTCTGTTGGCCTGCAGGTGAAAAACTCCAATGTATGTCACCAATTACAGCATCAAGGCAGCACGCCCAGTATGTAAACAGAGTGATGCATGTTGTGACGATCTTGACATGTACCTGAAGTTGGGATTTGACATTAGTCAGCTCATCCTGCAAGCGTGAGCAGCTGCTGCGCAGGGAGACATTCTCTTGCCGCCATTTTGCAATGACATTCTCCAGCAGGTGCTGCTCCCCTGCCGCATGCTGCGACCTGTCATCAACACCAGACTATCTCGACTAGGGACGAACTGCAGGGGCTGATAAGTGGTACTTTAGACATGCAAGCTGAAGGTTGAGCAGGCAAGGGTATTTGTTTGAGAGCTTACTGAATACAAGCATACACAAGTCAGCCTCAGTGTGAACAACTTGCAGAACACTGCTGTAGTTGTGCAATCGTGCCGGTCACAACCCTGGCTCAGCTGCATCTGTAAGGCGTGTGAGGTGAAGCTGCTCACATGAAGATGTTGGTGCATTAGCTAGCCCATCAGAATTTGAGGTATGCACAAACAATACAGGCTTTTATCCAGTCCACAGTCCAGGCGACGCGCACTTACTTCCTTTGTGCCTCAGCAAGCTGCTCCTCTAGGCTCTTGCAGGCCTCCCTGCAGGTGATGAGGTCAGTCTGAGCTCTGGATGCTTTGCCAGCCTCGCTTGTCACTTGCCACAGGGCTGCTTGAAGCTCACTGCCCTTCTGATCCTGCAACCTGGAGCATGCACAGGATATTACTATATTATTGCATTGGATGGGGCTCTACTGATGCCATGCATCGTCAACAAGAAACATAGTATACTTCTTTGCACCGTGACAGACCAGCCATGCCTGCTGACCAGCAGCACTGTGTTACGCACAGCGCTTCTTTCAGCTGCATTGTGGGATCTAAGCAGGAATTGCTTCAACAATAGAGCATGTGGATTCACTATCTAGGCAAAACATACAAGGCACTGGGCAGTTTTTGTAACTGCTGATCTGCTTCTGAAGTGCAAACAGCATTAAGAATGCAGACCCTGCTGGCCTCACCTGTGAAGCGTGTCCAGCTCAGCATCCTTCTGGTAGACTGTGCCTCTGAGGTCAGCAATCTCAGCACGCAAGTCCTGCACAATCTCCTGCATGGCTCTCAGCCTCTGAGGGCTGACAGTGTCTGCCCGCTCAGGGCTGCGTCCTCTGACTGGTAAGCTATACCGACGGTCATCTGTGATCAGGAGCTGCTGCTGTGTCTCCTCAAGCGCAGCCTGTGACAACATCTGTTGCGCTTCCGTGAGTGCTACAATCAACATGCACTCCTGTGCTGTGACTGATCATTGACGGATTCATTAGAAGCACCATTATGCACATGCTGCACAGGGGTTGTTCACAAGGTGTGCACTTGATGACACCGTGACCAGCATGTAAAATGAGGGAGATCAGAGAGCCATCAAGGGAGGTGGTGATGGTGTGTTGCGTTCGTGGCTCTTGTTCATGTTTCTGGCTTGTTTCTGGTCCAGCCATACTCACAGATGGAAGATCACTGTAGCCATGCAGGATAGACAACAACAGTCTGACAGAGATCATGCCTGAGTTTCAGCAAATCGTGCTTTCACATCTGCCAGCTCAGCTTTCATTTGTCTGAAACCCTCCTGAACTTCAGCAGAAGCAGCTGCATGGCCTGGGCTTGATGCAAATGCCTGTGCATGCGTCCCCCTGCTAGCAGGCTGATCTAGCGCCGTGCTACTGCCCGAAGCCTGTTGTGCATCGTGTGCCAGGGTAGCTAGCCATTGCTGCACATGAGCAGGCAGCTGCAGAGGCGGAACTGACTGCGATGATGCCATCCCCTGTTGAGTGCTGCTGTTGAGGTTTGCCAGCTGACTGCTATGCCACAATGATGAAAGTTGGTTACTGTCCATGATTTGCTGTGGGCCAAAAGCAGGTGCTGGCATGGTAGCGGTGGAGAGATATGGGGTGAGATGAGGACAGCCTGGCAGGCCCAGACTGCTCCTGCTTGCTTGCAGCAGTGCTTGCTGTGTTTCTGGTGTGAGGCTGCTATGCAGCATGTCCTGCTGCTGTGAGGACTCAAGTGGCGATGGGGAGCTGTGACTGTATACAGACTGCTGCAGTTGCCTGCTTGGCAGTGCAGCCCCAGCAGTCTGAGGACGCTGTACTGCACCTGGAGTGCGGTCACAAATGCAGTAAGCGACTCGATTTTTTGCAGCTGGTGGGCTGCAATGATGTGCTAGCAAGGAACAGCATACAGTGGCATGTGTGTTGGACAACGAGCAAATGACAGGCTGGTAGCAATTGTGGCGTATGTGCATGGAGTGGCTGACATACAAGTGCGTGCCTGATACAGGACTAGCTGTCACCTGCCTGCAGATGCGGATGTAACATGTTTGTTGGAAGGCTCTGTAGTACTTCCCAACTCTGCCAGAAACTCTTGAACAAAATTTGAGTTCATTTCGTTGGTCACTGGAGGCCTGCAGGCATGCGCCATGCACATGATGCAAAAACTAACAAGAGCTGTGTGCAGTGGCAGATACCTGCAAACACACTACCTATCTTCAATTTGGACCTTTCCAAAAGGATCTGACCAAGGGTCTAGCAATACAGATTCAGCTTTCAGGCTGCCTGATTCTTCCAGCTCTCCCCCTTCAGCAGTCTGATCCCCCACGTGAGGGATGTCATGCAGAACGATGCTGCTACTGCCTGAAGATGATCCTGGCCCAATCGATGCTGCTTCTGGCAGACACTCTGGCTGCTGAGCGCTGCCAACTGTATCTGCGTATTGACCGACGGGTGCGCTGACTTCCGTCAAACTTGGCTGGCTACTGATCGAACTGAGTTGTGAGTACAAAAATTCACTAAGCCCGCAGTCACTGTCGGACAGGCGGTGACTGCGTAAGTTGGCTTCATCAGTGGTCACACATGTCTTCGCCTGATCATTTTCCATGTCAAGCGTAGACTCAAGCCTTAAGGAGTTCGGTGCACAGTCGTACAGGCATGCATGTGTCCCCCAAAATGCAGGGTTGAGCTGGTCAATGTGTTGTATTGACGTGGTCAATGTGTTGTCGAGGTGAATTTTAACGAGCTTGAGGATAATCAATTTTGTGGACAAACAATCGCTACAAATTGAAAAGCAACAGCCACCTGAACGTTCCAGTTAGCTGCAAGCAGGCGTCGGCATGCCATTCCACCTAGGGCACTGTGCTTCAAGCCCGGCGGAATGCCTAAGCTGATCTCGTTTGCTTGCTAGACGCATATAGAACGCGAAGATCAAACAGCTCATAGCAGTTTGCAAGCATGCAGTCGATCATGAGCGCTTTCAAGCGCAGTTCGGACAAGAAGCATAAAAGGCTGCTGCAAGATTCGCTGTTGTCTTCCACACATTCTAGTTTTACTCAAGACGAAAACATCCAGCCAGAAGATAGTTTGTTGACGCGTGTTGACAGCCTGAAACCTCAGCAGCTGCTGCACACACCGTCCCCCAGCAGGTCTAGCAGGAAGACAGGTTTTCAAAGAGCCTTTGATGACCAGGCCCTGCAAGTCTTGGACAACAGCGGTATCATAGACGTGGTAATATTCGTCGGAGTGTTTGCATGCATGTGCTTGCTGACCCGCAAAAGGTCTGCAGACAGTTGATTGACTTCTGCAGCCTCTTCAGTCACCAAAGATTTCGTCGTCTCCTTTTGCGGCACAGTCGAAACGCGATCAGAAAGTGAGCTCATCAGCATCCAAGCCTCCAAGAAAGGTTTCAGCCACTAGCCGGCTTGAAAGATCCATCAGCTCACTAAGCAGCCCAGCGTACACACCATCAAGACTACGCCCGCATCAAGATGCAACTCGCTCTCCAGTCACACACAGCATACGCAAGCACAGGGGGCTCAAAGCAGCAGAGGAGAGAGCTCTGGCAACCGAGTTGGAGCAACCTGCGCTTAACACAGCCAGCGACAATGTACAGGTAGGCTGACTGTATGCTGAACAATGAAGCTGCTCAAAAGTCAAAACACAACTTCACACTAGCTTGCTGCTGCAGGTGATTGTACGCATCAGGCCTGTGAATGACAGAGAGACCTTTTTAGGTATGCTCGCCGCTGTTTGAGCCGTCTTGTCAGCGATAGCAACGTGGATGATGAAACAGCATTCCATGCAATGCATGTACATGTCACCAATGCAGACAAGCAAGTACAAACACCCGTACCATGTTGCAGGGGGAGGCATGTGCATTCAGCAAGTTGCATCCAACACAATCAAGGTGTTGAATGCCCAGGACACGCCATACTTCACCTTTGATGCTGTGCTGGACATGTCAGTGCAGCAGGAAGGTGTATTTGCTGGTCAGCTTCTTTCTTCACCCTTGGACCTTGTTGATGGTTGTCAAGTTCACACAAAACAGATGTCATTTCCAGCTGTTGTGTGACATCTGTGGGGACAGAGTACGCGTTTGAAGATTGACTTAATGTTGATTTGACCTGCAGTTGTGGGCAAGCCGATTGTAGACAACTGTCTGACAGGCTACAACTCCTGTATCTTTGCCTATGGCCAGACTGGCAGTGGTAAGACACATACAATGCTGGGGCACCTGCAAGAAGCAGTTGGGGGAGGTGCAGGAGGAACAAATCATCAGGTGACACCTGTCAATATGCACATGACTGTATGCCCACAGCTTGACAGCAGTCAAAACAGCGGTCAGTCATCATGAGAGCTAGGCTCTGCACATCTACTTGTGCATGTCAGCAAAGCGCGCACCAGCAGAGACAGCGGCATCTGCTCGCGCACAACATCAACATGGTACAACCTTATACTGTTCATTCTGCATGCGTTGACCTGTGACTTATAATGCAGGACCGAGGACTGATTCCACGGGTCTTTCAAGAGCTGTTTGCACAAATTGAAGAGAAGCGACAGCAGCAGGTACGCGTCAACATTACCAATTGCCATAGACAGTGCAAATGTGCAAGCCTTTTTTCATGTATGGGAGCATCCAGGTAAAGGTTTGCTTTCAGCGATAGCTGTGCTATGCAACAGAGTTGCAACAGTATCATCATTGCCTCTGCAGCAATGTTCAGTTTCTCCAGAATAGCTGACCGGCACAGAAGTTGAGCTTGATGACATGTGTGCATACTGGTCTCTGTAATGCAGGGATCAGGCGAGGTGACGTACACCTGCCGGTGCAGCATGCTGGAGATCTACAATGAGAGTGTGTATGACCTGCTGAGTGCCACAGGGGAGGATTTAGACCTTCACCTGAAGCCTCGCACAGAGGAGGTGTACGTGAGAGGCTTGAGCTGGGAGGAAGTCAGCACAGGTGTGTACCAGCACCTCATGCCCGCAGACACACAGGACATCAGGGTGTCTTCATCACTCCTTACTCCTAGGCTGTGTGGCAGTCTGGTCATATGTGCTTGCAGGCTTGGCAATTTTGACTAGCTGACTGACAGCACCATTGTCCGGCATGCCATCTTGCTTTACCCCATTAAACAAAGGTTCTTGATCTTTTGCACACAAGGATGCTGGCACACAAAGAGCTTGGCTTGCAAGGTCTTGCACTCATCAGTGTGTCCTTCGGCTTTTCCTGTGATGCTGTCATTGACCCAATAGCTTTCCCTGTGATGCTGTCATCGACCCTATATTGACTGCCTGCAGTGGAGGACACTGCACGCTTGCTGCTGCGTGGGCAGCAGAACAGGCACACTGCAGCAACCAACATGAACAGAGAATCCAGCAGGTCCCACTCTGTGTTCACCTGTGTTGTGGAGTGCAAGACAACTGATGAAGCTGGTCTCATCACCATGCTGTCAGCCAGAGTCAACCTGGTGGATCTGGCAGGTATTGCACCTTGCAACCATATCCCTTGACCACTGTCTATGACAAGCACGCTGCTGCTAGGCTGTGCTTTTGTAAAGCAACGCATTCTGCATCATCGTTATGCAGCATTGCTCTGCAAAGTATGGCAATATGAGGCCAAAAGTCAGGCAGAGACTCACAGCCTACTCCAGCAATTGCAAGCATCCATGTTTCTGAGCAAGGTCTGGACAGGCTGAATATGCACACATG
>JAABUO010002522.1_pt1 | contig 22240 bp, 19 predicted proteins | sample 5559291 | NCBI WGS metagenome assembly JAABUO01 (sample SAMN10711878, study PRJNA513372) | rock metagenome | isolation source: Antarctica rocks | place: Antarctica: Victoria Land, Finger Mt sud
TTAAAGATGCACAATCGGCAGTCTGCGCAAATCAGGGCTCGGGTTCAGCAGACGTTTATGCTACGTTGTCCCAATGAGCTCCAGCACTCAAAGTCCCACCCTCGTGCACGATCCCCGCTACCCCATCGGTTCCTTTGAACGTCCCGCGCCGGGCGAGCCCTTTCCCGCCGGCTCACTCAACAACGCCATCGCCTCGATTGCCGAGCTGCCGGAGCAGTTGCGCAACGCGCTCGACGGGCTCGACTCCGACCAGATCGACACGCCGTACCGGGAGGGCGGCTGGACCGTGCGGCAACTCGTCCACCACATCGCCGATAGCCACGCCAACGCCTTCATTCGTCTGCGCAAAGCGCTCACCGAGGACTGGCCCGTGGTGGAAGGCTACTCCGAAAAGGAGTTCGCCGAGCTGCCAGATTCCCGTTCCGCACCGGTGGAGTGGTCGCTCGAGCTGATTGAAAGCCTGCACGCGCGCTGGGTCATGCTGCTGCAAAGCATGTCGCCCGAACAATTCGAGCGTGGCTTCAACCACTCTGAACATGGCCGCATGACGCTTGAGTTCGCCACCAATCTGTATGGTTGGCACTCGCGCCATCACCTCGCCCATATCACCCATCTTCGCGCGCAACGCGGCTGGTAAGCAGCTCGATGAAGACTGAGACCGTGGCAGCCGGGCAGACTCCGCAGCAGATCGCCGCGGCGCTCGAAAACTTCCTCGGCGAACACGAGTCAGCCGTCGTGCTCGAAGACGGCAAGGTGCTCTTCGATCTGCGTCAGGCGAAGTACACGCTTTCGACCGAACACAATCGCTGTACGCTGCATCTGTGGGGCGACGACCGCAATCTGGTCCGCCGCGTTGTCTCGTCCGATCTGCGCGCCAAGGTTCTGCGTCTAACCACGCTGCGCTTTGGACAGACGCGTCCCCAGGTGCTCGAGATAGCCGCCGACCGCGACCGCCGCACGCCCTCGACACGCGAATCCACTCGCACACGCTTCCTGAAAGTTGTGGAGCGTGCACTGCTGCGCCACTTTCCGGACTGGCGCGCTGAAAGCTTTCGCACCGCGATGGACCTGGAAAAGAGCTTTGGACCCGCCTACGCGCGCGGTCTGCTGGTGCGCGGCCGCACTGCCTGGGCGGTCATCGCAGTCAACGACGAAGAGGCGCTTGCCACCATCGACGGCATTCTTACCTTTGGCATCCTGTGGCTCGAAACCTGCCGCGAGTCTGCCCGCGAGCGAACAGTGGCCGGTCTAAAGATCATCGTCCCGGAAGGCACCGGGAACCTAACCCTGTCCCGCCTGGCGTGGCTGGCGGGCGATGGCTGGAGTCTGCTGGAGCTCGATCAACGCGAAGAGCGCCTCACCGAGCGCGACCCCGCAGACCACGGCAACCTGAGCACCCATCTGGTGCACGCACCCAACCGGACGCTCGCCCGTGACCGCTTCGCCGCAGCGTGTTCGCGCGTCATGGCTGTCGTGCCGTGCGCCTTCCATTCCGTCGTCGAACAGCGTCTGCGCAGCGGAACCTATCTTGCATTCCTGCTGCACGGGTTGGAGTTCGCCCGCATTCGCATCGGCGCCGGTGCCGACTCGTTCAATCGCGTCGAAGAGATTACCTTCGGTGCGGGCGCTGCGGAGTCTGCATTGACCCCTGAAACCGAAAACGATCTCCGCGAACTGGTCGCCCGGCTATGCGAACGCCGTGCCCCTGCGGGCGACCACCGCGATCCGCTCTTCCGCATGCAGCCTGAGCGCTGGCTCGAGGGTGAGCTTCGCCGTGACCTGACGTTGCTCGACACTAAGCTCTCGCCTGAACACATCTATGCGCAGGTGCCCGCCTTCGCCGCCCATGATCGCGGCATGATGGATCTGCTCAGCATCCACGAAGACGGCCGTCTCGCGGTGATCGAGCTCAAAGCGGCTGAAGATCCGCAACTTGCCCTACAGGGACTCGACTACTGGATTCGCGTGCGCTGGCATCACCAGCAAAACCCGGACTCCGCGACAGGACTGGGCGAGTTCCAGCGCCACGGCTACTTCGGCGGCATGCGTCTCTCGCCCGAACCGCCACGGCTCTATCTCGCCGCACCCGCGCTGCGCATCCACCCCGCAACCGAAGTCGTTTTGCGCCACTTCAGTCCGCGCGTCGAGTGGACCCTGGCCGCACTCGACGAACGCTGGCGCAGCAAGATCAAGGTCGTGTGGCGCAAACGCAGCACAGATCGCTAGCTAACTAGATTCGCCATTCCTTCAGCATCATCATCCCTGTAAACTCGTCATCCTGAACGCAGTGAAGGATCCCTGTATTCGCCTAACGCCGCAACCTGTACGCCGCAAAATCAGCTTTAGCCCAACCACTCACCGTGCGCCTGCACTGGGAATCGGCAACGTCACCCCGGTCATCTCCGACTCCACCTTGAACGGTGCCTCGTACTTGCCGTAGCTCTTCACCGTCGTCTCTTTGTACTGCGGTTCCGCATACTGATGCCCATCCTTGCTGGGCTCCAACTCGCGAACGACCTCGCGAGCATCGCCGACCTTGACCGTATATGTCCCTTCAGGGACGAACTCAAGGCGGAAGGTAGTGTCGTCCGCAGCCAAAGAGACACTTTCAATCTGCTGTTCACCATCGGGAGTGAAAAGTGCCACGGTCCCCGCATTCAGAACACGTCCGCTACGCGCATCCACCAGCGAACCCGAAATCGTATGCAGCTTGGAAACCGGAATAGTAAAGTCAATCCCCGAGGCGCTCTGCCCGTCGTCCAGCTTGATTGTCTTCGCGTCTTTGCGGATGAAGGTGTCGCCGAAATAGAACGAGAGAGCAGACTTGAAATTCGACATCATCGAGTGCGAACCGCCAAACAGACTATCCACCTTTGTTACATCGACGTGCAGACTCGTCGCCAGCCGGAACTCCCCCGCTGCTAGGCCCGTTGCACGGAAATGCCCGGCATCATCTGTCTGCGCGCCCGAGACGCCATCATTCTGCACCCACTTCCCTTCGCTGTTCTTACGCTCGATCGAAACGCGATACTCTGGCGACGGAGTCCCATCGTCATACCGAATCGTGCCTTCGATGGATGCCGCCCTCAGCAGCCGCACATCCACATTGGCCGTCTCGCCCGCGCCCACGGCAACCTCCGGCACCAGCTTCGCAATCTCTGCCTTGTCGGCGTCGGTAGGGTGATCAATCTGATCCTGCGAAAACTCCGCAACGGGCGACAAGTACCCGGGCTGCTGCACGATCACGTAATACCGTCCTGGCCTGACTCTCGCAATGGCGTAACTGCCGTCCAGATGCGTTGAATTGATCGATAGGTTGAGCGGTGCCTGCCGGAACTCGTGCGGCTGACCGGCTATGGTCGTCTGTGCCTTGGGAGTCGGCGAAGATTCCACTACCGGCACGAGCGTAACCTTGGCCAACCGTGCCGGCAGGTTGGTATCCACGCAGCTCACGTGGCCGGTCACAGCGCCATAGGCTTGCACGCCGCCTTGTCCCACGGCATGCGTCGAGCTCTGCGCCACAATCGGCCCACAGGCGAACACCGTCAACAACAGAACCAGCGTCTTCATCTCCGCATTCATGAGGGTAGACTCGCACACTCCCCTCCATTTTCAACACCAAAATTGCTCCGCCGCACGCTCCTCGTCTCCAGGACGGTGAAGGAGAAACATCCTGCATTCCACCTGACGTAAACTGGCAGCGATGACGTTGATGGTGTTTACGGCGCTGGTCTTCGCCGGAGCGACGGTGGCGGGCCTGCTGGGCGCGCTCACCGGCCTGGGCGGCGGTGTGGTCCTCGTTCCTCTGCTCACGCTGGTCTTTCACGTCGACATCCGCTACGCCATTGGAGCCTCGCTCGTCTCGGTCATCGCAACCTCCTCAGGAGCCGCCGCCGCCTACGTTCGCGAAGGCTACTCGAACGTCCGCATCGGCATGTTTCTCGAGGTCGCAACCACCTTCGGCGCGCTCTTCGGAGCCTACCTCGCTTCGCGCGTCCATACCCAGGTTCTCGCCATCGTCTTCGGCCTGGTGCTCATCTACTCGGCGTACCACTCCTGGCATCAGAGCCGGCATGCACCGGTAGAGGTTGAACACGGCAGCCCCTTGGCAGACAAGCTTCGCCTTTCCGGCAGCTACCCCACACCGCAGGGACTCAAGAAGTATGGCGTCGTAGGCGTTCCCGGCGGCTTCTCGATGATGTTCGGTGCCGGTACGTTGTCCGGTCTGCTCGGCATCGGATCCGGCGCGGTCAAGGTTCTTGCGATGGATCAGATCATGAAGATTCCATTTAAGGTTTCCACCACCACCAGTAACTTTATGATCGGAGTAACCGCCGCAGCCAGTGCTGGCATTTATCTGCATCGCGGCTACATCGATCCGGGACTCGCCTTCCCAGTCATGCTCGGGGTTCTCGGCGGCTCGCTCGCCGGAGCCCGCCTGCTGACCCGCGCGCCGGTCTCCATCCTGCGCAATGTCTTCACCGTCGTCATTCTCGTACTCGGCGTAGAAATGATCGTCAACGGAGCGCTGAACCGCGTATGACCGACCTTCTGAACACCCATCAGGCGGATTTACCCGAAACGCCTCCCCCCGAACACGAAGCTTTCGGCGACCGCGAGATGGACGCCATCATGGGCCGTCTGCTCCAGATTGGCGTTCTGCTGGCCTCCTCGGTCGTCCTGGTTGGGGGAGTGCTCTATCTGCGGCTCCACCACGCATCGCGGCCCAGCTACACCCACTTCACCAGCGACGCCGCCAGTCTCCTCCGGCCCTCTGCCATGCTGCATGCGATTGCCAATGGAAATCCCGCGGCGATCATTCAGCTCGGCATCCTGCTGCTCATCGCCACGCCCATCGCGCGCGTGGTGTTCGCCGCCGTCGCGTTTGCGATCGAGCGCGACCGGCTCTACGTCATCATCAGCCTCGTCATCCTTTGCGTCCTGCTCTACGGCTTCTTTCAGACGCAGTGAAAGGTCAACTCTACCCATTGAATCTGCGCGTCGTAATCGTCGATGATGAGCCGCTCGCCCGCCAGGAGCTGCAATATCTGCTCGAGTCGGCCAGTGGGGTCGAGGTTCTAGCTGTGGGTGCCAACGGCATCCAGGCCGTCGATCTGATTCGCACGCACCAGCCGGATCTCGTCTTCCTCGACGTGCAGATGCCTGGCCTCGACGGCTTTGGCGTGCTAAAAAAGCTGCTCGATAAAAAATCGGTGCTGCCCCAGGTGGTCTTCGCCACCGCTTACGACCAGTATGCGGTTCGCGCGTTCGAAGTGAACGCAGTGGATTACCTGCTCAAACCGTTCGACCGTGCGCGCGTGCTCAAGACACTGGACAAAGCGCGGGCGCGCGTCCCAGCCGAGACAACGTCGGACCCAAGCACCACCGCCAAGCTCGATGCTCTGCTCAAGCTTGTTGAACAAGGCGCCCAGCCCGCTGCGTCTGCTAAAGCAGCCAGCAATAAAATCGTCGTGCGTGCCAATGGCCGCCTCTTGCTCGTCGATCAGAGGGACATCTGTTTTGCCTCGATTGAAGAGGGCACGATCTCAGTCAACACCGCGTCTGTCATTGGAGAATCGAACTGCCGCACCCTCGAAGAGCTGATGGATCAACTCGACCCTGAAATCTTCTGGCGCGCGCACCGTTCGCACATCGTCAACCTGCAGCACATCCGCGAGGTCGTGCCCTGGTTCAAATCAAGCTACCAATTGCGCATGGACGATTCTAAAAAATCAGAACTCCCGGTAAGCCGCAACCAGACCCGCCGCTTGCGCGAACTGTTCAACTTGTAGCCTGCACACTGGCTTTGCGCGAAGACAGTAAGTGGAGTAAAAAAACTCTTCGTCCTTTGGTTGTCATTCCGAAGGGAATCTGCGTCCTTGTTGTCATTCCCGAAGGAATCTGCATCCTTTGGTTGTCATTCCCGAAGGGAATCTGCGTTTGCTCTTGCTGTCCGCGCTTCTCCAACCCATCCGTGATCCACATCCAGCTTTGTCATTCCCTGCGAAGCGGAAGCATCTGCTTCACCCAACCACCGCTAGACCCGCCCTTCGCGCCGCTGCGCCAACACCAAACCGCGCGGCGTAGGCAGAAACACACACGTCACCAGACCCTCAGCTTCGAGCGCAAAGGCTGCATCGCGCACAGTCTTCATATGCGAGCTGGCATCGTGCATCAGGATCAGCCCCGTAGGTCGAATCTGCGGCAGAAAGCGCTTCACCTCGCTCGCACGAATCGATGTATCCGAGTCCGAGAAGAACAAGTCGATTGTTCCCTCAACCTTCATCTCGAGCGAAGACTCATTGCGCAGCTCGATGAAGTCACGCACCTCCGATGCGGCGATGCGTTCCTGCGCCTTCTCGAACACCTCAGCGTCGTACTCGCAGGAGATAATCTTTCCGAACCCGTTCGCGCGCAGACCCTCTGCCATCCACAACGTGCTCACACCCAAAAACGATCCGGTTTCGACGATCAACTCCGGTTTCAACGTCGTAACCAGCGTCCGCAAAAATTCCAGCACTTCCACTTCCGCCGTCATTGAGTCGTACATGTGCCAGCGTTCAGGGTGCGGACACTCCGGAGTCGCGCGATGATACTCCGGCAGCAGCGCACCGCCTGCACGTTCAGCCTGCTGCATCACCTTGTGTTCCTGCTTCAGCTTCTTGCCAAATAATCCCATGAACATATGGTGAGGCTAATGCGGCTTGAGCGTAAAGGTCAGCGCCTCAGGGGATTTGTTCTAGCCGCAGTTTACTTCTCACCCGCCGGACGTCCCGCGACCTGGATGTCATTCGTCACAGAGAACGCACCGGGCGCAGAGTTCGCCTGGAGTGTCGCCACGTCGGCATCGGATTTGCTGTCCACCACACCCGTCAGGGTTACGTGCCCATTGTCCACTATGATGTGAATTGCGTGATATCCAAGCGGCGGGTCCTGTGTGATTCCACCCGCAGCCAGGGCTATCGAAGGCTGCCGCCCAAAGCCCACCGGCGCGCTCGTGTACTTGCGGAGTTGCGGTGCCCCGTAAACGCGCTGATAGACCTCGATGCGGACACGGTCGTCATTCGGCGAATAAGGCAGCACCTTAATCTGATTGTCCACCCCTTCAATGCCCTTGACCTCCTTGATCGACCTTCCCGCTTCCGACTTCAACTCCGGGCGTGACGCGAAACCCGTCAGAATGATCGTGCGCCCACGAATTCCGAAACCCAGCGAATCGAAGACGTCATAGTCATTCAGGGTCAGCAGCTTGTGCCGTACCTCCTGCACCACGCGTCCGCCCTCTTCCTGGGTGAAGGTATTTGGATTTGAGGCCTGGTTTGCAGAACCTCCCGCCTGGTTCGGCGCAGCGCTATTCTGATAAGGATTCCCTGCCGCATTCTGACTGCTATTTGCATTGCCCGCGCCCTGCTGCGTTCCAGCCTGCGCTACCGCCGTTACAGAACCGATCACCAGCGCGGCGGATATAGCCAGCGTATTCAATGTCGTTTTCATCATTTGCTCCTCCGGGAACTTCGAGCGATTTGCGTACTTCGTCCCTAGCTTGGATGCGATCTCGGTAACTACCTTTGCTCAGGTCTGTGATCGGCCTTGCCATGTGTGCAAGAATTCCGCCCGTTGTCTCAATAGTCCGCTACTCGCCCGGTTCAGAAACGTCCCGCGCCTGTTTCTCTGCCATCTGCTCCAGCTGCCGCCGCCAGTCCAGGTCCTCGATGAAACCGGGCCGCGAACGCCAGTCCTCCTGCACCTTGACGAACAGCTCCAGAAACACGCGCGTACCCAGCAGCGACTCAATTTCCTTGCGCGCCGCGGATCCGATCTCCTTCAACATCGCGCCCTGCTTGCCAATCAGGATTGCCTTCTGCCCCGTACGTTCGCAGAAGATCGCCGCCGCAATCTTTGTCACTGGCAGCTTCATCCCGGGCTTGGGTTTGCTGGGGATAAACGCCGGCTCCTCGTACTTTTCAATCACTACAGCGGTCGAGTAAGGAACCTCCTCGCCCGTCAGCAGCAGAATCTTTTCGCGAATCAATTCCGCCACCAGGAAGCGCTCCGGCTGATCCGTCAGCTGGTCTTTTGAGAAGTAGCGTTGGCCCTCGGGAAGCTGGTCCACCACCTTGTCCAGCAGCAGATCGAGATTGATCTTCTTGCGCGCAGAGATCGGCAGGATTTCGGCAAACGGATACAGCCCGGCCCAGTGCTGGATCAGCGGCATAATCTCGGCGGGCGAGATCTGGTCCACCTTGTTGAGCAGCAGAATCACCGGGCAGGCCTCGCGGCGCTGGCTCATGTTGCGAATCAACTGGAGCGAAAAATCATCTTCTTCAGCCGAGAGTGTCATGCGCCCGGTGATCTTCGGCTTCGTTCCCTCGGCAGCCTGGTTTTGCGGCAGACGATGCGTCACATCCACCATAAACAGCACCAGATTGCGACTTTCAAGCGCCTCGTACACCTCCTGCATCATGCGCTTGTCCAACTGCGTGCCGGGCTTATGAATCCCCGGCGTATCGACCAGCACCACCTGCGCTGCCGGATGTCCGGGCGCATCTTTCGTCTTCTTTTTAAGCGGAACTTCCACCACTCCCTGAATGCGATTGCGCGTCGTCTGCGGCTTGTGCGTCACAATCGCGAGCTTCTGGCCCAGCAGCGCATTCAACAGCGTCGACTTGCCCGCGTTGGGGCGTCCGATGATCGAAACAAATCCTGAACGAAAGGCCATTGGATTATTATGCGCTGGGTGACCGACCTTGCCCCAAGCCATGGCCGCCGTGATCGCTCTAAAGCGGATTACTGATGGTGTAGAGAACCGGAACAGCAAGAACAAACGCAGATTCCCTCTGGGAATGACAACAGAATACGGAAGAGCCTTGCTACATCCACAAGCTAGCTTGTTGTAAACCCAATTTTCAATTTCTGTAGAGTCGTCATCCTGAACGCAGTGAAGGACCCCTGTATTCGCCGAACGTCGCAACGCTGTACACCATTATGAAATCAGCTATAAACGCCATCCATTATGCGCTGGCGCGACTCAGGACGTGTCCAGCCTCAGCCGCGCTGGTCGCCCGCCAGGCTGACGCGAATGCGATCAATGCGACGGTCCGTCGAGGCCAGCACCTCCAACCGCAGCCCGTCTTCTTCCACCACCTCGCCCGGCAGAGGGATATGTCCGGCCAGCTCCGAAACCAGACCACCCACGGTAGTCGACTCATAGTGTTCCGGTAGACGCAGCGCCGTTGGCGTATCCTCGCGCGATTCAAAGGGCATCGGCCGCCCTTCGGAATCTTCATCGTCCGCGCCCGGCTCCGTGCGCCCGCTGCTGAACTGATCGGCAAACAGATCGCGCAGACGCGAGAGCTCAAACGCGCCCGGCACCAGATAAGCGACGTCGCTCCGGCTGAGATCGCGCTCTGCGGTCTGTTCATCCTCAGGCTCGTCATGCTCATCCGCGATGGATCCAACAATCGCCTCCAGCAGATCTTCGATGGTCACAATCCCGGCGACGCTGCCGTACTCATCGATGACGATGCGCATGTGCTGCTTCTCGGACTGCATCTCGCGCAGCAGCGGGGCCACTGGCTTGGTCTCCGGCACAAACGCCGCACTGCGCTGAAGCCCTTCGACCGTCAGGGTCGCCGCATCCGCATCGTCCACTTGCAGCAGATCGTGCGCGAAGGCAATTCCGGTGATGTCGTCCAAATCCTGCCGGTAGACCGGCACCCGCGAAAAGGCGTGAGTGTTCAGTTCCGCCGTAAACTGCTTGAGCGTCAGGCTCTCCGACACGGCAAAGATCTCGGGACGCGGGGTCATTACTTCGCGAACTACCTTATCGCCAAACTCGACCACCGACCGCACCAGCTCGCGATCCGATTCCTCGAGAATCCCCTCTTCTTCACCAGCCTCCAGCAGAGCATCCATCGCTTCGGACGGATGCTCGTCTTCCTGCGTGTCCTCGGGTTCCGCCAGCGCGACAATCGACAGCATCAACTGCAGCAGCAACGTGATCGGCAGAACCACGTAGAACATTGCCTGCACTACGTAGCGTATGCGCACAATCCACACACCCTGCGTGCGCGCAAACAGTATTTGCGGAACCAGGCGGTCAAAGATCAGCACCAGCAGTACCAGCCAGAACAAGGCCAGTAATATCTCTGGCCCACCCCGTGAAAGTGCAATCCCCGGATGCATCCCCGACACCCTGCCGGTGCGAATGCCGATCCCGAACAGCAGCGCTATGCCAGCCAGCGAAAGCTGCCGCAGCACCGATGCGGACTGCGCCAGCGACTCGCGTCCTAAGCCCAGGCGCGGCTCGACTCGTTCTTCCCACGAATCGACATTGTCCTGGTACTCGCGCGCCAGGAACTTGCCCATCTCCGAGTACACCCGGTCCACATAAGCCGCCAGAGCAAGTGCGCACAACAGGGCCGCGGCGATAATCCAGCCAAGCAGGTTCATCGCGGTGCCCTCGGCCGCCGCGTCTGCGCCGCAGCACCAGACCGCGCGATCAATCCCGTGGCCAGGCGAAGCTCCCGGCGCAGGTCGGCTTCCCGCTGGGCCATTTCGCCGTTGTCGGTCTCGTGATCTTCCCCGTTAAGGTGCAGCAGCCCATGCAGCAGCAGAATTCGGACCTCGTCGCGCAGCGTATGACCGTGCTCCTCAGCCTGTCGCGCTGCGGTATCGAGCGAGATCGCAAGATCGCCTGCCGTTTCTGCCCCAAACTCCACCGGAGCAGGAAAGCTCAGCACGTCCGTCGCCTTGTTTTTACCGCGAAAGGTTCGGTTCAACCGCTTCAATTCGCCGTCCGAGGTTAGCAGCACCTCAACGTTCCCCGCCAGACCAACCGCCGCGCGCGCACGATTCAAAAAGCGTGCCAAGCCAGACGAACTAAGTGTAGAGACCGCTTCGAGCGCGAGCGAACTACTTGGGGGGTCGATGTTGATCATCGTAAAGAGAAGCAGGCAGAGGCACTCACCCGCCTCTGCCGTTGATACTAACGCATTCGCATTCTCGCTTTGCCAACCAGCCCGTTACTGCGGCTTGGCCGCTGCTTGCGAAACAGCGTGAGCAGCTGCCCTGCGTTCGTGCAGCGAAGCTTCTCCAATCGCCAACGGAAGCTGCTGCTGCGCCCGCCCATAAGTGTCATACGCACGCACAATCCGCTGCACCAGGTGATGCCGCACCACGTCCACATCCTCGAAGTGGCAGAAGCGAATCCCCTCGACACCATCGAGCACGTTCAGCGCTTCGAGTAATCCGGACCGCTTCGGGTTAGGCAGGTCGGTTTGGGTCAGGTCGCCCGTAATCACCGCCTTCGAGTTGTTCCCCAGTCGCGTCAGAAACATCTTCATCTGCTCCGCCGTCGTGTTCTGCGCCTCATCCATGATGATGAAGGCATCGTTCAACGTGCGTCCGCGCATAAACGCCAGCGGAGCCACTTCGATGACATTGCGCTCCAGCAGCTTGTCTACCTTCTCCTGATCGAGCAGATCGTACAGCGCGTCGTAGAGTGGACGGAGATAGGGGTCAACCTTCTCCTGTAGTGAGCCGGGAAGGAATCCAAGCCGCTCGCCCGCTTCGACTGCAGGCCGCACCAGGATAATGCGCGACACCTTCTTGGCAAGCAGGGCCGAGACCCCCATCGCCACCGCCAGGTACGTCTTACCCGTACCCGCCGGTCCGATGCCGAAGGTCATGTCGTTCTGCTCGATGGCTTCAACATACTTTTTCTGGTTGCCGGAGCGCGGCTGCACCATTCGCTTTACTCCCGCAGAGCGCTGCTTGCCCGCGTCGACCAACCCCCGCAGCGTCGATGCCGGATCGGCGACGACCAGCTTCAACAAAGCATGCAGTTCGCCGTTCTGGAGGGTCACGCCGCTCTTGCGCAGCGCGTCGAAATCGGCGAAGACCTGCGCGACTCGACCTACTGCCAACTCTTCCCCCGCTACATGAATCGCATCGGAACGCAGATCGATGGTGACGTGCAGACCATCTTCAAGCAACCGGAGATTTTCGTCGCGATTGCCGTACAAGGGTTCAATACCTGGAGTGATTTCAAGAGCCTGTTTGATCAATCTTTTATCTGACCTCCGTCAGGTTGAATCTGTCTGTTAGACACACGTAGACTGCTTCTGGTTTGAACCCGGTTATTGCTAGGAGGTTGTGTTCAGAGTCGCCCGAGAAGGCGCTCGGGCACCGGCAACGGTGCGCTAAGGCGAAATCCGGGTTGGCGTGGACGACCAATCGGGTGCCGATGATGGAGAGAGTAGAACTTCCCTGAACCGCCGTCAAGCGTGGAAAACGAGGGCTCTATTTCTCCGTTACCATCACGTGCGGCCCGCATCAGCAACGTCATTCGTACTCGTCCATTAGCGTTTTCCGCGAGTGCTCGTTCCTGTCAATTCGCTGACCTGGATCACGCTTCATGCATCCAACCTGCATGGTCAGACCTTGTTTTCTTGTACTGGATCGCGAGTTTGCCAGCAGCATCTCGACGCGCAAGCTGGTGATTGAAACCGCGAAGTTCAACGTGATTACCGCGTACAGCAGCCAGGAAGCGATTGCCACGCTCCAGGCATTTCCAGGCGTTGACGGTGCAGTGCTTGATGGCAACATGCGGCAGATGCCCTGCTCCGAAGTAGTCGTGGAATTCAAGAAGATCAAGCCCACACTGCCTGTCGTCGTGGTCGATGGGCCAGGAGCCTCAGCCTGCGACGGCGCCGACTTTCATCTCGACTCGTTCGACCCCGGCAAGCTGCTCAAGATCCTCCAGGGCCTAAGGCCGAAGGAGACCACGGCAATAGAACAGCGTGATGCAGAATTGAATCGCGATGAGCAGGAACTTGCGCGGCGACCGCAGTAGACGCAAGGCGCGGTCAACGCAGCAGCAGTCCTTGACGCTGCGTGCGGCGTTCCGTAGACTTGAGGCTTGCACGGTGTGCGGGCGGGCTGTGTTCTGGCTGGCCTCGGTCTGCACCTTTCACCTGCATCCTAATCCTCCTTCTTCCGTCCAGGCACGGGAAGGCACAAAGAGAGATTCTTTCGAAATGGCAAATCATGTTTCGTCGTTGAAGCGCAGCCGTCAGACCATCACCAAAACCGCGCAAAATCGCGCCAACCGCAGCAAACTGCGCGGCACCCTGCGCGTTCTGCGCGAGGCCATCACCAAGGGTGACACCGCCGACCTGATGAAGGTCTACTCCTCAACCGCGTCGATCCTGGACAAGAGCGTCCAGAAGGGTGTGCTGCACAAGAACACCGCAAGCCGCTACAAGAGCCGTCTCAACGCGCGCGTCAAAGGCGCCGTCGAAGCCAAAAAAGCCGCATAAGCGGGCCTGCTCGCACCTATTCAGAAAGCAAAAGACCGTTCTCCAGCCCGGAGAACGGTCTTTGCTGCGATTTGGGGCGGATAGTGTTGAGTGGTCCGGCTAATACAGGGATCCCTTACAGGGCAGGCTCTTCACTGCGTTCAGGATGACGGCTATACGGGCATGGGAAGCGCGCTCGAAACCCAGGTAAGTGTATGCAGAAAGCCCTCAGTATTCTGTCATTCCCGAAGGGAATCTGCGTTTGTACCTGCTGTTCCGGGGTTTCTACACCATTTGTATTCGCTTATCCTTAACGGTTTGGCGGCTTGGGATGCTCTGCGTCGTAGAGACTCGGCGGCTTCCGGTGCCCCTCCCGTGAATCGCCGTCTCCGGCTGGCTGATCTCCATTCACGATCGGCGCAGCCTGGTTCGAACTCTGTACACGCTGGGCCGCCGTCTGCGTCGGTCCAGAGACTTGCCGAGACGACGAATCAGAGGAGCCCGTACCAGCCGACTGCGATCGGGCGGCAGATGCGTCCGCTGCACTCCCACCGCTGGGCGAAGCCTGAGCCGTTACTGCTCCGCCGCCTCCGGGAGTCGCAGCCACCGCAGCTGAGGAAGGAGTTGCAATCTCCTCCACCAAGCCGCCATTAGCCGTAGTGGTGGCAGTCTGAAGGCGCACTGGCCCGGTCGGCTCCTCGTGGAACGCCGCCGCTGAAGCCTCCATCCTCTTCTGATCGGTGCGGGTCAGGGGCGGCAGACGGTAAACCCCGATCTGATTTACCTGGACCGCCGCAAATAAGTTTCCGTCCGGCGACAGGTCGAAGTTCTGGCCTGCAAGCTGCGCTGGTCCCGTCGGCACGGCCAGAAGCACGCGGCCGTCGTGGTGCTGCATCACCTGTACCTGCTGGACTGGGGGTTGTGGGTTGTCTTCAGTCAGGCCCAGTCCCGCAACCGCCGGGCTGGAAATTACGCTCAGGGCAAAGCGTCCAGCCGCAGGAGCGTTCATCAGGTAGACACCCGCCGCCGGGTCGCTCGGCAACACACTGACCCATGGCTCTTCCCCGCGCAGATTGAAGCCGCTGATTTCGTTCTTAATCGCTCCGCCGCGGCACCCAAGCGCGACAAAGTCGCTGCTGCTGGTAAAGATTGCGGACGGCGGGCAACTCGTTTCATAGGGAGACAACTCGAGCTTTTTCCCCGAGTAGCTGTAGAAATCAAAGTCGTAAACCTGCGCCGATTCCTTCACCACCCCCAGGTATCCCAGTGGAGTGATCGCCAGTTCTGCAGGCTGCATCGCGCGCACCCGGCCCGCCTCCTGCGCGATTAAACGCTCTCCGTCCGCTGCCTTGTCCGTCACCAGGCGATAGAAGTGCAGCAGATACTCTGCGGGAGAGTTCGTACGGGTCTTCAACTTTGGCCGCTGCGGCACCGTGGCGGCCAAAGCGGCTGCGCTGGCCGCTGCCCCAAGCAGGGGTGGCTTAGTCGGAGGAGCGGTCTCAATCATCAGCAGACCGCCATCCGCAGACAAATTTACAAGTGCTACGCGACGGTTCAGCGTCACCAGGTTCCTCGCCTGGAACGCATGACCTGCCCTGAGGCCGCGCACCGGATCGAGCACGCTGAACCGATTACGCGAGCGCAGCAGGAAGCGCCCGTCCCCCAGCGCCCAGAGATAGCGTCCATGATCGCGCGTGCGCAGGACAGAGCGCGCCACCACCTTGCCGCTGGGCAGTTCCAGCAGCAGTGCCGCCACATTGCGGTCTTCGTCTCCGGGCTGCTCATCGTTCAACCGGGCCAGCAATCCATTGGTGTTGAAGGTGAGCAGCAGGTGCGTGTTGTCGACGAAGTTCAAGGTGTACATCGTTTGCCCGGCCTGCAGGTACGCACCCGGAATTTTCCCGAAGCCTAGAGGCGCTAATGCAACCGTCACCTCAGGCCGTGGCTTGCGCGCAGCGCTGGCCGGCTTGGGCGCACCCAGAGCCAACAGCGCACACGCGGCTGCGACTGCTTGCCAACAGACCGAAGAAATTCGGGTCACCGGGGCCATTCGTTTACTCGTCGAAACTACTTACTGAAAGCGAAGTGTCAGGCCGTAAAGGCCACCGCAGGTTTACTCTTTCACAAAGGTGAGCGCCCGGGCAATTGCGGTCTGTTTACGCGCCAGCCTCGCTTCACAGCCAATTATCCCTGAAAACAGGCGACAGGACCCGCATCTCCGGGCTATACCTAATGGACGGATGAGACCGGGGTTTGGGCTCGACGAAATTTCTTAACAGAATTGAAGGAGCAGACTTTGACGATTCGCAGATCTGGACTCACCCTTGCGGCCATGCCCGCTCTGCTCTGTGCCCTGGCCACCGCGCAGCAGCCCCTGCACACCGACACCACCGCAGGCAGCGTTCCCGAAGTCTATAAGCCCACCCCGAGCTTTGACCTTACCTCGATCGATAAATCCGCCAACCCCTGCGACGACTTCTACAAGTTTGCCTGCGGACACTTCGCCGCTAACCACCCGATTCCAGCCGACCAGGGCGCCACCAACAGTTTCTATACCCTCGCGAACGTCGAGACCCAGGAACTGCGCGGCATTCTCGAAAAAGCGGAAGCAAATGGCAGCGGCCGCTCGCCGAACGAGCAGAAAATCGGCGACTATTACCACGCCTGCATGGACGAAGCCGGCATCAACCAGAAGGGTCTCACACCGATTGAGCCGCTGCTGAAACGCATCGACTCCATGTCCACCGAACAGTTACCCGCCATCGTGGGCGATATGCAGCGCATGGGCATCAGCGTGTTTTTCTCCTACGGCGAGCAGCAGGATTTCAAGGACGCCACCAAGCAGATCGCCGAGATCGACCAGGGCGGCCTGGGTATGCCCGAAAAGGACTTCTACCTGCGCACCGGCCCCAAGGACGTCGAGTTGCGCAAAGACTATGTCGCCTTTATGACAAAGATCCTTACCCTAAGCGGAGCGTCCCCGTCCGAGGCGGCGACACAGGCCGACGCGATCATGGCGCTCGAAACCTCGCTTGCAAAGGCCAGCATGGGCGTCACCGAACGCCGTGACCCTGAGAAGGTCTACCACCTGGTACCGGTCGCCACCGTGGCTGATGTTTTCCCCGAGGGCGTCTACAGCAAGTTCGAAACCGCGGTCCACTCGCCCCATGTCACGGAACTGAACGACACCAACCCCGCCTATCTGCCCGCAATGATTAAGATCGTCAGCGCGACCGACCTGCCAACACTCAAGGCCTACCTGCGCTTTCACCTGATCTCCGCCTTCTCCGGCAACCTGCCCAAGCCTTATGACGAGGCGACCTTCGACTTCTACAGCCGCGATCTGCGCGGTGTGAAAGTTCAGCAGGCGCGCTGGAAGCGCTGCAGCAGCGCGGTCAATCACTCCATCGGCGAAGCTCTCGGCCAGGTGTACGTCAAGCAATACTTCGCGGGCGACAGCAAGGCCAAGATGCTCCAGATGGTTGGCGACATCGAACGCGCGATGGGCCAGGACATCGATCATCTTGACTGGATGAGTCCCGAGACCAAGGTCAAGGCTCACATCAAGCTCGCCGGAATCGCCAATAAAATTGGCTATCCTGACCATTGGCGTGACTATTCGGCACTGTCTGTCAAGCCCGAAGACGCCGTGGGCAATGCCATGCGCGCCGACGAGTTCGAGAACGATCGCGAACTCAACAAAATTGGTAAGCCGGTCGACCACGGCGAATGGGGCATGACGCCGCCCACCGTCAACGCCTACTACGACCCCAGCATGAACGACATCAACTTCCCCGCAGGCATCCTGCAGCCAAACTTCTACGATCCCAAGGTCGATGACGCAGTCAACTACGGCCACATCGGCGCCGTGATCGGGCATGAACTCACTCACGGTTTTGACGACGAGGGTAAGAAGTTTGACGCCAAGGGCAACCTGCGCGACTGGTGGACACCTGAAGACACCAGGAAGTTCACGGCTAAAACTGACTGCCTGGTAAACGAGTACAGCAACTTTACCGTCGCCGGCGACCAGCACGTGAACGGCAAGCTGACGCTGGGTGAAAACACCGCCGACAATGGCGGCCTTCTGCTCGCCTACATGGCCTACATGGAACGAGCGAAGAAGGACAACATCGATCCCAGCCAAAAGCTCGATGGTTACACGCAGCCGCAGCAGTTCTACATCGCGTGGGCGCAGAACTGGTGCGCGAACGACCGTCCCGAATCAGTCCGCACCCAGGTGCTGACCGACCCTCACTCACCTGACAAGTTCCGCTCCAACGGACCCATCGTGAACCAGCCTGCCTTCGCCAGCGCCTTCAGCTGCAAGTCCGGCTCTCCGATGGTCCCCGCCAAGAGCTGCCGGGTCTGGTAGTACCAAGGTCCAGAGGAGTAAAGGTAGGCGTGGTTTGTAGGGGTACAAAGGATGTAGCGAACAGGCAATTCCTCCGCTTGGCTTTCCGCAGCGGGGGAATTTGCTTTTACTACCTTCCTATAGCTGATCCGTAATGGTGTACAGCATTGAACGTTCGGAGAATACTTTGGTTGTCATTCCCGAAGGGAATCTGCGTTTGTCTTTGCTGTTTCCGGTTCTCTACACCATCTGCAAATCCGCTTTAACTGCTCCGCCGTACCCCTCCTTCACCCTGTACCCTGTCTCTAATGACTCCCCTAACCAAGCGCCGCGGGCTCGCCTTTGCGGCCTGCGCCCTGGCCAGTGCCTTCTGGGGCTGCGGCTTCTTCTTCGGCAAGATCGCACTCGCCGAGATGAACGTCGGCGCGATGGTCCTTTACCGGTTTGCCTTCGCCTCGCTTGCGCTGCTTCCGCTCCTCGCGACGCACAAACCGGGCCTGGACCGCCGTGAGTGGGGTGTGCTGTTGTTTGCCTCCTTCCTGGGCGTGCCGCTGCAATTCCTCATCCAGTTCTACGGTCTTTCAATCACCACGGTCAGCCATGCCTCGCTGATGGTGGGCACCATGCCGGTGATTCTAGCGGTCGGTGCCGCACTCTTTGCGCACGAACGAATGGACCGCATCGGCTGGCTCTGCTTGGCCGTATCGGCTACTGGAGCCGCCCTGATTGCAGCCGGAGGACATCACGGCGGCAAAGGCCAGGCATCGCTCACAGGCGACCTCCTCGTGGTCGGTTCGCTGATCATCGCCCTCTTCTGGATCCTCGGCAACAAGCGCCTGCTTGAAACTCACTCCGCAGTCATCGTCACGGCCTACGGTCTGGTTGCAGGCACGCTGATGCTCGCCGTATGGGTTCCCATCCAGTACGGAGTTCCGCCGGTCCACGGAATTTCGTTGAAGGTCTGGGCCGCGCTCGCCGCCAGCGGCGTTCTCTGCACCGCCTCGTCCACCTTGTTGTGGAACTGGGGCCTGACCCAGGTTCCCGCTTCGCAGGCAGGCGTTCTGCTGAACATCGAACCGCTCTTCGGGTCGCTTCTGGGCGTATTCGTTCTGCACGACGTCCTCGGCCCCAGCTCGTGGCTAGGCGGCACGTTCATCGTCGCCGCCGCCGTCATCCTCACGACACACTCAAAAACCAGCGTCGGCAGGAAGATGACATCCGAAGCAATCATCCTCTGAAGGCTTATAGCTGATTTGAAACGGTGTGCACTTTTGCGCGTTCAGCGAATACAAGGATACTTCACTACGTTCAGGATGACGACTCTCCAGAAAGGGAGAATTGGTCTTGCTCCTTAGTTGTCTCTTGCTTCTTAGTTGTCTCTTGCTTTTTAGTTGTCATTCCCGCAGGGAATCTGCGTTTGCCTTGCCGTTGTCTCTATCGCCGGTTTCGTAATGGTGTAAAGTATCGCCGCATCCGGCGAATACAGGGAGCTTCACTACGTTCAGGATGACGACTCTCCAGAAAGGGCGAATTCGTCTTGCTTCTTAGTTGTCATTCCCGCAGGGAATCTGCGTTTGCCTCTGCCGTTGTCTCCATAGCTGATTCGTAAATGGTGTAAAGGCATCGCAGCGTTGAGCAGAATACAGGGATCCTTCACTACGTTCAGGATGACGAAATCTACAGGAAGGGCGAGCCGTTCAAACCACGCGCACGCGCCGAATCTGCCTTCGCCAACGCCCCAGCAGCACCACGCCGGTCAGCAGCAGCGAAGCACACAAACCCATCCACAAACCGCGCGCGCCCAGCTTCTGCGGAAAGCATAGATACAATCCCAGCGGAAGACCCAGTAGCCAGTAGCTGCACAGATGCGTGAGGAACGCGGAGTGCGTATCGCCCAGGCCGCGCAGGGCCCCAGTCGCTGTCACCTGCAAACCGTCGAAGAACTGAAACACAGCCGCAATCAGGAACAGCGGCACGGCTGCTCCAATTACACCCGCATCGTGCGTGAACTCTGCTGCGAGTCCATGCGGCACGGCCAGGTACACCGCCGCGCAAACACCCATCGCGCCCGCGCCCAGCGCAATCGCCGTGCCTCCTGCAAACCGCGCCTGGTCCACCGACCCACGTCCGATCGCCTGCCCAACGCGCACACTCGCAGCCGCCGAAATCCCCAGCGGAATCATGAACGTGAAGGAGACACAGTTCAGCGCAATCTCATGCCCGGCCAGCGGCACTGCACCCAACGTCGCGATCACAGCCGTGACTACGGCGAAGACCGCAATTTCGACCAGAATCGTAGCCCCCGCAGGCGCGCCGAGTACGATCAAACGCCGCAAGCTCTCCCAATGCGGACGCAGCGAGACGCGCGCACCCGCCAGCAGACCGTAACGGTTGCGCCGGTCAACCCACGTAATCGCGGCCATGAGAAAGACAGCCTGATAAACCCGCGCCAAGGACGTCGCAATCCCCGAGCCCACCACGCCCAGCGGACTCCACGCCAGCACCCACGTCCCAACCTGAAATCGGTGCCCAAAAATCAGCAGCCAATCGAACAGTATGTTGACAAGATTCGCCGAGATCAGCGTCGCCGCAATCAGCCGCACATGGTTGAATGCCTGCAGATAGCGCCGCATCGTAAAGTACAGCAGCAGCGGAAAGACGCCCCACACCAGGGCGCGCAGCGTAGGCACAGCAAGCTGCAGCACCGCGACGTCAGCTCCAAGATGCATCAGGCCCAGAGGAGCCACCACTCCCAGCAGCACCATCAACAGCACTGAAAGTGCGCCGCAGAGCAGCAACCCCTGGCCGAACCAGCGATTCGCGCGAGGGAAGTCGTTCGCTCCATGCGCCTGCGCAATCGTTGTATCCAGGCCCAGCAGAACACCGCCGATTCCAAACACCAGCGTGTTGAAGAACACCTGCGCCAGCGCCGCCGCAGACAGCGGCACAGCCGAGTCCCGCAGATGTCCGACCATGATCGTATCGACCACGCCCATGCTCATCCATCCGACTTCGGCCAGCGCGAGGGGCAGCGCGATCCGCAGCATCGGGTAAAACTCGCGTCGATAGCCAGCAAACCGCATAGGAGCCTTCTAAACCGGCGTGATGATCCCACCCACCGGCATCGAAGTGGGCAAGGTCCCAGGCCGCTTCAAATGCATGGCTTCAGCCGTCATATCCGTATACTTCAACCCCGCACCTGTGTTGAACAGAACCACACGGTCAGACGGTTTCAGCTCGCCCTCGGCCACCAGCCGGTCATAGGCAGCGGTCGCCGCTGCACCCTCGGGGGAGAGGAAAATCCCCTCGTGTTTCGCGTAATCCAGGATGCTTGCAAGAATCTGCTCCTCGGACGATGCAATCGCCTTTCCGCCCGACTCCCGCACAATCTCCAGAATGATCGCATCGCCGTAAGGTTTAGGAACCCGCAGCCCCGCAGCGAACGTCTGTGCATGTTCGAAGAACGTACTGGCCGGCTTGCCCGCGTCAAACGCCTGCACAATCGGCGCGCAGCCGCTTGCCTGCAGCGCATACATCTTCGGGCGCTTGCTGCCCTTCTCGATCCAGCCCAGCTCTTCCATCTCGTCGAACGCCTTCCACATCCCGATCAGGCCCACGCCGCCGCCGGTGGGATAGAAGACCGCCTCCGGATAGCTCCAGCCCAGCTGCTCGCACAGCTCGTAGCCCATCGTCTTTTTACCCTCAATGCGGAACGGCTCCTTGAGCGTCGAAATATCGAACCACACCTCGCTGGCCGGAGTCCCCGCGTCCTTCTGCCGCTTGATCTCTTCGCCAACCATGCGCGCGCAATCGGAGATCAATCCATTCACCATGTGTACGTCCGCGCCATAGATCACGCCTTCCAGATAGTTGGCGAACGGCACATCCTGCGGCATGAAAAGATGCGCCTGTATCCCGCCGGCGGCGCAGTAAGCCGCCAGCGCGCCCGCCGCGTTCCCGGCCGAAGGCACGGCGAGGTGCTCCAGGCCGTAGTGCTTCGCCATGGTCACAGCCATTGCCAGCCCGCGCGCTTTGAAGCTCCCCGTGGGGTTATTTCCCTCTTCCTTGATGTACAGCCCCGGATAGCGCTTGGAGCGCATCATCGGCGTCCAACCCTCGCCCAACGTAACGGGCGTCACGTCAGGCAACACGTCCTTGTAGCGCCACATTCCCAGCGAAGCCGCTGACTCTGCCGCATAGCGGGCCGGAGCATCGCGCTTCGCAGACCTGCGCAGCGCGTCCATGTCATAGCGGACGTAAAGACTTTCGGCGGTCGCGGGGTCAAGCGTCTGCGGGGTATCGGCCGAAACGTGATTGTGGCTGCGAACAGATTCGAGGTACGCGATCTTGGGCATGCCTGAATGGTAGCGGAAATTGGCGCCGGAACGCTTGAGCCGTGCCCCGGTAGAATCAGACGATGCCCGCAGCACCCGTAAAGATGATCGCCATCGATGTGGACGGAACCCTGCTCGGTCCCGATGGCCAGGTCAGCCCGCGTAACTGCGCCGCACTGAAAGCCGCGCAGGACGCAGGAATTCAGATCGTCATTGCCACAGGCCGGCGGCACATCTACGCGCTCAAGGTC